>Ga0265314_10006695_pt1 | contig 10124 bp, 11 predicted proteins | sample 4126metaG_FD_203106 | JGI IMG/M metagenome (GOLD analysis project Ga0265314, IMG submission 203106) | Rhizosphere microbial communities from Carex aquatilis grown in University of Washington, Seatle, WA, United States - 4-1-26 metaG | ecosystem: Host-associated > Plants > Roots > Rhizosphere >... | reverse complement strand
CTCGACGGTGAGCAAGCGCGCGCCCATGTCGTCGTCCGCGTGGTCGAAGGAATCGCGAATCATGCGCTCGACCTCGTCGTCGGTCAGGCCGTAGCTTGGCTTGACCCGGATGGAGGCTTCTTTCCCGGTGTATTCCTCGCGTGCGGCCACGCTCAGGATGCCGTCGGCGTCGACGGTGAAGGTCACCTTTAGCCGCGCCATGCCCGCGGTCATGGGCGGAATGCCGCCCAGCTTGAACCGCGCCAGCGAGCGGCAGTCCGCCACCAGCTCGCGCTCGCCCTGCACCACGTGCAGATCGAAACCGGTCTGGTTGTCGGCGTAGGTGGTGAAGGTCTGAACCGCGCCACAGGGAATGGTGGTGTTGCGATGGATGAGCTTTTCGGCCACGCCGCCCATCATTTCCAGGCCGAGCGAGAGCGGAACCACGTCCATGAGCACCACATCGCTGCGCCCGCCACTGGCCAGCAGATCGGCCTGGACCGCGGCGCCCAAGGCAACCACCTCGTCGGGATCGATGTCGGCCAGGGGCTCCTTGCCGAATAGCTCGCCGACGAAGCGGCGAACGATAGGCATGCGTGTGGCGCCGCCCACCAAGATCACGCCGGAGAGCTGCTCGGCCGTAAGGCCGGCATCGCGAATTGCACGCTTGACCGGGGGGCCACAGCGTTCGAGCACCGGTCGCACGAGTGTCTCCAGCTGCGCGCGCGACAGCGATCCATTCCACGATTTGCCAGCCGGAAGCGCGACCGAAACCGCGGTCTCCGTCTCAGCCGTCAGCGCCTCCTTGGCTGCGCGCGCGGCATCGAGCACGGCGCGTGCCACTCCCGGATCGCCGCCCGCATCGCCTGGCAGCCCCATGGCTTGCAGCAAGTGACCGGCAACCGCTCGGTCGAAATCGTCGCCACCCAGGGCCGAATCGCCGCCCGTGGATTTCACCTCGAACACGCCGCCCTCTAGTTTCAGGATGGAGATGTCGAACGTGCCGCCGCCCAAGTCGAACACCGCGAAGGTGCCCTCGGCCTGCTTGTCGAGTCCGTAAGCCAGGGCCGCGGCGGTCGGCTCGTTGAGCAGGCGCATGACTTCGAGCCCAGCCAACCGGCCAGCATCGCGCGTGGCCTGGCGCTGGCCATCGTCGAAATAGGCCGGTACCGTGATGACCACGCCGTCGAGTTCGCCGCCAAGTTCGGCCTCGGCGCGGGCCTTGAGCACGCGTAGGATTTCCGCCGAAACCTCCATGGGCGTCACCGCGCGCGTATCGCCCGCGACGGCAAAATGAACGATGGGATCGCCGGCAACACGCGGCGCGAATCGGTACGAGGTCAGCTTGCGCGTGGCCTCGGCATCGTCTGGACCGCGGCCCATGAAGCGTTTGACCGAGGCGATGGTGTCTTCGGGCGCGCTGACCGCCAGCTCGCGCGCCTTCTGCCCGACGATGATCGTCCCGTCGTCGGCATAGTGAACCACCGACGGCAGAAGCGCGGAGTTGCCCTCGCGCAAACAAATCGGCTGGCCGGCCTGGACCACCGCCACCAGCGAATTGGTCGTTCCCAGATCGATGCCGACCGCGCGCCCTTTGCAGACCTGCTTGACCTGAGATTCGCCTGGTTCCGAAATACTGAAGAGAGCTTCAACCGGCATCGAAGCCGTTTCCTTCCGCGCCAGGGGTCGCCTCTTCCCACAGGACGCGGGCCTCGTCGAGAAAACGCCGGTAGTAGCGCAGGGTCACAAGGCGCGCGGCGATGGTGGCGAGCTCCGGCGGCGAGGCCAGGAAGCCTTTGGCGACATCATCCATCACGGTGTCGAGCCGGCTGCGCACCTTGGCGATAAGCGCCTCGGTCTCGATCAAATCTTTGGCTGCGTGGGCATCGGCGAGCGCTTCACGCAATTCAAGAACTTCCATGAGTACAACTTGCGGAACGGGCAAGGTGGCATGCTCGCTGGACTGGCCGGACTTGCCCATACTGGCCATTTCCCCGACGTCAATGCCGTTCAAGGACAGCAGGTATTCCGCGCGACGGATCGGATCCTTTAGGGTCTGCCAGGCTTCGTTGAGCTGGACGGTTCGTTCCAGCGACGACCGGCGCGCTTTCGGGTCGGCGCGTGCGAAGCGATCCGGGTGCAGCACCTTGGTCATCTCCTTGTAGCGCGTCTCTAGATCCGCGACGTCGACCGCGAACTCCGTCGGAATGCCGAACACGCGAAAATGGTCCGCTTTCGGGTCCGGAGGCTGCACGGCCTTGCAATGCACGCAAAGCATGCCGTCGCCAGCGGCCTTCTGACAGGACCAGCAGATCATAACTCTAGAACTGAACACTTTCGCCGCAGCTGCAGGTCGACTTGACGTTGGGATTGACCCACTTGAAACCGCTGGCCATCAGGGTGCTGGCGAAATCGAGCGTCGACCCATCGAGAAAGGTGAAGCTCTTGGGATCGATGAACACGTTGACTTGGCCGTTTTCGAAGGAAAGCACGCGGTCTTCTGGCCGCGCGTCCACGTCGGACCACTCGAACAGATAGGAAAAACCGGTGCAGCCGCCGCCGCGAATACCTACGCGCAACCCTCTGGCCGGCGTCGTGCGCTTGGCCGAGGCGGTCTTGATGGCCTGGATTGCTTTCTCGCTCACTTGGATTGCCATGACGACTCTCCCTGGCGGCCTAAGCCGCGTTCTCGGTTCGGTGCTCTTGCTTTTTGCGATAGTCGGCGATGGCGCCCTTGATGGCGTCCTCGGCCAATACCGAGCAGTGAATCTTGACCGGCGGCAGGCTCAGCTCCGAGACGATCTGCGTGTTCTTGACCGACATGGCTTGGTCGACCGTCATGCCCTTGATCCATTCTGTCGCCAGCGATGACGACGCGATGGCCGAGCCGCAGCCAAAAGTCTTGAACTTGGCGTCTTCAATCACGCCGTCCTTGCCGACCTTGATTTGCAGCTTCATCACGTCGCCACACGCGGGCGCGCCAACCAGGGCGGTGCCCACGTCGGGCGCGGCGGCATCCAAGCTGCCGACGTTGCGGGGATTCTCATAGTGATCGATGACTTTGTTGCTGTATGCCATGACGTACTACCTGTGCTCCTAAACAGAACGTGTACCTTCGCGGGTCAATGTGCTGTCCCCCATTGGATGCTCTTGAGATCGACTCCGGATTGGGCGAACTCCCACAAGGGGGACATGTCTCGTAGTTTCTTCACCTTGTCGGCCACCAAGTCGATGACGTAGTCGACCTCCGCCTCGGTGGTGAAGCGTCCGAGGCCGAAACGAATCGAGGTGTGGGCCATTTCCTCGGCAACACCCAGGGCGCGCAGCACGTAGGACGGCTCAAGCGAGGCCGACGTGCAGGCCGAGCCCGACGAGACCGCAACATCCTTGAGCGCCATCATCATGGCTTCCCCTTCGACGAAGGCGAAGCTGATGTTGAGGTTGCCGGGCAGCCGGTGTTCGAGCGAGCCATTGATCACGGTATTGGGCACGCGCGCCTCGATGCCTTTGCGTAGGCGCTCGCGCAGGGCCAGCACCCGGCTCGACTCGTCGGCCATTTCCAGACGGCACAGCTCCGCGGCCTTGGCGAATCCCACGATGCCCGGCACGTTCAGCGTTCCCGAACGCATGCCGCGCTCGTGCCCACCGCCGTCGATGATGGGCGTGATGCGCACGCGCGGTTTGCGCCGCACGTAGAGAGCGCCGATGCCTTTGGGCCCGTACATCTTATGCGCCGACAGCGACACTAAGTCTGCGTGGCTGCTACCCACGTCGAACGGAATCTTGCCGACGCCCTGAACCGCGTCGATGTGGAAGAAAGCGCCGCGCGCCTTGACCACGGCACCGATCTCGTCGACGGGATTGACCGTGCCGATCTCGTTGTTGGCCAGCATGATTGAGACCAGGATGGTCTTGTCCGTGAGCGCATTGGCCACTGCCTGGGCGGTCACACGTCCGTCGCTGTCGACGGGCAGGTAGGTCACGACATAGCCCTGCTTTTCCAGGCGCTTGCACGTGTCGAGCACGGCCTTGTGCTCGGTCACCGCGGTAATGATGTGGTTGCCGCGATCCTTGTAGAACTCGGCCACGCCCTTGATGGCCAGGTTGTCCGATTCGGTGGCGCCCGAAGTCCAGACGATTTCCTTGCCCACGGCGCCGATCAGCTTCGCGACTTCTTCGCGGCCCTTCTCGACCGCCTCTTCGGCGCTCCAGCCAAAGGCGTGCGACCGGCTGGCGGCGTTGCCAAAGTTCTCGCGAAAGTAGGGCAGCATGGCGTCCAGCACCCGTTCATCGACGGGTGTGGTCGCGTGGTAGTCCATATAGATAGGTAGTTTGATCGTCATGGTGTGGTGTGTTTGGCGGCGATTCCGTCGACCAGCAAAGGCACCTCGCGGTCGGCGCCGTGATTTTCGCAAGCGCAGCATTCGCTCTGGCCCTGGTTCGGGCTGCACGAGCGGCAGCGTTCGAGATACGCCAGACTCTCGGCCAGTTCTTCGGCCAAGCGGGAAAGACGCGCGATGGTTTCTTTCGTTTCGTGCAGCTTGTCCGAGAATATTTCTCGTACCGTGGCCATCGCATCAGGTGCGGTGGCGCTCTCCTCCCAAACGCGTAGGAAGGCTTTGATTTCCGTGAGCGAAAAGCCCATGTCCTGCAGCTTTTGGATCCACTCGATGCGCTTCACGCCATCGCCGGAATACATGCGGAAGCCACCCTTGGACCGAACCGGCGGGGTGAGCAGCCCCAGCTCTTCGTAGAGGTGAATGGCGCGCACAGTCTTTCCGGTGCGTCGCGCCAAGTCCCCGACTTTTATCAGGGATATCCGCTCTATTTCGCGCTGAATGGCCATACCCTAACTCTTACGTTCACGTAAGAGTTATAGATTCTAGCTCGCCTTCCGTCAAGGCGAATCTTAGTCCGGCCAGGGCAGCAGCAATGCCTGAAGTTTTCTGGGCACCCTGCCGATGGACGGAATGAGGGGAAATGGCTTACCTGCTGCGAGACATGCGACTCTTCGATTCACTCACGGAACGCGACCGTGCCGATCTCGTCCATTTCATGCACGAGAAACGGTATGCATCCGGCGAGATCCTGTGCACGCGTGGCGAGCACGGCAACACGATGATTGTGGTCGTGCAAGGCGCGCTCTCAGCCGTGGTTCCTGGGGCCGACAATCTTCCGCGCGAGATCGCGCATCTTGGCCAAGGCGGAGTTTAGAACAAGATGTTTTGCATCGATCCCGCGCCTCGCCCAGCCACAGTGGTGGCAAGCGTCGAGACGACGGTCCTCGAACTTGGGCGCGACGATCTTCTCAAAATGCGCCGGGATGCCCCGCGTGCCGCAGCGGCCCTGGTCAATGCCGTCTTCCGCAATGTTCTTTCGCGAATACGCAGCGTGGACGATCGCATCGAGCGCGACTTGTGCCCCAACCCCGACGCGTCTCCTAGTGACGGCAAAGCCTTGCTTCTACCCGACCGCACGGATATCCCCGATCCGTGGGAAGTCTGTTTCGCCCGCTTGCGAGGCTCTGCTTGAGCGACACCAATTCCGAATCAGAGCAGATTGGTTTCCAGGGATTGGAAGCCGAGCCGCTCTTGCGAGCTGGAAAGATCGTCACCTTGCCGGCCCACGCCGTACTCTGCCAACAGGGACAAACGACCGACCGTTTTTTCGTGATCACGGCCGGCGAAGTCGAGCTTGCGAAGTCCATCGCTGGGAAAGCCCGCCCGCTGTCCACGTCCGGCCCTGGTAGCGTTCTGGCGCTCATGGCGGCGCTCGACGGCGAGCCCTGCGCGGTATCCATGCGCACCCTCGGCGACACCACGGTCGTCGAAATCACACGCGGCAGTCTGCTCGCTCTCCTGGATCCAGAAGTGGCCGCCGATTCCAACCTCGTGCACGACTTGGCCCTGGTCGCCATTCGCCGGCTGCGCGCCGCGACCGATGAACTGGCGCAGACCCTGTTTCAAGCGCTGCGCGCTTCGCCCCGCGCCGGCCGGATCGACGTGGCCAAGCTGGCCCGCATCCAGGCCGGCAATCACGCTTGGCCCTGCGCCAAATTGGCCGCCTGAGGCCACGCACCTTCGCGGCTAGCCCAAGGCCAATGCTGGCTATGAATTCCCATGCCCGCGTGCTAGCAACCAGCTCGCCACAGAGTCTTTCGAGGAGCAGCGAGCAATGGATTCATTGACCCAACTTTCCATCAACACGATTCGCCTACTTTCCGTCGACGCCATCCAGAAGGCCAATTCCGGGCATCCCGGCCTGCCCATGGGCTCGGCGCCCATGACTTACGTGCTTTGGCAAAAGCATCTGCGCCACAACCCCAAAAATCCGAAATGGCCGAATCGTGACCGCTTCGTCCTGTCTGCTGGGCACGGCTCGATGCTGCTCTATTCGATGCTGCACCTGACGGGCTACGACCTGACCCTGGACGAACTCAAGGCTTTCCGGCAGTGGGGATCGCGCGCGCCCGGCCATCCGGAATCGTTCTGCACACCTGGCGTCGAGGCCACCACGGGACCGCTTGGGCAGGGCGCGACGAACGCCGTGGGCATGGCCATGGCCGAACGCTTTCTCGCCGGTCGCTACAACCAGCCTGGTCACACCATCGTCGACCACAGGACCTACGCCTTGGTCGGCGACGGCGACATGATGGAAGGCATCACCCACGAGGCCGCCGCGCTGGCTGGCCACCTAAAGCTGGGCAAGCTCACATGGCTCTACGACGACAACAAGATCTCGCTCGACGGGCCGACCTCGCTGCACTTCAGCGAAGACGTGGGCAAACGTTTCGAGGCCTACGGCTGGCATGTACAGAAGATCGCCAATGGCGACACTGACACCGATGGAATCGACCAGGCCATTGCCGCCGCCAAGGCCGACCCGCGCCCGTCGCTGATCATGGTTCACACCACCATCGGGTTCGGCTCGCCTCACAAGGCCGGCAGCTCTGAAGCGCACGGCTCGCCGCTCGGCACGGACGAGGTCAAACTGACCAAGTCCGCGCTCGGATGGGATCCCGAAAAGCAGTTCTTCATTCCCGAAGAGGCCAAGAAACATCTTCTCACCGCCGTCGAGCGCGGCGCCGCCGCCGAGGGCGAATGGCAACAAACCTTCGATGCTTGGGCCGCGGCCAATCCTGCGCTGGCCGCCGAATGGAAACTGGCTCTAAGGGGCGAGTTGCCGGCGGACTGGGACGCGGCGATTCCCACCTTCACCGTCAAAGACGAACCCGCCACGCGCGTTTCCGGCGGCAAAATCTTGGCTGCCATCGCCAGTAAGGTGCCATGGTTCCTGGGCGGCGACGCCGATCTTTCGTGCTCGACCATGACCAGCCTTCCCGGACTGGGTGATTTCTCGGGCGTAACCGGCCTTGGCCGCAACATCCACTATGGCGTGCGCGAACACGCCATGGGCGCCATCGCCAACGGCATGGCCTACCACGGCGGCGTGCGCTCGTTCACCGCCACCTTCTTCGTCTTCTCGGACTACGAGCGCCCCGCCATCCGCATGGCCGCGCTCAGCAAGTTGCCCGTGATCTTCGTATTCACCCACGACTCCATAGGCGTCGGCGAAGATGGCCCGACCCACCAGCCGGTCGAGCAACTGGCGGCCTTGCGCGCGATCCCGAATCTGTGGGTCATACGGCCGGCCGATGGCAACGAGACCGCGCAGGCTTATCGCCTGGCCATGAAACGCACCGACGGTCCGGTGGCGATGGTGCTGACCCGGCAGAAAGCGCCAACCCTCGACCGCGACAAGATCGCTCCCGCCACCGGGTTGGCCAAGGGCGCCTACGTGCTCAGCGAAGCGGCTGGTGGAGCGCCCCAGGTGATCCTCATCGCCACAGGTAGCGAAGTCATTATCGCGCTTGCCGCGCAGGAGAAGCTATTGGCGGGCGGCATCCGCGCGCGCGTGGTGTCCATGCCATGCTGGGAGTTGTTCTCGGAGCAGACCGCCGAGTACCGCGACTCGGTCATTCCACGCGATGTTCCGGCGCGCATTTCCATCGAGGCTGGTGTCAGTCTCGGCTGGCACAGGTGGGTTGGCGATCACGGCGTCAGCATCGCCATCGATCGCTTCGGTGCATCGGGACCGGGATCCGTGCTAATCAAGCAGTTCGGATTCACTCCCGACAACATCGTTCGCGCCGCCCTGGGCCTGGTGAAATCATGATACTGTCCTTTGTTCGATTTGCCTTTGCTCGATTTGCGTGCGTTGTTTTGATCCTCGGTTGCCTGACGTCCTCCGCACGCGCGGCGGATTCCCAGCCGCCAACGGTTTTCGACGGTGCCTATCAAGGCCTTCTCGTCGGCGGCTTGGCCGGCCTGTCGGTCGGCTATCTGTTCGCCCGGCAGAACGGCTTGCACAGTAGCGACTGGAAGCCGCTCGTCTACGGTGCCGGCATCGGCGCGCTGACCGGCAGCGTGCTAGGCCTGACCCTCGGTATCGTCGACATGTCCCAGAGCAGGCCTGGCCGCAACGGCTATGTCATGCGCGACGGCCTCTACGGGGCGGGGCTTGGTGCGGTCCTGGGCGGCATCGTGGGCGGACTGGCCGCGCTCTCATCCAAGAAAGGCGAGCACGTTCTCCTGGGTGGATCCATCGGCGTGCTCTCCGGCACCTGCCTCGGCATAGGCGTCGGCTTCGTCGAGGGCTACCGCAAGTACTCGGCCACCGTCGCGCCAGTCCAGCAGGCCGACGGGAGCGTGAGCTTCGTGCCGGCCGTCGCAGGCCGGTTCTAGTCGAGCCGTCGAGCGACCTCGACCAGCTTGTCCATGGTCGCGTCGAACGCCTTGTCCACCACCTGCCGGATCGGGTCGGCGTCGTAGTAAGTCATGATCTCCTCGGCCCCGCGCGAGAAGGGGATCTTGGCTTCCCAGCCGGGGACAAGTCGCTTCACCTTACTGTTGTCGAAGATCATGCTGTGGGTCTTGTCGCCGAGCAGGCTGTCGCCCCATTCGCGGTCGTGCTTGGCGATGATCTCCGACGGCAGGTGGACCAGCTTGGCCTCGACGCCAGCAGCTTTGGCCTGCAGGAGGTGGATCTGATCCCAGGACAGCCACTCGTCCGAGGTGATGTGGAAACAGTCGCCGATGGCGCGCGAATGGCCGAGCAGGCCGACAAAGGCGCGGGCAAAATCTTCGTGGTGGGTCAGCGTCCACAGCGAGCTACCGTCGCCGTGAACCACCACCGGCTTGCCCTGGCGCATGCGATGGATCACGGTGTAGCCGCCGTGGCAGGGGAACAGGGTGCGGTCGTAGGTGTGCGACGGGCGTACCACCGTGAAGGGGAATTTTTCGCGGCGGTAGGCGGCGAGCAGGGCTTCTTCACAGGCGATCTTGTTGCGCGAATACTCCCAGAAGGGATTGTCGAGCGGTGTGGACTCGGTGACCGGCAGGCTCTGCACCGGCGTCTGATAGGCCGACGCCGAGCTGATGAATACGAACTGGCCGGTGCGACCGCGGAACAAATCGAGGTCGAGGGCGATGTGCTCGGGCGTGAACGCGATGAAGTCGACGACCACGTCGAACTTCAAATTGCCGAGCGCCGCGCGCGCCACCGCCGGATCGCGAATGTCTCCGGCAAGCACCTTGATGCCAAGCGGAACCTGCCGCCCGGTCTTTCCGCGCCGCAGGTGAAAGAGCTGGATACCGCTCTCGACCGCGACGCGCGAACACGCCGAACTGATGATGCCGGTGCCGCCAATGAATAGAACCTTCATGGGGCCAGTTCTACCGCAGACTGGCCGAAAAATTCACCACAGAGAGCGCAGAGAGCGCAGAGGTCGGAGAAAGAAAGGTTTCCGGATCCGGATCCGAACCCTTCCCTGTCCGGGCGCTGCGCTCTCTGTGCTCTCTGTGGTGAACTTCTGGCTACTCGTCTTCTTCCGCCGCCATCTTGGAGTCGGCGATCACCTTGTCCATGAGGTGGCCGGGCAGTTCGTCGTAGTGCGAGAACTCGATGGAGAACGAGCCGCGACCGCCGGTGATGGAACGAAGATCCGACGAGTACTTGAGGGTTTCGGACATGGGCACGACGGCACGGATCACCTCGCCCTTGGCGGTCGAATCCATGCCTTCTACGCGTCCGCGGCGGTGGTTGAGGTCGCCGATGACGTCGCCCATGCAGTCGCTGGGGACCAT
>Ga0265314_10006694_pt1 | contig 10125 bp, 7 predicted proteins | sample 4126metaG_FD_203106 | JGI IMG/M metagenome (GOLD analysis project Ga0265314, IMG submission 203106) | Rhizosphere microbial communities from Carex aquatilis grown in University of Washington, Seatle, WA, United States - 4-1-26 metaG | ecosystem: Host-associated > Plants > Roots > Rhizosphere >... | reverse complement strand
AATCGCGCGCCGCATCGCCGTCGCGGGTGAAGATCGCCACGCCGTTGCCGTAGTCGTGATCGGACGGCAGCCGCAGCGCCTCGTCATAATCCTTGGCGCGCACCACCGACAGCACCGGCCCGAAGATCTCTTCCTTGTAGATTCGCATGTCCTTCTTGACGTTGTCGAACAGACAACCGCCCATGTAGAAGCCTTTTTCGTAGCCCTGCATCTTGAAGCCGCGGCCGTCGACCGCCAGCGTGGCGCCTTCCTTGATGCCGACCTCGACGTAATCCTTGACCCGCTCCAGCGCGGCGCGGGTCACCAGCGGACCGAAATCGGCGGTCGGGTCGATCGAGGGGCCGATCTTCAGGCTTTCCACGCGCGGAATCAGCTTTTCCATGAGCCGGTCGGCGGTGGTCTTGCCGACCGGAACCGCCACCGACACCGCCATGCAGCGCTCGCCGGCCGCGCCGTAGCCGGCGCCGACCAGCGCATCGACGGTCTGGTCCATGTCGGCGTCCGGCATGATGATGGCGTGGTTTTTCGCGCCGCCAAAACACTGACAGCGCTTGCCGGTCGCGGCGGCCCGCTCGTAGATGTACTGGGCGATCGAGGACGAGCCGACAAAGCCGACGGCCGAGATATCGCGATCGTCGAGAATGGCGTCGACCGCTTCCTTGTCGCCATTGACCACGTTGAGGATGCCGGGCGGCAGGCCCGCTTCCAGCATCAGTTCGGCCAGCCGCAGCGGCACGCCGGGATCGCGCTCCGACGGCTTCAGGATGAACGCGTTGCCGCAGGCGATCGCGGGCGCGAACTTCCACATCGGGATCATGGCCGGAAAATTGAACGGGGTGATGCCGGCGACGACGCCAAGCGGCTGCCGCATCGAGTAGACGTCGATGCCGGGGCCGGCGCCTTCGGTATATTCGCCCTTCATCATCTGCGGAATGCCGATCGCGAACTCGACCACCTCGACGCCGCGCAGGATGTCGCCCCGCGCATCGGGAATGGTCTTGCCGTGCTCGCGGGCGAGCATCTCGGCCAGCGCCTCATTGTCGCGGGCGACCAGTTCCAGGAACTTCATGAGCACGCGAACCCGCCGCTGCGGGTTGGTCGCGCCCCACTCCGGCTGCGCCGCGAGCGCATTCTCGACCGCGGCCCGAACCTCGGCCTTGGACGCCAGCGCCACCTTGGCCTGGACGTCGCCGGTCATCGGCTCGAAAACGTCTGCGGTCCGTCCCGAGGTGCCGCTAACGTGCTTTCCGCCGATAAAATGTCCGATTGAGCGCATGTGTTCCTCCTGAACGCGAAGAGCCGATTTTCGCCGGCATCTTGCAGTCTTTGCGGCGTTTGGAAAGGGCCCTCACCGCGCGGCGGCTTTGCGAAAACGGGTGAATGACCCGCAATATCAGGGCATTCGACCAATGTCTTACGCCAATACTGGATCGTCGCTTCCTGGTGCGGGTCAGCGCCGGGCACCTGCTGCGGCTTTTTTCGGTGCCGGCTTCTTTGTTACCCGCTTCGCGGGCGCGGCGCGACCGAGCACGGCCTCGCGTCCCGAACTCAGAATCTCCTCGGAAAACTCGCCATTACCGGCGACACGGGCCATCACCAGCGTTCCCATCATGGTCGCAATCGCGGCGGTCGCCTGCTTGCGCGCGGCCTTGCGCGGCAGATCCGGAATCTGCGCGGCGATCGCATCGATCATTTCTTCCAGCTTGGCCGCGAAGGCCTTGCGGGTCCTGGGGCTTTCGCGGGCGATCTCAGCGCCCAAGGTCGGGATCGCGCAGCCATGGCCGGGGTCGTCGCGGTGCATCGGCGTCAGGTAGGAATCCACGATCGCGGCGAAGCGCTGTTCCGGCGGCGTCTGCTCGGCGAGCTTGCGCCAGCGCTCGGTGGAGCGGTCCATCGCATGCGTGAACGCCTCGATCACCAGCGCCTCGCGGGAATCGAAATGGGCGTAGAACCCGCCATGGGTGAGGCCGGCGTCCTTCATCAGGTCGGCAACACCGATGCCATGGGCGCCCTTCTCGCGCAGCCGCACCGAGGCGCGCTTGACGATCCGCGCGTGGGTTTCGAGCTTGTGTTCCCTGGAATAGCGCATGGCGGTCTCATAGGATGTTTGTGATCATATAATCACATCCACAAATAGCAGTTGCCGCGGCAAAAAGCTCGCTTTATTTGACACGCCGGAACGTCGCGGCGGCCGCGGCCTTGACAATGGCGCGCTCAGGCCGGGAAGTTGGTGCCAATGCACGCTGCCGTGCCTCTCCGTGCCCTGGGAACATGAAACACCATGCATATGCTGAATCCCCATTGCGGCGTCGACCGCGACTCCCGCGGCGTCGTTCGCCTGACCATCTGCAACGCCGGATCGCTCAACATCCTGGGCACTCCCGTCATCAATGGGGTTCGCGAGGGACTGAAAGAACTTTCATCGGATCGCGAGATCCGCGTGCTGGTGCTCGCGGGCCAGAGCGAGAGAAGCATGATCGGCGGCGCCGACATCAAGGAAATGGCCAAGCTCGAGCAGAAATCGGCGGAGAAATTCATCACCGGTCTGCGCGACCTCTGCGAGGCCGTGCGGGCGTTTCCGGGGCCGGTGATCGCGCGAATGCCCGGCTGGTGTCTTGGCGGCGGACTCGAGGTCGCCGCCGCCTGCGACTTCCGGATCGCGGCGCATGACGCCAAGTTCGGCATGCCGGAGGTCAGGGTCGGCATTCCCTCGGTGATCCATGCCGCCTTGCTGCCGCGGCTGATCGGCTGGGGCCGCGCCCGCTGGCTGGTGATGACCGCCGAAAACATCGACGCCGCCACCGCGCTTGCCTGGGGCCTGATCGACCGGGTCGCGCCGCCTGGGGGCCTCGACGCCACGGTCGAGCAAACCGTTGCGATGCTGCTGGAATGCAGTCCCGAGGCACTACGCGCACAGAAGGACCTGCTGCGGCAGTGGGAGGAACTGCCGCTGAAGGAATCCGTCGATCTCTCGATCGGCGTATTCGGGCAATCCTATCTGACCGGCGAGCCGCAGCGGCTGATGCTGGATTTTGTCAACCGCAAGCGCTAGGCCCTCGCTTAGGTCTTCGTCGCGCGCAGGGCAGCGCGAGATAACCTCATGCGATCACGACATTTTATCATCCCGCGCGGGCAGTAAATTATTCCAGAACCGCGGTTGCAAATATTGCGGCGCATCATATGATGAGCATAATATAAATCATTGCGATTCCAGGAGCGCCGCCATGGCTCAAGCTTCCGATCCGGTCGTCATCGTCTCCGCCGCCCGCACCCCGCTGGGCAAGTTCATGGGCGATCTCACGCCGTTCAGCGCCCACCAGCTCGGTTCGCACGTGATCGGCGCGGCGGTCGAGCGCGCCAGATTGTCGCCCGAGCGGATCGACGAGGTGTTCATGGGCTGCGTGCTGCCGGCCGGCCAGGGCCAGGCCCCGGCGCGCCAGGCCGCCCGCGGCGCCAAATTGCCCGACGCGACGGGTGCCACCACCATCAACAAGGTGTGCGGCTCCGGCATGAAGGCGACCATGCTGGCGCACGACATCATCAACGCCGGCTCCGCCGAGATCGTGGTCTCCGGCGGCATGGAGAGCATGACGAACGCGCCCTATTTGCTGGCGAAGGCGCGCGCCGGCTACCGCGCCGGGCATGACCGGATCATCGACCACATGATGATGGATGGGCTCGAGGACGCCTATGAAGTCGGCCGCTCGATGGGCGATTTCGGTGAATCGACCGCGGAGGCCTATCAGTTCAGCCGCAAGGACCAGGATACTTACGCGATGGAGACGCTGACCCGCGCCCGCAAGGCGGTGCAAGGCGGCGCCTTCAAGGCCGAGATCGTGCCGCTGACGGTCACTGAAAAAGCCGGCCCGCGCATCATCGCCAACGACGAGATTCCGCTGAAGGTCGATCCGGCCAAAATCCCCGGCCTGAAGCCGGCGTTCCGCGCCAACGGGACCATCACGCCGGCGGCCTCCTCCGCCAATGCCGACGGCGCCGCCGCGCTGGTGCTGGCGCGCCGCTCACTCGCCGACCGCGACGGCCTGCCGGTGCTGGCCGAGATCAGGGGGCACGCCACCCACAGCCAGGAGCCGCAATGGTTCACCACCGCGCCGATCCCCGCGATCCGCAAGCTGCTCGACAAGGTCGGCTGGAGCGTCGGCGATGTCGACCTGTTCGAGATCAACGAGGCCTTTGCCGTGGTGCCGATGGCGGCGGCACGCGACTTGGGCATTCCCCGCGAAAAACTCAACATCAATGGCGGCGCCTGCGCGCTCGGCCATCCGATCGGCGCCACCGGCGCGCGGCTGATCGTGACGCTGCTGCACGCGCTCGAAGCGCATAATCTGAAGCGCGGCGTCGCGGCGCTGTGCATCGGCGGCGGCGAAGCCACCGCGATCGCGGTCGAGCGCGTCGTGCACTAATCACAATGCATGTCTGAAAACGAGGGAACTACGGCCTTTTAGTCGGACGGCCGTTGCGTCATTATTCGATCGAACAAAGGATTCCCACACTCCATGATTTCAAACTGGCTATCGGCCGCGCTCGCCCGCCGCAACATCCATTACGGCTGGGTGATGGTCGGCGTCACCTTCCTGACCTCGATCATCAGCGCCGGCGCGGTCGGCGCGCCCGGCGTGTTCATCGTGCCGCTGCAAAAGGAGTTCGGCTGGAGCACCGCCGAGATTTCATCGGCGCTGTCGATCCGCTTCGTGCTGTTCGGGCTGATGGCGCCGTTCGCCGCCGCGCTGATGAACCGCTACGGCCTGCGCAATGTCACGCTGACGGCGCTGTTGACCGTGGTCTCGGCGCTGGTGCTTTCGCTTGGGATGACCCAGGTCTGGCAATTGGTCCTGCTGTGGGGTGTCGTGGTCGGCCTCGGCACCGGCATGACCGCCTTGGTGCTGAGCGCGACCATCGCCGCGCGCTGGTTCGCGGCGCGGCGCGGGCTGGTGATCGGAATCCTCACCGCCAGCGTGGCGACCGGACAATTGGTGTTCCTGCCGCTGCTGGCGAGCCTGACCGAGCACCTGGGCTGGCGAACCGCGCTGGGGCTGATGTGCGTCATGCTCGGCATCGCCGCGTTCGCGGTGCTCATGGTGATGCGCGATCGCCCTGGCGATGTCGGCCTGCGGCCGTTCGGCGACGACGGCAAGCAGCCTTTGCCGGCGCCCGCCCCCAACAACGCGCCGATCATGGCGGCGGCGCTCGGAACGTTGCGCGACGCCTCGAAAACCCGCGTGTTCTGGATCCTGTTCGCGACCTTCTTCATCTGCGGCGCCAGCACCAACGGCCTGGTCCAGGTCCATCTGATTCCGATGTGCCTCGATTTCGGTATCCCGCAGGTACAGGCCGCGAGCCTGCTGGCGGCGATGGGCATCTTCGATTTCTTCGGCACCATCATCTCAGGCTGGCTGTCGGACCGTTACGACAACCGCTATCTGCTGGCCTGGTATTACGGCCTGCGCGGCCTGTCGCTGGTGTTATTGCCGTTCACCAATTTCTCGTTCTACGGCCTGTCGCTGTTTGCGATGTTCTACGGCCTCGACTGGATCGCTACCGTGCCGCCGACGGTGCGGCTGACCGCGCAGCGGTTCGGGCCGGAACGCGCCAATCTGGTGTTCGGCTGGATTTTTGCCGGCCATCAACTGGGCGCCGCCACCGCGGCGTTCGGCGCCGGCCTGTCACGCACCCTGCTCGCGAGCTATCTGCCGGCGTTCTTCGTCGCCGGCGCGCTCTGCATCATCGCCTCGCTGCTGACGCTGTCGATCTCGCGGCCGGTGAAAGTGGCGACGGCGGCGGCGGCGACGTAGCTACGCTACGCGGCGCGGCGCTCTCCCTCGCCCCGCTCTTTGCGGGGAGAGGGTCGGGGTGAGGGGCCAGGCAGTGCAGAGCCGCAGTCGCTGCATCAACGTGGATTGCGACCCGACAAACTTCCACTGCGGTTCGCGCTCTGCCTCGCCCCTCGCCCGCCCGCTCTGCGGGCGACCTCTCTCCGCAATGAGCGGGGTGAGGTTAGAGATCACGGCCGGATCGACATATTCGTCGCCGGCCCCGTCGTGCGGATCGGCTCGGCCAGCCGCGCGAATTCGCAGAGCAGTGAGCGGGTCTTGCGCGGGTCGATGATTTCCTCGACCCAGAACTTTTCGGCCGAACGGAACGGCGAGCGCAATTTGTTGAGCCGGTCCTCGATCTCCTTCAGCTTGGCCTTGGGATCTTCCGCGGCGTCGATGTCGGCGCGGTAGGCCGCCTCGATGCCGCCTTCCAGCGGCAGCGAACCCCAATAGGCCGACGGCCAGGCATAACGCATCGAGAACCGGTCGGCCGGCTGATGCACGACGCCGGCAACGCCAAAGGAATTGCGCACGATAATGGTGCACCAGGGCACCGTGGTCTGGTTGACCGCGGCCATCGCGCGGACGCCGTGGCGGATGGTGGCGGCCTTTTCGGCCTCGAGCCCGATCATGAAGCCGGGGCAATCCATCAGATAGACCACCGGCAGATGGAAGGTTTCGGCGAAATCGACCCAGCGCACCACCTTCTGGCAGGCTTCCGCGGTCCACGATCCGCCGTAGTGGAAGGGATCGCTGGCCAGCACCAGCACCGCGCGGCCTTCCAGCCGCGCCAGGCCGACGATCATCGGGCGGCCGAAATTGGCGTTGACCTCGAAGAACGAACCCTTGTCGACCACCGCCTCGATGATCGGCCGCATCTTGTAGACCTGCCTGCGGTTGCGCGGCACCGCCTTGATCAGGCTCTCCTCGGCGCGTTCGGGATCGTCGTCGCACGGCAGCGTCGGCGGCAATTCGTAGACCGACGACGGCAGATAGGACAAAAACCGGCGCGCGCAGGCAAACGCCTCCTCTTCGGTATCGACGGCATGATCGACGCCGCCGGCCCGGGTCTGGATGTCGGCGCCGCCGAGCTCCTGCTTTGTCAGATCCTGGCCGAGGCGTTTGACCACCGGTGGGCCCGCGACAAACATCGCCGAGTTTTTTGTCATCACCGAATAATGCGTAGCTGCCAGCCGGGCCGCGCCGAGGCCGGCGACCGAGCCGAGGCCGAGACCGACCACCGGCACGCGCGCCATGTTGGATGTCGTGTACCAGTACCAGCGGGTGCCGCCGATGCCGCCGGGCAGATTGGCCGCGCCCTTGGTCTCGATGGTTTTCACCGAACCGCCGCCGCCTGAACCCTCGATCACCCGGATGATCGGCAGCCGGAAATCATGCGCCATTTCCTCGGCCATCAGCGGTTTTGCCGAAATCGAGGCGTCGGCGGAGCCGCCGCGCACCGTAAAATCGTCGCCGACCACGACCACCGGCCGGCCTTCGATCTTGCCGCGGCCGAACACGCAATTGGCCGGCGTCACGTGCTTGAGTTCGCCAGCGTCATCATATTCGGCGATGCCGGAGACCGCGCCGATCTCGTGAAAACTTTTCGGGTCGATCAGTTTGTCGATGCGCTCACGAACGGTGAGCCGGCCCTGGTCGCGTTGCCGCTTGACCTTGTCAACGCCGCCCATCTCGCGCGCGAACGCTTCGCGCCGCGCGAGATCGTCGAGCTCCGGCTTCCAGTTCATTCTTGTCCTCCGCCTTGACGATTTTATTGTTATGCGCCGGTACCGGAAGCGGCTTGTTCTCGATCCGATTGAAGATATCCGCCTCGGTGCCGTCGAGCATGTTGCCGATGGCGACGCTCAGTTCCAGCAGCCGCGGCGCCACTTCGCGATGCAGCCGCGCCTCGTCGAACATCGCCGACAGCAGGCCGATCGTGACGACGACAAACGTCTGGTATTGCGGCGACCACACCGGCACCGCGAGGCCGTTGATATGCGGGCTCCACAGCCCGCAGGCCACGACATAGCCGCGTTCGCGCAGGAATTGGCGGTTGGCCTCGATGCGCGGCCGCAGCAGTTTTGCTGCCTCGGGAAGTTCACGCGCCATTTCCGCCAGCAGCGCGTCGCCGACATCGACGTCGAGGGCCGCGGTATAGGCGTGGCCGGCCGCGGTGGAAGCCATCGCGATGCGGCTGCCGGTGCCCTCGTGCAGGCCGAGCGCGTTGGCGGCGCGGCCATGCTCGAGATAGACCAGATGGAAACGATCCGGAATGACAAAGCCGACGGTGCCCGGCAATTGCTCGGCGACATCCTGCAGCCGCTGCCGGATCAAATTGCGCAATTGCAAGCCCCGCATCATCGAGGTGCTCATCGCCACGGCGCTGGGTCCGATGCGGTATTTCTGGTCGCGCGGCAGATAGACCAGCTGCCCCATCCGGGTCAGCGTGTGCGTGAGCCGCGACACCGTCGATCGCGGCAGCCCGCAGCGGTTGGAAATTTCGAGATTGCCAAGCCGTGCTTCATGGCCCTCGAAGCAACGCAACACATCGAATGCGCGCGACACCACCTGGATCACGTCCCCCTCACCGGCAAGATCGCTGGCGAGCATTCCCTGTTTACTGAGCCGCTCTGAACGTCGTCCCATGCAGCACCCCATTCCGCTTTGCGGAATAAAATTCCACTTGCGCATCAAGCTACCTCAGGCAATCTGCCGCCACAACAATAAGCCGTGAGCAGCTGCCGTTTCGCTGCATGTATCCTGTATGCCAGCACGCGCGGCGGCCGCCCGGAGAGTGGAATGCCTGACATCAAGATTGTCACCGAAGTCGCGGGACGTATTTGCGCGCTTCCCATCGAAGCCGGCGCCCGCGTCGCCGATGGTGACGACATCGCTTTGGTCGAGGCCATGAAGATGGAGATCCCCGTGGCTGCACCGGCGGCCGGCAAGCTCAAATCCATTCTTGTCAAACTGGACGACGTGGTCGCCGAAGGCCAGACGCTCGCCATTCTCGAAACCTGAACGCGTCTCGTTCCCGGACTTTGCCTGCAACACAGCGCAACTTGCCGCGAATAAAGGCGGCCTGACCGGTTTCAGCGCCACCTGAAGCGACGTAAAATCCGCCTCGCGCGACCATCGCGTGACAGGACAGGTGATGAATATTCCACAAGCGGCCGGACTGCAGAAGGCCAGCCATTGGGCCGGCGCCAGGACACCGTTGTTGCGGTTCCTCGACCATTGCCATGCAGAGTTTTCAACCGAGCACGGCGGCGCGGTTGCCGATTACATTCCGGAACTGGGCAAGGCCGATCCCGATCATTTCGGCATCAGCCTCGCCACCATCGATGGCCATGTCTACGAGGTCGGCGACAGCCGGATCCCCTTCACCATCCAGTCGATGTCAAAACCGTTCGTGTTCGCACTGGCGCTCGACACGCTGGGCGCCGAGCGCGTCGAACGCTCGATCGGTGTCGAACCATCCGGCGATCCCTTCAATTCGATCCGGCTCAACGCGGAAAACCACCCCTTCAATCCGATGGTCAATGCCGGCGCGATCGCCTGTTCCGGCCTGATCCACGAGGCCAAGGGCGCCGGCGCCTTCGAATATATCCGCCAGGCGCTCGGCCGCTTCGCCGGCCGCGAACTCGGCATCGACGAGGCGGTCTATGCCTCGGAAAGCGCGACCGGCGACCGCAATCGCGCGATCGGCTATCTCTTGCGCAATTCCGGCGTCATCACTGAAGACGTCAGCGCCGTAATCGAGGTCTATTTCCGGCAATGCTCGGTGCTGGTGACGGCGCGCGACAGCGCGGTGATGGCGGCGACGCTGGCCAATGGCGGCATCAATCCCGTTACCGGCGAGCAGGTCATCACCCCCTACGCCATTGCGCGAACGCTGTCTGTCATGACCAGTTCGGGCATGTACGACTATGCCGGCGAATGGATCTACCGGGTCGGCATTCCCGCCAAGAGCGGCGTCGGCGGCGGCATCCTGGCGGCGCTGCCGGCGCGGCTCGGGCTCGGCAGCTACTCGCCCCGGCTCGACAAGCACGGCAACAGCGTGCGCGGCATCAAGGTCTGCGAGGCGCTGTCGCTGCATTACGACCTGCACATGCTCAACGACAGCGACAACGCGCGCAACGCCATCATCGCCGACTACGATATCGGCAAAAGCTCGTCGCGCCGCAGCCGGCGGCCGCATGAGCAAAAACTGCTGGCCGCGCATCACCATGACGTCCGCATCATCGAATTGATGGGCACGCTGACCTTCGCCAATATCGATTACGTCTCG
>Ga0265314_10006693_pt1 | contig 10126 bp, 11 predicted proteins | sample 4126metaG_FD_203106 | JGI IMG/M metagenome (GOLD analysis project Ga0265314, IMG submission 203106) | Rhizosphere microbial communities from Carex aquatilis grown in University of Washington, Seatle, WA, United States - 4-1-26 metaG | ecosystem: Host-associated > Plants > Roots > Rhizosphere >... | reverse complement strand
CAATCCCTGGACGCGCCATCTTCGGCGATCTCGGCGATGCCGCCGTAAATCACCTTGTCTCGTGGGCTATGGCGTCGTTCAGGCATCGAAAGCTCCCAATCGGAAACCTGATCTATTACGCGAGCCGGTGCCGCATAAAAGGGCAGTCCGGCCAAAAAGCCGCGTTAACGTAAATCGATTTTAGGAGCACCAGGCCGCAAACGACGGGAAATGGGGACGATTTTACGGTTTCAGGCCACCGTGTCGCGCAAGGTCCGCGCGATTTCCTTTTGCGCATCGAATTCGCGTCGGCGCCGCGCGAGCTCCTCGGCGCTCAGCGTAGCAATGTTGTTGTAGTCGCGCTTCCAGGCAGGATCGGCGCTCCACCGCAGCGGCGACTGTACCGTGGTTTGCGCGGAAGGCGCGGTCTCCAGCACGCGCAGCGCCAGTTCGAGCGTGAACGCCTGCGACGGCACCTCATGCGGTTTGCCGGCGGAATTGCCGAGCGGAAAATCCGAGAACAGGAAGCGAGGCACGGCGGCATGTTCGACGATGTCTTTGGCGCAACCCATCACGACCGTTGGAATGCCGTTGGCTTCGAGATGCCGCGCGACAAGGCTTATCGTCTGATGGCAGACCGGGCAGTTCGGCACCAGCACCACGGCGTCGACGCGATCGTCCCGGCAGCGGGCGAGAATGTCCGGTGCATCGGTCTCGATCGTCACGCGATGGCTGCGATTGGTCGGTACGCCGAAGAAACGGGGCGCAACTTCGCCGATACGTTTTTCGGCAGCCAGGCGCAGCAATTGCGGCAGCGGGAACCAGGTGCCGCTGTCCTCGGCCAAGGTGTGCACGCGGTCATAGGCAATGTGCGAAATCCTCAAATCATGCGTCTTTGAAGTGTCGCCGTCATAGACAGAATAGAACTTGGCGCCGCCGTTATATTTCGCGCCCGGACCTTGATCGCCCTTGGCGGGATCGAAGGGGGCAGCCGTCGTAATGAGAGTGACACGGGATTGCGCGAGCGGCTTGCGCAAGGGTTGGAACGGTGCCTCGACATAATGTGCCCAGCGATAGGGCGTGGTGTAACCGATCGCGGCGTAATATTCCCTCGTGCGCGCCATATAGGGAATCGGTGCGTCATCGTCGGGCGCAAAGCGGTCGTCGGAGGGAACAGCCATATCTAGTGCCCACTTTCCGAAGTTCGTAATACACCGCAGCGCCCTCTACGAACTTCGGAAAGCCAAGGGCACTAGAAAACCTACAATTCTGGAACCGCTTTCGATCTGAAGTCTTTGGTAGGACTCGCCGCTCGCGATGCAAAGACTTCAGATCGGCGGTACCAGGAGCTCTTATCAAAGCGCCATCATCGAATGATAGCTAAACTGCGCCAAGCGTCTGTCAAGGATTGTTCAATCGGGGTGGGCTGGCAAGGTTGACGGCATGCAAGGATTTAGAGGTGCGCTTCTGGTTTGGAACGTGCTGCTAGCGTTGATCGCGACCGCGGCTGCACAAGAAGCTGCCCCGGCAAACGAAGGCGCGTCCGCTACGAGACCCGCCGTGGAAGAACCTTCGCAGGCAAAACCCGAAGAAAAAGCGCCAGAAGAAAAGCCGCAACAAAAGCCGGAAGAGAAACCTTCGGAGGATGCAGCCAGCAAGCCTTCCGACCAGCCGCCGGAGAAGCCGGTCACTCAGGATACAAGGGAGTCCGTATGCCTGATGATCGAAGCGGCGGCGAGGGCCAACAATCTGCCGCTCGAGTTTTTTGCTCGCGTCATCTGGCAGGAGAGCCGCTTTCAACCGGACGCGGTCGGGCCGATGACCCGCAGCGGCCAGCGTGCTCAGGGTATCGCGCAGTTCATGCCGGGCACCGCGAACGAGCGGCGCTTGCTCGATCCTTTTGATCCCGTCCAGGCGCTGCCGAAGTCTGCCGAATTCCTTGCCGACTTGCGGAGCCAGTTCGGCAATCTCGGGCTGGCGGCCGCGGCCTATAACGCAGGTCCCCGGCGGGTCCAGGAATGGCTGGCCGGGACAGGTCCGATGCCGGCCGAGACGCGCCACTATGTTTCTGTCATCACCGGGGCCAGCGTCGAGGAATGGCAGACGGCGGGGCGGGGCGGTCAAATCTCGGATCGCGCCGTTGCGCACACGACCTGCCAGGATCTGATGGCGCTGCTCAAGCGCGCGCCGAATTACTTCGTCAGCCGGCTTGAGGAGAGCGTGCAGCTCGGCGCCGCCCAGCCGTGGGGCGTGCAACTCGCCGGTGGCTTCGATCGCAACATTGCCATGGCCTCGTATTCGCGCGCGATGGCGAAATTGCGCGGGGTGATCGGCGACCAGACGCCGACCTTGCTCAGCTCGCGAAACCGCAGCCGCGGCATGCGGGCGTTCTATCAGGTGCGTATTGGCGCGGACACGCGGCCGGCCGCCGACGACCTTTGCAACCGCATCCGCCGCGCCGGCGGCGCCTGCTTTGTGCTGCGAAATATCCAGGGCTGATCCCGGCGGCAATCGTGCATGCCAGCCGTGAAACGACTTCGCTTGACGTGCCCCCAAATCGAAAGTTTATCCGGGCCTTAGCTCATCACCCAATTCTCCAATGTCGTTCCCGCCGCTCGATTCACCCCAATGGCACCAGCCGCTGCGCGCGTTCGGCTATGGGATGTCGGCGGTTCGATCGACGATTCTCTCGGCTGTGCTGTTCGTCACCTATATCGGCATCGGCGCGCTGGCGCATGACACGCATTTCTCGCTGGTCTGGGCGCTGCTGTCGACGCTGCTGGTCTGGGCGGGTCCGGCGCAGATCATCCTGATCTCGACGCTCGCTTCCGGGGCGCCCATCGTGCAGTCGGCAATTGCGGTGACCGTGAGCGCGATTCGGCTGTTTCCGATGGTGATCTCGGTGCTGCCGATGATGCGCTCGCCCGAAACCAAAAAGCGGCAGCTCATACTGGTTGCGCATTTCACCGCGGTGACGCTCTGGGTCGAGTGCTATCGCTTCCTGCCGCATGTGCCGCGAGAGCGCCGCATTGCCTTTGTCCACGGGCTTGGCTGCGGGCTGGTGCTGATCGGCCTGGTCGCGACCACGATTGGCTATGAGCTCGCCGCGAACCTGACCCAGACCTACGCCTCGGCGATCCTGTTGCTGACGCCGCTGGCGTTCCTGTTTTCGACGGCGCGCAATTCCAAGGAACTCGCGGACGTGCTGGCGCTCGGACTTGGGCTTGCGTTCTATCCGTTGGCCTCGCTGCTTGGCAGTGGTTTCGACATCCTGATCAGCGGCGTTGCGGCCGGCACCATCGCCTTTCTCGTCCATAAATGGCGGGAGGCGACATGAGCAGTTTCGTGACTGACTTCTTCGGCGATTGGCACGCGATTGTCGTGCTGTTGCTGGCGGGCGTGATCCCGAACCAGATCTGGCGCATGCTCGGCCTGTGGCTCGGCAGCGGTATCGACGAAGGCTCCGACCTCCTGATGTGGGTCAAGGCGGTGGCCACCGCGATCCTTGCCGGCGTGATTGCCGAGATTTTGGTGCACCCGCCGGGCGCGCTCGCGAGCGTCCCGGACTTCCTGCGCTACGGCGCGCTGATCGTCGGTTTCATTGTCTTCATGCTGACGCGGCGCTCGATCTTCGCCGGTGTGGTTTCGGGCGAAGTTGTGATGCTGCTCGGAAAATGGTGGCTTGGCTGACCTCGGCATTGCTGCTTTGATGACCTCGCTCGCGCAACGACCAGTGGTCCAATTCTAACATTCGCATCCCTTCTCAGCGGGCACTTTTGCGAATGTTAGAATTATAGGACCACTGGAAAAGTATAAGTTTCTAGTGCGGTTTTGGATTTGACATTCGCTCGAGGACTCGCCGCGACGCCTAGGCGAATGTGAAATCCACCGCACTAGCGGAGGAAATGCAATGGGCGGACAGTTCAAGTCGGCCTTGGTCACTGCGGCCCTTTTTGCTGTTACAGCGGGTCATGCCGCCGAGTTTCCGGCGCGTCCGCTACGGCTCGTGGTTCCCTATTCCGCGGGCGGCCCGACCGACGTCGTCGGACGGGTGGTTGCGGACTATATGGCCAGGGATCTCAAGCAGGCGACATTCGTCGAAAACAAACCGGGTGCGCAGGGCGCGATCGGTGCGGAGGCGGTCGCTCGGAGCGACGCCGATGGCTACACGCTGCTCGTCGTATCCGGTTCGATGTTCACGCTCAATCCGATGCTCTACAAGAAGTTGGCCTACGATCCCGACCGGGATTTTCGGACGCTTGCGATCGTCACGGAAGACCCGCTGGTCATGGAAGTCCATCCGTCAGTGCCCGCGAAGACGGTCGCGGAGTTTGTGGCTTACGCCAAACAAAATCCGGGAAAGCTCAGCTTCAGTTCGGCCGGGACGGGCGGCGTGATTCACCTTGCCGGCGAGATGTTCAAACAGATGGCCGGCATCGAGATGACACACGTGCCCTATAAGGGCGCTGGCCCCGCCATGGTCGATCTTCTCGGCGGTAACGTCCAACTGATGTTCGATTCCTTTGGCACCGCTTTGCCTCCGGTCACGGCTGGATCGACGCGGGCGCTCGGCGTGAGTTCGGCGGAACGACGCCCTGAGATGCCTGATGTGCCGACGATTGCGGAAAGCGGCTTCCCCGATTACCTCGTCAGCGTCTGGTTTTCCGTTGCGGTACCCGCCAAGGTGCCGGAAAATGTCTCTGGCGTTCTGAAAGCGAGCCTCGACCGGGCGATGGCTGACGAGACGTTCCGTGCGTCGCTTCGGAAAATCGGCTACACGGTGAAGCGCCCGCAGAGCGCGGCCGAGATTGCCAAATTCATCGAGGACGATCGTGCCCGGTGGTCTGCGGTGGTCAAGGCGCGGAATATCTCACTGGACTAGTGGAGTGATTTGACATTCGCTATATTTCTCGCTGCGGGTTCGTCAAGGGAATGTCAAATCTAAAGCTCCACCGGAAGCTCATATTTCTCAGTGGTCCTTTGATTCTAACATTCGCAAGAGCGACCGCTGCGAAGGGATGCGAATGTTAGAATCGGACCACTGAAGCGATGACTGTAGAAGCACAATTGCGCGATGGCGAAGTCGCCGTCGACATGCCCGAGCCCAAAGATGCCGGCCTCGTCTTCATCGGCCGCATCCGAACACCATGGAAATCGCGTGAGGAGACGCCGCGGCAGGGCAGTCAGCAGGGGCCGATCTGCCGGATCGAGATTTTCGAGCCATGGGTGCCGGCGCTCCAGGGCGTCGAGTTCTACGAACATCTCGAGGTGATCTACTGGCTGCACCGCTCGCCGCGCAATCTCGTGCTGCAAAGCCCGAAGAAGAACGGAAAAACCCGCGGCACGTTTTCACTGCGCTCGCCGGTCAGGCCCAACCCGATCGGCACCTCGATCGTCAAGTTCGTCGGCATCGAGGGATCGAGCGTGCTGGTCCGCGGGCTCGATTGCCTCGACGAAACCCCGCTGATCGACCTCAAGCCCGATCGCTGTGATTTCTCGCCGCTCGCGGCGCAGAGGACTGACGCGGACTAGTCGTGACGTCGAAGTCACCAACGCTTTTGCGCTTCGTGTTGACGCGTCCTCATCCCGATACGGGCGTCAAGGATGGCCTTTTCGGCGCGGCCTATGAGCTGCGCAGGGGCAATCAGACTTCTGTTGCCGATCAAAAAATCCTGGAAGATTTATTGACTTGGTTTGAAGCCAATCTTGCCATTCCAGTACGCTTCAATAGGAGCAAATCGAAGGGATACTACCGCAGGAAAACAGCTGGAATATCCTGGCTCAAGCCGACCGCGTCACAGCATCTGGCGAAGATGCGTGAATTGGCTGCCGTACTCGAAAAGAACGGATATCAAGTGTCGCAAATGAGCACTCGGAAGCCAGGGTATGTGATCTTTGAAGATGACCACCAGGTCATCGCAGAACCCTTTCGGAGCGAGCACCAGTAGCTGGCTTAGCCGCTAGCCCTTTAGCACCGCAACCAGCTTGGCGGCATTGGCCTCCAGTACCTTGCCGTCTTCCTTGCGGCTAGCCGGCGGCAACAGCGCCACGCCCTCGTGGCGCGGCATCACATGGATATGCAGGTGAAACACGACCTGTCCGCCGGCGGGTTCTGAGAATTGCTGCACCGTGATCCCATCGGCGTCGAACGCCGTCATCGCCGCGCGGGCGATTTTTTGTCCGACGCGCGCAACATGCGCGAGGTCATCGGGTGTGATGTCGAGGATGTTGCGGGCCGGCGCCTTCGGAATCACCAGCGTATGGCCGGGACAACGCGGCATGATGTCGAGAAAGGCCAGCGTGTGCTCGTCCTCATAGACCTTGTAACAGGGGAATTCGCCGCGAAGGATTTTTGCAAAGGGATTTTGCGGGTCATAGGCGGGCATGAAAAACTCCTGGTCTAATCGTTATCCGAGTCGTCGTTGCCTTTACGGAACGGTCCGGCCTCGGCGAGTTCGCGGCCCATCTCGGCGACATAGGCGCGCTCGCGCTTGAGATAATCCTTGATGGCGTGACGCAGGCCGGGATCGGCGATGAAGTGCGCCGAATAGGTGGTTTGCGGCAGGTATCCTCGGGCGATCTTGTGCTCGCCTTGGGCGCCGGCTTCAACCGTTTTCAGGCCGTGCGTAATGGCGTATTCGATTGCCTGATAATAACACACCTCGAAATGCAGGAACGGATGATGCTCGATCGCACCCCAGTTGCGGCCGAATAGCGTGTCCGAGCCGATGAAGTTGATGGCCCCCGCAATCCAGCGGCCGTTGCGCCGTGCCATGATCAGCAGCACGTCCTTGGCCATGGTCTCGCCGATCAGCGAGAAGAACGAGCGCGTGAGATACGGCCGGCCCCATTTGCGCGAGCCGGTCTCCATGTAGAACGCAAAGAACGAGTCCCAGGCTTCCTCGGTGATGTCGCTGCCGTTGAGCGCATGGATGGTGATGCCGTTCGTGACCGCCTCGCGCCGTTCGCGCTTGATCGCCTTGCGGTGGCGCGAATTCAGCGTGGCGAGAAAATCATCGAAGCTGCGATAGTCCTGGTTATGCCAGTGGAACTGCTGGTCGGTCCGTTGCAGGAAGCCGTGATCGGCAAGCAGTTTCCACTCGGATTCACGCGCGAAGGTCACATGCGCGGAAGAGGCATTAGTTGCCTTACACAGCGCCATCAAACCTTGCGCCAGCGCGCTGCGGATTTCGTCCTGATCGACGTCATGGCGGACCAGCAGGCGAGGGCCGGTTGCGGGCGTGAAGGGAACGGAGGCTTGCAGCTTCGGGTAATAGCTGCCGCCCGCGCGGTCATAGGCGTCTGCCCAGCCGCGGTCGAAGACGTATTCGCCCTGCGAATGAGATTTCAGATAGCAGGGCACGATGCCGGCGATGATGCCGTCGCGACGGGCGAGCAAATGCCGCGGTCCCCAGCCGGTACGCGGCGTGGCCGAACCGGACGCCTCGACAGCGGAGAAAAAGGCGTGTGAAACAAATGGGTTGTAAGGAGCTTTGAAGCCGACGAGAGAGCCGTCCGGGCAGAGGGGCGGATTGGCGCAGGCGTTCCACTCCTCAGCCGCGATCTGGCTGACGGATGAAACCGCTTCGAGGGTTATTTCAGATGAATCCATGCGGTAACGGCTGGTCTCGAGCTCTCTGATCAGCCATCGCCCGTGGCCGTGGTCTCCCTTGGTAACATTGTGCAACGCGGGGCCGACTTCAAGGTGTGGGCCGGAACCCTTCAAAGATCATTTGATCGGCATAGCGAGCGGCGCGCGTCCGTTGTTCAGCCGTGCGCACGGTCCAGGTCAGGAGCGGCAAGCCAAAGATATGCCGAGCGATCCAGGGTGCGGGCGCCGGCAGGTTGTTGACCCAATAGGCGACAAATTGCGGCCGGGTGCGTAGCGCGTGCCTCAGGTGTCGCATACCGTTGCGCTGGCTTGGCGAGGCCTCAGGCCAGTCGGCTTCCGTGTAGTCGCTTTGCGCGACGATGCCGCGTGGCAGATCGGGAATGATTTCCCGAAGCGCGATGACCTGATCCGGATCGAAGGACATGCCGGCGACCGGTCCCGAATAGGATTTAAGGACTTCCGCCATGCGCGTCACCAGCCGGCGATCCCCATCAAAGTGGCTCTTGACCTCGACGACGATGGGAACGCGGCCCCGCACGAGAATGCAGAGGTCGGCAAGCGACATCATCCGCTCGGATGTGTCCTTGAAGCGAACTTCTTTCAGCGCGCTCGAACTCAGGCCGAGCAGGGCGCTCGAACCTTCGGTGAGTCGACCGAGCGCATCGTCGTGATGGACCATCGCTTCGCCATCGGCGGTGAGCTGGATATCGCACTCGATGGCGAAATTACCCTCGATGGCCGCAAGCGCCGCGCCCGGCATGTTCTCGATGATGCCGCGCGCGCGATCGTGCAGGCCACGATGGGCTACCGGCCGCGCCGTCAGCCAATCGGGCGCGCGCATCGTTACGGACTCCTGCTTACGAGATTTCGAACACCCCTTCGACCTCGACCGAGGCGTCCGCCGGCAGTGCGGATACACCGACCGTCGTACGCGCGTGCCGGCCCTTGTCGCCGAACGCCGCGACCATCAGGTCAGAGGCGCCGTTGAGCACTTTCGGCCCATCGAGAAAGTCCGGCGCCGAATTGACGAAACCGCCGAGGCGAACCACCCGCGCCACCTTGTCGAGATCGCCGATTGCGGCCTTGACCTGAGCGAGCAGGTTGATGGCGCAGCCGCGCGCGGCGGCAGCGCCTTGCTCGATCGTGACACCGGCGCCGAGCTTGCCCTTGGCGATCAGCTTGCCGTCCGCGCCGAGGCAGACCTGACCGGAAACGAACAGCAGGTTTCCGGTGCGCACGAACGGCACGTAATTTGCCACCGGATTCGGCGCCTCATGCAGGGTGATGCCCTGGGATGCCAGTTTCTGTTCAACCGTACCCGCCATGTTTTGTCCCCACTAGGATATGTATCCGGCCTGAACTGACCGGGACGCTTTGTTTCGCGCATCGCAGGGCCAGTTGCAAGCCAGTGGCGGGTAGTGGAGAAGGGATGTGAATGTTAGGATTGGACCACTAGTGCGGCCAATGCCGAAAAACACGGCAAAGCGGCATTTTCCGCCTTTCGGCCGCAGTTGCGGCGCAATCAGGCGATGAATATTCTGATGAAACCTTCTGATTGAGTCCGGTCCGACCAGGAAATGGTGTGACGTTTCCCATACGAGGGCAGACGCGCGCGGGCCGCGCTTGACAGCAGGAACCAAACGCTCCGAAGGAAGAACCGATGGCCCGCGCATTCCGGATTTTGTCTCCCAACGTCAAGTCGCTGCCATTGGCCCTGGCAGTTTCGGCGGTGACCGCTGGATTTGCCGGAAGCGCCGCAGCCGCGGCAAACAGCAGCTTTCTGTCCCACCAGGCGCTGTATGAACTTAGCCTTGTGAAGTCGCGCGCCAACTCGATCAGCAGCGCACGCGGCCGCATCCTCTACAGCTTCACGGGTAGCGCCTGCGAGGGCTATACCTCCGAGTTCCGCCAAGTGTCGGAGATGGACAACGGCGAGAACAAGGTGACCCTATCCGACCTGCGTTCGACGTCTTGGGAAGACGCCGCCGGGAAGACCTATCGCTTCAAGATCGATTCGCGGATGAATGACGTCGACACGGGGCCGATCGACGGCATTGCGGAGCGCGCTGGCGACCACATTACGGTCAAGCTGAAGCAGCCGCAGGCCAAGACCTTCAACCTCGACGGTTCGATCGTATTCCCGACCGAGCAGATCCAGCATATCATCGCGGCGGCGAAGGAAGGCAAAACCATCCTGGAGCAGACCGTCTATGACGGGTCCGACAATGGCGAGAAGGTCTTCAACACGCTGGCGGTGATCGGCCAGCCGATCCAGGGTGACAAGACCATCGCCTCGCCGGATCCATCGACCGAAAACGACGTGATGAAGTCGACCACGCGCTGGCCGGTGACGGTGAGCTACTACGATCACGATGCCAAGCGCGAGGAAGGCGAGCAGGGGCCGCTCTATGCGATGTCGTTCGAGCTGTTCGAGAACGGCGTGTCGCGCGCGCTGGTGCTCGACTACAACGACTTCGTGATTTCCGGCGCGCTCGGAAAATTCAACGTCAAGGATGCCAAGCCGTGCAAATAACG
>Ga0265314_10006692_pt1 | contig 10126 bp, 8 predicted proteins | sample 4126metaG_FD_203106 | JGI IMG/M metagenome (GOLD analysis project Ga0265314, IMG submission 203106) | Rhizosphere microbial communities from Carex aquatilis grown in University of Washington, Seatle, WA, United States - 4-1-26 metaG | ecosystem: Host-associated > Plants > Roots > Rhizosphere >... | reverse complement strand
CGTTCGTCGGTGCAGGGCTATCCGTATACCGACGTCGATCCTTTCATCGCGGCGGCGATCGATGCCTACACGCTCGACCGTTGCGTGTGGGGTTCGGACTGGCCGTTCGTGCGCATGGACGAGCGCATGGACTACGGTCCGCCCGCGACGTGCCTGCCGCGCTGGCTGCCGGACGTGAAAGACCAGCAGAAAGTTTTGTGGGACACGCCGGCGCGCTTGTTCGGGTTCAAGTAACCTGTTCCGCTATAGATGACCCGACTTTCCTCGCGGTTCGCCGCACCGAAAATCAGCAGGTTTGACCCGCTTGTGAGGGGCGCGTAGACTCGATTTAGACTCGGAAAACGGTAACAGTTGCGAGGACAAAGCGCGGTGCAAAAGAATTACCAGCTCACGACCGGATTGTTGTTGCTCGGCCTCGGCCTTGCAGGAACTGCTTGCGGGAACCCGACCGGCCCGGTAGTGGTATCCGGCTCCGCATCATTTAGCCGGCCGGGCACCGCCATGACGAATACACCCGGATCGGTCATGAATTGGCAGTCATTTGCCATATCGTCGAATGACGCCAGCCGTTTCATTCAGCAATCGTCGACGAGCGCAGTGCTCAATCGCGTGACCGGCACCAGCCCTGCGCAGATCTTCGGCACTTTGCAATCGAACGGCTACGTATCACTGACAAATCCCAATGGCGGTTTGCTTTCGACCAATCCCGGTGGCGTCGCGAATCCGGAGCAGCTTCTGCTCGAGGCCGGCGACGGTTCGATCAGTGGCGCCAAAGATACGTTGCTGCTGGCGCCGGGCAAGTCGATGACGCTGACTGATCCGAGGTCTCCCGACGTCAAGGTCCAGATTACTGCACCGCAAAACCGCGCCGTGAATGTGGGGGAACTGTTAGGTACAATCGGCAACAAGGACATTTCGTCTGCGCTCACGAATCGGACTGGAACGCGGAGCGCCGGCGCGGCCGTTGTTAGCGAGAACGGCAGTATTAACCTGATTTTCGTTAAGTAGTATCCTCGCAGTAGAAAATTTCGCGGCAGTGATCAATGACGGGGCCAATGTTGTGGCGCCCGGGGAAATCATTTACTGCGGATCATTCAGCAATGCGCGGCCTTTTCCCATTTGCCTGATGTCGCGGTAGTTCAGGTGTGCAGTATTCAGGCGACTTCCTATTAGTGCGGTGAGTCGCGATGTCAATCAATTTACAAAGGTACGTACCCTGTGACAGGCATGACGCTCACCGAAAAAATCCTCGCCCGCAAGACCGGGCAGGCCAAAGTCGGCCCGGGCGATTTGGTGACGGTGGGCGTCGACACCGTCGTGCTCGTCGATACGATGTTCGCGCCCGGGCGCTGGCGCAAGATCAAAAAACTCGATCATCCCGAACGCGTGATCGTCGTGCTCGATCACCGCGCGCCGACTCCCGACAAGGCGGGCGCTGCTTCACACCAGACCGCACGCCAGTTCGTCGAGCAGTTCGGCATCAAGCGCTTTCACGACATCGGCTACGACCAGGGCATCAGCCATCAACTCGTCGCGGACTTCGGTTATGCGTTGCCGGGTTCGCTGCTCGTCTGCAGCGATTCGCATACCGGCAGCGCGGGTGTCTTCAACTGCCTCGCGCGCGGCGTCGGCATACCCGATGTCGTCTACGCGGCGACGCTGGGCGAGACGTGGTTCATCGTGGGCGAAACCATCCGCTACGAGCTCGCGGGCAAACTCGCCAACGGCGTGACGATGAAAGACGCATTCCTGCAGATCGCCGGCCAATATGGCGACCACACGAATACCAACATCGAATATGGCGGGCCCGCGCTGGCGCATCTGTCAATCAGCGCGCGCAAGACGCTGACCACGATGTCGACCGAGCTCTCTGCGGACTTTTCGATATTCGACGCGGACGACGTGATGATGGAATGGCTGCGCGCCCGCACGAAAGCCGACATCGAATGCGTCTACGCGGATAAAGATGCGACGTACAAGGAAGTGCGCAAGGTCGATCTCGGCACTTTGCAGCCGCTCGTCGCGTTTCCCGACAGCGTAATCGAAAATTCGAAACCTGTTTCCGCTGCGGCGGGCACGCGCATCGACCAGGCTTTCGTCGGGTCGTGCGCGAACGGCACGCTCGAGGATCTGGCGCTTGCCGCGGAAGTCGTGCGCGGCCGGCGCGTCGATCCGCGCGTGCGTTTCATCGTGACGCCGGCGTCGCAGGCCGTCTACCGCGCGGCGAGCGAGGCGGGCATCATCACCACGCTCGTCAATGCGGGCGCAGTCGTCACCGCGTCCACCTGCGGCGCGTGCGGCGGCACCCATATGGGCATCCTCGGCGCGAATGAAACGTGCATCACGGCGTCGACGCGCAACTTCAAAGGCCGCATGGGCGAAGCGAGCGCGCGCATTTTCATGGGCTCGCCGGCGACCGTCGCGGCATCCGCGATCCGCGGCGTCATCACCGACCCGCGCGAGTTCCTGAACTGATTATTAGCCGCAGATAAGCGCAGATACACGCCGATGGAAAGAACCGGACTCTTGTTTTTGAATTTCGATCTTATCTGGGTTTATCCGCGTTTATCTGCGGTGGCGAAATGGATTTAGCATGAAATTCGAAGCGCGCGTGTGGAAGTTTCCCGCCAATATCAACACGGACCTGATCCTGCCGAGCGGCTCGATTTATCTTTCGCAGGCGGAGCAGGTGCGGCTCATATTCAAAGCCAATCGCCCCGGCTGGGTCGACGAGGTGAAGCCCGGCGATATTATCGTCGGCGGCAAAAACTTCGGCATGGGCTCGAGCCGGCCGGCGTCGCGCTCGCTGAAGAACCTCGGCTTGAGCTGCCTGCTCGCCGAGTCGATCAACGGCCTGTTTTTCCGCAATTGCGTCAACTACGCGTTCCCTGCGATGGAATGCCCCGGCATTTCAGATTTATTCACCGAAGGCGACGTCGCGCAGGTCGATTTTGCCGGCGGCGCGGTGCGCAACAAAACGACCGGCAAGGCGCTCACGGCGAAAGTCCTGCCGGCCAAATTGCTCGACCTCCTGCAGGCGGGGGGCATTTACCCGCTGCTCGAATTGAAAGGTATCATCGAGCCTCAAACGTAAGTTTTTCGTCCAACCGATATCGACAAAGGTGAAACCATGAGCGGCTATCCCAAAATCATCCACACCGAAGAAGGCATGCGCGACGGGCTGCAGATCGAAAGCCCCGACATTCCGCTCGAAGCGAAAGTGCGCCTGCTCAACGCGCTGTCCGAGACCGGTCTCAAGGAAATCGCGGTCGGCTCGTTCGTGAGCCCGAAGTGGACGCCGCAGATGGCCTGCATGGACGACCTCGTCAAGGCGTTTACGCCCAAGCCCGGTGTGCGCTACACGTACACGGCGCTCAACGACAAAGGGCAGGATCGCGCCGCCGAATACACGCCGCCGCTGTCGCCGAAAGCGCACGAATATTCGACGCGCGCCGACATGTGCGACGTGTTCGCGCAGCGCAATACGAACCGCACGCAGGCGCAGCAGATCGCGGCGTGGCCCAAGATGATCGAGAAGGCGCTCGCCAAAGGCGCCAAAGACGGCGGCATGAACGTCAGCAACTGCTTCGGCTCCAACTGGACCGGTGAAGTGCCGACCGAAAATCTGATGTCGATGTTCGACCGCATGGTCCAGGCATGGAACGACGCGGGGCTGCCGGTGAAGCGCGTCGGGTTTTCGGATGCGACGGGCTGGAACATGCCGCACCAGGTCGAGCGCACGATAGTAGAGATCAAGAAACGCTGGCCCACGATCACCGACTTCAACCTGCATCTGCACAATGCGCGCGGTGTGGCGCTTGCCTCCATCTATGCGGCATTGCGCGTGCTCGACAGCAACGACACGATGCGCCTGCAAACGTCGATCGGCGGCATGGCCGGTTGTCCGTATTGCGGGATGGGCCAGGCCGCGATGATGATCGCGACCGAGGATCTCATGCACATGCTGCAGGAGATGGGCATTTATACCGGCGTCGACCTCTACAAGCTGATCGAAGTCGTGTGGATGGCGGAAGAAGTCGTCGGCCACCCGCTGTATGGTTTCGTTTCAAAAGCGGGACCGCGTCCGCATTTCGACAAGCTCTACGCGATGGACATGCCCCGCATCGAAACGCTGGCGCAGGCGAAACATTTCATCCTCGGGCCGAAAGCCTACGCCGGCGCCGCGTCGCCGTGGATAAAGCCGATCACGAGCTGGCAGCGTCCCGAATCGCTGAACGGAGCAACCGCCGAGACGGCAACGCCGTCGCCCTTGCGTGCAGTAGCGAAATAACCATGGTAGCAGCGAGTCAACCCACGCGGCAGAAGCTGCCGCTCGAGGGCGTGCGCGTTCTCGAATTGAGCCACATCGTTGCCGGTCCCTCGGGCGGCGTGATGCTCGGCGATCTCGGCGCCGAAGTCATCAAAATCGAGCATCCGGCCACCGGCGACACCGCGCGCAGCCAGTCGAACGCGGGTCAGACTTTTTTTTCGTTCAACCGCAACAAGCAATACCTCGCGCTCGACCTGCGCAAAGCCGGCGGCAAGAAAATATTTGAACAGCTGGTCGCGAAGGCCGACGTCGTGCTCGACAACTTCGCGCCGGGAGCGATCAAGCGGCTCGGCCTCGATTACGAATGGGCGCGCAAGATCAACCCGCGCATCATCTATTGCTCGGTCAAAGGCTTCCTGCCGGGACCGTACAGCGACCGGCCGTTTCTCGACGAGCTCGCGCAGATGGGCGGCGGGCTCGCCTATCTGACGGGATTCAAGGACCAGCCGATGCGCGCGGGCGCGTCCATTACCGATATAGGCGCTGCCACCTACGGCGTGATCGGGATACTCGCCGCGCTGTACCGGCGCGAGAGTACCGGTGAGGGTGACAACATAGAGGCCGGCCTCTATGAAACGATCGTGTTCTGGATCAGCCAGTACGTGTTCGGCGCGCAGATGAACGGCGTCAACCCGCCGCCGCGCGGATCGCGCTCGAGCGGCATGGGCGCCAACATGGGGTGGGGCGTATATCGCCTGTTCCCGACAAAAAGCGGCCGCGATATTTTCATTGCGGTGACGGGCAACCGTCACTGGACAGGATTATGCGACGCGCTCGGCTTTACCGACTGGCGTGATTCGACCGAGTTCAACAGCAACAAGAAACGCGGCGCGCACAAGCCGCGCATCAACGAGCGCGTGGCTGAAGCGGTTGCGAAACTCGATTACGACGACATCGCGGAACGCCTGTATAAGGCGCTGGTGCCGTTCTCGCCGGTCAACACGCCGCTCGATCTCGTGAACGAAAAGCATATGAACGAAGGCGGGCACTGGATGCACCTGAAAGTCGGCGACAAGCCGTTCAAGGTGCCCAAGCTGCCGATTACCATGGGGCGCACCGCGGAATTCAAAGTGCGCGAGCAGCCCGGCGGCCTCGGCGCGCATACGGATTCCATACTCGCGACGCTCGGCTACTCGGCCAAAGATATCGAAGCGCTGAAGGCCGAAAAAATCGTGCTCAAGTCGGATCGCATGCTGAACACCGATCCGAGCGATCAATAGTTCGCGAAGAGCATTACTCATCCTCCCCTTGCCCAGCGGAAATCCCCTTGGGGGACAAGGGGAGGATCGAGGTGGGGATGGGTAATTTGCATTCGTGCATGCTAGATACCCATCCCCATCCTGTCCTTCCCCTTCAAGGGGAAGGAACTTGATTGTGTCGGCATAGTGAATATGAATAATGTCAAAAGGAGGAGCGGTCCTGTCGCAGCTTACTTTCACATGCGGATTGATACTTAGCGCGCTCGTCGCCAGTCCGGTCTTTGCCCAGGACTATCCCGCAAAACCCATCCGTTTCGTCATAACCGGCGGCGCCGGCGGCAGCACCGACGTGGTCGCGCGAGTCGTCGGCGACAAGCTTGGCACTGCGCTTGGCCAGCCTCTCATCTACGACAACCGGCCGGGTGCGTCCGGCATCATTGCCGCGGAGATCACTGCGAAGTCGCCGCCCGATGGCTACACTATGTACTTGGGCACCACAGGCGGGGTGGCGATCAACCCGAGCCTGTTCAAAAAACTCCCGTACGATCCGGTGAAAGATTTCGCGCCGGTCTCGCTCGTCGGCACGCAGCCCTATATGCTGGTCGTGCATCCGTCGGTGCCGGCGAAAACCGTGAAGGAGTTGATCGCGCTCGCGAAAAAAGCGCCTGGGCATATTTCGTTTTCGCATACGGGCGTCGGCTCGGCGACTCACCTCGCGGGCGCGCTGCTCGAAGGCGATACCGGCGTCACGTTCCTGTCGGTGCCGTATAAATCGCCGGCGCACTTTACCGCGGTTATATCGGGCGAAGTGTCGTTTACGATCACGAGCGTTTACTTGTCATGGACGCAGGTGCAGGCGGGAAAATTGCGAGCGCTTGCGGTGACCGGCAAGCAGCGCTCGGCGGTCGCGCCCAGCGTGCCGACGATGATCGAGTCGGGCATCTCCGGCTACGAGATGGGCAACTGGTACGGTTTTCTCATGCCGGCTGCGACACCCGCGGCGATCGTCAATCTCGTGAACGCGAAAACGCTCGAAGTGCTCAAGCGGCCCGACACGCGCGCAGCGCTCATGAAGTCGGAAATCGAGCCGGTCGGAACTTCGCCGCAGGAGTTTGCGAAATTCATCGCAACTGAGACGGCCAAGTACGCCGCGCTGATCAAACAAGTCGGCATCAAGCCGGAATAGATTTTCCCCTCACCCCGACCCTCTCCCCGTTAACACGGGACGAGGGAGTGTTTGTGAATACATAAAAGGAAATTTCCATGAAAGTCGATCACGCCGTTGCGCATGCGTTCATCAAGGAAGGAACGACCACTGTATTCGGGTTGCTCGGCGACAGCCAGCTCGCATGGTGGCCGGAGATGGCGCGGCTCGGCGTGAAGATCGTCGATGCGCGCGATGAAGGCGCGGCGGTCGCCATGGCAGACGGCTGGGCGCGCGCGACCGGCAAAGTCGGCGTCGCGAGCGTCACGCACGGTCCGGGCGTTTCGCGGATCGCGACGTCACTGATCACCGCGACGCGCTATCGCACGCCGCTCGTCATCCATACGGGGGCCACGCCGTTCAATAAAGAGCAGGCGCTGCAATACATGGACCAGGAGAAGCTCGTCAGCGCGACCGGGGCCGGCTATATAGAGGCGTTGACTCCCGACTACGCGGAAACGGCGGTGCGCGATGCGTTCTATCGCGCGCAGGTCGAGCAGCGGCCGATGGTGCTGTCGATCCCGTCGGACGTGCAGAGCAAGGAATGCAACGCGAAAGGCGACGCTTATCAGCCCTCGTCGGCGATCCTGCGCGGTCATCAGCGCATCCGGCCGGATCTCGATCGCTTGAACGATGCGGTGAAGCTGTTAACGAATGCGAACAAGGTCATCATCATGGTCGGCCGCGGCGCGCTTGAGCCTGAATGCGTGAAAGTCATCGACCGCCTGGGCGAACGACTCGGCGCGTTGATCGCGCCGACGCTGCATGCAAAAGGCGTACTCGCGGATTCACCGTATTACGCCGGCATCGCAGGACTGTTCTCGACCAAAGAGATGCTCGGCTATGCGGCGGAAGCCGATTGCGTGCTGGCGCTCGGCACGAGCATGCACAGCTATGCGGTTACGGTGCGCGGCAAGCCGCTGTACCCGAATGCGAAGGTCGTGCACGTCGATACGCTGCCGCACCTGATGATGGGCAGCGGCAAGGGCGCCGACTGCTATATCCAGGGCGACGCGTTGACGACCGCGACTGCGCTCGACGAACTGATAACGAAGGGCAACGTCAAGAAAGCCGGATTCCGCACTGCCGCCGTCGCCAAAGCGCTGCGCGACGCCGGCGACCGCGACGAGCGCGAGATCGAGCCCGGCACGGTCGATCCGCGCGAAGCGGTGCGCATCATGGACGACCTGCTGCCGCCGCAGGTCGGGCTCGTCGTCGGCGACGGGCATTACATGTCGTTTCCCATCATGCTGATGAACAAGCGCCGCGGCCCGCACATCTTCTCCACCGCGTTCGGCTCGATCGGCCAGGGCTTGTCGACGGCGATCGGCGCGACAATTGGTTTAAACGCGCCGTTGCTGTGCGTCGAGGGCGACGGCGGCGCGCTGCAGAACATCCAGGAACTCGACACCGCCGCGCGGCTCGGTATCCCGCTGTTATACGTCGTGATGAACGACGACGCCTACGGCGCGGAGTATCACAAGCTGAAGACCAAGAAACTCGATCACAAGCTTTCCGCAGTGCGCTCGCCCGATTTCGCCGCCGTCGCGAAAGGCTTCGGCTGCGCCGGACGCACTGCGAAATCGAATGCGGACGTCGAAAGCGCGGTTCAGGAGTTTCTTGCGGGGAAGGGGCCGATGGTTATCGACATCAAGACTTCGCGCAATGTCATCAGCATTCCGTACCGGCGCATGCATTTGAAGGAAGACGTGTAACAACGATGCGTTTGCCCCCTCCCTATCCCTCCCCCGCTTCGCAGGGGAGGGGATTTTCGATCACATTCCTTCCCCCGCGTGCGAGGGAAGGAACCTGATTTAAGTCCCCCCTGCGTGTGGGGGAGGGTTAGGGAGGGGGCGAGTTGCTAGACGCCGTACTTCTTGATGATGTCGCGGTTGAAGCTCAAGCCTAGCCCCGGCTTGTCGGGTACCACGAGGTCGCCTTTCTCCATCACGGGGATTTCCTCCCACAGCGGAATCGACCACGCGATGTATTCGACGGTGAGGCCGTTCGGAATGCCGGCGATCAGGTGCACGTGCAGTTCGGGCAAGACATGGCTGACGACCGGCACGTTGAACGCTTCGGCCATGCCGGCGATCTTGAGCCACGGCGTGATGCCGCCCGCGCGCATGAGATCGATCATCGCGATGTCGACCGAGCGTGCTTCGAGCATATGGCGGAACGGCACGATGCCGTAGGTATATTCGCCGCCGGCGACGGGTGTGGAGAGCGCATCGGCGACGCGCGCGAGACCTGCGAAGTCGTCGTGCGCGGTGACGTCTTCGATCCAGTAGAGATGCACGTCCTCGATGCGGCGTCCGATGTCGATCGCCTGGTGCACGCTCCAGTTCTGGTTGATGTCGCACATCAGATCGATGTCCGGCCCGATCGCTTCGCGGATCAGGTGTGCGCGCTCGACTTCGCGCAGCGGATTCGTGTTGCCGGGAAGCGCCAGTTGCATTTTCATCTGGCGGAAGCCTTTTTCGATCAGCTTCGGCGCCGCTTTGGCGCAATGGTCGTTCGTGTAGCCGCGCATCAGCGCGCCGCTTGCGTAGGTGACGACGCGGTCGCGGTGGCCGCCGACCAGTTTCGCCAGCGAGAGATTGGTCGCCTTGCCCTTGATGTCCCACAGCGCGATGTCGATCGCCGCGATGGCGTGCGCGAACACGCCGCCCGGCCCGAGGTTGCCGGAGAGCGCGCGCAGCTTGCCGATCACCGCTTCGATGCGCAGCGGATCCTGGTCGATCGTCATCGCGGCAAGCTGCTCGACCATGCTCGTCAGCGACGCGATCACCGGCCCGCCGTAGAAGCCGCCGTAATAAGTGAGGCCTATGCCTTCGATGCCGTCGTCGGTGCCAAGCGTCAGCGTCACGATGTCGCGCGACGCGCCGTGCGCGACGGGGCCGCCGGCGAGCGGCTCCACGGCTGGCAGGCGTATGGTCTGGACTTTGGCGTGGGTGATTTTCATTGCGTCCTCGTAGATGTGAATGTGAAATGAGAGCGGGCCGGATTGCCTGGGAGAGGCGGCGGGCGCACACTATTGCGGCGAGCCGGCATTGCGCAATGTATCAGCGCCGCGCCGGTAAATTATTATTGCCGCGATTATCGAAAGCCCATACGCTCGTGTCAATCAAAACCATCCTGGCAATTGTTGCGGTGATTGCGCTGGTTGGCGCCGGCTGGTGGTTTCGCGATTCCCAGGTTGTCCGTGATGCAGCAGGCGATATTGCAGGGTTCGCGAAAAGCATAGTGCCGGACAACAGCTATACAGCCGGAAAAACGAACGCGGAAAAATCCGCCGGCCAGACGGATCGGTCGAAGGCGGGGCATGCGCTACGCAAATGCGTGTCGGGCGTGACCACCATCTACACCGACGAGGCGTGCCCGTCCGGCACC
>Ga0265314_10006690_pt1 | contig 10128 bp, 5 predicted proteins | sample 4126metaG_FD_203106 | JGI IMG/M metagenome (GOLD analysis project Ga0265314, IMG submission 203106) | Rhizosphere microbial communities from Carex aquatilis grown in University of Washington, Seatle, WA, United States - 4-1-26 metaG | ecosystem: Host-associated > Plants > Roots > Rhizosphere >... | reverse complement strand
GCCCTAAACCTGAACGTGGCAATAACACAGCGGCGAGTGAATTATCGCCGATATGAATGGCTAAACCTGTTGGAATTAAAACGGTTTCACTCGGTTGAATGGTGATGGCTTCATCCAAACAAGCGCGTAAATCTAAACCTGCGCTGCCCGTTGTCGCATATTCAGGTAAAGGAATCGTATCGCCTAAACGTGAATCTAAAATTTTGAGTTGAATTTTGTGCATTTTTTTAAATTTGAAATCAGAAGAATGAATTAAATTCTGCTAATTATGCACTAACGTTGGAGTTAATGCGGCGTTTTTGATTCACTTTCAAATGCGGTGACTTTCAAATCATCCAACTTAAATTGGTAAGTTTGCAGCGTGTTTTGCGTTTCCACATTGCCAATGCCGGTAAATGGTTCAGTTTCACTGAGTTTCGTCCACAGGCTTTTGTTTTGATATTTATCGACCAATTCATTGGCAGCCGTCACAACATGACGATTTTTTTCGCCACAATTTGTTATCCATTTTTCGCGCTCTTGAACCATTGCGACAAGCTGTTGATTATCGCTTTGAATGAGTTTGGCTTGGGCGATAATTTCCTGTTGTTTTTCTTTTAAACTACGTTCATTTTCATGCACGTGATTGAGTTGCGAGGACAACGTACTGTTTGAATTGCGTAAACTCTCTACATTCGCCTTTTGCGCCGTGACTTCGGTTTGCAACGGCTCAAGCTGTTTAATAACGCTTTCCAATTTTTTGAGCTGTTCTTGTAACGCCATTTTTTCTTGCCCCAAAGCGTTTTTTTCACTTTCCAAAACGGCTTTTTCTTCACCCAATTGCCGCAACACGCCTTGGGCTTTTTTCAGAGCTTGTTGCGCGGCATCGCTTTGTTTAGCGGCAACTTCGGCATAAATTTCTGTGTGCCACACAATGGCTAAAAGTAAAAACAACGCGCGTGAATTTATTACGTTAAACATAAAAAAACCTATAAACGAACGTTCAAATCTAACGTGACGGTATCGATATTTAGCGGCTGATTATTCACATTGTCGATACTGTCCGTGCTAAACCAACGCAAATTCAACCAAGTGTTTTTTTCAATGCCATAATTTGCGCCCAAAATCCAACCTTTCGCATTTGTGCCACCTTGATGGAAAACAGAATCCGTAAACGCATCTAATACCGCATCACGTTCAAGATAACGATAAGAAAGGAACATATTCCAGTCGTTAAAATGTTTCATTTCTGGATTGCCAACATCAAGTCGAACTTGGTAAGCATTGGTTTTTGGCATAATGCTTTGTTTGAATTCCTGAGCAATTCTTGCCTGATTAAAACCAAGATTTTTCGCATAATCAGCTGAAAATAAAATCGGTGTGTCAAAGCCGGTAAATTCATACATTGCGGTAATGTTCAGGATTTTAAAGTCTGATGCTAAACCATATAAACAACCTTGACCTGTTGCACTTTGACTATCGGTGCAACGGCTATTAAAACCATCATTAACATTGATTGGCACAAGAGAATTACCTTTTTGCATAAATTGTGGCACAGTCCAATCGTTAGTAAAACTGTTGCTTGCATTCGCTCTAGCTTGAACATTTTGATAATCGTAATACGCTGCCGCAACTTTTAAACGGTCATTTTTACGCACCAGCCAATCACCGCCCGCTTGTCCACCAAATAACCATTTATCCGCCGTTGATAAATTCACTTCTTGCAGCGGAAATGCACCCAATGTTAGGAATAGTGAGTCTGGTGAGTGCGTTCCTGTTTGTAAACCCAAGCGTGCGTTGGCATCTGCGGCATGATAATTTTTAACTGTGCCATCCTCTTGATTGAAATGCCAACGGAATGTTCCTGCAAAACCTTCAAAACTCAAGTCTGAGCTATAAACCAACTCGGTAGACATCCACGGATTGGCAATCCGACCGCCATAAAGACTAAACCAATCGTTATGTTTATCGTCAAGAAAATCATATTGTACAAATGCGCGGTCTATTGCTACTTGATAACCTTGCCCTGTATTGCCTAACGTTTGATTGCTTGAAACGGGACTATATTGGTTACTAGTCGCTAAACGCATCCCTACTTTTAAACCTTCCGTGATTTGCGCGTCTAATCCTAAACGAAATCGTTCTGAAAAACGCATGCGATTAGCTGATGTATTCAATAATTCTTCGTTTTTATTACGCGCAGCTAAGTGTCCGCCGTCTTTGTTAATAGACAAATAATCGTAGTAAGGATTATTGAGTACGTTCTGCCCTGGATTTCCTGCGGCAAATAAATCGTCTTGTGCGCGTAGGCGGGCATCACCGGTGATTTTGATGCGACTTACCCAATCAGGAAGAGCCGCCGGAACGCCCCATTTTTCTTCTTTTGCATCGGCTTTCACTTCGGCAACGACATCATTTTTTAATTCGGCGACCACTTGCTGGCGAATTTCTTCTTTCACAAAATCTGGCACATACGTCACGCGCACCCGTTTTGGATTTTTAGCATTATCGTCAGCGACTTTTGCCGCTTCTTGAGCAAGTTCTTTTTGTGTAGTGGTTTCAGCTTTACTTTGCGCGGCTTTTACTAACGATTGCGCTTTGTTTTTGTCGAGCAAACCTTGTTGCACAAACACATCGATTAAATTAACGGTCGTATTTTTTAGCGTTAATAATTCTTCGCGCTCGCCGGCAATTTCTTCTTTGAGTTTGAGTAATTCTTCTTTTTCATCTGCCATCACCGGCGTAATCAATGTACTTGCTAGCAATGCAGCGATAGTTTTTCGAGTCATCATTGTGTGTTTATTTCCTTTCATAATCGTGAAGTCACGCGAATTTTTAACGGTTGCGGCATATTTTCGGGCGGTGCTTTTTCGAGCGTAAAATGCAGTTTCGACAACGCTTGACGAATATCGTTATCCACTTCGGCATTGCCGCTGGCATTGGCTAATTCAGCACGTTCAACCCGTCCGTTAGTGTTAATCCAAATGTTAATTTGCACGCTATAGCTGCTTTCTCGCGCACTGCCTTCTAAAGCGTTTTGCAATTCATTTTCTACACCGCGTTTCACTACGCCCCCGTACCATAAAATCGTGCTGCCATTTGTGCCGCTTAATAAACTTTGTCCGCCTTTTTTGCCGACTAAGCCAAACCCATCACTGCCCGCCGCGCCATTTGCATCCACGCCTAATTGTTCGCTGGGTGGTTCTTGTGCTTCTTCGGGCGTAGGTTCTGGCTCTTTTTCTGGTTCGGGTTCAGAAATTTTTTCCGGCTCGGGTTCAGGTGGCGGCGGTTTTTGTTCCGGCGGAGGTGGTGGCGGTGGCGGTTGTTGCACCATCGTAATTTGTTGAATCTGTTTTTTTGTTTGCGCCGGTTTTTCAAACATGCCTTGCAAAAAATACACAGCCACCGCGATGAGCAACGTCAACAGTCCACCGATAGCCCACGGCAAATTACGCAATAAAAAATGTTTTTGTTTCATGACGTGTTATTTCACTAATTTTTGCGTGACCAAACCTAATTGGCTGATTTCAAGGCGCGTTACCACATCTAACACCGAAACCACTTTTTCATATTCGACCGCGCCATCGGCTTTTACGACGACTGGCAAATCAGGCGTGGCGGCTTTGTATTGTCCTAAACGTGTTTCGAGTTCTTCAATTGAGACTGGATAAGTATCTAAATAAATCGTGCCGTCTTTAGTAATCGAAATGGCTTTGGTTTTAGGTTTTGACAACGCCGGTGTACTGCTCGCTTTAGGCAAATTTACCGTAATGCCTTGCACGGTCGCGGTCGTCATGATGATAAAAATCAGCAGCAACACATAGGCGACATCAAGCATGGGCGTGATGTTGATGTCGTCATAAACCTTATCTTCTTCGCCGACTTTCATGATGCAATTTCCCGTTGTTGTTCAATAACTCGTTTGCTAATCGTGGCAATAAATTCGTCCGTCAAAACAACGTACTGAATGTCGCCGTTATTGCGTTGACGGTCAGCGATACGTTTGGAAATAATTGCTAAAAACTCATCGGTAAAAACGTGCATATCTGCGGTGATTTCTTTGATTTGCGTGAGCAAATAGTTGTAGGCAAATAGCGCAGGAATCGCAACCGCTAAACCTGCAACCGTCGCCGCAAGCGCACCGGAAATACCGGGCGCGATAGAGTTGATATTCACATCGCCGGTCGCCGCAATCACTGCAAAAGTAATCATTACGCCCATAACTGTTCCCAATAATCCTAAGAAAGGTCCGCCGGAAATAGCGATGGTGAGCAATACCATATTTTTATTGAGTTTCTGCCCTTCTCGCACCACCGCTGCATCCAAACGAGTTCGCACTAAATTGAGAGCTTCCGGCGTTAAAATGCTGTTGCTATCTGTGCTGCCAAACGTTTTTTTCAATTCATGTACACCGGCGTGATAAACGTGATAAATCGGCGAACTTTGAAAATGATCGTGTTTTCCCACGATGGCGGTGAGAAATTCGGAATTACTTAATTCACGTTCTTCCTCGCTTTCTTCACGGTCTAATGCGCCAACATCGGAAGAATCCACATTGCGATATTGTTCTAAAAAAGCGCGATTGTCTTTGCGAGCGCGATTCATGGTTAAACTTTTACCGATAATTACCATCGCACTCATCACCAGCATTACGCCGCATAAGGCAATGACAACCCAACCATCGACGGTCAAACTTTGCAAAATAATGACAAAATAATTTGGCTCAGAAGAACCGTTCGATTCGTCACCGCCAAAATTCAACACAGTAAAATCAGGGCTTTGAGAACGTTGCGCGAATTTAATCCAATCCGCACTTCGCGCTTGTTTGGAAAGCTGCACTTCGTCGAGTTCGCCGTTAAAATTTTGTCCGTTTTCCGCGCTACCAATGAAAATGCTTGGATTCATGGCGGCTAAGTTAATTGGCGCACTGGCGGCAAGTTGTCCGTCTAAATACAATTCCAATTTGTCTTTACGCGCCACAACGGCGATGTGTTGCCATTTATCAGCCGAAAAATTAACCGCTGCGGTGCTGACATTTTGATAACGAGCGATTAACGCGCTGCCTTGTACGAGTAATTCGAGTTTTGCCGACGCATCTTTGCTTTGAAAAAGCGTGCTATTTTGAGGCTGAGAAATTTTTGCCCAAGTGCTAAACGTAAAACCGTCTTCAGCATGAGTGGCTAACGCTGGATTGGCGGCGATACTCATTCCGCCATCCGTAAATTTCGCTGCCGCACCAATCCAACCCGATGTTTCAATAATTGCTTTTGATGTCGTCGCATTATTTGCATACGCCGTCGCATCTTGCGGCAAGGTTTCACCTTCGTTGAAATGAAATACCAATGACTGATTCACATCGTAAATGCCTTTGCTATCCGAAGCCTCCACCGCATTGGCATTGCCGTAATACATCGATAACGTGTCGGTACTGATTCCGCCCCGCACGGTTGGAATTTTTAACCAAACCAAACCAATTTCTGATAACGCATCGACTTTTTCAATCGCGTGTTTGAGCGGCGTTTTATCGTCTACCGCAAAACGTAAATCTTTGCCATTTTCAGCAAGTTCAGTGAAAAAGCCAAAATTGCCCGTATGCAAACGCACTAACACTGGCACATCGCTTAACGTCGCTTGAATATCTGCACCGGTCGCGCCTGCATCAAGTGTTAAAGATTTGCGCGATGTCCAATCGTTATTCCACCATGCAAACGCGATAACAGGGACAAGAAACAATAACAGCCCCAGTTTTAAAGAATGATTCGTCATTTTTTTCATAATTTAGTTTTTTTGATTTAAAAATATTTGGGCGATTAACTGCCGCAGCCTTCTTTGTGTTCGCGCACTTCAGCAACCGTACAGTTTCCATATCCGACTACGTCAGCACTGAGCGAACTCATGACAGATTTTTTCTTATCTTTGCCGTCATTGTTGTCAGCGGTGTTTGAATTTTTATTGTCTTCGGTCATTTGTGTTGCCGATTTTGCAGCACTGGTAGCCGCACTGCTTGCGCTTGACGGCACAACAGGTGGTGCAACCGTTGTGGGAACACCGACGCTACCGCCTGATGCCGAAATGTTTGACGCACCGACAACAGCATTTGCCGCAATCACAATTTTGCCTCCGCTGATTCCCGCTTCGCCGGCATCAACAATGCCCGATGGTGCAGCGAGATAAACGTTACCTTGTTTTTTAGTGTTGTCCTGAGGATTGATGGTTTGAATGCCACTGCCAGAAACAACCGGCGGGAAAGTCGTGACGATATTGCCTAACGCATCAATGCTGGTAATCGGTGCAGGGGCAGAAATGGCAGACTTCGCACCTTTTCCTGCATCGATATTGCCTTGCGATGACCAAATCGCAATATCCCCGCCGCCCATCGTAAACACGCGCGATTGATTCACGTTGAAACCACCACTCGTAAACGCGCTAATATCGCCTGATTGTTGCGCGACAATACCGAGTTTATCTGCGCCTTTTTGAATGCCGCCAACCATGCCCGCTAAACCAACATTTACCGAGCCATTTGGAATCGCTAAATAAATATCTCCGCCGGCTAAGGTTTTAATTTGACTAAATACTAACGACAAATTACCGGTATTTTTGCTTAAGGGGAAAAGGGCATTAATTGCATCATAGCCTTTTTGGTAAGCGGCTTTACGTTCATTTTGAGGGGCTACCGCTGCCGTTTCTGCAGATTGTTTGATGTCATTAAACAGCGTGTCTAACGCCGTTTTATCGATGGCTTCATTTGTACCTGCTAATACCGAAATACTCGCGCCTTCAGCGGACAAAACAGAATTTTTGGTATTACCGATGGTGTTAATCCCTGCGCTGCCGCCTAAACTGATATTGCGTCTGGCTTGCACTTGCAATTCGCCATCACCACCTAATTCGATTTGTTTATCGTTACTTTGCACCACACCGTTATCGTTGATAAGTGCGTCAAAAGTGATGTCCCGTCCTGCGCTAATGCTGGTAATGTCTGATGTTTTTAGTTGTTGCGCGGATAAACTCAAATTTTGAATATCTTTGCCTGCGCTAAACTCGGAGGCTTGCGGGATAAAAAACGTCACATCGGAATTAGATGGAAACGCGATGCTGCCAAAATTTGCACGAATAATCGGTTTATTCGTATCATTCAAATGCAATGGTTGCGGGGCGTGAATCAATATCGGATTCGGTGTAGAAGGATCGAGGCGTTCACGCGCGTTGATGATGTTGTCGGCTAAACTGCCTTCTAATTGTTGTGCTGGATGTTGAACATTGGGCAATAAATCAGGATTTGCATCGGACATATTAACGTTAATCAATTGCCCCGCCGTGTCATCGACACCGATATTGTTATTCGCTAGCAATGTCAATTTCCCTTGCGCTGATGGAAATAACGTCATGGAATTATCGATGCGTAAATCACCCGATAATGCGGTGGAATTTAACGTTTGTGGATAAACGGTGTATTCAAAACCGGTTTCTGAATCATTTTCTTGATGTTTGTCGGCTTTAATTGCAGCAATATCATTTTGCAAAATCACATTACCTGCGGTGGCAGCAAGGTCAACGGCACTATTCTCGCCATAAGTGAAGAAACGCGAATCACCACCGGCAGCATTAGGCAATAACACGTTTTGTTTCAAGACAGTTGGATTGAAAACAGAGGCAATATTGATATTTTGTCGCGCTTGAATATTGAAATTTGCATCGCCTAATTCAAGCAACGCGCCCAAGTTATTGGTGGTCGAAATCGCAACACTGCCACCGGCATTTAATGTTCCTGTGCCTTTAGCAACGAAATATTCGCCGCCAACAATGTCGTTGCCAGCGTTAATATTTAAATTGCCGCCACCATTTACGATGGTGTCATTTTCAGTCCACTGATTTGTTGCCATAGTGCTTAATTTACCAAACGGTTTGCCCGTAGTTGGTAACATCACGGATAAATTTTGAACGTCGCCACCGGCGTTAATATTGACATCTCCGCCCCCTAATGCGCCAACATTTTGATTAAAACTATGGATACCCGTGTCACCCGTATTAGGTTTATCACCACTAAGATTGATTCCCCACGCGGTCGGACGATTGTTTTCATCTATCACACCGCTACGCACCAGCCAATCGCTGATTTCTTGTCCTGTATCGATGCCGCTGATATTACCGCCAGCGTTTAAGTTAATTGCCCCGCCGTGCGTTGGATATTCCGCGACACGATATTGAAGACCTAACAAATTTTCATCCACATAGCCGTAACGCAATAATGTATTCATTTGCGTTGGATCTAAACGATTGAGGTAATCGGCTTCGCTTTCGCCTATTTTTTGTGCGGGAACGTTTGGAATTTCACCGTTGAGTAATTGTGTTTTAGTATAAAGTGCTGGTGTACCGGCGGTATAAATTGCCGCTGCGTCGCTGGGATTTTCACTGTCACTGACAAATTGAATATTGCTACCGGCTTTAATATCGATTTGCCCCGTGCCTGTTCTGACCATCACTTGCGATGCAGAGGATGCCGCGTTGCCATATTCATCGACCGGAAAATAAGAATTAGCTAGTTTGACATTGCCACCTGCGACAATGTTGTAACTCCAAGATAAACCCGATTGCAATACGTCTTGGAAAATATTAGACGGGTCTGTGCCAGGCAAATTTGTATTAGCAAACGCATCAGTTATCGACGCATTGATTAACACATCTTTTGCGGCTTTCAATGTTAAAAATCCAGGTAGTTGAGCTTCACCATAACGCCAATTTAATTCCGTCAGTCCCGTGCTGTCGTTGACATGATTACTCATGAAATCCCAGCCGCTCGATAACGTTAAATCACCATTGCTGCGAATTTCAATTCCCGGTAGCAAACTGATATTCGCGCCGGAATTATTTTGCAAGCGTGGCGCTGCATTCATAAAGTCAGCGGTTTCCGTTTGCCAAGTGGCAATAGCTGTACTGTCTATGTCGTTTTGATTGTCGTAAACGCGCGTTGCTTCTAAGATTGTTCGCGTTGCATCTGCACCTTTGATGTTAGTATTTATATCGCTGATATTAACGGTATGTGCGCTGTCATTTCTGCCGGTGCGTAAATGCACTAAACCGCCGTCACCATTTAAACCGCCTGAAACATCAATTAACGCCCCTTTTGCTGACAAATCCAACAAACCGCTATTTGTGTCATCACGATGAACCGTATCTAACGTCACACTTCCGCCGTTTGAATCAGCAGTATTTGTTGTAGCGAGAATTTTTGCGCTCGAACCTAAACTAATGCCATCATGTCCATAAATAGAAACTGAATCCGCTTGTGCGCCGCTGGTGTCAATTGTTCCGTTTACAACAATTTTTCCTTGATCGGCTGCTAATTCAAATTGGTTCGCTTTAATTTGGTCAGTTGCGGCAATATTTATGTCGCCGCTGTGTTGTTCTAAATTTAACGATTGACTAAAACCTGCACCGGCTAATTTGCTATTTAACGCGGAGAAATCCCCCAAATTATTCACATCCAAACTTAACGCCCCAGAATCTGCGCTAATCGAACCATTCCACGCAAATTTTCCCTTCGGAGCAGTAATATTTAATGTGCCGACATGATTGATTGTGGCATTTTGCGCCAGCGTAATATTGCCTTTAGTAGCAGATAATTGCACTGTACCGGCGGGTGAGATTTTATTAACCGAATCGAATGCAACTGTTTTTCCTGAAACATCAATTGCGCTGCCATCATTGAGCGCAATATCACCTTGCAACGCATTGAGTTTTAGCGTTCCAGACTGTAAATCAAAACGCCCGCTACTGTTAATGCTATCAGCGGTAATTGCCCACGAACCGCCTAAATCATTGGTTTGAGTGGTTGATTGTGTTGGCGAAGCGAGCGTGACATTGTAACCGCTTGCATCAATTTGCGTGGTCGAACCATTATCGCCCGAAAAACTTGCCGCATTTGCTGTTAAATTCGCTGCTACACGCAAATCACCTGCTGGACTTAAACTACTATTTCCCGTATCTGTGGCAAAAACTTGCCCTAAACCTTTGAGACTTTCGCTAGCATTGAGATTAACTTGATTGAATCCGCTAATGGCATATTGACCGCTGCCCAATTGAATATTTTTAGCCGTTAAATTTAGCGTACCAGTAGCGTTACTATCGCTGGAAGATGTCGCGTTA
>Ga0265314_10006688_pt1 | contig 10129 bp, 6 predicted proteins | sample 4126metaG_FD_203106 | JGI IMG/M metagenome (GOLD analysis project Ga0265314, IMG submission 203106) | Rhizosphere microbial communities from Carex aquatilis grown in University of Washington, Seatle, WA, United States - 4-1-26 metaG | ecosystem: Host-associated > Plants > Roots > Rhizosphere >... | reverse complement strand
AGCGGACCGAGGTCCAGGTGAGCGAGCGCGATCGGGCCCGCGAGTCCGCTGAACACGCTCTCGGTGTCGTTCGTGGGGCCAAAACCGTGATCGAATGTGTATGAGACGGGCGCCTGCGTGAAGGCTCCCGCAGCCCCGAACTCGAGCAGCGGGAAGTGACCTCGACCAGCACCGTCCGGGGGGCCGGCGTCGGCGCGAGCGACCAGCGACAGGGAGGTCAAGGAGGAGACGAGGAGAGCCCACCGGAGCGACGGCATAGTTCGCAGCGCATCATACGGTCAGGCGATCTCAAAGTTTCGCAGGAAGGGGTTTACGCTGAGTTGAGCGCGTACTTTTGACTCGGACTCCGGAGTGTCTACGTGACCTGGCCCCCAACGCTGGTCCACTCAGGCTGCGAGTCTAACCGTTGATGGAACTGCTTGAGCGGGATGTCGCGACCTCGACGAGCGTCTTCATGGTTCGCCAGACTCATCGGGGAGCTCCCCGACGTCGTTCAAGGAACGACGAAGTCGCGCGCAAGATTCTCGCGCCGTACCGTCGGCGTCTGTCTTCCCTTGCTCAGCTGCGTCACTCGGTCGACCACGAACTGACGAAGCTCCGACACCTGAACCTTGTGGTCGCCCGAAACGTCCGCCTTCGCGTCGCGGAGCCCCTCGAGCACCGCCCGCGTGAAGTAGCCGTTCCCGACCTCCTCCGACTCGTACGCGGCTTCCGGAGCGGCGGCTGCGGCGATTGCCATGGCGCCGGAGCCTCGGCGTAGGTCCGCGAAGAGCTCTGGCGACAGGTCGAGGACAGGCTGCTTCCGCACGTCCTCCTCGAGTTGGAAGCCACGCTCGTTCCCAGCGCCCGCGATCTGCCGCGCCCGCTTGAGCGCATCCGGATCGGTCGCCTCGCCAGAATGGCAAGCGTCCACCAAGATCAGCTTCTCGCGAGCCGGGATACCATCAGCCAGCCCTTCAATTTCCTCGAACGGCAGCCCCTTCTCGGACGGACGATCGAAATTGATGTCGCTCGTCCCGTAGTAGAACTGACCGTTCTTCGCAAGGAGGCCGTGGCCCGCGAAGAAGATCACGACCGTGTCCTGGGGCAAAGTCTTCTCCAACACCGAACGCATCTGGCGGACTGACTCGCGGTTGACCTGCTTGTCGACGAGCACGTGTTCCTTCACGTCCGCGAAGCCGAACTGACGCGCTCCGAGAAAGTGCGCAGCTATGTCCTGGGCATCATGGGCGGCGAGCTTCAGATCCCGCGCCGAATCGTCGTAGTGAGACGTCCCCACGGCTACGACGTGGAGCGTCCTCGGAGCTGGGGCCCGAATCGATTGAACGATTCGAGTAACCTTCAGCGACTCTTGCCCGGCGTGGTTCGTCACGGACGCCTGGATCTTGTTCGGGCCCGGAAGGAGCGGCACCTTGACCTCTATGTTCGAGGTCGCACCAGACAAGAGCCGCCCTGCACTACCGTATAGTGGTACATCGTCGACGAAGATGTGAACGCGCGACAGAGCCCCCGCGGGATCGGCGGCGCGCAAGGTGAGAGCTACGTCCGCGGCGTCGACAACCGAATTGGGCTCAGTCGCCACCTTGACCGTGGGGAGGGCCTTGTCGAACCGGAGAGCGCCGATGTCGACGTGCATCCGCTCCAGGCGCCCGCGCCGCGCGGTGTCCAACAGCGAGAGGAGCTCCGGCGAAGAGGCGCCTATCTCCTTCAGCACGAATGCGGGATCGTTCAGTAGGAGGTCGAACTGCTCCACCGGATAGGCGCGGCCATCCAGCCGAAACCCGACAGCGCCCAGAGCGCCACGAGTGGACAGGTACGCGCCATTCCGCGCCACGACGATGAACTCGTTTTCGTCGAACAGAAGGGTCGCGATCGGTTGATTGCTGTCGTCGAGCCGCCACAACTTGATGGTTCTGTCTTCGGATGTCGTGAATAGCGTCTTCCCTTTGTCGATGAACGACAGCGTCGTCACCGCGTCCCCATGGGCATCGACAACCCGTATCGGTCGGCGGCTGACGGCGTCGAACATCACGATCCTGCCATCGCGGCCGCCCGTGAGAAGCCGTCGTCCATCGGGCATCCACGCGACCTGACAGATCTGGGCACCATGTCCGATGAGCGGCCCCACGAGGGACCCGGTTTTCGCTGCGAAGATCATCGGGCGATCGGTGCCGTCGGCCGCCACGAGTGCGGCGCCATCCGGCGAGAATGCCAGTGAGCTGCCCCCAAGCACACCTCGGGACGGCGCGCTCCAGAGCACTCTTCCGTCGGTGACGCGCGCGAGGACGATCGCGCGTTCCTGCGTCGAGATCGCGACGGCGAGAGCGACTCCGTTGCCAGAGAAGACGAGCTCGTTCACGTGCACGAACTTGTCCTGAGGCAAAAGATGGACAAGGTGGGCGAGTCGGTGCTGGCGAACGTCCCAGAGCTCAACGGTGCCCTCCATCGTCGTGCATGCGAGGAGGGTACCTTCCTGGTTCAGCGCGAAGGGGGAAAAGGGCCCGTGTCCGCCTGCCGAGCCTGGGCCGATTCCCAATCGCAGGAGTTCACGGCCAGTACCTCGATCGTGCACCACTAAATCGGCGTTGGCAGCGAACGCGACCTTCGAACCATCGCCGCTGAACGCGACGTGTTCGGCGCCCCGGGTCGGCAGGAGCCCAGGCGGAGGAGCGTACCAAGGGGCGCCCAGCGGGGCTCCCAGGAGTCGGGTGCCGTGTGCCGCTTCCCAGATCCACCCTGACCCTCTCGCGATTCCGATCGCGAGGCTGGAGGGATCGGCGGCGACGGGCACGTCGAATCTGCGGCCTAGCGTGTCGAGACGAGCGCCGCTTTGGAGATCGAACCGGCCGGTCCCGTAGAACGAAGCGGCGATGAAGGTCCGTCCTTCTGGGCTGACTGCCAGATGCGAGCTGGCGTATGGCGCCTTGAAGCGGCGTAGCTCCGCGCCGTCGCTCGCTCGCCACACGACAACCGCTCCGACGGAGGGCCCGCCGGCGTTGAGTGCGCCAAGAAGAAGCTTGCCGTCGACACTGAATGAGAGGGCATCGAGTGTCTCGTGGTGGGAGTGCTGCGAGCCTCCGAACGGGCTACAGATCTTGCGGCCACTCGAGACGTCGAAGACGTGGACGTGAAACCCGTCGGAGGTCGCGACGAGCTTCCCGTCGGGGGACACCTCAACGATATTCGAATTGATGCCGTCCGAGGGATCGTGGCCCGCGGCCGTCCCTAGGCGTCGGCCGGTCTCCGTCTCGAACGTCTGGACCTGGCCACCGCCGCCGAGGGCCGCGAAGCGCCTGCCATCCGCCGAAAACGAGAGGGCGCTGGCGCCGAGATCACCGACACGGATCGTCCGCTCCGGATTGAGCCCCTCCAGGTCGTAGAACACCATCTCGTCGTAGGTCGCGACTGCGAGCCGCCTTCCATCCGGGACGAAGGCGACGGGGCCAATTCCTTCCACGTCTCCTTTCCTCTCGCCGCTGATGGTGTCCCAGAGAAAGACGTGGTGGCCGTCGCCCACCGCCATCCGAGAGCCATCCGGGCTCAAAGCGAGCCCCGCGGCGTTCTGGTGGAACGTTCGCACGAGCTTACCGCTCTCCATATCCCAGAGCCGAATCACCGCACCGTCTTGCAGACCCGAAGCGAGCACCAGCATTCTGCCGTTCCGACTGAGCTCGAGCTTGTGCACGCCTCCGAAGTCGCCGACTTGAGGGACGACCTCGGGCTTGGATGAGGCGGCTGACGTTTTTGCGGCGCCACCCAGGATCATGGACGCCAACCCTCGGATCTGTTTGGCACGTCCTGCGAGCGGCATTGGCGGCAGCGTGGCTGTCCGCAAGGCCGCAATGCCCGCCTCGTTTCCGTCATAACGCCCGTCGGGCGTCACGACCACCCACCCCTCACCGATGCGCATTACGCGAGCTTCCTCGCCTGCGTCCTTGCCGGAAAGGAGTCGCACGGCACCCGTCATTTCCACTACCGCGACACGCTCGCATCGCCTGTCGGCCGAGAGCTGCCTCGCGCCGGTTGCGACGGACGTCGTCCAGACGACTTCGCCGGATCGCCCCAACCGGCGGACCACGTTGTCGGCGCCAACAACGACGAAGCCGTCCGGACATGCGGAGACATGAGTGAAGCCGCCCGCGATCGGGCTCAGTGTCGCCTGCCGATCGCCCGTTCGCGCATCGATCAGCTCCAATGGCATGCTCTTGCCGATAGAGGCCCTTGTCGTCACAGCGAGCGTCGACCCAGCTGGAGAGAAGGTCGCAGCCGTCACCGTGCCATCCGCCTTTAATGTCGAGATGAGGCGATCCTTTGCGAGGCTCCACAGCTGGATTTCGCCTGGACGAACGGCGGCGGCGGTCGTACCGTCGCTTGAAACGGACAGTGATGAGCCGTCCTTGAAGGACGGATGAAATTCGCGGCGTCCGCCGAAAAAGGGATCCCACTCGGTCATCTGCCCGCCCTTCCAGAGGACCAAGGCCCTTTGCCCTGTCGCCGTCAATGCTGCAACCGGTTCGGATCCTCGGAATTCGCCAATTTCGCAGCGAGTCACTGAATCGAATGCATAGACCGTCTGGTAATCGTGGCCGAACACAACTGTCGCATCAGCCGAGCTCACCACTGATTCAAGCGTGGTCGTCGAATCTCCCGTCCCGAGCGGGCGCATCCCCTCGAGATCAGCACCAAGGACCTCGGCATCCCCCCCTCTTAGGTAGAGGCGCGTGCCGTCCGGCGAGAGTATTCCGCCTACCCTCCTGGCTCCTGGAAAGCTGATTCTCCGGGTTGAGAGATCCACGAACTCGATGCCGTCCAGCGCGATGGTCTTTCCATCGGGGGAGGCCCACCCGCGTGCTGCGAGGGGGCTCTTGTCAGCTGAGACGAGCAACTCTACGGTCGTCCGAGCACCCCCGGCGTTCCGGTAAACATCGACGAAGGTTCGCCGATCGCGGCCGTCCACCCGCAACACCAGCAGATCGCGACTGCGCCAGATAGCTGCGCGCACCTCGCCAGGACCGACGTCGAGCTTGCGCGGGGCGCCTCGCCAGTCGACAAATCGCAGCTCCTTGGCCTGGAAGAAGGCGACTCCATCCGGGCCCGGAGCGAGCGTCCAATAGGCACCGAGCTTCAGGCCGCCCAAGATGGGCTTCGGCGGTCCATCAGCGAGGCGCCCAGCAACCAGCTCATAAGATCCGTCTGGGAGATACCGGGTCACCGCGTAAGCGGCGTTCGCCACGACCGGGGCGACGCCTTCGGGCGGTCGAGGCGTGCCCGTGCAAATTGCAGCGGGTGCGGCCGGCGACCGCGTCGCCGGGTATCGGCAGTTGCTACCCAGCCCATAGCCGATGAACTCATCGCCCTCCGGCCGGATGGAAAGGAGCCACTCTACGTCACCCGTCGGTGGAACGATGCGGGATTCAGTAAGTCCATCGTCGCGGCGCCGAACTTCCATTTCACCACGACGCCAGCCCAGCGCGACCCTCGCCCCGTCGGGACTGATCGCGATGGCAACGGGCCAATTTCGGGGGTCGAGCTCGAAAGTTCGGAAAACCGTCCGCGTGGGCACGTGCCAGATGCGAGCTGTATCGTCGCTGGCAAGGGTCGCGAGCCACTCTCCAGTGTCGCTGAAAGACGCAGCCGTCACCGTCCCAACGTGATTCTCTGGTAGCAGGATGCGCTCCTGCGCAACGGCGGGAAAACCCACCAGCCCCACGACCGTCGCGCAGAGCACGAGCGTCCCGGACCCGAGTGGGCGCGTGCGGAGGAGGTTCGTCACGGACGCAAGATACAGCGATTGTGGCGCCTCGCGCCGGATAGCACGCGATACGCCTCCGAAACGAGGTCCGATCTGTAACGGCTGTAACGAGGGTACGCCGAGACTTGCACGCGTCGCCAAAAATGCGCTGCTGAACGGTGACTTCCCGAGGGTCATCTCGATCTTGGACCAACTGGCCGCCAGCTGACCCGCGAGCCTCGCAAGCGCTGGGATCGCTCGCCGACCTCGTGTCTGCACCCTGACGAATCGCCAGGACGGCCGTCGGTGGAGACGTCAACCTCTTGGGGTCGGGCATGTCCTGGTCCCGCAAGCATGCAACGGTGCCTCACGATCGGACGATCTCGGAAGGCGGTTCTCAGTTCATGTGCGCCTTGCACTGAGTTGGCGCCAAGCGGACGACCTGAATACCGCTACCATGGCAAGCCGCGCAACGACGTCGCATGGGCCGCCGATCGAACCAGATGAAGAAGGATCGCCTTCCTTCGCAATACTCACATTTGATCGTGACCGCCTGCGGTGGGCCGACCTGTGTCGGCTCCTCTTCGTCGTCTTCAAGCGCAGCACCCATGGCCGAACCGGATGCAATCTCGAAGCTAACTGAGCGTCAATGGGGCCGGTGCTTACGTCCACTTCCGTCGTACGCACCGGATGGCGCGCTCGCGTTCACAGGGCGATGCGTTCAGCAATCCCTCCTTACCGTTGGCCGACCGCCGGCTGCTGAAAGGACGTCGGAGTGAAGGTGCAGATCCTCCTCGTTGACTCGAGCGTCCGTGCGGGCGAAGCGCTGGCTCCGACGCTCCCGTCCTAGTCTACTGGGGCTTGCAGTTCACGATGTCATCGATGTCGCCCGGGCGAGATCACCTTTACCTCCGGATTTGCTCCTAGTTCCATCCTAGTTCCATCCTAACTCCTATCGGGTCTGGACTGAGTGGTCCGGTCCTCCAGGGGGCTCCGTCAGCGCTCGTGAATTGCGATTTTCGAGTCGTGCTCGCGATCCTCGCCGAGCTGTCCGTGATGGCCCGATGACAGACGACCGCCCTCGAACAGCTTCGTGGCCGGCTGTAGCTTGGCCTCGCGCTCGAGTTTGTCTCTCAGCAAGAGCGCTTCGACGACTCCGTCGACGAGTTCAACACCGCTCGCACCCGCAGGCGCTCGACGTGAGGGCGGCCGAACGAGGTCAAACTTACCCTCTGCTCGTCCGTTCCCCGCCGAACTTCCAGACTCGGCTTACCACGCCTCGAACGACGTCCTGCTGTTCGACCTTCGGAAAGGACCTGCGTCAACGGCCGAGAGAACGACACTCGAGTGGTCGAGTCGGAGATGTCGAAGGCATAGGCGGCCTCCTTGGTCGCGCGACCGACGCTGAGGGATGGACCACCTGGCGTTCGCGATTGTCAGAGCTACGAGTACTTAATCTCATCATCGCTCGCCGGTGCGTCGCGGACTCGGTGCATGTCGCCGTACAAGAGTCCGACTTCGCTACGCTTGCAAAGTTGCGTGAGTAAACACCGGTGCATTGTCGGGCACATGACGGTCGATGTTAGTTTGCGCTTCATGATGCGAAGGACGGTGTGGGTCGTGTTCGCGGCGATGAGTGTGTTACCCGTCGAAGCGTTTTCTGCGCCACAGGCAACCGCGCCCGGTAAAGTGTCAATCGTCTGGAAGGACGGTGGTGCCGCTCCCTGAGTCCGGCAGTCATCTGGACGACGCGGGTCCGTTCGGTGCTCGATTCCTCCCTCGAGTCACGTTTCTCGACTTACAGAGTCCTCACAGCCTTGCCGTTGGCGCGGGACTATGGGGCCATCCTGTCGCCGACGAAAAAAAGTCTCGGGGCTCTCGGCGAAGTCGAGCTCGGCCTCAGGGGCGTTGACGTGGCGGATCGGCTCGCATTGCACCTCTCCCGCGTGGTCGAGCGCGCGATCGCCTCACTCGACAAGAGTGAGCGCGTCGCGAAGGGAACCTCCCTCGCGCGACAGCTCGTCAACGTCATCGTCGAGGCGACCCAGCCGGCCCGCGACCCCAACGGGATATCATCCCGATTGGGTGCGGGAGACTTTGGGGCCAATGCCGGGCCAAAACGTACCGACCTTTGATGCTTCCAAGTGATCTCACCGGACCCCAACGGAACTCCTAACTTCGCGGGACAACTGCGCAAATCGGCGCGAAGATTCAGACTTACTTCTGGTTCGAATTCCGCTGGGGTCGCTTGAGGTTCCTTCGGCGCCGTTGCGGACCGTTGGCCGTTTCGCGGTTCGGCGCCCGCGGCGCCCCGGTCTAAAAGGCGTTCGTGCAATCGAGAGGCGGTTCGCTGACCGTGGCGGCGCGGGTCGAGGTCACGTCGGTGCCGCTCGCGTCGAAGCTCACGGGACCGGGGCCGAGGGCGAGGTGCGCGTCTTGCGCGTACTTGATCGTCGGCGTCGAATCGAAGACGATGTTGTCCAGCGCCAAGACCAGCGGGTGGGTCGCGTCGTAGGCGCGGAAGGTGAGCGCGCCGCCGCCGAGGACGTGGACGTTGCGCGCCGTGATGTCATGGTAGTCGGGCAGGCGCGTGCCCGTGGCCGTGCTGTAGTAGGCGTCGAAGACGAGCGGGTTCGCCACGTCTCGCATGCAGACGTCGCTGTATGTCACGCGCTGCACTACACCGCCACGGCTCGAGTCCGACTTGATACGCAGACCGTTCGTCGTGCCGTCGAGCGAGAGGTCGCAGACCCTGACGTCGGCGACGCCGCCGTAGGTCTCGCTGCCGATCGACATGCCGTGGCCTTTGCCGAAGTGGTTGTGCGCGATCACGAGCTGGCTGACGACGGGCGGGCCGCTGCCCTTGATGGCGATGTTGTCATCGCCCGTCGAGATGTGGCTGAAGGCGATGACTCCGTTCGTCGAGGCGGCCGGATCGACGCCGTCGGTGTTGGGCGCCGTTCCGGGCGTGTCGATCGTGATGCCCCAGACCTTGAAGCCGACGGTGCTCTGGATGCTCACGTGGAATTTGGGCGCGTTCTTGAGCGTGACCTTGTAGAGGACGAAGCCGTTGCCCCCGGTGACCTGCACGAGACGCGGCGCCACGAGGTTACCAGCGTCGGCCTTCTCGAGGTCCCACCAGGTCGAGCTGCCGCCCGCGACGGGCTCCCCGCCGCGCCCGTCGATCGTCCCCGCGCCGACGACGCCCGCGTTGGCGGCGTTCTTGACGTTGACGAGGGCGTTGCACGACGAGCTCCCCGTGTCGTTGCCGCCGCACTTGCCGGCGACGGCCTCGAAGTCGCGCGGGTCGCGCGACGAGAACAGCGTCACCCCCGCGTCGATCCACAACGTGACGCCCGCCCGGAGCATGAGCGCACCCGAGACGAAGGCGGCGGCGGTGCCATTCGCGGCGAGGCGCACGGCCTTGCCGGCGGCGCAGCTGTCGATGGCCGCCTGGATCGCGGCCGTGTCCAGCGCTGCCTCATCGGAGGGCAGGCCACCCGAGATAGTCTTCGTCGCCATGACCGTCGCGCAGGCGGGCGGGATCGCCGGCTCGGGGCCGAGCGCCTCGCACGAAGGCGGCGTGACGGCCCCGCCAGCGCCCGACGCGCCCGTCGCGGCCGCGCCGGCCGCGCCGCCCCCCGCCGTCCCCGCGCCACCCGAGGCGCCCCCGCCAGAGGAGCCGCTGATGCCCGCCGCCGAGCCCATCCCGCCCGAACCGGCCGCGGTCGCGCCCGCCGCGCCGCCCGCGACGCCCATCGCGCCAGCCGGCCCGCCGACGGCGCCCGCCGCGCCGGCCCCGCTCGACCCGGTGCCGGCGCTCGAAGAGCAAGCGAGGACGAGCGCGCCGAGAATGAGACCGAGGGGCCGGACGGGTGGCTTCTTCATCTACCGTCTCGTGTCCCGAGGCCTCCAGGACGGCTCGTGCTCAGATGGCCCCGGGCCCTACGCACGCGGCGACGAGCGCCGCCGCCTCCGCCGCGGGCTCTGCGGTGTACGCGTAGGGAGGCGTCCAGGTCCCGGGCTGGGTGATGTCATTCGCCGTGCTGGCGTTGAACACGTTGCCCTGGTCATTGATGTATCCGTCCATCGGGCTCTCGGAGAGGTGCGTCGTGAGCGGCGTGTGGGCCATGTCGAAGAGGTTGTTCTCCGCGAGCACCTGGGCGCCCATGCGGCTCGAGATGCCGTTCGAGCTCAGGTTCACGTAGTGGTTGTCGAACGCGTGCAGCGAGCCGAAGCGGATCGACGGGTTGTACGAGTACGTGTTCTCGAACAGGTTGTGGTGGAACGTGACCGTGAGGTGGCCCGTGTCCTCGGCGCCGAGCTTGTCGTCGCCGCCGATGGTGCTCGGGTGATAGTGGTCGTGGAAACACGTCCACGAGACGGTGACGTCGTCGG
>Ga0265314_10006686_pt1 | contig 10130 bp, 6 predicted proteins | sample 4126metaG_FD_203106 | JGI IMG/M metagenome (GOLD analysis project Ga0265314, IMG submission 203106) | Rhizosphere microbial communities from Carex aquatilis grown in University of Washington, Seatle, WA, United States - 4-1-26 metaG | ecosystem: Host-associated > Plants > Roots > Rhizosphere >... | reverse complement strand
ATCATCCTCAACCTCATCTCCAACGCGCTCAAATCAACCTTCGAAGGCGAAATCCGCGTATCTGTGCATCCGGTAGGCGAGCAAGTTCTGGTTTCGGTGAGCGACACCGGAACCGGCATTTCAGACAGCAGTCTGCCCAATCTCTTTCAGCGTTTCAAGCGCATTGAAGGCGCGCGCCGGCGCAGCCACGAGGGCAGCGGCATCGGACTTGCCCTGGTGCAGGAATTGGTGGAGATGCACGGCGGTTCTATCAGCGTAAAAAGCGCGGTCGACGTGGGAACCGAATTCACTCTCACCATTCCATTCGGGCATGAGCACTTGTCTCGCGGCCAGGTGGTTAGTAATCGCGGCGCCGAACCTTCGCTTCAAGGTTCGTCAGTCGCCTACGTGCAAGAGGCAATGGGCTGGCTCGGTAATGGCGACGGGCTGAATGGCGAAGTTGCGGTTGTCGCTGCCGGCGATGAACCGGGCAAAACAGGACTCGCCGACCCCGTCGAACGTAGACCCGTGATTCTGCTCGCCGACGACAACGCCGACATGCGCGAATATGTGTCCGGCCTGCTGGCAGGGCGCTTCCAACTGGTCGAGGCAGCCACCGGTAAAACCGCTCTTGCCGCAGCGGAGCGGTCGCTCCCCGACCTCGTCCTCACCGATGTAATGATGCCTGAGATGGATGGATTCGGCCTCCTCGCAGCCCTGCGCCAGAATCCCGCCACCCGATCCGTCCCGGTCATCATGCTTTCGGCGCGTGCCGGTGAAGAAGCACGCATCGACGGCATCGACGCCGGCGCTGACGACTACATCACCAAGCCCTTCAGCGCCAGGGAACTGCTGGCCCGCGTCGATGCGCAGTTAAAGCTGGCCCGCCTCCGCAAAGAAACCGTCGAACAGCAGGCAGCGCTCAACCTTGAAATCTCAAAGGCCAAACGATTTGCGTGGGAAGCCCTCGAACACATCCCCGACGTCTTCTACACATTCGACCGCGAATTCTGCTTTACCTATATGAATGCAATCGGCGCACAGTTAGGCCAGCGACTGGGCAGGCAGCTTATTGGAGAGTGTATATGGGACGTGGGGCCGGAACTCCGCGGCAGCGTTGTGGAGTTGAACCTCAGACAGGCGATGGAGCAACGCATTGCGCTCGAATTTGATCACTTCTATGAGCCCTTCGCCACATGGTTCCATACCAATGTCTATCCGCTGCCCGGCGATGGCATACTCATGTACTCGCGCGACGTCACTGAAGCCCGAAAGACCGAAGAAGCGCTCAGAAAGTCTGAACAGCTCGCCGCCGCAGGCCGGCTGGCCGCAAGCATCGCTCACGAAATCAACAATCCCCTTGAAGCCGTCACCAACCTGCTCTTCCTCGCAAGCATGGACCCGAGCGTCACCGGCAATTCGCGCCATTTGCTTGAACAAGCCGACAGGGAACTGCGGCGTCTTGCGCATATTGCCGCGCGAAGCCTCAAATTCTATCGACAGAACTCTGCGCCGGTCATGTCTTCGCTTGAAGAGCTCATCGAATCCGTTCTCTTCTTTTACGAGACAGAAATCAACGTGCGACAAATCCAACTGGAGCGCCGGTATCTCGCTGCTCCACAGGTGCTCTATCATCAAGGCGAATTCAGGCAGGTGATCACCAACCTCATCGGCAATGCCCTCGATGCTCTTTCCCGTCGCCATGGCCGAATTATTATCGCGGTCCGGCCCGCTTCCGACGCTGAGGGCCGCAAAGGTGTGGCTGTCACCGTTGCCGACAGCGGTTCCGGCATGGACGGCGAAATGCACAGTCGCCTCTTCCATCCTTTTGCCACCACCAAGGGCGAAGCAGGTACCGGCCTCGGCCTATGGGTTTCGAAGGGCATCCTCGACAAGCACCAAACCAGAATTGCCGTCCGTAGCAAGCCCAATTGCGGCACCGTATTCCGCCTATTCGTCCCCCTCGAAGCCAAGCCCGCAGAACAAGACAGCTGATCCCGATCTCTGCTATCCGATCTGTCCCTTTCGATCACTCACTCCCCAAATCCAAACTGCACGGTGATCACTCACTTCCCAAAACCCCACTACTGTCATCCCGAGCGTAGCCGAGGGATCTGCAGTTGTTCTTGCTTTTGTATTTAGGGAAGCCGGGTGCCCAGGTCACGATTTTAGGAATCGGGATACCACAATCCTCAACACTGGGTGGGATACCTAATTCTTTATAGTTTTGAGTTCTATATTCTTCCTATCGTGTGGGATACGACCGACCCCGCATTTGCGTGTAATTACCACTCTTTCAGGCACACTGGAATTACATGATCTTTCAGCCCATTCCGGCCCTCGTCGGACGCCCAAATCCCAGTCTTTTTCGGGCCGATGCAGTCAATCAAGGGGGGGACCCCCACCCCCCTCCCCCCGGGGTAACCAGAAAGGCAATAGTCTAAGCCAACCGTAACTATCTACAGATAAACCACTTATAAAAATGTAACAGAGCAAAATCTGTTACATTGACCCCCAAAAACAGCCCATTTTGACCCTTTTTCACCTTTTCACGCACCGCGCTGTTCACTGTTCCCTGATCCCTGTTCTCTGTTCCCTAACTCATGTCATCCAACCTGAACTAAACTGGTAGGGCTATGGCTACTGCAACCTCCTCCACGATTCAGATCCGCACGCCGCAAGGCGTCTTCGCCAACGAGCCTTTCATCAACTTCAAAACCGCTGAGAACGCTCGCGCTATGCGCGACGCGCTGGCCAAGATCGGCGCAGAACTCGGGCGCGAATACGACCTCATCATTGGCGGCGAGCGCGTCAAAACAAGTGCGGACAGCGGCAAAATCAGCTCCATCAATCCAGCCCGGCCCGCGCAGATTGTCGGCGTCCATCAAAAGGCAGGCGCGGAACACGCCGCAACCGCAATGACCGCGGCCCTTCGCGCCTTCGAATCTTGGAGCCGCACATCTGTAGATACGCGAACTTCGCTACTGCTCAACGCGGCCGAGATCATCCGCACCCGCAAATTTGAATTCATGGCCTGGCTCACCTATGAAGTAGGCAAGAACTGGGCCGAGGCCGACGCCGACGTAGGCGAGACCATCGACTTCCTCGAGTTCTACGCGCGCGAAGCTCTGCGCCTTGCCGCCGCAACCACGCCAATTCAGTTTCCGGGCGAGCGCAACGAACTCCACTACATTCCGCTCGGGGTGGGCGCTGTCATTCCGCCGTGGAACTTTCCCTTCGCCATCATGGCCGGCATGACCGCAGCCGCCATCGTCTGCGGCAACACCGTAATCCTCAAGCCCTCCAGCGATTCGCCCACCATCGCGGCCAAATTTGTTGAGGTGTTTGAAGAAGCCGGCATGCCCGACGGCGTAGTCAACTTCTGCCCAGGCTCCGGCGCCACCTTCGGCAACGCCATAGTCGAGCATCCCAAGACCCGCTTCATAGCATTCACCGGCTCAAAAGCTGTGGGCCTCGATATCAACGAGCTTGCCGCTAAAACCAAGTCCGGCCAAATCTGGATCAAGCGGACCATCCTCGAGATGGGCGGCAAAGATTCCATCATCGTGAGCGCCGACGCCGATCTCGACGCAGCCGTCGAAGCCGTTACCGCCTCGGCCTTCGGCTTCAGCGGACAGAAATGTTCAGCCTGCTCGCGCGCCATCGTCGACGCTACGATCTACGACATATTCATTGAGCGCCTGCGCGAGCGCGTCGCCAAGCTGACGGTGGGCGACCCGGCAGGGAATCACAACCTCGGCCCGGTCATCAACAAGGCAGCGCTCGCCACCATGCTCGAGTACATCGAGAAGGGCAAGCGGGAAGGTCGTTTGATTGCAGGCGGCGCCGCGCCGCAAACCGCAGAAGGCGGCTTCTACCTCGAGCCAACTGTCTTCGCCGATATTCCACCCGACGGCGTTCTCTCGCAGGAAGAAATCTTTGGGCCGGTCCTTGCGCTCATCAAGGTGAACAGCTTCGATGAAGCTATCGAGGTTGCCAACAACACCGAGTACGGTTTAACCGGCTCGATCTACAGTTCTGACCGTGCCAAGCTAGACCGCGCCCGGAACGAGTTCCACGTCGGCAATCTCTACTTCAACCGCAAGTGCACCGGGGCGATGGTGGGCGCGCACCCATTCGGCGGCTTCAACATGAGCGGCACCGACTCCAAGGCGGGGGGACCGGACTACCTCTACCTATTCACCCAAGCCAAAAGCGTCGCCGAAAAACTCTGAATGTTGTAACGTACGTCCACTCGCTAATTCCTGGCATCTCAACAGCAGCTTAATGCGGAGGCTTGGTTCACTCGTTGACTGCCCTCGAATTTACAGCGGTGGTTTTTGCCATGTCGATGCTGGCTGGCTTCCTGGGCGCGCTAACCGGCCTCGGCGGCGGGGTAGTCGTTGTGCCCGCTCTCACTTTGGCGTTAGGCGTAGACATGAAGTACGCCATCGGCGCGTCGCTCGTCTCGGTCATCGCCACATCTTCTGGAGCAGCCGCTGCCTATGTGCGTGAGGGCTTCTCCAACATCCGCATCGGCATGTTCCTTGAGATTGCAACTACGCTGGGCGCGATCGGCGGCGCGTTGCTGGCCGGGCGCTTCAGCACGCACGCGCTCGCCATTGTCTTTGGTCTGGTGCTGCTGCAAGCCGCGTATCAATCGTTTAAGGGTCTATCAGTTCATGATGAAATCGTCGAGTCTGACAAGCTCGCCGTGAAGCTGCGTCTCGGATCGGATTATCCGGTAGATGGCCAGCGTCAGAAATACGGCGTTCGCAACATTCCCGCAGGCTTCGCCACCATGTTTGGCGCAGGCGCGCTTTCGGGTCTGCTCGGCATTGGCTCAGGAGCCGTGAAGGTGATTGCCATGGACAGCATCATGCGCATTCCATTCAAGGTCTCCACCACCACCAGCAACTTCATGATCGGAGTTACCGCGGCAGCCAGCGCTGGGCTCTATCTCGAGCGCGGGTACATAGATCCCCGCGTGGCAATGCCGGTCATGCTCGGCGTTCTTATCGGAGCACTGTTGGGAGCGAAGGTCCTGGTATTCGCCCGCGTCAAGACTCTGCGGATAGTGTTTGGCATCGTAATCCTGGCGCTGGCCGTTGAAATGATCGTGAACGGCATCACGGGAAAGGTTTAGTGCACATGGACGACCATCGTCTCGAGTCCATGATCGGTCAGCTTCTGCGAGCCGGAGTCCTGCTGGCCGCGGCCACCGTTCTTGCCGGAGGCGTGCTCTTTCTGGTGGGACACCATTCCGACCCGGTCCGTTTTCACACCTTCATAGCCGGTGGATCGGACAAGCGCTCGGTCTCAGGAATCGTGGGGGCCGCCACCCACGGCAATAGCGCCGCCATCATACAGGTGGGCCTCCTGCTGCTGATTCTTACGCCTGTTGTGCGAGTCGCCTTCGCGGTGGTCGGGTTCTTCCTTGAACGGGACCGTCTCTACACCGTGGTGAGTTTGATCGTTTTTGTGATTCTGATGTTCAGCTTGATTCACGCAAGCTGACGTTTGCGCGAGGGGGGACTACGCGACCGCTCCCGATGCCTGTGCCTCAGCCTCAAGCTTGCTTCCCACTTCGGCAGCGGCCTGGGCCAGCACACGGTGGTGAATGGTAAATAGCGCCAGTTCCAGCCGGTCGCCCACGCCGGTTTTGTCGTAAATAGACCGCAGATAATTCTTGATTACCTGCTCGGTGGTCTTCAACCGATGTGCGATCTCACGATTCTTGCAGCCCTGCACAATCAGCGCCACAATCCGCATCTCTTTCGGAGTCAGCCGGTCACGCACCCGCATACCCACCATGTCTTCTTCGGGCGAGTCGGGCATCATCACTTGGGGGGGTACCCACGTCTCCCCGGCCGCCACGCGGCGAACGCACTCCACCAGCGTTGGTCCGGTTACGTTGCGAAACACTACGCCCCGGAACCCCTGCTGCAGGTAAGCAGCAGCGGCCTCATTATTCTCGGCAATCACAATGCCACGGCTGCCCGATGATTCAAGCAGCACCCGCAGCCGGGCCGTATCGGGGTGAAGAGATGCGGCGAAAAGCACTATCGACGCGGGAAAGGTTGTGATCGCGTGATACATCCGCTCCACGTCGGTGCATTGCGCAATAATGCGCAGATCCTCGTCCATCGCCAGCACCTTTGCAGTGCCGGCGCGGAAGATTGCCTGTGAATCGGCCAGGATGATCTTGTTCATCGCCCTCTACCCCGCCTGTCCTTTACCGATTTGCCACCAGGGACCGGCCCCCCACCTGCTGAGCTTTTCTGGTTCCGCCTGTGTTCGCTTATCGGCAAACGTCGTTGCAGCCTTGGTTCTGTCTGCATTTGTGACACTCAAGCGATGTATGTTTCTTTCTAGCTGAGTCACGCGCCTCAAGTCCATCTCAATTTCATTGGAGAAACCGATGAATCAACGCTCCGTCCTTCGGTAAAGGCCAGTTTACGCTCCGTTTTTACGCAACGGCCCATGCTCGCGACGTTAGGCCGCCTGATCTGGTTCTCTTTGCCTGCACCTCGTACACTGTCAGATATGGCCCGGCCGATCCTCCTTGCGGTTGACGACGACGTTAGCGTTCTTGAAGCGGTGGTCCAGGACTTGCGCCGCGAATATGGTGCCGGGTACCGGGTACTCCGCGCTGCCAGCGGACAGGCCGCACTCGACACCCTCGACCAGCTTCGCGAACGCGACGAGCCGGTCGCGCTGATCATCAGCGATCAGCGCATGCCGGGAATGACAGGCGTTGAGTTTCTTGAACGCGCCCGGTCAATTTACCCTGAGGCGCGCCGGGTTCTGCTTACTGCCTACGCCGATACCGAGGCCGCCATCCGGGCCATCAATTCCGCCCGTATTCACTATTACCTCAATAAGCCCTGGGACCCGCCAGAAGAAAAGCTCTATCCCGTTCTCAACGACCTGCTTGACGACTGGAAATCAGGATACAAGCCCCACTTCGAAGGTCTCCGTGTCATCGGTCACCGTTGGATGCTCCGCGACCACAAGGTGCGCAATTTCCTCTCCCGCAACCATATCCCCTATCGTTGGCTCGATGTAGTTGACAACGAAGAAGTAGCCAAGCTGTTGCATGATGGCAAGATCCAGACCGACCGGCTACCCATCCTGCTCTTCCCGGATGGATCTGTGCTGGTTGATCCGGAACTGGACGCCATTGCAGCCCAGGTAGGCCTGAGTACCCAGGCTACTCAGGATTTTTACGATGTGGTGGTGGTGGGCGCCGGGCCCGCCGGGCTTGCCGCGGCAGTCTATGGCGCCAGCGAGGGCCTGAAAACAGTGGTGATCGAGCCCGAAGCTCCCGGTGGGCAGGCCGGTTCAAGCTCACGGATCGAGAACTATCTGGGCTTTCCGGCAGGGATTTCAGGCAGCGACCTGGGACGCCGCGCCCACACGCAGGCCACGCGTTTCGGCGCTGAATTCGTTATGCAGCGCGCCGCCGGACTGCGCATCGACGGCCAGTACCGCTTTGTTCAACTGGCCGACGGTCGCGAGATCGCCAGCCATACTGTGCTGCTTTGTCCGGGTGTGCAATACCGCAAGCTTGAAGTGCCCGGCGCCGAGGAACTGACGGGCCGCGGCATCTATTACGGCGCGGCGCTGGTTGAAGCCGTGGCCTGCAAGGGCGAAGAGGTATACATTGTGGGCGGCGCAAATTCGGCCGGCCAGGCCGCTCTCTACTTCGCCAAATATGCCTGTAAGGTAACCATGCTGGTGCGCGGCGAAGGGCTTTCAGCCACCATGTCAAAATATTTAATCGATGAGATCGGTGACACATCCAATATTGTGGTAGAGGCACGCACGCAGGTAGTCGAAGCCAAGGGCACGGATCGCCTTGAACGGTTGCGGTTGCGTGGACCGGCTGGAGATTATGAGGCGGCGGCCACTTCGTTGTTTATTTTCATCGGGGCTGCGCCGGTTACGGCGTGGCTTCCGCAGTGCGTTCTGCGCGACTCGAACGGATTTGTGCTGGCAGGCGGAGACCTGCGAGGCGACGTGAGGACGGCGGAAGTGTGGCGCGAAGAGCGAGCGCCGCTCTTGCTTGAATCAAGTGTCCCTGGCGTTTTTGTTGCCGGCGACGTGCGCCACGGGTCGATTAAGCGCGTGGCTTCCGCAGTGGGCGAAGGGTCGATTGCGGTGCAGTTGGTTCATCAGTACCTGGCGGGCTTTTAGTTTTTTGCCAGGCGGACGGGAGCATCATTACCAAGATGAGCGAAGACGGAAAGTCGATCGAGGTCGAGTCGATTCTTCTCAGCGATTTGGGCGATGCGCTTTTCCGCACCCGGCCATTCTCAGGAACAACTATTGGCTCGCTTATCGGCGTGGAGCGCGCTGAGCGCGTGGTTGCAAAAGCGGGTGCATGCATTGTCGAGTCAGGCTCGCCTGCCCGTTATTACTGGGTGGCGCTCGAAGGCAAAACTTATGCCGAGCGGCCTGAGAAAGATGGCAGCTGGACACGCGTGGGCTTTGCGCAGGGCGGCGAAGGTTTTGGCGAGGTACCGCTGCTCACCGGCCGCGCCGTTTCGCTGTTCCGCATCGTTGCCGATACCGATGCCGTTCTGATTCGGTTTGATGAATCTGAATTCTGGAGCATGATGGCGTGTTGTCCCACGGTGCGCGCCGCGGTGCTGTCCGATATGGCGCAGCGCCTGCAGACTTACCAGGTTGAAGCCCTCCACCGCGAAAAGCTGGTCTCGCTGGGCACGCTTGCCGCTGGCCTGATGCACGAGCTGCACAATCCTGGATCGGCTGCCAAGCGCGCGGCGTCGCAATTGCGCGAGAACCTGCGCCGATTGCAGGAGATCTCGTTGCGCCACGGCAGCAAGCCCAAGACGCCGGAACAGCTTGAGTGCATGCACAGCCTGCTGGAGCGAACCATCGCCGGATGCAAGGCGCCGGCCATGAGCAGCCTGGATCAATCGGATGCAGAAGAGGCAATGGCGCAATGGCTGGTGGCTGCGGGAGTTGAGAATGCTTTCTCGATCGCTCCCGCACTGGTCGAAATCGGTTTCAAACCTGAAGAGCTGGAATGTGCGCGCGCCGCATTCGATGCGAGCAGCCTATCTGACTCGCTCAACTGGCTTGAGGCGCTGGTGTCGAGCGTGTCATTGGTTTGCGCCGTTGAGGAAAGCATTACGCGCGTTTCAGACCTGGTAATGGCCGTCAAGAAATTCGCCTACGACGAGCGCATGGTGGGCAAAGAGATCGATGTGCACGATAGCCTTCAGAGCACCCTGACCATTCTCGGCCACAAGCTTCGCATGAGAAATATCACGGCCGACAAAGTGTTTCAGGCTTCGCCTTCCACCTTTAAGACGCGCGGTCCCGGCCTGAGCCAGGTGTGGACCAACCTTATCGACAACGCGGTTGACGCTTCGCCCGACGGTGGAAAAATCACCATCTCAACCTGGACCGAGCCCGGAGTGCTGGCCGTCAGCATCGCCGATCAAGGGAAGGGAATTCCGCCCGACGTGCTGCCCCGCATCTTCGAGGCGTTCTTTACCACCAAGCCGCAAGGTTCGGGAACCGGTCTCGGCCTCGAGATTGTCAATCGCATCGTGACCCAGAAATTCGGCGGCACTGTCGATGTGGAATCAGCGCCCGGCAATACGAAGTTTACGGTTCGTCTGCCGGTGTTGTAGCGCTCCGCGTCAAGAATCCAAGTGAAAATCCGCAAAAAGGCCAAAAGGGCCAAAAAGGGCTGTTTTTGGGGGTCAATGTAACAGATTTCGGCTTGTTACATTTTTGTAAGTTGTTTATTTATCAATGAGTTAAAGAGCCGCGATCCTGTTAACTTTCTGGTTATCCCGGGGGAGGGGGGGTGGGTACCCCCCCTTTTTAGCGATTGTATTCGTCGAATAGGCTCCACAGATCGAAAACACGCGCGGCATCGGACGCAAAGGAGGGCTGTGCGTAGAGAAAATCTGTTTTTACTCTTTTTTCCATGGTCTCCTCAGCTCACATATCGGCTGATCGTTTTCCATTGTTTAGATGAGAACCGGCAAAAAACGTTTCACCGGATTGCCGATACGACTTAAATCGAATGAATTCAAGGCATATAGACACGGCAAGTGTCCAACACAACTAATGAAAAGTCTACCAGATAGTTGTTTAATTGGACGCAA
>Ga0265314_10006681_pt1 | contig 10136 bp, 12 predicted proteins | sample 4126metaG_FD_203106 | JGI IMG/M metagenome (GOLD analysis project Ga0265314, IMG submission 203106) | Rhizosphere microbial communities from Carex aquatilis grown in University of Washington, Seatle, WA, United States - 4-1-26 metaG | ecosystem: Host-associated > Plants > Roots > Rhizosphere >... | reverse complement strand
ATATGCGCCGGCGACCGACCGATAATCCAGAGTTATGTGCGCGTCGGCGCAGCGACGTGCATTAACCACATCCCATTTTCCACGGGCGGCTTGGCCGAGATCAGGACAAATTCGCAGTCTCAACATGTGAGGCAAGTATGCAATTTCACAAAGCTAAGGCGGATTTTATGACATTTTGTACCGTTGAGCGTCGTCTCTCGCGGCACTCCATCGAGGCCTACGGATTTGATCTCCTAGATTTTAAAAGATGGCTGCCGCGGTCATCCAAATTCGATTGCCTTACCGAAACCGAACTAAAGCAGTATCTCGAGAATATGGTTTCTAAGCGAGGGCTGAGCCCCGCAACGGTGAGGCGACGTTTAGCGTGTCTACGGTCCTTCTATCGACGGCTGGCCGAGCGAGGTCAAGCGCGGGACCCATTTTCGATGTGGCGGCCAAAGCTTCCTCGACGAAGACGCCTTCCGAGGGCACTTGGCCGCGGTGAGTCTGCAGCCCTATTAAAATCCTTCAATAAAGATGAGGGCAGTAGCGTTCGAGATTGCGACGTAAGGACGGGCCTCCGTCTGCTTATCGCAACGGGCCTCCGGGTCGGAGAATTGTGTAGTTTAAAGCTGAGTGATGTGTCGCCGGATGGTGCTGTCGTGAGGGTCCACGGAAAGGGAGCGAGGGATCGTATAGCCTACGTCGCAGATGCCGGTCTCAAACAAGGATTGAAAGACCTCCTTAAGGTACGCAGATTGTCAGTTGCCGAAGATGCCCCGCTTCTCATCAATCGGCTCGGTATGCCGATGAGGCCTCAATCCATTAGAACAAAGTTACGACGGTTTGCCTTCGAAGCTGGTATGGAAAGGCGAATTACACCGCACATGTTACGCCATACTGCTGCAACGCTGCTTATCGAAACTGGTGTCGATATCAGATTTGTTCAGAGGCTACTCGGCCATTCCAGCATTGCCACGACGGAAATCTACACGCACGTCACGGACGAGGCGCTGCGTACGACTCTTGAACGAGCAAATATCCTAGAAGTGCTACGTACGTGATGTGGCCACATAGTTGTGGTACGAGAATAATCATAGCTCCAAAATTATGCGAGCAGCAGCAGTCATTCTTTCTTCACATTCATGCGTCTTGACTGTTGCGCAATTATTTTCTTTTGTCCTGCTGCCAGCCCATTTCCGCCTCGGCGGCGTCGCTTTTGAGTCATGCGATTAATAAGCTCTCATCTGTGCTGTATAAGTGCTAAATTCTCATAATCTCTAAGTTTGCGATCAGGTCTCCCTCTTTTAATGAGATTTCTACGCTGCTAAAATTTATTGCCCACAGGTCAACGGGCCCATCGAATTCAGAGGCGATGAAAAATCCGGCCGGCGTAATTAATCCGATCATGCTTAAACTCTCTGTAGCGCTGATACGCCCCACGTAGTCGCGAGGGAATTTAATGTGTTCCTTAGTACGCAATTTAGCAGAGCCGCCCGGTGGAAAAATGTATCTATTGTTTTCCTTTGATAGACGTTTTCCGGGGGGAAATGTCTCGATATTTGCAAGTGTCAGCCCTAAGAAAGCTCCGCCGACGTTCGCTTCCAGAAACGGATCAATCGAAAATAGGCCATCCTTTATGGCATGCAGGATTTCAAATTGATTCAATAAGCCAAAGAACGAAGAGGTTGCACCTCTGTTGGTGTTCCGAGTGCGCGGAAAGGAATTGCGCAGCCAGTAGTCCGAACTATGGCCCGTCAGCCGGCCGAGTTTCGCAGCCATGGCGCGGGATATCTTCTGCCGGTCATTGACGACGTTGTTAATCGACTGCCGCGAATAGCCGAGCGTTTTCGTGGCGGCAACCTGATCGAGCCCAAGCCGCTTCAGTTCGGCCCGGAGGCGCTGGCCCGGGGTTAACGAGCCAGAAGTCTTCTTTTTCGCCATGGGGAAACAGGCCGGGGTAGGGATGGTTCTTGGGCGATGGTGCGGCGCTAGCGCCAATCTCTCTGAACCAGGACGCCAGACCCGGCATCCGGTACGAATTGACGGTCTTACAGCAGATTGACAGATTAACGCGAACTTTGTGGCGATACAATCTAGGCAGGCGGTTTTCACAATTTGGCAACCAGAACGCGAGTCTCCGGGCCGCCATAAAACGCCGCCGCGCCAAAAGCGTGCGATAAGCACCGTATGGGGTATGAGTGATGAAAGTTCTCGTGGTGGATGATCACGGGCTGATCCGCGAAGCCATGCAAGGCGTTTTAAAAAAATTGCGGCGCGATGTCGTGGCGCTTGAGGCTGCGAATTCCGAAAAAGCCATGCGGGTCGTCGAAGAAAATCCCGACATCAAGCTCATCCTGCTCGACCTCACCTTGCCGGACCGGGACGGATTCTCAGTTCTTGCCGAACTGCGCGCCTCCCATCCGGCAATCGCCATTGTCGTTCTGTCGGCTGTGCAAGACCCGTCGCAAGTAGTGAAAGCTTTGGACCTCGGGGCATCGGGGTATATCCCGAAATCGGCCGATAGCGAGGTCATCCTCAATGCGCTTCGCCTCGTCTTATCGGGCGGCATTTACGTACCGCCTGAAATACTAAAACACCTTGGTATGTCGAACGCTCAGCCGCAGCCCCCTGCAATCGACCGCCCACTGATTTTGCCAAACGAGGTCGGCCTTACCGAACGCCAAATGGACGTGCTCGCCCTCGTCATGCAGGGGAAAAACAATAAAACGATTTGCCGTGCGCTTCACCTCGCCGAACCCACAGTCAAAAATCATGTCACGGCAATACTGAAAGCGCTGAAGGTCACCAACCGCACCGAAGCCGTCATTGCGGTCAGCGAACTCGGCTGGAAATTGCCGAAACTCGGCAGTCCGAATTCAAACTGAAAAATAAGCGCTAATGCAGCTTCGCCCGCTCAACGCCGCGTAGCGTCAAATCAAACATTGCGCGCAGCGCCATCGGCTCAACAGGTTTGTGGAGCAAATGAAATCCCTGCGCCGCCGCATTTCTGACAGATTTTGGATCGGTGTCGCCGCTTATGAGAAACGCCGGAACGCGGGCAGACACCGCTTCGCGCACGGCCTCGATAACTTCGATGCCAGTCTTGCCAGCGGCCAAGTGATAATCGGAAATAATCAAATCAGGTTTACCCTTCAGCCTTGCCACCGCTGCGAGAACGGCATCGTTGCTGTTGGCGGTGATAACTTCGCAACCCCAACTCTTGAACAGCCCGGTCATCCCGTCCAGTACCAACGGGTCGTTGTCAACGACCACAACAAGCTTGCCCACCGAAAAATCCAGGCGCTTGCGTAGGGTAGCGGGCGGTCTTGCCGCGTGCTCCCCGGGTGGGACAGCTGGGACGCTTACCGAAAAACAGGAGCCTTTGCCAACGGCCGAAGCTAAATTAACGCCGTGACCCAGCAGCCGGCATAACCGATCAACGATGGCGAGGCCGAGCCCCAACCCGCCGCGACTTTCGTTCGCAGTTTCAGCGATGCGGTAGAATTCGCTGAATATGTCCACGCGCTGATCGGCCCGGATGCCTGGGCCAGTATCCCACACCTCGATCGTGAGAATTGCCCCTTTCTTTCGGCAGCCGACGAGCACTTTGCCGCGTTTGGTATAGCGTAAGGCGTTCGATACCAGATTGAAGACAACGCGTTCCAGCAAGATAAAATCGCTGCGTATCCACGCAGCGCACGGCATAATTCGCAGGGAAATTCCTTTTTCCCGCGCGGTCTCGGCAAAGGCCGTTTCTATATACCGCAAAAGCTGCGCGACCGGGAAATCGGAGATAGCCGGTTTCATAACCCCGGCATCCAGCCTCGATATATCGAGTAACGCATTAAACAGTTCGTTCATCGCCGAGAGCGCGGCATCAACGCGCGCCATGATCTGCTTTCGTTCGTGCGTCCGGACCTTGCCGTGCAGCTGCGCGACAAATAAGCCAAGCGCATGTAAAGGTTGCCGTAGGTCATGGCTTGCGGCTGCCATAAATCTCGACTTCGCAAGATTGGCGGCTTCGAGTTGGCGCGTGCGTTCGTCAACTTTTCGTTCTAGCGTGGCGTGAGAGTCCTGCAATCGCTCGGCCATCGCGTTGAATTGCTCTCCGAGTTCTTGCAATTCGTCGCCAGTTCGAATGCCGAGCCGTTGTGAAAGATTGCCGCTACCGATCCGCTCCGCCCCATCACTCAACGCTCGTATAGGCACGACTAATCTACGCGCCAAAAAGACGCCTGCGCAGAAAGCGAGCGTGAGACCGGCACCGAGCAGAACCACCGAGCGTAAGATCGTTTCGTAAAGTGGGGCAAAGGCTTCACCCGTTGGCATTTCCGTGAATACGCGCCAACCGGTCGGCGGTACGGGTGCATAGGTACTGAGAACGTCCCGATCATTGATATCTTTTGCCACGTACGCATGATCGGCGTTATCCGGTGCAGCTATGAGCGCGGTCCGCACTTGGCTCAGACGGGACAGATCAATGTTGCGCAAAACAAGACTGATATCTGGATGCGCGATCAAGCGTCCCTGCGTGTCGACAACGTAGGCTAGCCCACGCTCGCCAACCTTGATTTGCGATATCACGTCCCAGATAAATTTAAGATTGACCTGTCCTAAGATCACGCCAAAATCGCGTTGCGCGCCACCGACGCCAATCGTCATGTAGGGTTCGGATTGATTTATAAAAAATACTGGGCCGTAATAGGCTTTGTTGGCCATTGCCTCGACAAAGGCGGGGTCTTGGGAATAGTCGCGCAAGCTTCCGATAACGTCCATCGCTTGCCGCGACATGCGGTATCGTTCGCGGCCTTGACCGTCAAATTGCGCGATTTCGGTAAGTGCCGGTATCTGGCGCAGCAGACGTGTTGCATCGAGACGCCATTCGTTTTCCGACTTGGACAGCAGCGGCAGCTGCGTCGCCCAGGCCATCTGCCCTTCTATCTCCTTGATGAAATGCCCGATCTTGTCAGCAGCGGCCCTGGCCTGCTCACTTTGAATGCGGACCAGCAACGGCCGCAGTTCAGCATACGAAAACCAAATGTCGAGCAATCCCTTAGGAATTAGTGCCAAGCTTATGACGGCGAGAAACAGCCCCACATATTTGCGAAACAGCCTCCCCCGAAACTGAAGCGGCGCGGCTCTGCCCGCGCCTTCCCTATGCTTTGGCGTCTCATCCATTCTCGCCACCATGCGGCAATCGACGGGGCTTCTGGTGCAACGATAGAATGCTACCGGCAGTAGTGAAAATGCAACCGGAACAATAAACGGCGTCATGCTGTCGGCGTGGCAATTTGCGCCAGATGTGCGATATCGCCGCAGCTATAATAGCGAGCCGGGCCTAACGGTGGCGTCACGACCGGTGACCCGGCTTACCGGTGACCCGGCTTCAAGAGGCGGCATGCAATGGCTACCGGACGGCGTCGCTTCCTAGCCCTGGTCGGCGGTGCAATCGCGGCATCGCCAATCGCTTGGCAGACAGCGCTTGCCGACCGACGAACGGTCGGATTCTTGCTTGGGCTCGCCAACGACAGTGAAGCGCAAACGCGTGTTCAAGCCTTTGAGCAGGGTCTAATAAAGGAAGGGTGGACGCCGGGAGGTAACCTTCGCATCGAATATCGCTATGCGGCGGGCGATGCTCAACGCATGAATGCATTGGCGAAGGAAATCGTCGCGCTTAAGCCTGATGTTATCGTCGGTCACAGCACACCGGTCGTCCGTGCGCTCTTGCGCGAAACTGATAGTATTCCCATCGTATTCGTCGTCGTCGCTGATCCGGTCGGCGACGGATTTGCCGAATCGGTCCCCCGTCCGGGCCGTAATGCTACCGGGTTCACCAACCTCAATGCCGCGATCACCGGAAAGCTGCTGACCATACTCACGCAAATCGCGCCAGGTTTGACCCATGTCGGTCTTATGCTTAATCCTGATACCGGCGTCAGCAACGGCCACTTCTATTTGCGTCCCTTTGAGACGGCGGCGCCCGCATTTGCCGTCGAGGCCATGCCTTTGCCTGTTCGTACGGCGGCAGACATCGAGCGGCGAATCGCGGAGTTGGCATCGAAACCGCGCGTGGGGCTGATCGTCATGCCCGACAATTTTCTAACTGTATATCGCGACCTCATCATCGCCAATGCCGCAAAGTGGCGGATACCAGCCATCTATCCGTATCGGTACTTCGTCGAGAGTGGTGGCCTGATGTCCTATGGCGTGCATGTGATTGATTTGTTTGCACGTGCATCGGAATATGTCGCGCGTATTCTGGATGGCGCGAAGCCCGCCGATCTCCCCATTCAGGCACCAACGAAATTCGAGTTTGTGATCAATATGCGCACAGCCAAAGCGCTCAATATTGAAGTGCCGAATATCTTGCTCGCCGGGGCCGACGCAATCTTGCGATAGAGCCCGGGCGTTTACGGCCAGCGCAGGCCGGAACGAGCAAATCGCAACACCTTTGGCAAAGCCATATTGCCGTTTATGGTGGCGACGCCAAAAAGGATCGCACCAAGACCAAGCGCCACCACCCAGGTTAGGGATTCGCCCAACACCGTGCATCCGATCAGAACGCCCATGGCCGGTTTGAGGTATCCGACGCTAGCCGTGCTCATGCTACCGATCGTCCGGATCAGACGAAAATACACGACAAATCCGAAAGCCGTCGCAACAATGGCATTTACCAGGAGGGCCGCAACGGCCGTCCCCGATGGGCTTGTCCGCCATGGGTGATCGACAAAAAGACACAGCGGAACGAGAACAACTGCAGCCCAGGTGAGCATGCCCGCTGCGGCTACTTCGGGCGCGATGTCCGTGAAACGCCTGCCATGAATGACGCTGATCGCGGATGCCAATGTTGCCGCCAATATCGCCGCTTGCCCGGTAAATTCCGCGCCAATTCCAGCAAGAGCGCTGACCCCGGCGATGGCAACGACGCCCGCCATTCCAAAAGCCATGCCAGTTATGCGGCCGGTGCTCATCCGCTCATGGTGCGCCGAAATGATGCTGATGAGGCAAACAAAAAGCGGCGTGCTGGAGTTCAGGATTGCCGCAAGCGCGCTGCTGACGGATTGTTGCCCGAATGCGATGAGCGTATAAGGAAGAATGCACGCGACACAGGATTGGAGAAAGAGCCGCCCGACGAAATTCCAATCGCGTGGCACCCGACGTCGCAGCGAAAATGCTATGACCCACAGTGTGACCGCCGCCAGTGACACCCGTGCACTGACAAGCGTCAGCGGAGGAATCGTCGTGAGGGAAATCTTGGTCAACGCATAGGGTATCCCCCACAAAAAGCCGAGTAGCAACAGCCAGATAAATTCGAGCCGGCCGTCATGGCGGTTAATCGGAAGCGCTGACGTAACGTTCGACATCATCGGATCACGGCGGCGTCAACCAGCGCCGCACGGAATGCTGTCGGATCGACCGGTTTATTCAAAACATGATATCCGCCCTGTCTTTCGCTTTTAGGTGCCACCGGATCCCCAGAGATGAGAAGCGCTGGAATCTCGAATGCGCTCCGTAGGCCCTCAATGGCTTCAATGCCTGTTGCCCCTTCCGGCAAACGATAGTCGCATACAATAAGATCAGGGCGCCGACCGATCGCAAGAAGCTGATCAAGCGCCGCAGCATAGCACTCCGCTTCAACGACTTCGCAACTCCATGCGCGAAGGAGTCCGCTCGTCGCTTCCAGAACAAGGGGATCATCGTCAATTACGACGACGAGTTTTGGTCGTACCACCTTCATTGTTCGCACCCAGCATCGGTTGGTCCGGATATTAATGGCGCGAAGTGCCTTCGCGATAAATCAATCTTAAGTATCGAAGCAAGATCGTCACCCAGTACACTCACATACCTTCGTACCAGTCCTTTCGTATCAGCATCGGCAGTACTTGAGTTTGATTGCCGCTCTCCCGTTTTTTTCTGACGCTGGGACTTGCCGCCGTTATCCGCGGCTTAATTCAAACGGGAGAGGCTTAGATGAAGGACTCTATGCACACCATTCAGGCCGGCGACAAAGTGGCTGACGATACCGCGATCCACAACTCAGGTGCCGTTCGGCTTGGCGATGCTGCGCCGGTATTCGTGAATTCGGTTGCCGCTGGTGACACGGTCGTCACCGATGACGCGACCCACAATCCGGGCGCGGTCAAGCTGGGCGATGCAGCGCCGGCTTTTGTGCGTCCCATTCGCGCCGGTGAAAAGGTCGCCGACGCCGATACCCGCAATCACGGGGCCGTGCGTCTCGGCGATGCTGCGCCGATTTTCACGCGCTAAGGCCTGCCACTTTCCGTCCACGGGGAGCGCGCTACGCGCTTTCCGTGGCGGAATCTTCACGACGCGCCGGAATCTGGAGATTTCGTAATGACTGCGGCACAATTGCCTAAAGAACCGCTCGTCGAGTTCTTTCAAATGGTTAGCAACGTCACCCCGCCACGCCGTGCCGATAAGTCCGTGGGTGGCGTCATCCCGGCGCGGGCCTTGCGCTACTGCGAGGCCATCACCAGCGCATCGGCTTTTGGCTGGTACATTTTTCTTCCCGTTGCCTTCAAGGTCGTCTGGGACGGGCATGCCATGCTGTGGACCTATGACGGTTCCGATGTATGGATGCCGCTTACACGCGACGGTGTGCAATACCCGAGATTCAGTGAAATTTTTGATCGGGTGGCACCTGCTGATGTGCGTGGCTTTTCGCCGCCGTTTCTGACGCCGTCAATTCAACCCGGCAATCTTCAGGTATGGACCGGATGCATCGCCAAAACAGCGCCGGGGTGGAGCTTGCTCGTTCGCGGCGTGGCAAACCTTCCGCAAGCGCTGTCCTATCAAATGATGGAAGGGATTATCGAAACCGACAATTGGTTTGGTCCCTTGTTCGACAATGTCCGGTTTTTAAAGACGGATATTCCGATCGAATTCCGCAGCGATGTGCCTTTCTTGCAGGTGCAGCCAGTGCGCAAAGAGCATTACTCCGATAAGCTCCTGCAGAATTTTGCAGTAAAAGATATGGCGGAATTGTCCCCCGACAATTGGGACGCGTTCCGGCGCACGGTCGTTGCGCCAAATACCGACCCGGAGCGCAAGCGTGGGCAATACGCCGTATCCGTTCGCAAACAAAAGGCGCATCCCGGGATGGAGCGCGCCGACGCCGAGTAGCGCCGCTAGTGGCCGTCTTGGCTATTGGCGATTTTCATGACGAATTCGATTATGGTCTGCCGCATTTTAGGATCAGAGACCCTCATAAAAGCCCTCATAAGCGCAAGAGATTCTATCGTTTCGGCATCCGGCTGCGCCCGATTTAAACGTTGGGGCTGAGGAGCGTCATGGGAGAAGTCCGTCACGGCAACGTTCCTTTTGTTGGCGGGAGCGAATGGCCGATACAACCTGAAGGTAGCCTACAGTACTTTCGTACTGGATGCGGCAGTACTAAAGTACCAGAGGCCGGTTCCTCAGTATGATTTTCGGCGAGACAATCACGTGCCCTAATTCCCTAAGAAGGGTTAGGGCATGAAAGACCAATCGAATGAAACAGTTAGTCGTATCGCCTACATCGGCGAAATGGCCGCTGAGCTCGCGGACATGGCGCGACGCGAAAACCGCCCATTGCTCGTCCGTCTATTGGAAATGGTCGTGCTCGAAGTCCAATCGCCGGACAGGATAACGAACCATGATCGAGCCAACTAACACCGAGTTGACGGCTTGTTTACGCGAAAAGGCCAGCCTCTGTGTACAGCTTGCCCGTGATTGTCCCGATGTCACCAAGTCGCATCAGTTGGAGGTCATCGGCACCGAGCTCATGCTGAAGGCCGAAGAGCTCGACGGTTTGCTCGGCGACTGGCCGGCAAAAGGTAGCTAGTCTAGCACCAGCATCGCGGATTAAACTTGGCTTGAAACACGCTTCAGTTCCTCCAATAACCAGATTGCGCCCATTCGGCGCACCTCTTCCGCCTCGATTTTTGCCGATTCTGCAGCCCTGTTGCCGAGCACGATCCACTCGTCCCAAATGCAGGCCCAGCGCAGGTCGGGACCAATGGCTATGGCGGTTGCAATAAATACGGGATTTTTCGTTCGGTCGCGAACGATCCCCATAATCCGATAGGGGAGGCTTCCACCGCTTGGCAAAATAACCCACTCGGTGAGCTGTCGCGCGCCGGTGAGTTCCGCGT
>Ga0265314_10006680_pt1 | contig 10136 bp, 11 predicted proteins | sample 4126metaG_FD_203106 | JGI IMG/M metagenome (GOLD analysis project Ga0265314, IMG submission 203106) | Rhizosphere microbial communities from Carex aquatilis grown in University of Washington, Seatle, WA, United States - 4-1-26 metaG | ecosystem: Host-associated > Plants > Roots > Rhizosphere >... | reverse complement strand
ACCACAAGGCGGCAGCGCAGGAGCTATGGCGCCGCTGCGCCGAGAAAGGCGATATCTACAAGAAAAAATACAAAGGCTTATATTGCGTAGGCGACGAGGCGTTTATAAAAGAGTCCGACCTGGTGAACGGCAAATGCCCCAACCACCCAAACATGACGCCGATCGAGATAGAGGAGGAGAACTACTTCTTTAAGCTCAGCGCATATCAGGACCGGGTACTTGCGTACCTCAACGACCCTACAGTAGTAATCCCGGATTGGCGCCGGCAGGAGGCTATCAATTTCGTGAAGCAAGGGCTTGAGGACTTCAGTATTTCGCGCGAGAAGTCGCGCATGAGCTGGGGAGTGCCGGTGCCCGGCGACGACACACAGGTGATGTATGTATGGTTCGACGCGCTTACCAACTACATCTCGACCCTCGGCTGGCCGGAGGACAAAGACGGCCTCTTTAAGAAGTTTTGGGTCGATGGTGAGACGCTCCAGATAGCAGGCAAGGACCAGGTGCGCTTCCAGTCGATTATGTGGCAGGCCATGCTCATGTCGGCCGATCTGCCGCACACCAAGCATGTGCTCTATCACGGCTTTATCACAAGCGGGGGAGCTAAGATGAGCAAATCGCTCGGCAATGTCGTCGACCCGCTTGCGGTCGTTGCCGAGTATGGCACCGACGCGCTGCGCTACTTTCTGAGCCGCCATATACACCCGTTCGACGACAGCGACTTTACGATGGAGCGCTTTAAGGACGCCTACAATGCCGACCTGGCCAACGGGCTTGGCAATCTCACAGCACGTATCATGCAGTTAGCCGAAACGCATTTGGAGAGTGGCACTAAGCCAGAGGTAGCGGAGTTTTCGAATGAGTATACCGAGGCGATGGAGAAGTTCGAGATCAATCGCGCGCTCGATACAGTATGGGAGCGCGTCAAAAGTCTCGACCAACAGATAACCGACCTCAAGCCGTTTAAAGTAGTGAAGGAAAATCCAGAAGAGGGCAAAAAACTTATTCTTGCGCTCACCCAAGAGCTCTACATCATCGGCCGCATGCTCAACCCATGCATGCCCGAGACGAGTAAAAAAATAAAAGAAGCGGTTGTGGCCAACAAAAAGCCTGAAAATCTCTTTCTCCGCAAAGACTGATGAAATTATTTGACGCGCATTGCCATTTGCAGCTTTCACAATATGATGCCGACAGAGCGGAGGTTATTGCCCGTATGCGCGAGCGCGAGGTCGGCGGGATTGTTATCGGCGTCGACTTAGCTACCAGTAGGGCTGCGCTTGAGCTTGCACAGGCCCACGACTTTTTATGGGCTGCTGCAGGCTTGCATCCGAATGATAATCCGAAGGAGGAGTTTGATATGGCCGCCTTTGAGGGGCTCGCTCGCGAGCCAAAGGTGGTCGCGATAGGGGAGTGCGGCTTGGATTACTTTAGAAGCGGTGGTACGCCTGAGGAGAAGCTTGCGCAGAAAGACAGATTCCAAAAACAGATCGACCTTGCGATTAAGGTGGGTAAGCCACTCATCATCCATTGCCGCAATGCGCACGATGACATGCTAGAAATTCTAACCTCGTATTCCGCGGAGCTAAAGAGTGAGAAATTGCAGGCTGTTATTCACTTCTGCACGGTTTCAGGCGAACTGGCGCAGAAATATCTCGACCTCGGTTGTTATTTATCGTTCCCCGGACCGATTACCTACACCGACATGTACGACGATTCCATCGGCATCGCGCCGCTCGATAAGATTTTGTCAGAAACCGACTCGCCGTTCGCCGCACCCGTACCGCATCGGGGCCAGCGTAACGAGCCCGCGTATGTGGAGGACGTTGTCAAAAAGATAGCGGCTATTAAGGCTCTATCATTTGAAGAAGTGGGCGAGCAGATACTAAAAAATAGCCAAAAAGTCTTTAGTCTTGACAAATAATATAAAAAATATTACAACTTTCGCTAGTCGCTCTCAGCAAAGGAGATAGAGAGATGCGTACCACTACGTACTCGGGACAAGGGCGCTCTAGTTTCGGCGCTTTCATCCTCAGCCTCATAGCTGCAGCTATCTGCCTCTGGCCTGTCTGGCTTTGGCTTCTCGCCAAGAGCTTGCTCTCACCACACGGCTTCTGGCAAGAGTTCTTCCTCTTGGGTGTCGGCGTCTGGTTCCTTGGGGGAGCACAGGTTGTCTTTCTGATAATCCTGATCATCGTCCTTTTCTTCATCTGGGCTGACAGGTAAGTAACCGTTTGCGCGCTTCGCAAACCTACGCCGAAGAAGCGCCGCAATTCCAGCGGCGCTTTTTTATTTGCAATTTTTTAGGGCTGTGATAAGGTGTGGCCATGGCAGAAACGTCGCAGGTCTCTCCGGAGACCTCATCCCAAGCGAACGCCCCTAAGGACACCCGCCTCATCTACGAGGTCGGGTATCACGTCGTACCTACGGTAGAAGAGTCAAAAGTGGGCGATGTAGTAGAGAAGATCCGCGCGCAGCTCAGCGCCAACAAGGCCGAGGTCATAGGCGAGCAATTCCCGACAAAAATGCAGCTTGCATATACTATCGAGCGCTCCACTACTGGCAAGCGCGAGAAATACAACGATGCCTATTTCGGCTGGATGAAGTTCGCGGTCGAGGAGCGCGACGGCACCGCGGCGCTTGAGGCCGTGCTGCGCGGCACGCACGAAGTCCTGCGCTACCTCCTTGTACAGAGCTCGATTCCCGAGGTTGCGGCACCCCGCCGCGCGGTGTTCTCCTCAAACCGGCTCGAAGGTGAGACAATAAAGAAGCCGGCAGCTCCCGAAGAGGGGGGCGTAGTGTCGGAAGCCGAGCTCGATAAGAGCATCGATGCACTCGTCACCGAGGAAAAAATATAATTATGAATAAGGTCATTCTTTACGGCAATTTGACTCGCGACCCGGAATTAAAGACGCTTCCGTCCGGCGGACATGTGGCGTCGTTTGGCGTTGCGACCAACCGCCGTGTCAAAAAGGAAGAGCAATGGGTGGAGGTGCCGGAGTTTCATAACGTTGTGGTGTTTGGCCGCCAGGCGGAGACCAGCGCGCAATATCTCAAAAAGGGTAGTTCAGTGTTGATTGATGGACGCATCCAGACCCGCAGCTGGGACAGCCCCGAGAAGGGTAAGCAGTATCGCACCGAGATCGTGGCGGAGAATGTGCAGTTTGGCTCGCGCGGCGGGGGCGCTGGCTTCAGTGGCGGTGCATCGGCAAGCGGCGGCATAAGCGACGCCGAGGCTCCACAAAAGGCTCCTAAGGAGGAGGCGGTGGATTATCCTCAGGAGGACATTAACCCGGATGATATTCCTTTCTAATTGAAATTTTATGCAAAAAGACGTATTCGGCACGCAGCTCCAGAATGTAGACTATAAGGACGTTGAGGTCTTGAAGAAGTTTCTCAACCCGCACGGCAAGATAATGTCGCGCCGCCGCACGGGCCTCTCGGCCGGCAACCAGCGTGAGCTTGCGCAAGCGATAAAACGCGCGCGCTTTATGGCGCTCCTGCCGTTCATCGTTAGATAATTACTTTTTGTCCACGCGCTCGACGTAGCTTGCAGTCTCTGTATTGATGCGCAGTATGTCGCCCTCGTTTATAAAGAGGGGGGCTTGGATCGTGGCGCCCGTTTCGAGCGTCACTTCCTTAGTACCGCCCTGGGCGGTGTTGCCGCGCACGGCCGGCGGCGCGTCTTTAACCAAGAGCTCCACCTTGATGGGTACTTTTATGGCAATGATCTTCTCGTCGAAGACGAGCGCCTCAAGGACGGAGTTGGGCTTTAAAAATTGCCCTGCCGTGCCGATGGTTTCCTCGGGTAGCTTAAAGCGGTCGGCCGGATTTTTTACGTCATTGAACCACCACTCGCCGCGGTTTGTATAGAGATATTTGACCTCGCGCGTCGAGAGCTCGGCCTCCTCGGCCTTTTCCGACACGTGGAAGGCCTGCTCGGTCACTTTGCCGGTGATAAGATGGCGTAACTTGGTTTGGTTGACCGGCTTGCGCTGCTGCTTGCGGAAGACGTGCGCGTCGAGCACCTCGTACGGCTGGCCGTCCATCAGGATTACTTTTTTTGGCAGGATTTCGTTGTATTCAAGCATCGACATACAAAATAAAAGGCCCGTTACTTGTGGGCGATAGACACAGTATATGCAAAAAAGGCCTTTTGTCTAGAAACCTCGGCTATTCCTAATGGGTTCTAGAAAGCGAGGCACATATGATATACAGTGTGGCTATGAGCGGATACCTCTCCACAGAAGACGAAATGGGGGAGCAGAAAGACGAGGACATCCTTGCCGCCTCCCTTAAGCACCCGTCTCTATTCGCGCTTTTAGTGCGCAAGTACGAAGAGCCTTTCCTGCGCAAGGCCCGGAGCATCGTCCGAGACGACGAAGCCGCGCAGGATATCGTGCAGGAGGCGTTCGTGAAGATTTACCTCAACGCCGGCAAGTTCGAAAAGGTTGAGGGCGCGTCGTTCTCATCGTGGGCCTATCGCATCGTCATCAACACTGCGCTGACATCCTACATGAAGCGCAAGAAGGAGAGCGGGCGCACTGTAGAGCTCGACGAGGAGATTTGGGCACTCATTCCGGACAAGAACCTGCGCCAATTCGAGAAGCGCGAGTTTACCGACGAGGTGGCATCAGTGCTCTCGCGCATGCCGGAGATTTTCGCCCGGGCGCTCACGAGCTTTTTCCTCGAGGGCAAGTCGCAAGAAGAAATGGCGCAAGCCGAAGGCGTCTCGGTCGGGGCGATAAAGACGCGGGTGCACCGGGCAAAGAAGGAGTTTAAAAAGGTCTACGAAGCGATAACGACAAATATATGAGTACTGAGCACAAAAGCAGGATAGAACAGCAGGTCATGGGCAGCGTTGCCATTATTTACGGCGTGCGCCAGCTTGTCTCGCCGCTCGCGCTCACGTGCTACGCAGCTATCTCTGTGATAGCGATCTCTCTTTTTGTGTCAGTACCGCACGTGTTGGAGAATTTCGCCACGTCTGCCCACGGCGGAGTGCCCAATATAATCGGGTTTACTATTGCGGCTATCGTCGGTACGCAACTTATCGTACAGTTAGGGCTTTTTGTGGCGACACTTGCCTCCACCTCGCTACTCGTCGCTGCTGTCCGATCCTTCGGACGAGGGACCGGAAGCTTTGCCTGATGCGTTTTCCGCCAGGCCTTTGTGGATTGCTTTAAGGACTTCGGCCGCTACTTTTTTATTCTCGCGCAGGAATGTGCGCGATGCGTCGTAGCCGCGGCCGAGCTTCTCCTCACCAAAGGAATAGGAGCTGCCGCTCTTCTGTATGATGCCCAAACGTTCGCCGAGCGCCAATAGCTCGCCCTCGGTCGAGATACCCTCGTTGTACATAAGGTCAAACTCGGTTACGCGGAATGGCGCCGCGACTTTGTTCTTGACCACTTTTACGCGGTGTCTGCCACCAACGACCTCTTCGCCCTTTTTTATCTGTGCAATCCTACGAATGTCGAGTCGCACCGAGGTGTAGAACTTGAGCGCTTTGCCGCCGGTGGTTGTCTCGGGGTTGCCGAACATGACGCCGATCTGCATGCGGATTTGGTTGATGAAAATAACGATGGTCTTGCTCTTGGCAACGACCGCAGTGAGCTTGCGCAGCGCCTGGCTCATGAGCCGCGCCTGCTTGCCGACCTGATAGGAGCCCATGTCCGCCTCGATCTCGTCCTTGGGAGTGAGCGCCGCGACGGAGTCAACGACGATGATGTCTATTTTGCCGCTGCGCACTAGCCCCTCGACTATCTCGAGCGCTTGCTCGCCGTTGTCCGGCTGCGAAAGGAGGAGATCGTCGATCTTAACGCCGATCTTTTTTGCGTACTCGGGATCGAGCGCATGCTCGGCATCGATAAACGCGCATACGCCGCCCTTTTTCTGCGCCTGCGCTATGGCGTGGAGCGAGAGGGTAGTCTTACCGGAAGATTCCGGACCGAAGATCTCGATGATGCGACCCCGCGGGTAGCCGCCAATGCCGAGCGCCCAATCAAGCCCAATCGAGCCCGAAGGGATGACATCGATATCGACCTTGGGGCTATCGCCGAGCTTCATGATAGCCTCGTCGCCGAACTTGGTCTTTATCTCGCGTATGGCTGCCTCTATAGCGCTGTTGTCCTTTGCTGATCCGATCGTTTTCTCAGGCTTCTTTTCTTTTCCTTTGAATGCCATATATAAAAATAGTTTTACTAATCAACCTGTGCTGCTTACGGAACAATAATTTAACACAGTAATGTGAACTTGTGCAGAAGTACGTCGCCCAAAGCGGTCGGTGGCCGCGACGGTGAATATAGCATATCCGGGCGGAGGCGAAAGCCGCTCAGAAAACCGACCGGCTTCGTCGGTAAAGGCAGGGGAATCGTTTATCGTAAGGAAGGAAATGTTACTAGCGAGGCCGGAAATGACGACCGTGGTCGAGGATGTAGCGCTGCCGTCCAAGGGAGTATCGAGCGTGATGCTTGGACCGCCGATCAGTTTGCGCGCCTCAAAGAATCCGTATCCCAATACCAGGAGGACAGCAAGAACGAAGATAAATTTTTTCATACCTCTTCGGTCGAGGGAGGTGCAGGTTCCTGGGATTGTCCGAGGATCTCGCGCGGCTTGGCGCCGTCGCCCGGGCCGATGACGCCGCGCTCCTCGAGGATGTCGATGAGCCGGGCCGCGCGCGCGTAGCCGACCCGCAGTTTGCGCTGCAGGTACGAGGTGGACGCCTTGCCGGCCTCAAGCACCGCCGCGCGCGCGGCCTCGTACATATCATCGTCTATCTCCTCGTCATCACCGCTGAAGCCGCCCGTGGCGACCGAGTCTCCGCTTGAGCTTGGCGCCGGCATGCCGATATCAACCGGCAGCTCCGCCTCGTTATGCTTGGCGATATAGTCCACCACCTTTTTCACCTCGCCTTCGCTGATAAATGCGCTCTGGAGGCGCACCGGCTTGCCCATGTCGCCGGATAAGTAGAGCATGTCGCCGGCGCCGAGCAGCTTTTCGGCTCCGCCCTGGTCAAGGATTGTGCGCGAGTCTATCTGCGATGCCACCTGGAGCGCCAAGCGGGCCGGAATGTTTGCCTTGATCAATCCGGTAATGACGTTTACAGACGGCCGCTGGGTCGAGACAATAAGATGTATGCCCACCGCCCGCGACATCTGCGCCAGGCGCACGATGGCTCCCTCGAGTTCGCGAGGATACGATTGCATGATATCGGCCAACTCGTCGATGACTATCACGATATACGGCATGCCCTCGGGCACCTTTTCGCCCTCGTCGGGCTTGCCCTTTTTGCGCAGCTCCTCAAGCGCGGGGGCCAGCACGTTCTCATGATACGAGTCGATATCGCGGACGCGATGCTCCTCCAAAATATTGTAGCGCCGCTCCATTTCCTTGCCGGCCCAGCGCAGCGCGGTGATAGCCCGCTTGGCATCGGTGATAACGGGAGAGAGCAGGTGCGGGATCGGATTATATAGAGTAAGTTCCACGCGTTTAGGATCGATCATAAGGAACCGCAGCCTTGAGGGCCCGATGCGGAAGAGAAGCGAGGCGATGACCGCGTGGATAGTCACCGACTTGCCCGAGCCGGTTGCGCCCGCAATGAGCGCGTGCGGCATCTTGGCGATGTTGGCAAAGTGCGATGCTCCGGCGATATCGCGCCCGAGCGCCACCAGCAAGGGCTTCCTCGACTCCGCGAACTCAGGTGATTCCAGAAGCGTGCCTAATCCCACGGTCACCTTGGAGGTATTCGGGACCTCGATTCCAACGAGTGACTTGCCCGGAATAGGCGCCTCAATGCGCACTGGATGTGCGGCGAGCGCCAGCTCAAGGTTGGTCTGGAGCGAGATTATCTTCTGCAGGCGCACGCCTTCGGCCGGCTTGATGGCGTATCGCGTTACCGAAGGGCCGATCGAGATCTCATCGAGCTCGACCGTGATACCAAAGTTGGCGAGCGTGCGCTTGATGATATTGGCGTTGCCCTTGATATCACCGACGCCCGGGCGGCCCTTGTCGCGCTCGAGCAGCGATAGGGGAGGCGGCTGGTACTCGCCCAGCAGCGTCTGGAGCGCTGCGGCGCTTGTCTCGCGTTCCTGCGCTGCATTGCGCATCGGAGCTTTTGCTATAACGGGCTCCTCTTCATATGTTGCTTCTTCCTTCTCTTCAGACGGCGGGGGAAGCTTTTGTCCGTTGACGCTGACTTCGGCAAGCATAGGCTCCTGCGCAGGCTCCTTCTTACCGAATAAGCCTTTCAGCATCCCTCCAAGCTGCACAACAGATGCAGTCGGGATATTGCCCTCAAGAAGTATCAGGAGCGAGATGAGCGAGAGGCCGCCAAGGACGATGAGTGACGCATATATATCGAACAGATGCACCAGGGGCGTGGCGATTTGCGCTCCGATCAATCCGCCATCCTGGCTGACAATGGCCACAAACCCGAGCCCCGCCAAAAGAAACACCGCGCTCGCGATACCCTTGAGTATGCTGAATGTGTTTTCCTCCTGCTCGCGCAGGGTATTGCCTGCCAGTACAAAAAAGAGCACCGGCAGCAAAAAGTAGCCGATGCCGACAAGCGACCTCAAGAGTGCGTACGCCTGGTCGCCGATCGGACCCGCGCCGCTAAAGGGCGCCAATACCAGGAGCACGCCTACGATTGCAAATACGACAGTAATAATCGCGCGTTTCGTCTTGCTTGGGATAGTGAGCGAAGTTCCGATCGCGTTGCTGCTCTTACTGTTTTTGCGCGCCATGTGGGGAATAATACCATGTGCATGAGCCGCTTGCGCTTCGGGCAAAACGCGCTACTCTAAAAGACAAGCAAACGTCCTTAATCGACAGGAACTTTTCTTAAAAATGTAAAGGACAAACTATAAGACACAAATGGAACAGCAAGACAAAAACTTTCACGAATTATCCCTCAAATCAATCCTTTTTAAAGGACGAGCCGATTGGTACTTTTGTTATCTAAAGTCGGAAAAGATCGCCCACGTGCTGAACCTTTTGGCGCAAGAATCCTCGTTCAAGGACGCTGAGGATTTTGCAGAGCTGCTGTCTGCGGCAGGCCGCTTGCCGCATACAGTTGTCCACTTTATAGCAGGAGAAGTAGAAGCGGCAGTCGTGCTTGCGGACATCTTTTCTCTCCTCTCTCTTGTCCGCCTGAGCGCGACCAAAGGCTACATTTTGCAGGAAAACACGGCCGTCTTGGCGGGGGAATACGAATCTATAGCGAAAAAGGTAATGGCTCAAAACCGTCCTTCGCCGTTCATATCTTCTCGCGACTTCGCGGTGGAAATGCTCGAAGAGCCCCAACGAGAAGGGTCTCTATTGCCGCAATCCAGTCTTCTCGAGCGTACAAGCCCGGGCGCTTCTCTAAAGGACAAATCTAAAGGACAAATAAAGGACACACGCAGTCGCCCAAAGGGACAGGAAGAAAGGATGTCCCTGATTCTTGAATTTGTTAAGAAGAATAAGGGTGTTTCTATAAAGGAGATAGCGGGAGTGGTACGCGGCTGCAGCGAAAAGACGATACAGCGGGAGCTGGCAACTTTGGTCCGCCAGGGCCTTATAGAAAGGAGGGGGGAGCGGCGATGGAGCCTATACCTTCCAGCCCCTACTTTTTCCTAATCTACTTGATTGACCTTTTATACCCCTTGGTATACCTTGAGTAGGTGGAAAACACAGGGATAGCCCAAATTGGGCTTTTTGTGTGTTTTTGGCAAAGTAACCTTTTGCTGCTTATCCACACGGTTTTTTTGCAGGCTTTCTATATATAGCCATATAATAGTGTGAGCGACTGAAATCGGCACACTTGGGTTCATATACGGAAAGACTGTCGAGCATTGTTCGTTGACAATTTAATAGAAAAAGCAGACGTCAAAAGACGCTGTAAGCAATAAGTGCTTAGGGCGTCATTAGCAGTGTTCTCTCCAGATATTCCTTGTCCCTTCATGGCTGCTTAAGGTTGCGCTTCAGACTCCACTCTTGCTACCAAAGCACACCTTGGTGTGGCTCTACTTCTTTAACAGAGGCAGAAGCCTAAAGGTGGGCGGTAGAACAATGTTCGGTTCCTTTTATTGGTAGATTACAAGTAAATTATTCGTTCGCACTTATAAACCATGTCTATTACTCAAAGTTCTACACGGCTCGTC
>Ga0265314_10006679_pt1 | contig 10137 bp, 4 predicted proteins | sample 4126metaG_FD_203106 | JGI IMG/M metagenome (GOLD analysis project Ga0265314, IMG submission 203106) | Rhizosphere microbial communities from Carex aquatilis grown in University of Washington, Seatle, WA, United States - 4-1-26 metaG | ecosystem: Host-associated > Plants > Roots > Rhizosphere >... | reverse complement strand
CGCTCGAGCTGCTCCATCACCTCTTGCGCCGCCGGCGAAAGGCTCGCCTCCTTTTGGGCGGCGCCGGGCGGAGGACGGAAAGCCACCAGCGTCTCCGCATCCTCGCGCAGGAACAGCGTCAGGGGTGCGGCGCGCGTTGGCCGGACGCGATGTACGCCGCCCGGCTCCTCGAAGGCGGGATGCGGCGAGAGCCGTCCCCACATCACCTCGCCCGACAGGCACAGGCGGTCGAGAAACTCCGGGTCGTAGCGGGCGATGCGGCGCGGCAGCACCACGGACTCCCAGGCGCCCGCCGGGACCTCGTATCCCTGCAACTGGCTGATGACGGCCAGCGTGCCATCGACGCCGTGCATTTGTGAACCGCGCGCCAGGTGCTGCCAGCGCGCCAGGAAGCGCACGAAATCGGCGGTGGTCGCGGGTTCGATCTCGCCGCGCAGCCGGCCCAGCGTGAGGCGATGGATACGCGCCAGCAGGCGCCGGTTCGCCCATTCCGGCTCGCTCGTCCGTTCCGACGTGAACTGGCCGCGCAGAACCTGCCCTTCGGCTTCCAGGCGCGCCAGGCCGCTTTCCACCAGCCAGTCCGGCAGGCACAACCGCGAGGCCAACGCCGAGGCTTTGGCCGGACCGGTGGATTCGAGCCAGCCGCGCAGGATCTCCGAAGCGGCACCCTCTTCGGAGGCCGAGTAAGCCCGGCGCGCCAGATCGAGCCGCTCGGCGGCCACCCAGAACGCGCGGCCGTCCACGGGCAGGATGCCGGCGCGCCGCGCGCACACCAGCTCTTCGAACAGCGCGGTCCACTCGGGGACCGGCGCGAGCGCGACCAGCGTCAGCAGAGCGTCGTGCAGTTCGTCGGCATCGCGAACCAGCGGCCAGGCTTCGGCAGCCACCTGCGCGATGGCTTGGGGATCGAGCGCACCGGCGCCGGCGGCAAGATCGGGCGTGAGCGTGCGGCGCAACTGAACGGCGCGAGCGCGGCGCTCTTCGAGCGGCGCATCGTCGAGGAAGGCGTATGGGTTTGCGTTCAGGATCTCGTGCGAGAACGGCGAGGGCTCGGCGGTATCGATCGCCACGGTCTCGATGGCGCCCGCCTGAATCCCCTCGAGCACGGCGCGCAAGCCGTCCAGGTCCATGGCCTCGTGCAGGCAATTGCCGATGGTCTCTTCGACGAAGGGATGGTCGGGAATGCGAATCTCGCCGACCAGGTTCTCGGCGCAGGCCGCCTGGTCCGGAAAGACGGCCGCCAGCAGGTCGTCGGAGCGCATGCGCTGTATGGGCGCGGGAACCTTGCGCCCGCCCGAGAAGCGCAGAATGGCGAGCGCGCGGGAAACGTCCCAGCGCCAGCGGGCGGTGAACATTGGCGAATCGAGCAGCGCCTGCGTGAGCAGGTGCTCGACCGTCTCCGGCCTGAGGAACTCGAAGACGACCTCGAGCGGGAAAGAATGCTGCTCGGCGAGAGAAATGACGATGCCGTTATCGGTGGCCGCGGCCTGCAATTCGAAATTGAACGTGCGGCAGAAGCGCTTGCGCAGCGCCAGTCCCCAGGCGCGGTTGATACGGGCGCCGAACGGGGCGTGGAGAACCAGTTGCATGCCGCCGGCCTCGTCGAAGAAGCGCTCGGCGACGATGCGCCGGGCCGAAGGCAACGCGCCCAAGGCGGCCTTCCCGGCGCGTATGTAGAAAACGGCCTGGCTGGCGCCCGCGCGATCGAGGCCGCAGTCCGCCACCAGAAACGCTTCGGCATCCTGCGGCGCACGGCCGGCAATCTCCTCGCGCAGACGCGAAAATTCGCGCGAGAGCTCGGCGGTGCGGCCGGGCGCCTCGCCGCGCCAGAACGGGAAATTGGGCGGCGCACCCTGGGCGTCCTCGACGCGCAGCCGCCCCGGTTCGATCCGGCGGATGCGCCACGAACTGGTACCCAACAGGAAAATGTCGCCGGCCATGCTTTCGACCGCGAAATCCTCGTCCACCGTGCCCACCACCGTGCCTTCGGGCTCCAGAACCACCTGGTAGTTGGCGTTGTCCGGAATGGCGCCGCCGGAAGTGATGGCAGCCAGGCGCGCGCCCCGGCGTCCGCGCAGCCGGCCGTTGATCGCGTCGCGGTGCAGAAGGGCGCCGGCGCGGCCGCGCGAGGTCGCGATGCCGTCCGAGAGGATCTCGACTACCTTGTCGAACGCAGCGCGCTCGAGGCGGCGATAAGGATATGCCCGCCTGATCAAGGCGAACAGGTCGTCCTCGCTCCAGTCGTCCGTGGCGGCCGCGGCCACGATCTGCTGCGCCAGAATATCGAGCGGAGCCTCGGGGATGGCCAGCCGGTCGAGCTCGCCCGAGCGTATGGCCCGCACCAGCGCGGCGCACTCGAGCAGTTCGTCGCGCGTGGTGGCGAAGATGCGGCCTTTGGGAGTCGCGCCCATCCAGTGCCCCGAGCGGCCGATGCGTTGGAGCCCGACCGCAATCGAGCGCGGCGATCCGATCTGGCACACCAGATCGACCGACCCGATATCGATGCCCAACTCGAGCGAGGCCGTTGCCACCACCGCCTTCAGTTCGCCTTTTTTGAGCCGTTCTTCGGCGGTGAGCCGCAGGCGGCGGGCCAGACTGCCGTGGTGCGGCAACACGGTGTCCGGCCCCAGGCGCTGGCCCAGATGGTGCGAGACGCGCTCGGCCAAGCGCCGCGTGTTGACGAAGACGAGCGTGGTGCGGTGCTGGCGGACCAGGTCGGCCAGGCGGTCGTAGATCTCCTCCCACATCTCGTTGCTGGCCACCGGGCCGAGCTCGTCGCGGGGCACTTCGATGGCCAGGTCCATCTCACGGCGGTGGCCGACGTCGATGATGGCGGCCCCGGGGCTCAGGAATTGCGCTACCTCTTCGACCGGCTTCACCGTCGCCGAAAGGCCGATGCGCTGGGGCCGCTCTCGCCCGCCCGCTTCGACCAGCGCGTCCATCCGGGCCAGCGTGAGCGCCAGGTGCGAGCCGCGCTTGTCGTCCACCACGGCGTGAATCTCGTCCACGATCAGCGTGCGCGTCGTGCGCAACGCCTGCCGGCTCTTCTCGGCCGTGAGCAGGATGTAGAGCGATTCGGGCGTGGTGACCAGGATGTGCGGCGGCCGCTGCAACATCTGCCGGCGCTCCCAGGCGGTGGTGTCCCCGGTCCGTAGGGCGGTGCGAATGGGTGCCAGCGCAATGCCTCGTTCGGCGGCCAGCGCCGCGATTTCGGCCAGCGGGATTTCCAGGTTCTTGCGGACGTCGTTGCTCAGCGCCTTGAGCGGCGAGACATAGACCACCTCGACCTCGTCCGCGAGCGGGCCGTTGCGCGCGGCGCGCACCAGGCCATCCAGGCAGATGAGGAACGCGGCCAGCGTCTTGCCGGAGCCGGTGGGCGCGGAGATGAGCACGTCGCGGCCGGCGCGGATCTCAGGCCAGCCGAGCGTCTGCGGCTCGGTGGCGCGGCCGAACCGCGTTAGGAACCACTCCCGAACGAGAGGGTCGAAATCGCGCAGTGGCATGGGGGCTGATCCCATTGTCGCAAGGGTTATGGGTGGTTACGGCGAGGAAACTTCCGTTGTGGCGTGGCGCACGCTTCAGCGTGGAGCCGTGGGCTTCAGACCGCGGGCCGCCGAAGCGTGCGCCACAAGAGCGGCGCTAGTTGATGGTCAGGGTGAGCGGCTGGGTTTTGGTCTGTCCTCCCCCGGTGGCCGTCACGGTCAGGTTGTAGGTGCCGGATTTCGCGCTGGAGGTCGCCGCCAGCGTCAGGTAGCTGGTGCCGGTGCCCGGAGCCACAATGCTCGCGGGTAAGAACTTCCCTGTCGCTCCCGTGGGCAGGCCGCTGACGGACAGCGCCACGGCGGCGTTGAAGGTGCCGGTCCTGGCCGTGGACACGGCGATGGGCATCGAGCCGCCTTTATTGAGAAGCACCGAGTTTCCACCCAACGTCAGCGTGAAGCTCGGCACCGTCACCGTCAGTACGAATCCTGCGAGTTTGGTCACGCCGGCCCCCGTGGCCGTAACAATCAGGTTGTAAGTGCCGACCACCGGCGCCGCCCCCGCCGTCAGCGTCAGCGTGGTCGTTCCATTGCCCGGCGATGCGATGCTCGTGGGAGAGAAGCTGGCAGTGACCCCCGAGGGCATGCCGCTGGCCGAAAACGCGATGGCCGAGTTGAAACCGTTGACGGCCGCCGTCGTCAGCGTGTTCTTGATCGAACTGTTCGGCGTCAGGCTGTTGGCCGTGAGGTTCAAGGTCAAGTTAAAGCTAGGAGGCAGCACGGTTAGAGTGAGCTGCTGAGTCTTGATCACGCCGGCGCCGGTGGCAGTCACGGTCACCGGGTAGACGCCGCCCGTCACCGCGGAGCCCGCCGTGAACGTCAGCGTGCTGCTGCCGTTGCCGGGCGCGGCAATGCTCGCCGGAACGAACTTCGCCGTAACTCCCGACGGCAGCGCGCTTATGGACAGCGCCACCGTGGAGTTGAATCCACTCACCGCGGCCGTCGTGAGCGTGATGGGCGCCGTTCCGCCGGCCGCCACGCTCACACCGGTGGCGCTGGGCGTCAGCGTGAAGGTGGGTGCATTCACGGTGAGCGCGATCCGGGCGGTCCGCGTCAAGGCCCCGCCCGTCCCGGTCAGCGTCAGCGTGTAGCTGCCTGCCGGCGCGCTGGACGTGGCTGCGATCGTGACCGTCGCGGGCGCCGTGGTGATGCTCGTGGGTGAGAGGGTCACCGTGACTCCCGATGGCGCACCGCTGGAGGAAAGAGCCACCGCCGAAGTGAATCCCCCCTGCCTAGTCAGAGCCAGGCTCGCCGTCGCCGACTTGCCTACCGCGACCGTCACGCTGGAAGGAGTCGCCGTCAGCAGGAAGTTCACGGCCGAAGCGTCGGTCCAATGGTTCACAAGCAGGTTGGCGTCCACCGAACCGAGTCCGGTTGCCAGGTCGTATCCCGGGCCGGCGGTGTAGCCCGTGACGCCGGGAACGCTGTTGTCGCCGCTGGTGATGTCGTGGAAGATCGCCGAGCCGCCGCTGGCCAACTGCCGGTTAGCCAGCGCGTACAGAGCGGGATTCACGTTCCCCATCGGAGCGCCGGCGTTCTGAAGCACGAGCGCCAACAAGCTGGCCAGGGACGGAGCGGCCGCGGAAGTGCCTCCCACCCCCCACAGCCCGTTTTGAAACTCCACCAGGTAGGCGTCGTGGATGGCAGCCGTCATCGAAACGTCCGGGACGTCGCGAGCGCCATCGGCCGGGACTCCGGGCGCGGCTTGCCAGGCTGGCTTCTTGTACACGACGCTGGCCCCGCCTCCGCCCGCCCAGAGCGCCCCGCTCGCCGCTCCGCTTTCGTTCCAGGGCAACTCCGGGATGTAGCTCAGCACGGAAGCCATGCCCGCCCGGTTCGTTGCCGACCAGTACAGGCTCGGATTGTAGGCGTCGTTGAGCATCGTGCCGCCCACGCAGGTGCTGTACGGCGTGGAGCAGAGGGCATTGACCGCCCGCCCGTGTGTGGCTGTGGTGGCGCTCGAGGCGTCGCAACCCGCGGCCCCGCTATCGCCCGAGGACACCAGGACCGTGATTCCATACGAGGCGGCCTGGCTCCACAGAGCGTTCCAGAACGCGTTGCCGGATGTGCCGGACGACGCCTCGCACTGGCCGTAGCTCAAGGTCAGGATCGGCGCCACCCTGTTGGCAACCGCGTATTGCGCGGAGAGGGCGACGCCGTCCGAGGTGCCGGATTTCGAGGTGACGAACCTGACCGTGGCGTTCCTGGCGATGGCGCCTGCCCATTCCACGTCCAGGGTGGATTCGATCTCATCGTCACAGCCCGGGAATCCCGGGTCGGGACCGTTCACGATGATCTGCGGGTCGTTGGGCGCGAGGCCCGAGTTGCTGCGGAACGTCCGCACGTCCGACAGAGTGATGTCCGCGCGTCCCACGACCGCAATACTCTGGCCGGTGCCATCGATGCCCTGGCCATACAGCGGGGCCACGTCGTAGATGGTGACCCAGTCTAGCGGCGCAAGGGAATGCGCGCCGTTGCTGGCGGTATAGCTGGGCGACGCCATGTTCATAGGCGCGCTGGTGAAATCGTGCAACGAGACGACGCCGCCGACTACCTCTGCCAGCGCCTGCGGAATCTCGGGATCGCGAGCGTTGGCATAGTGCGCCTGTCCTTTGGCGAGGTAGTGCCGGATGGGCGTTTGGAAAGCCGCTTCCACCTGCGCCGCCGTACCGCTGAAGACCAGCGAGGTCCTGCCGGCGGGAACCTCATCCACGGTCAAACCGTGCCCTTCGAGCCAGTGCTCGACCGAGCGCAGGTCGTTGTCCGAGACGCCAAAGTGCCGCCCGAATTCTTCCGGCGTAAGCCAGCGGTGATAGGATGGCGACTCAGGATCCTGCTGGGCTCGCAGCAACTCCTCAAGCGCTGCCTGCTGCTCTCCATCCGGCTTCAGGACCAGGATCATGCGGTCCATTCTTTGATCGGCCGGCGCCGCGCCGATGTCGAATTCGGCTTTGGCGAAGGGGTGCACATTGCCACGCAAGGTTACGCGTTGGCGGAGATCCAAAGGACCCGCGGCCCGGTCCGTCGGTTGGATAGTCAATGGATTCCGGGACTCGGGAAAAGTCTGCGCGGAAACTGCCAGGCAAATGAAAACGGTGGAGAACGGTAGTACTCCAGCCCGCATAGCGATAAGCCTCCTACTGCGCTTATCGTCAGCGAATCGGAAAACAGGAGCGAAAAGTCGTCACCGGTGTGGGGCAGGACTCCTCCAGTCCGGCGCAGCTCTGGAGAGCCGCCCCACTCCGGCTGTCCGGCTCCCGCTACGCCTCCGTGCGAGCGCGCGGTGGGCGCAGCGTCAGCGAGAGCAGGGTGCACACCAGCGCCATGCCGGCCAGGATCAGGTACACCTGGTTGTATCCGGCGGCGATGTTGCCCGCGGCTTTGGCCCGGTCCACCAGGTGCGCGAAATACTTGGGCACCAGGAATCCGGAGGCCCCGAACGCCGTGAACACCAGCCCGTAGTTGGCCCCCATATTCTTAGGGCCGTAGTAGTCCGCGGTCAAGGAGGGCATCAGCGCAAGGTAACCGCCGAAGGCGAATACTCCTACACACAGGCCCGTCAGAAGTTGTCCCAGCCCGGTTGCTCCCCGCACTATGAAAGCGCAGGAGACCGCCGCGCACAAGCCCATCGTCAGCATCGTGCGCACGCCCCCCAGGCGGTCCGAGACGCTTCCCCACACCAGTCTGCCCACGCCGTTAAAGATGGCGACGATACCCACCGCCGCGCCCGCCGAAACCGCCGTTTTCGGCATGGTCCCCGCCAGCGGCGCAACCTGGCTGATCGCGGTCAGCCCGACCGAAGCTCCGAGAAAGTAGATCACCCACAGCGCGTAGAATTGCCACGTAGCGAGCATTCCGGCGGGTGGAGTGTTCTCGCGCGCCGAGGCCGCCGCCGCGCGCGGCTGCCATCCCGCTGGCCGCCATCCAGCCGGTGGCGCCTTGCAGAATTGCGCCGCGGTTACAACCCCGATCACCGAGATGACCGCGATTACGACAAACGTGCTGGGTATCGTGGATGCAAACTGAGTGGGATCCTTGCCGATCAGCCGCTCGATGAGCGGTGCAAACACCAGCGGACTTACACCGATACCCATGACGGCCAAGCCGACCATCATGCCTCGCTTGTCCGGGAACCACTTCACCAGCGTCGCGATCGGGGCCACATAGCCAAACCCGGTACCGAGTCCCGCTATGCAGCCGTAGGTTACGATCAGCGCGCTGGGGTTCCGGCCGAAAACGGCCGACAGAACCCAGCCCACGCCGATCAGTACGCCTCCAACGCTGGCCACCAGGCGCGGTCCCGAGCGGTCCTGCCACAGGCCGCCTAAGATGGTCCCCGCAACCAAGGCCAGAATGGAGTAACTGAACGGGTCGCTGGTCTGCACATTTGTCCAGCCGTAAGCCCGTGCCAGCGGTCCGCGAAAGACGGACCAGGAATAGAGCATGCCCAGCAGTACCTGCATCAGAATAGGCGCCACAGCGTACTTAGTGCGCGAGACAGCCAGTTGTGTCGCTGGCGAAGCCATGAGGTTCTCCGTCTCCACGGGTCGTCACCGGCTGACCTGGTGGATCAGGGTAGTATGGCACGAGCGGGCGGGACTTGTAAAAGCGGGCAGGGCGCCGGGTTGTCCCGCGGCGCCCCATTGTCCGTTCGGGCTACATCCCCGACGTACGGGCTCTGTGTTCGCTCGATTCCTGCTGCAGGCTGAGGAATTCCTCAAGCTGCCGGTGCGCTTCCTCCTTGCCGATCCCGTAGCGCTCCTGGATCTTGCCGACAAGCTGCTCGCGCTTCCCCTGGATCTGAGTGAGGTCGCTGTCCGTCAGCTTGCCCCATCGCTCCTTTACTTTGCCAGTGTATTGTTTCCACTGTCCTGCGAATTGATCCCAGTTCATAAGTAGGAACCTCCGGGGACGTAGAAAGCAATCGCCCGGCCAAATCGCAAGCCGTAGAAAACTCACAAACACCGCGATCGGAAACGAATGCGCCCGATAGAAATTACCTATTGGCGCCTTCGCGCGGAAGCTCGCAGCGCTCGCCTGGCGCCGTGGCGGATGTGGAGCACGACGACATGCCTCTGCTGCTCCAGGACTCGGAATATCACGCGGTAGACGTGAGGCTTGTGGCCATACAACAGATGCCGGAGTTGGCCCTTCTCAGGCGTCGCCGGGCAACGGTTTGGCCGTCGCTCGAGCTTGAGAATCGCATCCTCGAGCCACCGGTATCACAAGCGTGGTCGTGCCCGCCTGTAAGCCGAGATCGACGCCGAGCATTCCTGAGGCGGGTCTAACGCGATGGGCCATGCCCGGCTTCGAAGTCGTCGAAGAACTCCCTCGCCGGTCTGACCCTTCCCTTTTTTGCATCTTCCAGACCTTGACGAATCCCCTCCTCGGCATCGGAGCGAGCGGCGATGTCGAGCAGGCGCCGATAGGCTTCGGCGTCCTGTACGACGACCGCTGCCTTCCCCTTCACCGTGAGTGCTAGGGCGTGCTCGCTCTTCTTGAGCTGTTTCATCAGTTGCCTGACCGGCGGTGAGAGTCAGCTTACCACGCCCCTACAGCAAGCTCAGCGGATCCACGTCGATCACCACCGCCGTGGCGGGCCAGCGGCGGCTCTCGGCATAGCGGCGCACTGTCTCCAGCGTCTCCTTGAGCGCCGTGCGGCTGGCGGCCTTGATGAGCAACTGGTAGCGATACTCGCTCTTGAGCCGCGGCACCGGCGCCTCGGCCGGGCCCAGCATCTTGATGTGGTCGGGCGGAGGCGTGAGCAGCACGCCCAGCTCTCCGCTCATGCGCAGCGCGTCCTCTTTGCTCTCGCTTCGAACCAGCAGGTTGGCCAGCGCGCTGAACGGCGGGTAGCGCATCAGCCGGCGGAATTGCAGTTCCTTTTCGTAGAAGCCGTCGTAATTCTGCGCGGCGGCGAAGCGCACGGCGTAGTGATCGGGATTGATGGTCTGCACCAGCACCTCGCCCTTGATGTCGCCGCGGCCGGCGCGGCCCGCCACCTGAGTTAGTAACTGGAACGTGCGCTCGGCGGCGCGAAAATCCGGCATGCCCAGGCCGACGTCGGCGGAGATCACTCCCACCAGCGTGACGTTGGGGATGTCGTGTCCCTTGGCGATCATCTGGGTGCCCACCAGGATGTCGTAGGCGCCTTCGCGGAAGCCGTCCAGTATGGTTTCGTACTGGCGCTTGCCGGTGATGGTGTCGCGGTCCATGCGGGCCACGCGCGCTTCGGGCAGGATGCGGTGCAGTTCCTCCTCGACGCGCTCGCTTCCGATTCCCAGGAAGTAGATGTGCTCGCTGTGGCACTTGGGGCAATGGCTCGGCACGCGCTCGGCGTAGTTGCAGTAATGGCACAGCAGGCGCTGGTCGCGGCGGTGGTAAGTCAGCGTGACCGAACAGTTGACGCATTGGATGCGCTCGCCGCAGGAGCGGCAGGCGACGAAGCTCGAAAAGCCGCGCCGGTTGAGCAGCAGCATGGTCTGCTCGCCCGCCTCCAGGCGCAGGCGGATTTCCTCGATCAGCCGCCGCGAAAACGTGCTCTGCTTGCGCGTAGCCAGGAACTCGACGCGCATGTCGATCAGCTCCACCAGCGGCA
>Ga0265314_10006678_pt1 | contig 10137 bp, 12 predicted proteins | sample 4126metaG_FD_203106 | JGI IMG/M metagenome (GOLD analysis project Ga0265314, IMG submission 203106) | Rhizosphere microbial communities from Carex aquatilis grown in University of Washington, Seatle, WA, United States - 4-1-26 metaG | ecosystem: Host-associated > Plants > Roots > Rhizosphere >... | reverse complement strand
TCGGTCGGGACGATCGTCGCCTTTGCGCTCTACCTGATCTCGCTCTTCGACCCGATCGCGCGCCTCGGCGACTGGTTCAGCGAGTTCCAGTCGGGCCGCGCGGCGCTCTCCAAGATCGCGACGCTGCTCGAGGAGCCCGTGACGGTGCAGGGCGGCACGCTGTCGCTCCCGGGCACCGGGGAGATCACCGTCGAGAACGTCACGTTCGCCTACGGCGACGACGCGCCCGCCGTCGCGAGCGTGTCGCTCGAGATCGAGCCCGGCGAGCACCTCGCGCTCGTCGGCGCGACGGGCGCCGGGAAGTCGACGCTCGCGAAGCTGATCGTGCGCGCCTACGACCCCGGCGAGGGGCGGGTCACGTTCGGCGGCGTCGACCTGCGCGACGCGCGGCTCGACGAGCTGCGCCGCCGCATCGCCTTCGTCCCGCAGGAGGGGCATCTCTTCTCGGGGACGATCGCCGAGAACATCCGGCTCGGCCGCCCGGAGGCGACCGACGAGGAGACGCGCGAGGCGCTGCGCGCAATCGGCGCGCTCGAGCGGTTCGAAGCGCTCCCGGGCGGGCTCGACACCGACGTGCGCTCGCGCGGCGTACGGCTGTCGAGCGGCGAGCGCCAGCTCGTGTCCCTCGCGCGCGTCGCGCTCGCGGACCCGTCGGTGATCGTGCTCGACGAGGCGACCTCGTCGCTCGACCCGCAGACCGAGGTGGCCGTCGAGCAGGCGCTCGCCGTCCTCTCGCAGGGCCGGACCGTGATCACGATCGCCCATCGCCTCTCGACCGCCGAGCGGGCCGGCCGCGTTGCGTTGATGGAGCACGGCCGCCTGGTCGAGATCGCCGCGCACGACGAGCTCGTCGCGCAGGGCGACCGCTATGCGCGGCTCTGGGCAAGCTGGCAGGCTGGGCTCGTCGCATGACCGTGAAGCTCCACCGCTGCGGGCACGTCTGGCTCAAGACGCCGCTGCACCCCTGCTGGGTGGTGCAGAAGGCGCTCGACGAGCAGGGGATCGCCTACGAGATCGTGCCCGGGCCGTGGCCGGGCCGGAAGGGACGCACGGCCATGTGGGCCGGCACGGGGCAGCCCCTGTATCCCGGGATCGAGTTCGAGGACGGCACCTGGTACCGCGAGCAGTCGAAGGACATGGCGCAGACGATCCGCGAGGGTCGCCTGACGGAGCTGCAGGGCGCCTAGGCGGACAGGTCGGGCGGCGGGGTGACTCCCGGCTCCCAGGCGTCCCAGAGCGCGTCGACGTGCTTGAGCGGGAAGTGCCGGATCACGAGCTTCCACTCCGTCGTCGGCGCCATGATCGACAGCGCCTGGTGCAGCGTGATTCCGTCGCCTGCGATCGTCTCGAACTCCATCGGCTCGTCCGGCGGCTCCAGCGCCACGTGCTTCAGGCCGGCGTCGTTCGCCCAGACGTAGACGTTGCCGCCGTGCTCGAGCACGTATTCGCGCACGTCGGGGTCCGCGACGATCTTCAGGTCTGACATGGCTTCAGCCTACTAGCGCTTGCCGCGCAGCAGGCTGCCGAGCCGCGCCGTGAGCGACGGCTTGCCGGGATCCCACGCGGTCTCCGGCGCCGCGGCCTCGAACGGCGCGAGCGACACGGCGTCGGCGGCTGAGATCTTCAGCGTCACCTCGCCGGGGTAGATCAGGCCGACCTGCTCGCCCGGCACGTAGCGAATCTGCTTGGGATCGCCCGCCTCGACGGCGAGGCCGTCGAAGATGTCGTCCTGCTTGTCTCCCTCGACCTGCGCAACGGCGCCGATGCTCGTGCCGTCGGAGGTGACGACGTTCCAGCCTTGCTGGATCTGGAGCCATGAGACGGGGTCGGCCATCGGAGGCCAACGTTAGCAGGGCTTTTGCATGAATTCATGCAATCTGCACCCGAGGTCGTCTAGGCTCGACAGCACATGAGGGCAGCAGCGCAAGACGATCTGGGCGCGTCGCCGGCGATCTTCCCGTCCCCGGCGCTCGATCGCCTGACCCGCGCACATCCCGCCACCCCGGCCGTTCTGTTCCTGCCCGCCGTGGCCGTGCTCGGCTACCTCGGGATCCACGGCCTCGGGAAGGCGGAGGCGCTGTCGGCCGCGCTTGTCGGTTACCTCTTCTGGACGCTCTGCGAGTACTGGGGCCACCGCCTCGTCTTCCACTTCGAGCCGCAGCAGGGCTTCGGCCGGCGGCTGCACTGGATGATCCACGGCGTCCACCACGACCATCCGAACGACTCGCGCCGGCTCGTGCTCCCGCCCGCGTTCTCGATCCCGCTCGCGCTGCTCTTCTTCGCCGGGTTCGTCGCCGCGTTCGGAACGCCCGACGCCTTCGCGTTCGGCGCGGGCTTCTACCTCGGCTACGTGATCTACGACACGCTGCACTTCGCGCTGCACCATGCACGTCCGAAGAGCCGGGTCGGGCGGCGCCTGCGTGAGCTGCACATGCGCCATCACTTCGAAGATCACGAGCGCGGGTTCGGCGTCAGCGCCCCCTGGTGGGACATCGTCTTCAACACCCGGCCTCGCCGCCGGGCAGCCGCGCGCTAGCGGCGACCGCCCGGCAGCACGTCGATCAGCCCGGGAGCGGGACTCCCTCTTCGGTGAACGCCGGCGCCGCGTAGATGCCACCGGGAACGCCGCCGATCGCGAGCAGGCGGCAGGGCTCGCTGCCCGTCGTGATCTTGCGCGTCACGCCGGGGCCGACGCGGGCGAACACGCCCGGCTCGAGCTGGAACTGCTCGCCGCCGGCGTGCAGCGTCGCCGAGCCTGCGAGCAGGGTGTAGACCTCTTCCTGCCCGTCGTCCGTGTGATCGTGCTCCGGGAAGTGCTCGAAGTTCGGGGGAAACTGCTCGACCTGCATCCCGAAGGCCGTCACGCCGAGCCCGGCCCGTGCGCGGCAGAAGCCGCCGCCGTTCGGCGAGTCGAAGTCCTCGACCCGCTTGACCGTCACATCTGACATCTCGTCCTCCTCGTTGGTGGTTCCTCCTGGAACGACGAACGGGCCGGGCCGAAATCGACAGGGCCGGCGCGCTTGTTGCATCCTCTCCGTCGATGGCGACCATGCGCGACCTCGACGAGCTCGCCCTCGCGATGCCCGAGACGACAAAGGAGGTCTCGGAGGACGGGCGCCCGTCGTACCTCGTCCACGGCAAGCGCTTCTGTCTCCAGCGCACACGGCGCCCCGACGCGGTCGACCCGCAGACCGGGGAGCGGCTCGACGACGTGCTGATGTTCCGCGTCGACGGGCCCGAGGCGAAGGAGCTCGTCCTCGCCGATCCGCGCGGCCTGTTCTTCACGACGCCGCACTTCGACGGCTATCCGGCGGTGCTGATCCGGATCCCCGACCTCGCCCGGCTCGACCGCGACGAGCTGCGGGACACGATCGTCGAGGCTTGGCTGACGCGCGCGCAGAAGCGCGTCGCGAAGGCGTGGCTCGCCGAGAACGACTAGTAGTGCGGCACGACGAAGAGGCCTGCGATCCCGATCGCGAAGACGACGATCGCGAGGATCGAGTCCGGCCCCAGTCGGGCGCGACAGCGAAGCGGCCGGATGACTACGCCCATGGCGAAGATCGCCGTCAGCCCGACGCCGAGCGAGGCGAGCCAAGCGTTCTGGCTGCCGGCCTTCGGCAGCACCGGAGAACCGGCGATCAGGTCGGCCACCAGGAACAGGCACAGCTGGAAGGCATTGCCGCCGAAGATGTCGCCGAGCGCAAGCGCGTTGTCGCCAAGCCTCACCGCCGCGATCCCCGAGCTGATCTCGGGGAGCGCAGTCGCACCCGCGAGGATCGTCGCACCGAAGACGACACCGTTGATGCCGGCTCGGTTCGCCAGCGTGTTACCGCTCATCTCCAACACGACTCCCGCGCCCAACGTGACCGCGCAGGCGCCGGCGAAGATCCCGGCCACCTGGGACGTCGCGCGGGTGGCGAACGGATGCGCTGCGACCGAGTGCGGCTCCCGGTGGTGACGCCGCCCTGGATGCGATCCCTCCATGCTGATGCTCCACCGCGGTTTCTTGCGCACCCGGTTGATCACGTAGAGGCCGATCGTCCAGACAACGACGATGCCGATCGACGCCGGGCTCACGACCCCGCCGATCGCGGTCGACGGCGCGAGCAGCGAGCCCATCAGGACGCCCGAGACGACGAGCGTCACGAGCAGCCCCTCGAGGACCGGGCTCAGCGCGCCGACGAGAAACGTCAGCGGCCGCGTCGGACCGACCACGATGTCGCAGATCACGAGCACCATCGTCTGCACCGCGATCCCGCCGATCAGGTTCCCGGCCGCCAGGCCGAGGTTCCCCGACGCCGCAGCGGAGATCGTGATCGCGAGCTCCGGCAGGCTGCCGGCCACAGAGAGCAGAAGCAGGCCGCCGAGCTCCTCGCCGAGGTTGAGGCGCGCGTCGAGCGCGTCCGTCGCCTTCGAGAGCGAGATGCCCGCGACCCAGGTCGCGGCTGCCGCGACGACGAACAGGGCGATCAGCAGCGGCGACGCGAGACCGGACACGAAGCTCAACTATCGCGCCGCGGTCGGCTGGCATCCACACCGTCGCCTGAACCAAGCCCGAACCAGATTCGCTCTTTGAATCTGATTCGCGAGTTTCTCGGAGGGCGTGGCAGCTCGAAACTCGCCTGAAGAGCCTTCGATCAGAGGATGAACGGCACGAGCAGCTTGGTCGAGCGCTTGTAGACCGGGTAACTGTCCGGGAACCGGTCGGTCAGGTGGCGCTCCTCGACCAGGGCGCTGTACAGGAAGTAGACGCCGGCCAGCGCCACGGCAGTCAGCCCCAACCAGTCCAGCGCGACCGCGGTGCCCGCGCCCGCGGCGAGGATGCCCGAGTAGATCGGGTGACGTACCAGGCGATACGGCCCGCTGGTCACCAGCTCTGGCTCGTCCTTCTGCGTCATTGGAGTGCCCCAGTTGCGCCCGATGTGCAGACGCGCCCAGATCGCGAACCCCAGTCCCAGGGCGAAGAGGACGAGCCCGATGCCGACACGCCACGGATCGGTGTCGAGGCCGTGGCCCCGAAACGCTCCCAGGCGAATCAAGAGGATCACGACGACAGCGATGACCGCCCTGATGCGCAGCTCGCGGGACCACGGCACGCGGCCTCTTTTCATCGAGAAGGCTGCCACGAGCCAGTAGAGCCAGAACGCTGCCCAGCCGACTCCGAAGACGAACTCGACTGCTCGCACGAACCTGAGTCGAGCCTAGCTCGCCTCAGGTTCAGGCGGCTGCATCGCCGCGCCGCCCGGGAGCGGGAACGGGCGCGGCTTCGCGGGAGCGGGGCGCCGCTCCGGCTCCTTCGCCGGCTCGGGCTCGGGCTCCGGGTCCGGGAACACCGCGTCCTCCTGCTCGCCTGCGAGCAGCCGCTCGAACTGCTCCTTGTCGATCGTCTCACGGTCGATCAGGATCTGCGAGACCCGGTGCAGGTCGTCGATGTGCTCGCGCAGCACGCGCGTCGCGATGTCGTGGCCCTCTTCGATGATGCGGCGGATCTCGTCGTCGATCTCGCGCGCGACCTCGTCCGAGTAGTCGGGCTCATGGCCCATGTCGCGGCCGAGGAACGGCATGCCGGTGTCGCGGCCGAGGACGCGCGGGCCGAGCTTCTCGCTCATGCCGAAGCGCATCACCATCTGCTTCGCCGTCGCGGTCACCTTCTCGATGTCGTTCGCGGCGCCGGTGGTGACCTCGTTGAAGACGATCTCCTCCGCAGCGCGCCCGCCCATCGTCATCGCGATCTGCTCGAGCAGCGCCTTGCGCGTCGTCAGGTAGCGATCCTCGGTGGGCAGCGAGACCGTCAGGCCGAGCGCCTGGCCGCGCGAGACGATCGTGATCTTGTGGATCGGGTCGGTGTTCTCGAGGTAGTGCCCGACGAGCGCGTGGCCCATCTCGTGGTACGCGGTGATCCGCTGCTCCTTCTCGGAGAGCAGCCGCGCCTTCTTCTCCGGCCCGGCGATCACGCGCATGATCCCTTCCTCCAGCTCCTCCTGCTCGATCACCTTCTTGCCACGCCGCGCGGCGAGCAGGGCGGCCTCGTTGACGAGGTTCGCGAGGTCGGCGCCGGTGAACCCGGGCGTGCCGGCCGCGAGCGAGTCGAGGTCGATCGACGACGCGAGCGGCTTGCCCTTCGAGTGCACCTCGAGGATCTTGCGGCGGCCGTTGCGGTCCGGGCGGTCGACGACGATCTGGCGATCGAAGCGGCCCGGCCGGAGCAGTGCGGGGTCGAGGATGTCGGGGCGGTTCGTGGCGGCGATCAGGATGATGTTGTCCTTCATCTCGAAGCCGTCCATCTCGACGAGCAGCTGGTTCAGCGTCTGCTCGCGCTCGTCGTGACCGCCGCCGAGGCCGGCGCCGCGATGGCGGCCGACCGCGTCGATCTCGTCCATGAAGACGATGCACGGCGACGCCTGTTTCGCCTGCTCGAACAGGTCGCGCACGCGCGATGCGCCGACGCCGACGAACATCTCGACGAAGTCGGAGCCAGAGATCGAGAAGAACGGCACGCCCGCCTCGCCTGCGACGGCGCGCGCGAGCAGCGTCTTACCGGTGCCGGGAGGCCCGTAGAGCAGGACGCCCTTTGGGATGCGCGCACCGAGCGCCTGGAACTTCTTCGGGTTCTCGAGGAACTCCTTGATCTCCTGCAGCTCCTCGACGGCCTCGTCGACGCCGGCGACGTCCTTGAAGCCGATCTTCGGCGAGTCCGGCGCCATCCGCTTCGCGCGCGACTTGCCGAAGCTCATCACCTTCGAGCCGCCACCCTGCACCTGGTTCATCAGGAAGATCCAGAACCCGATCAGGAGCAGGAACGGCAGGAACGATCCGATCAGCGCCGTCCACGAGAAGCCGCCGGTGCCCTTCGAGTCGAAGTTGATGCCTTCCTTCTGCAGGACGTTCTGGAACTGCACCTGCGACTGGTCGGACGGGTAGTGCACCGTCGTCGTCTTGCCGGTCGTGAACTTGACCGCGATCGCGCGCTTGCTCGGGTTGAACGTGACCTCCTGGAAGGACTGCGGCGAGCTCTTCGCGAGCGCGATCACGTCCGAGTAGGTCTTCTTGACCGCGCTCGAATGCTTCGGGATCAAAGTCTGGCTGGCCAGCCAGACCAGCAAGACGATCACGATGAGCGGGAAAAATGCGCTGCGGAAGAAGCGGTTCACGAAAGGTCTTCGATCAGGGTAGCCAAGTGGATGTTCTCGGGGTCAGCGGGATAACCCTTCCGTAACGCACCCGGTTACGCCCCCTCCGGCATCAGATCGGGGTGGAGGACGCCCACATAGGGCAGATTCCGGTACCGCTCGGCGAAATCGAGGCCGTAGCCGATCACGAATTTATTAGGTATCTCGAAGCCGACATACCGCACGGGAACCTCGATTTCGCGCCGTTCGGGCTTCGTGAGGAGAGCGCAGATCTCCAGGCTGGCGGGCTCCCGGGATTCCAGGTTGCGCAGCAGATAGGAGAGCGTCAGCCCAGAATCGATGATGTCCTCGACGACGAGCACATGCCGGTCCTCGATGTTGATGTCCAGGTCCTTGAGGATCCGCACGACCCCGGACGAGTCGGTGGCGGCGCCGTAGCTCGAGATCGCCATGAAATCGATCTCGCACGGCACGCTCAGCGAGCGCATCAGGTCGGCCATGAAGAAGACCGCGCCCTTGAGCACGCCGACGAGGAGCAGCTCCCGTCCCTCGTAGTCGCGCGAGAGCTCCTGTCCGAGCTCGCGAATCCGTTCCTGCAACCGGTCCTCGTCGATCAGGACCTCACCCACCCCGCGTTCCAGCTCAGTTTGCGACACGAGTCGCCGTCACCCCCTCGGCCTCGACGATCCCCGGGACCGCGACGACCTCGTCGCCGCGGACAACGAGCGGCCAGCCTTCACGGTCTGAGCGAGGGACCTTTGCATCGACAAAGACATCCTGAACTTTCTTCGAGCGGCCGACGAGCCGGTCGCCGGGTCGCCACCCCCGTACCTTAAGGCCCGGGACGCGTGACTCGATCCGCCACTCGCCCCACTCGACGGCTCCGTCGAGGTCGCGCGGGCCGTCTTCGAGCCAGACGCGCTCGTACTCGCGCACGACCTGCACCCCGTTGCCGAGATCGACGCGCTTCGAGCCGACCTGTGAGCCGAGCAGCTCGGCGAGCGCGGGCGGCATCGTGCGCCGCTCGTCGAGGACGTGCAGCACGTTCTCCCGTGCGGCCGGATGGATGCGCTCGAGGAGCGGCAGGATCTCGTCGCGGATGAGGCCGCGCAGCGTGTCGGGATTCGAGGAGTCGGTGCGCCATTCGAGCCCGCGCTCACGGCAGAACGCCTCGGTCTCCTCGCGCCAGACGCAGAGCAACGGCCGCACGACGCCGTCGTCGCGCCGCACTTCGATCCCCTTCGTGGTGCCACGCGCGGCGAGCCGGTAGAGGATCGTCTCGACCTGATCCGACAGGGTGTGGCCGGTCGCGCGCAGCACGTCGCCGCGAAACGAGTAGCGCACGTCGCGCAGCTCGGCCTCGGTGGAGCAGCGCGCCGCTGCCTGCACGACCTCGGCGTCGAAGCGCTCGGCGCACCAGGCCGCGTCGCCGTCCGACTCGGCGCCACGCAAGCCGTGATCGACGTGCAGTGCGGAGACGCGATAGCCCAGCTCGCCAAGCGCATGGAAGAGGCACGTGGAGTCGGCACCGCCGGAGACGAGGCACAGCACCTCACCACCCGGCTCGATCAGATCGTGCCGGCGGACGTGGCTCTCGATCCGCGCCAGCAGTTCCAGACGGGTATTACAGCATGTCCGAGATATCGCAGCCCGCAGCCGTGAGCCCCGGCTGCGCGTCGCGCAGCACGTCGTGCACGCGCTCACCGACGACGAAGGCCGTGTACATCTGCTTATTCGGGTTCCCGCCCCGATCGCGGGTCCGCACCGCTTCCGCGTACGCATAGAACATCCCGGGCGCAAGCCGCTTGACGAGCTGGAGCGATGGGTCGAACGGCGCCGACGAGCGCACGATCCGCGCGGCGTCCTGTGCCGCGCTGATCAGGTCGGCCGCCTTCGCATTGCCGCTCAGATAGTCGTTGCCGTACATCCCGACCGACTCGATCTGCTCCTCGTAGTTCTGGATGAACTGCCGGTCGGTCAGACCGCAGGTGTGCTGGATGCTCGCGCGCGCGGCTGAATGGCCCTGGGCCGCAACGAAAACGGACCCAGCGGCAAGCAGGAGCGCAAGTACTCCAAGCCGCAGCATTCGACCACCCCATCGGCCCTGAGGGAAATCACCTCCATCCCTTGATTGAGGTTAGGAGGGCTTGGCGGAATACGTTCGTTGCAGGGGTGCGATGGTCGCTCCGACCAGCGCGGCCCTGCGACACAACGCTGTATTTCGCCAAGCCCTCCTAGGCCCTAAAAGAGGATGCTGCGGTACTCGAGCGCCCTATTCATGCCGACTGTCTCGTAGAGCGCGATCGCGGCGGCGTTCTCGGTGCGCACGAAGAGGGTGACGTTCGGCGTCGTCTCGAGCAGGCGCCGGCACAGGTCGCGCAGCCCCCGCGCCCCGTAGCCGTGCCCGCGCGCCTCGGGGTCGACCCAGACCTGCTGGACCTGCACCGCCTGCGGCGTCCAGGCGGAGGCCTCCGCCTTGAAGAGCACGACGTCGTCCTCGAGCCAGAGCCAGGAGCGTCCTTCGTCGATCTGCGCAGCCGTCCGCCAGCGGAAGCTGTCGGGGTCGCGCGCGAGCGGGTCGATGCCGAGCTCGAGCTCGTGTGCCGCGGCGCACGCGGGCACGAGCCGGTCGAGATCGCGCGGCGTCGCCGGACGCAGCCCGGTCTCGCCCGGCGCGGGCGGCTCGTCGATCACGTAGACCGGCTGGTGCGGGCGATCCTCGCGCGGCGCGGGCAGCTCGTCGCGCGCCGCGTCCCACAGCTCGCTCACCGCGCCGGCCTCGCCGATGATCATCCGTGAGTTCGCGTCGGCGGCCGCATCGGCGAACGCCGAGCAGCCGGTGCCCGACGGGACGAGATTCGCTCCGGCGTGGCAGAGCGCGCTCAAGTCGCCGTCACGCCCCGCGACGGCGAGGAAGCGACCGAGGCCCCGGCGGGCGACATCCTCGAGGAAGACGCGCTCGACCGGGCTCTCCGCACAGAACGCGAGCACCTGGTCACGAGTCGGT
>Ga0265314_10006677_pt1 | contig 10138 bp, 8 predicted proteins | sample 4126metaG_FD_203106 | JGI IMG/M metagenome (GOLD analysis project Ga0265314, IMG submission 203106) | Rhizosphere microbial communities from Carex aquatilis grown in University of Washington, Seatle, WA, United States - 4-1-26 metaG | ecosystem: Host-associated > Plants > Roots > Rhizosphere >... | reverse complement strand
ATTATAACCACCGTAAATCATTAAAATCATAAAAATTACGCCGAGTAAAGAGAGGAAGGTCGCGACAATTGAACTTATTCGTTGATCTAGGGTTAAATCATTGCTTGGACTATAGCCGGCGTTAGTGGCCACATTGGCCACTGAATTAAAACCAAAACTGTCGTTCTGTGCTAAAGCAAAGGAAGCTGGCACTAAAATAAGTGCGAGAAGATACGCCAGACTGGTAATTTTTTTTATGTTTAAAACTAATTTCATATTAACCATTTCCATTTAATAAGGTCCCTCCAACAAATTTTGTTATAGCATACGCTGCCGCAACAATAATCAAACCAATGACGGCCGCCAGAATAATATTCTTTGCTTCATCAACTTGTTGTTCATTACCCATGGCCGTCATCCATAAAAACCCGGCCCAGAGAATTAATCCAAAAAAGATGATACCAACCAAAGAAATTCCTTGCGCTAATATTTTAGCCACGACATCTTTGGGATTAGCTGGCGCGTTTTGAATACCGGCCGTGGCCGCGGTCTGATTTAAACCTCCGAGTTCAACTGCAAAAACCGAATGCGGAATAATACTAAACGAAATTAAAAGTGCAAAAACAAATAACCACTGTTTCATATTATTGTGACACGACATTAGAACCAATGAAACTGGTAATGGCATAGGCCGACAAAACAATAATCAAACCAATGACGGCCGCAATTAAAATCTGTTTGGCTCTTTTAACGCGTTCTTCATTACCCGCTGAAGTCATCCACATCAAACCGGCCACAATCACTAAAACGAAAAAAATAGTACCGGTAAAACCAAGTACTGAACCTAAAATTTTTCCAAGAAATTCTGGAATACTAAAACTCTTTGGCAAAGAACTTGGAGTTGCATCATTCAAACCATAAGCATCTGCCTTTACCTCGGCAGCAAAAAGAAAGGTTGAAATAGTGATCAATATTCTTGAAAAAAATGTTTTCATACGCTTCTCTGTCGCTAAACACGGCTTAGCACCAAAGAAGCGGGTCCGAAAATTCAGACCCGAGAAGCAAACTAACTGTTAGTCGCTGTCATTAAACTATTAATAACGAATTGAGCGATACCAAAGGCTGCCATAATAATGACAAGACCGATAATACCAGAAACAATTAACTTACGAGCTTCAGCAACTTTGTCTTCATTACCGCCGGCGGTCATCCACTTAAATCCACCCAACAAAATAATGATAACAGCCACGATGCCGAGGAAACCAAGAATAATACGAATTACGCTCGCGACAATGGCGCGCGGATCTCGTGAACCGAGACCGGTATCTTGTTGAAAGTTAGTTGCGTTGTAGTTATCGCCCCAGAGGTTCAAGTTAGAGCTCTGCGCGTGTGCAGTTGCCGGTGACAAGGAGAAGGCCATGGCCGGTGCGATAGCTATGCTAAGAGTCAAAATTAATGCTGCTATTTTTTTCTTCATATGTCACCCCCTCTCTATTTATAAATATCTTTATCTATTATAAAGATGATATTAACATGATACCATAAACAATATAAATATGAAACAAAAGCCCCTCTCAATTATTGCCTGGATAAGCTTCTATATTTTCCTAGCCACTCTTTTGGCATCAAATTCTTTTGGTTACCTTGATCCTGACTTTGGCTGGCACCTTCGCGTTGGCGAAAGTATTGCCCAAACCCACACCGTGCCTCATAACCAAATCTACATGTGGAGCCTGGCAGGCAAGACCTGGGTGGATCATGAGTGGTTGAGTAATTATATAACCTATGAACTCATGAATCATGGCGGCTATCTTGCCGTCACTGCTTTCTTTATTCTTATCCCCTTGCTCAGTTTACTTATTTTAAATTATTACGTTTTCAAACAGTATCTTAGATCAGCTTTAGAACAAACTGTTTTTGCTATTTTTGAACTTGGCGCTTTATTTGCTTGCTTACCACACTTTGGTGTTAGACAACAAGAAATTACGTTTCTTTTTTTAACTCTTCTCTTAATTATCATTGACAGTTTTCGACGTGAGAAGAAAATAAAATATATTTTATTTTTGCCACCTTTGCTGTATCTATGGGCCTCTATGCATGGCAGTTATCTAATCGGCATTGGTATTACTCTTGGTTGGTTTATGTATGAATTAATATTATTTTTGTGGCCATGGTTTAAAAAACAAATTTACGAAAATTCAATTTCAAGAAAACAACTTGTAATAGCTACGGGAATAATTATTATTTCAACTGCTCTAACCTTTTTAACACCCTATGGCATTAAGCTCTATTCATTTTTAAGTGATTATGCGACTAACACATATTACATGTCTCATATTCAAGAATGGCGTAGTCCTTTTACAACGCCGTTTCGCTATGATCAAATTATTTATAGTTTGCTCGTATTGGTATTTTTTTTCGGTGCTATAAGTTCAACCAAGAAATCCTTAAAACTTTGGCAGGAGGTGTTGCTATTTTTATTTTTAGTTTTAGCCATGCGTTCCGTTCGTCATTTTCCGCTTTGGACAATTGGTTCATTAATGTTCGCCGTACCATTTTTTATTGCACCGGCTTTAGCCACCCGCAAAACACTTTTTCCACGAAGTGCCACTGTTCTTTTTATTCTTCTTTTACTAGCCATGAGTCTGACTTGCTTATATGCAACACATTTCACTAATGATCCTTTTAACCAGTATTGTTCAAGTTACCCCTGTGGCGCCATTACTTTTTTAAAAAACCATAGTGAATATCAAAAATTAAAAATCTTTAATAATTATGGTTGGGGCGGCTATATTATTGGTGTTTGGCCGCAGCAACGTCTTTTTATTGACGGTCGTCTGCCGCAGTATCCTTTTAACAACAAAACTATTCTAGAAGAATATAATACCTTTTTTAATAAAGATCTTATTCCTGAAAAATTAAAGCAATACGGGATTCAAATGATACTTTTTAAACCTAGCCCCGACATTTACAAACCTGATTTTATCGAACGCTATATTTTGGGCAGGAAAGAACAAACCTACAAAAATGATTTAATTGATTATCTCAATACTCACAGTAACGAATGGAAAGCGGTTTACCAAGACAGCGTTTCTAAAATTTGGGTAAAACAACAACAATGAAACCACCCGCTAAACTAATCATAAAAAAATATCTACCGTGGTTTATTTTTGCCGTTGCTCTTTTCTTAATTCATTGGCGCTATGAATTAAATAGTGACGAAGGTGTTGTTTTAAATGCGGCCTGGGATATTATACAAGGCAAAAAAATGTATTTTGATACGTTCGAATTTATGGCGCCGGGCGCCGCCTACTTAATCGCCGGGCTTTGGAAATTAGTTGGCGCTTCATACACCAGCGCACGAATACTGAGTTTAGTTATTTTATATTCGGGTGTTATTGGATTATATGTAATCAGCCGAGAACTTGGTATTAAGCGTTGGCGTTATTTTGCTTCAATGCTTTTTATTGTAGGTTCAGCTTTCTGGCAGCCAATCCACTACAATGCCTTTAATACGGTAGCGACAATCTGGGCTTTGTATTTTATTATCCGCGCTTTTCAAAAAAATATTTTTTACTTCTGGCTCTTATCTGGATTTTGTTCGGGTTTAGCTTTAATTTTTTTACAACATAAAGGCCTGGCTTTACTTGGCATCCTTGGATCAATTATCTTAGTGCTTAGCGTAAGTAAAAAAATTCCATGGCGTTCATTATTATATTTTTCAATAGCTGCTAGTTTACCAGTGATTGTTTGTTTGCTGTATTGGCCACCACATCTTTTATGGAACGACACTGTTTTATTTCCTCTTAATCATTATGAAGAAGTAAATACCGTGCCTTTGTTTTTATGGAGTGGCTGCTTGGCCAGCGTACTATTACTCAGCGCCATTGTTGTTTATTCGGCTAAAAATGAAACAAAAATAATACTGACAACGTTACTATTAACAGGTATTTTCCAGCTCCTGGCTTCTTTACCGCGTGCTGATGCGACTCATGTTTTACAAGCTCTGACCGCCTTTTTGCCCATCGTGGCCCTGCTCTTTGAACAATGTTTAACCAAAATTCAGGATTTTCAGATTACGGCTAGCGCTTGGTCCCTTGGGGTATTACTACTAATTTTAAATAATCCGCCTTTTGTGCCATCGGCGTCTTTGGTTTTAAAGGCTCTACATACCTATTGCCCCGAAATTACGAGCATTTACGCTGGGCCATTTATGCCTGGTCTGTACTTTGAAACCCGTGCTCATAATCCAACTCCCTACTCGTTTTTAATAACACGTCATAACACTGAAGCACAATTTACTAACGCTGCTATATTACTAGCAAAAAATCCACCACGTTGCGCTGTTGTTAATTATGCTGTTGTTAATAAATTTGCCTATAACAAAAATAATCCCGTTGACGAATTTATCAACTCGCATTATAGTTTTGCCGGAGAGTTTAGAAACATAAAAATACTTGTCAGAAATTAATATGCAAGTTGATATTTGTATACCAATATATAATGAAGAAAAAATACTTGTGGATAGCACTCATAAGCTCTTTGCTTTTTGTCAGTCAGCCATCAAGAACTGTGACTGGCGTATTGTCTTATTGATCAATGGTAGTAGTGATAACTCTGAAAAATTAGCGCAAAAATTAAGTATTGAAAATAATCTTATTAAAACAGTTGTATATAAAGAGGGCGGAAGAGGTTATGCCCTGCGCCGTTATTGGCAAGAATCAGAGGCGAATATTTTTTGCTATATGGACAGTGACTTAGCGGTCTCTTTAGAAGTTTTACCAAAACTTATTAATCCTTTATTAGAAAATCAAGCTGAACTTGTCATTGGAAGTCGTTATGTTAAGGGAGCTAAAATCCAACGTGGCTTAATACGAGAAATTATTTCTCGCGGCTATAGTTTTCTTACGCAGCTTATCTTAAAAAATCCACAAAAAGATTTGCAGTGCGGTTTTAAAGCTATTAGTAAAATAGCTTTTACTAAACTTACGGATTATGCTAAAAGCCCGGGTTGGTTTTTTGATACTGAGCTGATTAGTTGGGCCAACGCCAAAAAAATGAAGGTTGTCGAAATCGGTGTTGACTGGCAAGAAACACGTTTTGACCAACGACATTCAACAGTTCGTTTAAGCGACATAATTCAAGATTTTTTCTTTCCGATGTTTGAATTACGAAAAAAAATTAAAGCCGCTAAGTAAGAATAGACAGCTGTGATATACTATATATAGATACACTATGACCGACCCTCGTTTTATTAGAAGAAATACCAAATATTGGCGCGAAAACAAGCCTTCGCACCCAAGTCGTCGACCATCTTTTCGACGTTCATCAAAGGAATTTAGCTTCCTGGCTTTTTTGTTATCAATTTGGCGAATTCCTGGATTTAAAAAATACTTTTTTTATACTATTTTGGCTCTCATTATTGCTGGAACCATTTTCTTTTTCTGGGTTTCCAGCGGCTTACCTGATCCAAATAAATTAATTGATCGTCAAGTTGCTGAGAGTACAAAAATTTATGATCGCACCGGTCAAACAATTTTGTATGAAATTCACGGCGATGAAAAACGCACGCTCGTTACGCTTGATAAAATTCCGCAAAATGTTAGAGATGCGACAATCGCTATCGAAGACAAAAATTTTTATACACATAAAGGTTTTAGTTTGTGGTCAATTGTTAGAACTGCTATTACTAATGTTATTTTTAACCGCAAGGCTGGTGGCTCAACGCTTGATCAACAATTTATCAAGAACGCTGTTCTGACAAATGAAAAATCTTATATTAGAAAAATAAAAGAAATTATTTTAGCCTATCGACTCGATGCTCAGTTTTCCAAAGATCAAATTCTACAAATGTACTTTAATGAAATTCCTTATGGTTCAAATGCCTACGGCATTGAATCAGCTAGTATGAAATATTTTGGCAAAGACGTACAAAATATAACTCTACCAGAAGCCGCTGTCCTTGCCGCCATGGTACAAAGTCCAACCTATTATTCGCCGTATGGACCAAATAAAGATGCTTTAATTGCTCGCCAACACACTGTCCTTGATCTAATGGTTGAACAAGGCATGATTACAAAAAGCGATGCGGAAAAAGCCAAGAATGCAAAATTAGTTTTCAAAAATCCATCAGACAATATTACTGCTCCTCATTTTGTTTTATATATTAAACAAATTCTTGCAGAAAAATATGGCGAACAAACAATTGAGCAAGGTGGTTTGCAAATCTACACCACTCTTGATACGTATAAACAACAAATCGCCGAAGAAGCCATTAACAACCATGCTGACAGCAATGAAAAACGTTACGGCGCGACCAATGCTGCGCTGGTTTCAATTGACCCTAAAACTGGACAAATTTTAGCCATGGTTGGTTCGCGCGACTATTTTAACCAAAATATTGATGGTCAGGTCAACGTAGCCATGCAACCTCGTCAACCAGGTTCTTCGTTTAAGCCAATTGTCTATGCCACGGCCTTTACCAAGGGCTATACGCCTAATACTATCCTGTATGACGTAGTCACGAACTTTTCTACCACCAGCACCCCGTTTGAACCGCATAACTATAATGGTAAAGAATATGGACCAGTCACTATTAAAAAAGCTCTTGATGGCTCTTTAAACATCCCCGCTGTTAAAGCACTTTATTTAACCGGTCTTGATAGTACCATTGAAATTGCCAAAAAACTTGGCTATACAACCCTTAACGATAAAAATCGCTTTGGTCTGTCCTTGGTTTTGGGTGGTGGTGAAGTTACCTTACTTGAGCACACTAATGCCTACAGCGCTTTTGCCCGCGATGGAGTATTAAGTGATCCAAGTTTTATTTTAAAAGTTGTTGATCGCGATGGAAAAACCTTAGAAGAATATAAGCCAAGTGAACGTCGAGTTTTTGATCCAAATATTGCACGAGAAATAAATTATATTTTAACTGATAATAATGAACGAACTTTTATTTTCGGCGCCAATAATTATTTAAATCTTGGCGCTCGTCCAGCTGGTGTTAAAACTGGTACAACTAACAACAACCGTGATGCTTGGACTATTGGCTATACTCCATCACTTGTTACTGGTGTTTGGGTGGGAAATAATAATAACAATGCCATGAAGGCTGGCGCCGACGGAAGTATCGTTGCTGCACCAATTTGGAATGAGTATATGCACCGAGTTTTAGGTGACACTAATATTGAAACCTTTACTCCACCTGTTATTCCAATTACTGGTAAACCTGTCTTAGATGGACAAAGCGCCACGCCAATTATTATAAAAATTGATAAAGCTTCTGGCCTACTGGCTACTGATTTAACTCCGCCATCATTTGTCGAAGAACGTAGTTATCAAACCGTGCATGATATTTTATTTTATGTAAACAAAGATGATCCAACTGGACCAGCCCCAACTAATCCGGCCGATGATCCTCAATATACATTATGGGAAAGTCGTGTCCAAGCCTGGGCCGTAAAAAATAAAATTATTAGTCAGGACCCGCCAACTGAAAAAGACAATGTACATATTCCAGCAAATATTCCAGTCTTTACAATATCAAATCCAGAAGATGGAAAAATAATCACTGGAAATATTTTAAATGTAAAAATAACTGCTTCGGCGCCACGTGGTGTTAACCGCGCTGAATATTATATTGATGGAAATTTATTATCCAGTGTCTCGGGTTTTCCGTTTGATTTAGTTGGCGCTTCTATTAATCAATATCCAAGTGGTTTTCATGAACTTAAAGTTAGGGTGTGTGATGATATTGATAATTGCTCAGAACAAAAAATAAATTTTAATCACAAGCCTTAAAAAAATAAATAATCTTTTATTAAAAAATAGCCCAACGGGCTATTTTTTTATTGGCATAATAATATACACAAAACCCGGATCAGCTTCATCTTTTATAACACAAGGAGTTTGATCATCAATTACTTCAAAAATAACTGAGCCGCCAGAAATTGCCGCGAGTCCATCAAGTACATAACGATAATTTAAAGTTATTACTGTATCTTTTCCAGTAATAACTGCGGCTAAATTAGCAACATGCTCTCCGGCTTGGCCCGAGGCGGCAGAAATTGCAAAATTACCCTTGGTAGAAAAATTAAAAACAATATCATTAACTCCGGTTCGAGAAAAAAGCGAAGCGGCCTTAACAGCGCGTAAAACCTCTTCTTGCACTATCGTTGCTTGACATTCGTGCCGTGCTGGAATTATTTGTCGATAATCTGGATACTGCCCATCAATCAAACGAGAAACTAATTCTGTTGCACCAACTAAAAACAAACATTGATTATCCGAAGCATACATAAATAATTCCAATACTCCCTCATTCTCACCTTGTTTTTCATTGGAAATAACACGTACTAATTCCTGTAATGTCTTAGCTGGAATAATTAATTTTCTATCACTAGAAAAAGTGGATTCAATTTTAATTTTTTTCTCTGACAAACGATAACTGTCGGTTCCGGCAATTAACAATTCGTCTTTAGATATGGAAAATAAAACTCCTGATAACTCAAGTCTTGACTCATCAGCTGACACTGAAAATAAAACTCGGCCCAGGGCTTTTTTAAGTTCTTCGGCATTAATTTTTATATATTCAGTTCTCTCAATAACTGGAATTAAAGGAAATTCTTCGGCCCCCAAACCTTTTATTTTCGTACTATAAGATCCACAACTAATAACCAACTCAGAATCAACTCGCTCTAAAGTTACTTTATCATTGTCTAAAAGATTTACATATTCAGAAATTAATCGCGCATCAACTGTAAAATCTCCCTCAGTTTCTATTTTTCCGCGCACCGTACTAGTAATACCTATTTCAAGATTGGTACTAATTAATTTAATAACTCCATTATGAATGGAAAAAAGAATATTATTCAAAATTGGCAAGTTAGTATTTTTTTGCGCAATATGATTAACAGCCGCTAGGCTATCTTTTAAATTTTTTTGTAGTGTTATTATTTTCATATATATTTAAATAAATAGTAACAATAAGGGAGTGAAAACTGTGTAAACTCTTTTTTTGTTAGTGAATAAGTAATTTACCTGTGGACGACGCTGTGGATAGTTTTAGTATGAACTGGTAATAAGTTTTTGTTTTTGATTTATCCACACCCTTGTACACATTTTTTTGTTTTTTTGTGAACAGTTTAATTACAGTTTTCTAACTGGTTTTCAACAGCTATTGGAAAAGTTGTTTTACTGATAATAGTTGTTGTTTTAATTTACTATTATGTTTTAAATCCTCAGCAATTTTATTACAGGCGTGAATTGCCGTGGTGTGATCTCGGCCGCCTAGCTCATGACCAATAGAAGGGAAAGAAGCGTTGATTTCTTCGCGTAATAAATACATGGCGATTTGTCGAGGAAAAACTAATTCTTTTTTGCGACTTTTTCCGGTTAAATCTTTTATATCAACATCAAAAAATTTAGCCACTGCTTCAATTACGTGCTTGGCACTTAAGTTTGTTTCTCTAAATTCTGCCAAGGTACTTGATAAAATACTGCGGGTGCTTTCCAGAGTTGGTTGTAAATTATTAAATTCAAAGTAGGTAATTAAACGAGTCAGGGCACCTTCTAATTCTCTAATATTACTATTAATATTTACAGCTAAATAATGCAAAATATCATCAGACAATGGATAATTTTTTTCATGACATTTATTTTTTAAAATAGCCAACTTAGTTTCAAAATCCGGCGCCGTGATATCAGCAATCATTCCCCATTCAAAACGCGAGAGAAGGCGTTTTTCAAGCGCAGGAATGGCTTTTGGCGGACGGTCTGAGGTTAAGACTATTTGACGATTGGTTTGGTGTAATTCATTAAAAGTATGAAAAAACTCTTCTTGTGTTCCGTCTTTGCCAGCCATAAATTGCACGTCATCAACTAATAATAAATCAACATTACGATATTTTTCCTTTAGTTGTTTGGCGCGACCTGAGCGAACCTCATTAATATAATCATTAGAAAATTTTTCCGAAGTAACATATAAAATTTTATCAGTTTTTTTACAAAGTTCATTACCAATTGCTTGAATCAAGTGAGTTTTCCCAAGGCCAACTCCACCGTAAATAAATAATGGATTATACGCACGTCCCGGATTGGTCGCAACTGCTTGGCAGGCGGCATAAGCAAGTTCATTACCTTTGCCAACAATAAAATTAGC
>Ga0265314_10006673_pt1 | contig 10142 bp, 11 predicted proteins | sample 4126metaG_FD_203106 | JGI IMG/M metagenome (GOLD analysis project Ga0265314, IMG submission 203106) | Rhizosphere microbial communities from Carex aquatilis grown in University of Washington, Seatle, WA, United States - 4-1-26 metaG | ecosystem: Host-associated > Plants > Roots > Rhizosphere >... | reverse complement strand
TCGCGATCATTGCATTCACCTACGGGCTCGGCATGGGCTGCGGCCAGCCGATCGTGACGATGCAGATGTTCAGCAATTCGGCGGCGGGCCGGTCGGGGGAGGCGCTGGGACTGCGCATGGCGGTCAACCATCTGACCCGCGTCGTCGGCCCGGTCATTTTCGGGTTCGTCGGCTCGGCGTTCGGGCTGCCGGCGGTCTTCTGGATCAACGGATTGATGCTGGGCGCCGGCGGGGCGCTCAGCCGTACGCAAGAAAGCGCTGGCACGAACCTGGAAAAATAGGTCTAATGTGAACGCCTTGCAAAAGGAGGAGCCATGTTCAAACACATATTGATGCCGACCGACGGGTCCGGTCATTCCGAACGCGCGATCGAGCGCGGTATCGAGCTCGCCAAACTTTGCGGCGCCAGGGTGACGGGCATCCATGTCGTGCCGGATTACCGCATGACGATGGCGGAGGACAGTTCCTACGATCCGACCCTGCCGGGCAAGATGACCGAAGAGGCGCGCGCCCGCGCGGAGAGCTTTCTCGCGTTCGTGAAGAAGTCGGCGGACGCGCAGGGCGTGCAATGCGACACCGAGATCGCGACCAACTCGCAGCCGTTCGACGCGATCATCAACACCGCCAACGAGCGCCACTGCGATTTGATCGTCATGACGTCGCGCTCGCGCAAAGGACTCGTGTCGGTGCTGATGGGCAGCGAAGCCACGCGCGTACTGCACCGGGCTTCGATTCCCGTGCTGATATTCCGCGCGTTGATGAGCGCGGACCATCCCGACAAGAAGAAAGCCGCGACATCCAAATAGCGCGCGGCAGGTGCGCGACCGCATGAAAAGCCCGCGCCTGATCGCGTTGCTGATTTGTCTCGGGGCGTCGCCCGCACACGCTGCCGATCCCGCGAGCCCGCAGTTTGCCGAAGAAATCGCCAGGCAGGAAGCGATCTACAAGAGCCGCGGCGCCGAGGTGCCCGACGGGTATGTGATCAACCGTTCGCTCCTCTCCTATACGCAGGCCTTGTCCGAAGCGTTCGATCGCGCGCTCGGCATGCTGCGCCCGCACGAGCGCTGGCTCGACATCGGCGCGGGCAGGGGCCAGGCCATCCTCGATTACTACACGCCGAAATTCGACATGCTGCATTTCGAGGGCCGCGACGGGCGCGGCAGCAAGGCGCGGGCCATCGCGATGTCGATCGAAGACCGCCGCACGCCGGCGTGGCATGAGAAGGCGGCGACCCTCGCGCCCGATAAAATCCGGTATCTCGCGGGCCGGCGGCTGCGCGAGTACTCGCGCGAAGAACTCGGCAAATTCATGCTCATCACGGACGTGGTCGGCGGGTTCTCCTACACGACGAACCTGTCGCAATTCGTCGAGCAGGTGCTCGCGCTGCTCGACGTGAACGGCGACTTCTTCACGGTGCTGGCGGACGTGAATTCGCAGGACGGAGCGAACAAACCCTACTACGAAGGCTCGCCGTACCTGACTGCGATTGCCGGCGCCGACGGCGCCGAAGTGAAAGTGTGCTCGTGGCTGAAGAGCATTACCTGCGTGCAGGTGACTTGCGAGTTCCGGCCGAAATGGCAGCCGCCGATCGAAGCATTCCACGTGCACAAGGTGTGCAACGAGGTGTCGGTGCCGCCGCTTGCCCCGGTGCATTTCGAAGCGGGCACGCCGCCCGAGCGCGGATTCAAGCTCGCGAATTAAAAATTCCGGGGACGCCTTCAGTCGGGACGAATGCCCGCCGCTTTGATGACCTTGCCCCACTTGGCCATGTCGGCGCGCATGAAAGCGTCCAGTTCCGCGGACGTGCTCGCGACCGCTTCAACGCCATCGCCGGCAAGCTTGTCTTTCAGCGCGGGTGCGAGCAGGCCGCGTTGAATTTCCGCTTGCAGCCGTTCGACGATCGCGGCGGGCGTGCCGGCGGGCGCGATCAATCCGTGCCACGTGAGGACTTCGATGCCTTTCCAGCCGGCTTCCTCCATCGTGGGCAGATCCGGCGCGAGCGACGAGCGCTGCGGGCTCGCGACCGCGAGCATGCGCATTCTGCCCGCTTCGCGATACGGCAACGCGGTGCGCAACACGTCGAACATGAGATCGGTGTGTCCGCCCAGGAGATCGATGCGCGACGGCGCCGCGCCCTTGTACGGAATATGCACGAGATCGATTTTCGCCGTGATCTTGAAGAGCTCCATCCCGAGGTGATTCGGGCTGCCGCTGCCGGACGAGCCGTAGCTCAGCTTGCCGGGCTGTTTCTTCGCGAGCGCCACCAGTTCGTTGACGGTGCGCGCCGGCACCGAGGGATGCACGACCAGCGCGTTGTACTGGCGCGCGAGCAGGGTTACCGGCGCAAAATCGCGGATCGCATCGTAAGCGAGCTTCGGATAGAGGTTCGGATTCACGGTGTGGGTGCCGTAGCACACGTACAAGACGTATCCGTCGGGCGGGGATTTCGCGACGTACTCGCCCGCGATGTTGCCGCCGACTCCGGGCCGCGGCTCGACCACGACCACCGCGTTCCACGCCTGCGTCAGCCGCTGTCCGACCAAACGCGCCATCAGGTCGCTGCCGCCGCCGGCGGGTGTGCCGATCACGATGCGTATGGGTTTAGTCGGATAGTCGGCTTGCGCGTGCGCGGAGGCGGCGCCAAGCATGCCGGGAAATATCGCGATGAAGGCGAGGCGGTTGCGCATGGTGTCGCGGCCAGGGTGGATTCGCCCGCCAGCTTCCACCGCGCGGGCACGGCCGTCAAGCGCGGGGCGGTTTTATTCGCGATGTGCGCGGTGGCACACAGACGGATTCAAGCGGCCGGCGCACCATAGCCGAACGTTGATAACGAGGAGGGCCAAGTGAAACCTGCAATCACGTTGATCTTTGCAGCAGTCGCGTTGTCGTTTGCGGCCGCTGCGGCACAGGCCGTGGATAGCACGGGAGCCGGCGCAACCAGCGTGGCCGGCATGCTGCAACAAAAGCACGACACTGAATTGCGCGCGCAGCTCGTCAGCGAGAACCGGTGGGAAGAAATCCGCGAAATGGACCTCGTCATCGCACAACGGTTGGAGATGGTGCACGCCGCGGCTTACGACCGCGTCAACCAGCAGCTTGCACATAAAGCCGGCGCGGCGGGTTCGCCGCTCGACGCCCGTGCGCTGGAGTGCGATCCGGATGTCGCGCACGTAAGGTAGCCGCCGCGGCGAAATCATTCTCAATAGTGCGGCGGAATTTCCTCGTTCGGCGTGCGCTGTTCGGCCGGCATGGCGGTCTGCACCTGCTGGCGCAGACCGCCCATCTCCTGCTCAAGTTGATCGATCCGGCATTGCTGCCGGTATACGGTCTTGTTCAGTTCTTCCAGCAGATCCTCGGCGAGACTCAGCTTGCTTTCGATTTTTTCGAGACGGGATTCCATGACAATTTCCTTTAATGCGGGAAGGTGGATTGCACGGCCGGTGCGTCCTACGGCGCGTTTTGCGACGCGGCCCGGCGCGTGCGCCGCTCGTTGTTGAAGTGCGTTGCCGCCAGCACCAGCGCGGCGGCCTGCAGCGCGGCGCAGAAGTAGAACGGCGCGCCGATGCGCCAATCGCCCTTGGGCAGGTGCGACACCATCGTCAGCAGCGGCGCACCGATCGTCGGGGCGATCACCGCCATCAGGCTGTTGAGCCCGCCGATTGCACCGAGTGTGGCGCCCTGGTTATTCGCGTTGGCGGAGCCGGAGATGATGCTCTGGATGACGGATGAAACCGTGGCGCCGAGCAGATTGACGAAAATGATCGCGTAGATCATCCAGCCTTGCGTGGCCGCACCCCACAGCACATACGCGAGGGTGGATGACACGAGTCCCATGACCGCGAGCCGCCGCGGACTGACGAGTTTCAGAATGCGTCCTAGCAGGAGGCCCTGGACGACGGCCGTAACGATACCTACCGCTGCGAGCGACCAGCCGTTTTCGAGCGGCCCCCAGCCGAATTTGAAAGTCGTGTACAGCACCCACGTCGTGTACAGGATGAACTGCGCGAGCCCGGAGCACGCGATCACGGCAACCAGCGGCCCGCCGCCTTTCAATCGCGTAAGCCCGCGCACCGCAACGAGGGGATTGGCGTCCCTCCAGACGAATGCGCGCCGGCGCTCCGGCGGCAGCGACTCCGGCAGCACGAAGAGCCCGTAGAGGAGGTTGACGAGCGCGAGGCTGCCGGCGACGTAGAACGGAAGATGCAGGCTGACCGCGCCCAGGAGTCCGCCCATCACCGGCCCGAGGATAAATCCCGCGCCGAACATCGCGCCCAGCATGCCGAACCGCTTTGCGCGTTGGGCGGCCGGGGTGATGTCGGCGACGTAGGCATTGGCAACCGAAAGATTGGCCATCATCGCGCCGCCCGCCAGCCGCACGACAACCAGCATCGCCAGCGAAGTCGCCAGCGCGGTGAAGAAGAAGTTGAGCGCAAGGCCGCAAAACCCGATCAGCAGTACCGGCCGGCGGCCGTAGCAGTCCGAGAGCGCGCCCAGCACCGGCGAGCCGAAAAAATTGGCGAAGCTGAAGGCAAACGTGACCACTCCGTACCAGAAGGCCTGGTCCGCCGGCGAGCCGGTGAAGCTGCCGACCAGCGCGGGCAGCACGGGAATGATGAGACCGATCGAAATCATGTCGATCAGCGCCGTTGCCATGATGAACGGCATCGCCGCCGTGCGGTCGAGGCGCGCGGCGAAAAACCTGAAACGGTGCGTGGCTTGCGGCATAGGGGAAAGGTAACGGACTTCTTACGCGCGGGCTCTCAACCAGCGAACTCAGCGGAGCATATCAGCATCGCAACGATTGTTGTGGCGGGAGTGCGGGGCGCGCCAACCGCGCGCGCAAAAAAATACCGTCGCCCGCCCGGCCGTCTGTGCGCCAACGCACATATTCGACATGGCGCGCCGTACAAGCTTTGCATCCGGCGTGTATCGCGGGCGCACTGTGCGTTGTCGTACATACAATGCGGCGCGGTCGGTGAGATCATCAGGGTGCAGTTCGAGCAACAGTCCGGCTGCAATGCGAAAAGGTGGTCATCATGAATCTGCGTTTAATTGTGTTATCGGCGATTGTGGGTCTGCTGGCGGCTTGCGCCGCCGAAGCGCCGCGGCCGGCCGCCACCGGCACCGCGGGCAAAACCACATTCGGCGCGGAGCCGCCATTGGGCGGCGCACTGATCATGGAGTGCCGCGTTCCATGCAATGTGTCGCCCGGGCCCGGCTGCTGCTGAGGCCGGCTTTTGCACAGGAGGCCACGATGAAACGAATTGTGACGGCAATATTTATTTTGCTTGCGACCGGCGCGCCGGTCATTGCCGCGGAGACGACCGAACGCAACGACAGCGTACCGGATGCGAATCCGGAATGCATGCAAGTGAATGGCCCGGATTGCGTGCTCAGAAGTGACGTAATGACACCGCGCGCGGTCGCGCCGCCGTTAACGGCAATTCCACCCGCACCGCCCGTTCCGCCCGTCATAATTGCGCCTCCGGGCACGGTATCGCCGTCGGCGATGCGCCCGTCGTCGGGCGTGACCGGATCTCCTGAAACGGTAATCTCGCCGTCGGGAACCGTGATAACGCCAGGCGGGACTTCGGCTTCAAGCGGGGGTTCGCAGTCCGGCGGGATATCGACTCCGGGAACAGCCACGACCGGCGCGGGCAGCGTCCGGCGCTAGCCGGCACGTCGCGCGCGATCAGGCGCGCCTCAATTTACGTCGACATAGCTTGCGGCCGGCCTTCGAGCGCGGCTTCGAGCGTGAGCCACGGCAGCGCCGCGCACTTCCTGCGGCTGGGCAACGCGCGCACCGATTGCAGGATCGCAAGCCGGCCGCCGTCGATGCCCTGGGCAGACGCTTCCGCTGTACCGTTGATCGCGGCGATGAACTCGCGCAGTAACGGTTTGGCGTCGACGACGCTGGCGGATTTCAAGAGATCGGTCATGATCGACGCCGAGGCCATCGAGATTCCGCAGCACGAGCATTGGAACCCGACATCGCGGATGCGGTCCTGCACGATCTCCGCGTAAACGGTCATTTCGTCGCCGCACAGCGGGTTGATCCCCGCGGCGTGGTGGCTCGCCGCGGGCAGCGTGCGGTAATTGCGCGCGTTGCGGATGTGGTCCATGATGAACCCGTCGTAAGGATTGGCCTCGCTCATGTGCGGCTCGCGCGGGTATGGAAGCTAGCGATCGGCCTGCACGAATTCGGCGAACCCGCTCATGAATTTTTTCAGTTGTGCGAACATCGCTTCGTCCTTGAACTCGCCGGCCGCGCCGAATGCACCGCCCGCGCGCGAAACCATCAGGCGTCCGCCAAACCACGGTCGCGTGCCGAGAGTCCGCAGCACCGGCAGCCAGGCGTTTTGCGCGAGTATCGTGCCGAAACCGCCGGGCGACGCGCCGATCACCGCGACCGGCCGGTTGCCGAACACGCGCGGCGCGTCGGCGGGCGGGCGCGACAGCCAGTCGATCGCATTCTTGAACACACCCGGGATGCTGTTGTTGTATTCAGGCGTGACCAGCAGCAACCCGTCGCAATCCATCACCTGCGTTTTCAGCGCCTGCACGGACGGCGGCAACCCGTTCGCGTCCTCAAGGTCGCCGTTGTATAACGGGATGTCTTTGATCGAGCCGATTTCTACGCTCGTGCCCGAGGGGGCGGCGCGCGCGGCCTGCTTCAACAACATCGTATTGAACGACCCGCCGCGCAGGCTGCCCGAGATGCCGAGTATTTTTGTCATCGATCGAAATCCGCGGGTGATGGCGGGGGAGTTACTTTTCGTTCGACCGCAATTATTGCTCGATGTTCACCGCGTAATAGCCGACCGAGCCGGTCTTTGATGTGTCTTTCCACTGGTGCGGAGTGTTGGCCGGTATGGTGATCACGTCGCCTTTGGTCAAACGATGGACCACTCCGCCCTCGATTCCCGTGCCGCGGATCTGTCCCGGCGAAATTTCTTTCGGATCGATCATCTTGCCGCCGGTGACGAAGTCCGCCTCGCCGTCGACGATGATGAAGACGTGGTTGGTCCTGGCGTGTATCTCGGCGCCGCGTTGCACCCCGCGATTGGCGAGGACGATCAATCCATTGTCGTCGATGATGCCCCCGCCCTTGACCATCACGGCCGCGACCTTCTCGTGGTTGACGTAGTGAACATCGAGGGGAACGCCGCCGGCGGTCGCCAAAGTCACCACGACGGTCAGCGAAACGAGCGTTCCAAGTGCGAGCCATTTCTTCATGATCTTATCCTCCCGGTTTGGTTATTTCAAAACTGCGCTGGCTTCTGCCGCGGAGATCAGCGCATCGGCGTCTTTCCGCAGCAAAAATTTCTGCACGACCGCGTTGGCCGCGGCTTTGCGCACCGCGGCGACGTAACCCGCGTGATCGGTATAGCGCTCCTCGAGCGATGGACGCGGGTCGTTGCCGGCTACGCGTTCGGCTTTGGTTTTCGCAAACGGGATAACGCTGCCCGCATTGCCGCACAGCTTGCCACGATGATACGGCCGCGCGCCATCGGCGATGATATTCCAGCCGAGGTAGGTGCCGAGCGGCGCGTCGTGCAATACGACCGGCACGCCGCCGATTTCATTGCCGTCGGCGTCGACTTTCGGCACCAGCATCCTGATGACTTGCCTGATGGGCGGTACCGCATTGCCGGGCACGCCCGACCCATCGTTGGGATCGAAGCTCCCGCCCCAGTCGTAATCGAGGCCGGGGTTCATGAAGCCCGGCTCGGGGGCCGTCGCGCGCAAGCCCGGCAGCGCCGGAAAACGCATCGCAGCCTTGTTTGATTCGACGAGCTGGCGTTCGCTCAGCGTCGGATAGCGGCTCGCGGGCGGCAGCTCGTCGCGCATGACCCAGTCGCGAAAATGCACTGTCAGCGCGTTGACCGTCTCCGTATGCGGCATCGGATTGGTGGGCAGCGCGCCGACGCCGGCGTTGTTGCCTTCGCATTCGACGGGTTTCGCGGCGCGCGCGACCGCGGGGAGGCTCGTGTCGAAACCGCCCGCGCCGCCGCCGTGCATCGTGCTGCTTATGTAGTAGCGGCGCACGTTGGCGGGCAGCGGAATGTCTTCTTTTGCATTCGTGCCGACCCATTCCATGCCGAGCTTGAGTCCCCAGATCTCCGCGGAACCGAAATGCTCGATGATTTTCGGGCAGGTTTTGGTAGCAACGCAGCGGTCGAGGATGCTGCGCGCGGGCAGGCCGCGCACTTCGTCGGGCCACGGCACCCACCATTGAGGGCCTTCGCTGCCCGCCTGGTAGAGCGCCAGCGCGCCGTCCGGCTGCGCCCAGCGGATGTTGAGCGCGATGCGGCGGCCCGCGATGATCGGCCACATGCCGTCGTGCACCTGGCGCATCGCTTCGTCCTGGTTGAAACCGAGATGCAGCCAGCCGCGCAGATAATTGCCGGACTGCGAACGGCCGCGCGTGATGCTGTACTTGATGCGACCCGCGAGAGGGTTCGCGGTGCCGGCGTCGTCCTTGTCCGCGTATTTGAAGAACGACGCGAGATCGCGCCACGCCGCGAAGCCGATGCCGAGGATGTAGGGATCTTTCGCGGTATAGACGACCTGGTAGAGTTTCGCGGGATTGAACCCGCCTTTCAGGCAGATTTGCACCGGCAGCTTCGTCAGCGCAACGGGCGCGTCGAACGTGCCGCCGCCGCAGAATTTCCAGTCGGCTCGCGCAACCGGCGTCTCGCCGGTGACGATGCCTTCCATCGTTTCATGATCGCGCGACACCAGCGTGGCGTGCGCGTCGTCGACATTCGCCGGCAGGTACGGCAGCGGGTTGGTCTGCACCATCAGTGGCTGTGCGCTGACGCCCGCGCGATTCACGATGCGGCCCATGATTGCGCCGGTGATCGGCGAGCCGTCGGAATTTCTGGCGATCGGCACTTGCAGCCAGTGATTGTCCGCGACGCTCATGGCAGGGCGCACGGCGGTGGCGCCCGCGTTATCGCCCTGCCACGCGCTCGCGAGTCCGACGTCGCCGAAGCCGCGTTCCAGTTCGTTGATCGCGAGCGGCCGGCTCCGGTTGGGTACGTCGTGCCACAGCAGGCCGCTTGCTTTGGACATGTCGACGGGCTTGGTGATCACGAAAGTGGTGACGTAGCGCACCTTGCCGTCGGCGTCTTTGCCGAGGGCCAGGTCCTGGATGATCGAATTGAGCGGGTCGCGCGGATCGAGCTCGCCGAACGCGCGGCCCGCGATTTGCTCGTACTGTCCGGCATCGCCGTGGGATGCGCACGCCGCAGCTTTGCAAAAGGCCGGCGAGATTTTCTCGTCGATGACGATTTTGGTTATGCGCGCGTGCACCGGTATTGCGCCGAGAAAAATCGCGAGGGCAAACGTGGTCAGTAAACGGCCTAACGACGGAATTATGCTGTCACGCATGCTGCGACCTCAACGGGGTGCTGATTATTATTTCACCGCCTGCGCGAGCCGCGTATTCGCGAGTTCCAGGCGTTCGACCAGCGTGCGCACGATGCCGCGCGTGAAATGCAGCTGGCAGCCGGGGCTCATGCGTTCGAGTTCCGCACTGCCGAATTCGGCGACCACCACCTCCGTCAGCGATTCAACGGTCGCCTGGCGCAGCGTGCCTTCGCGGATGTAGCTCATTTCGCCGATGCACTCGCCGGCGCCGATCAGGTTCAGCGTCCTGCCCTGTTTAGACGCTTTCGCCTGTCCCTTGGCCAGGAAAAAAAGACTGTCGCCGGGTTCGTTCTCGCGAATGATCTGGCTGTGCGCGGGCAGCCGCTTCCAGTTGCCCGCGTGCACGAGCTCCCAGATCTGACCGTCGTCGAGTTTTCTTAGCATCTCGACGCGGCGCAGCGATTCGAAGCGCTCGCTGTCGCTGATCGTCTGCTGGTACACGGAGAGCTTGCCGACCTTCACGAGTTCGAGCGCGATTTCGGCCCAGGTCCCGAAGCGACCGCCGGGCGACTTGGCCAGCGCGGTCAACACGACGCGGTCCAGTTCCCGCGGCAAATCGGGTCGCAGAGTGCTCGGCGGCACCGGGGTGTCGGTCATGATGTTCTCGAGCAGCGCGGGCACGTTCGTGGCATTGAAGGGGCGCTTCCCCGTGAGCAACTCGTAGAGCACGATCCCGAGCGAGAACATATCGCTCTGATGGGTGAGGG
>Ga0265314_10006670_pt1 | contig 10145 bp, 10 predicted proteins | sample 4126metaG_FD_203106 | JGI IMG/M metagenome (GOLD analysis project Ga0265314, IMG submission 203106) | Rhizosphere microbial communities from Carex aquatilis grown in University of Washington, Seatle, WA, United States - 4-1-26 metaG | ecosystem: Host-associated > Plants > Roots > Rhizosphere >... | reverse complement strand
TCGGGCTCGGGCAAGTCGACCTTCCTGCGCCTGATCGCCGGCCTGGCGCAGCCGCAGGGCGGCACGCTGACCTATCTCGGCCATCCGATCGACGGGCCGGCGCAGGGCGTCGCCATGGTGTTCCAGAGCTTCGCGCTGTTTCCCTGGCTGACAGTGCTCGAGAATGTGCAGCTCGGCCTGGAGGCGCTCAGCCTGCCGGCCGGCGAGATCCGCACCCGCGCGCTGGCCGCGATCGATCTGATCGGCCTGGACGGCTATGAGAACGCCTATCCACGCGAGCTTTCGGGCGGCATGCGCCAGCGCGTCGGCTTTGCCCGCGCCATGGTGGTGCATCCCAACATCCTTCTGATGGACGAGCCGTTCAGCGCGCTCGACGTGCTGACGGCAGAGAATTTGCGCACCGATTTCCTGGAGCTGTGGGGCGAGGGCCAGCTGCCGATCAAGGGCGTCATCCTGGTGACGCACAACATCGAGGAAGCGGTGCTGATGTGCGACCGCGTGCTGCTGTTCTCGACCAATCCGGGGCGCATCGCCGGCGAGATCAAGATCGACATCCCGCGGCCGCGCGACCGCACCGACGTCCGCTTCGAGAATTATGTCGACCAGATCTACACCGAGATGACGGCGCGGCAGCGCAGTTCGCGCTCCACCGCCGGTACTGGGCTGGGCACGCTGATGACCCATGTCTCGCCGAACCTGATTTCGGGCCTGATCGAGGCGGTGGCGGCGGCGCCCTATAACGGCAAGGCGGATCTGCCCGATATCGCATCGGACCTTCAGATGGAGATCGACGAGCTGTTCCCGGTGGCCGAGGCCTTGCAATTGCTTCGCCTCGGCGAGCTTGAAGGCGGCGACCTCAAGCTCACCCATATGGGAAAGCGCTTCGCTGATGCCGCACTCAACGAACGCAAGGAGATATTCTCCCGCGCCCTGATGAGCCAGGTGCCTTTGGCCGCCCATATCCGCCGCGTGCTCGACGAGCGCACCAGCCACACCGCGCCGCGCCGCCGCTTCATCGACGAGCTCGAGGACCACATGACCGAGGATGCCGCGGAAGAGACGCTGCGCACCGTGGTGAGTTGGGCCCGTTTCGGCGAACTCTTCTCCTACGACGACGAGAGCGAGGCGTTTAGCCTGGAGAACCCCACCTGACGCGCCGGTTCAGGGCGCGAAGGGATAGACGATCCGGAACGGCGGGTGATTGCCGTCGTCGGACCAGACGCCGAGCAGGAAAGCAACCTGCTTGCCGCACAGCGTCGCCGTCCAGCGTTCGTAATCCGAAGGGACACCGATATCCTTGTCGAGATCGTTCGGTGGCACATCTGCGGCTTTCAGCAGCTCCGCCTTCACGGCGGTCAGCCCGTTGCACTTCAATTGCTGCGCGCCGATGCCGGCGATGATCGCGAAGGCGCCGGGGATCTGCGCGACGCCCAGACCCGTGTCGCCGCTGAACGTCACATTGATGGTGGGCGCGGCGCAGCCGGGTTGACCGTCGGGACAGGTCTGCTCGGTCGTGCCGTGGTGGGCATGGCTTCTGCTGCGATAGTTGTAGAGGTCTTCAGCGGCCGAACCGGGCGGGCCCGAGCCTGCCGGCGGATAGACATTGGTGCCCCTGGTGTAGGGCGGGCCGACCGTCCAATCCTCGCCGCGCGCGGCCGGTGCGGCGACCAGCAGCAACGCCGCGACGAGCGCAGCCCTACTCCGTCGCGTTGCCATCGCATGCCTCCCATTGCGACGGCGTCAGCCTATCACACCGGCACCTCGTATGACTTCAGGATTCTGAGCGCATTGAGCGTTGCGATCCCGCGCCATTCCAGTTCGACCGCCGGGCTGATCGGATCCCAGGAAATCGGCCAGCCGCCATCGGCCTGCTGCTTCGCGGCCAGCGCCTTCAGATGTTTTTCGATCACCGCGCCGGAAAACAATTTTCGGCAGGGGCTGTCCGGCGAGGGGGCCCATTCGAGCGGCAGGTGGACATAGCCGGCCGCGTCCGGATCGTGCTCGACCCCGCCGGGGCGCCGCGATGCGGCCCAGCACGTCGCGCATCGCCCGGTCCGCCCGTGCCCGATCCGGCGCATGTGCGAGAAACGCCAGGACCGGCATCAATTCATGGAATTCGGTGCGGTCGATTTTTGCGATTCCGTCCCAGCAGAACGCACTCGCCGGAGCGATCCAGGCATGTTCGACACGATGCTTCAGCAGCACGCCGAGAATGGCGGCAGTCGGATTGAGATTGGCCGGCGGGTTGGCTTCGCAATCCCACCACGGCGCATGCGGAAAGTCATTCACCGAAGGCAGCGCGAAAGGCACGCCACCTTCCGCCGTCGAAACCGTCACGAGCCAATCGCAGGCGCGCAGCGCCATTTGCCGATCGAACGCGCCTGCCCCATCCATCGTCTCGAGCGCGAATTGCACATCGACGGGTTGGCTTGCGGGATCGCGCTTGTCGGGCTCCAGCGCGGCACCGAAACCGCCATCGGCGTTGCGATAGGCGGCCAGCGCGGACACGACCGCCAGGGCCGGCCCGGCCTCGAATTCCGCGGCGAAGCGGCGGCGCTCCAAAAGCCGTGCATTGCGCAGGATGAAATCCCGAGCCTTGGTCAGCATGCCGCCCTCCATCCGCCATAAGAACAAATAGAGAACAAACGCAACCTAGTCAAGCCGGTCGATAGGGCGACAGATCCATGTCCGGATAGCGCATCTGAACATCGCCGAGCGTCTGCGCGTTCCAGTAATCGCTCCCGGCGGGCGGCCAGCCGAACAGGTCGCGTTGGCGCGGCGTCATCTTCGTCATCGCCTCGTCCCAGGTCTTCTTCTCCGAATGGTCGGGCCAGGCGAGCTTGCCTTGCCAGCGCCACTCCCGCGTCTTGAAGTCGGTCAGGATCGCGAAGCGCGCGCGGTTCTCCGCCGTGAAGTTCGAGCCGCGGTGGAAGACGTCGGTCTTGTAGACCATCAGGCTGCCAGCCGGCCCTTCGATCGAAACCTCCTTGTCGAAATAGGTGCCGAACTTGGTGGCGGCCCTGCCGATTGGCACGTCGCGCGTCTCGCTCAGCGGGACGACCTTGGTCGGCGCGTCGGTGCTCGTCACGTCCGACAGCAGGATGAAGGTCGTCATCTGCGCGTTGCGGCCGTCGGCGCGCGGCACGACGATGGTATGATTGCGATAATCGCGATGGTGGTACTGGTCGTAATTGATCGCGCCGGAATATTTCGCCCAGAGTTCGGACTTGTAGAGATCGATCTCCTTGGTCTGCAGGAAGCGCTCCGCCGCGTCGATGAGATCGGGATAGACAGCGAGCCGGTTGAGTTCCCAGCGATCGAAGGGAAAGATTTGAATGCCGGCGAATTGCGACTTGGCGTATTTCGGATATTTGTCCGGCGCGGCGAAATAGTCTTCCGGCTTGGGATGAATCGTCCACAAGGCGTCGCGCGCCGCCGCGAGCGAATCCTTGTCGATGAAATTCTCCAGCACGGTGAAGCCGCGATCCCAGATCTCGGCGAGGTTCTTATCCGGCACGCGCATGCATCACACCTTCCTGTGCCGGTTCCGCGCGGGTGCGCGGTTCCGGTTCCCGAAAAATATATCAATCATATCCGCCCGATTTTGAACACATCAAGTTCCGCTTCGCGCCGCAAACGCTGCGTTTTCAATTGGTCGAACGGGGCATCCACCGAACCAACGCAAGGAGGATAGGCCGATGCCCGACTATGAGATTCGTCTGTACCATTCCGACGGCTCGCTCGCCCTTGTCCATGTCTGCCATCATGAGGGCGACGCCGCCGCGCATGAGCATGCCAGGCGGCTGTTGAACGATTTGTCGCGTTACGAGCTTCGCCGCGCCGACCGGGCGACGACCGGCGCATGACGGCTCACGCGTCTTCGTCGCGCAAAGCGACGAAAACCAGCACAACCAGCATCGGCATGTAGAAGCGGAATGCGCCCTCCTGGCCGTTCCAATGCGGCGACTGCCACATGGCGAACCATTCGCCGCCGACGACCATGAAGCCGAAGAACCAGACGAGGAAGCCAAGCGTGAGACCGGCAACAGCCCAGCGTTTGGCGCTCTGAAATTCGCCGGCCGGGCGGCGGCGCATATGGACCATCGCGACCGTGCCGACGGCGAGCAAGATCGCAGTCGCGCCTTCGGCCGCAATGATGCCGGCATAGAAGATGCGCCACAGGAGCGGCTCGGTGATCGCGCGGCCCATGAGCGCCGGATCGCGGAACGTCGTGTCCATGCTCATCACATGGCGCACGAATTCGTAGTTCGCGCCGTAGTCGATGAGATTATCGATGCAGACGAGCCCGGCGAATGCGGCCAGTGCCACGCACAGCACGATCTTCGACAGACGGACGATCATGCCGGACTTCTTTTACGCCGCCTCCCCGTGGCGGAATTTATCCAGGCGGTGCTCCTGCGCAATATAGGCTTGCGCCGCATCGGTGTGGAACAGCTCGCGCTCCTCCTCCTCGTCGGTTACCGGCGTGAGCGCTAGATCGGTGTATTCGTATTTCTTTGGGTCGTGCTTGACCTTGAGATATTCGCGCCGCAGCCGCAGATAGAGCGAACCCCATTTGAACAGCTTGGCCACCGTCTCCGCGTAGTAGGACGGGTAGAACGTCAGGGCGGGTTCGATCGCAAATCCCGGCCGGCGCGCGCGACGGAATTTGCGCCGCAGGAAGCCGCTCTCCAGCGGATGGATGTGCTCGATCTTGATGCTGCCCGAGAACCAGGTCGCAAGGAACAGCGCGTTGCTGGCATTGGCCTTCATCGCCGCGGCGCGCTTGATCACCGTCACGATATGCTCGTCGGTATAGTAGTTCTCCCACGCCTGGTCATAGGCGGCCTTCCAGTCCGCCTGGCTCATCTTCGGATGCGCCGTGGTCAGGTGGTTGAGATCGTATTTGTTGAGGTCGGGATCCATCGCCACGCCGGCTCTGGCCAGCTTCTGATGATCCTCCGATCCCGGCAGCGGCGTCAGGAAGAAGAATTCGAGCAGATCGACCGGCAATTCGCGCTTGATCACCTCGATATCGGCCATCACCGATTCGAGCGTGTCGTTCGGGAACCCGATGATGTAGCCGGCATAGGTCAGAACGCGCGCGTTCTTCCACGCCAGCAGCATCTTGCGGTATTCGGTGATCTTGTTCTGCCGCTTCTTGGCGCCCATCAGGTTCGCCGGGTTGATGTTCTCCAGCCCGATGAAGACGCGCTTGACGCCGGCGCGCGCCGCCTTCTCGACGAAGTTCGGCAGCTTGTGGCACAGCGTATCGACCTGGATGATAATGCCGATCGGCATCTTTTCCACCTCGCGCAGATGGATCAGGCGGTCGAGGATCGGCTCCCAATCCTTGTTGCGCGCGAAATTGTCGTCCGTGATGAAGAAGCTGCGTGCGCCCTGCGCGACATTGGCGCGCACGATCTTTTCGACGTCGTCGGGCGAGCGGCGGCGCGACTTGCGCCCCTGCACGTTGATGATGGTGCAGAACGAGCACTGATAGGGACAGCCGCGGCCGGCGTCGAAGCTGGTCACGCCGCCGGCGGTGCGCACGACCTTGTTGGCGTGCAGGAACGGAATCGGCGTGCCTTCGATCGTGGGGAGATCTTCCATGTAATTGTAGAGCGGTTTGAGGTCGTGAGCGAACGCGTCGCGCAGCACCATCTCCATCCGCCCTTCGGATTCGCCGGCAAACAGCGACAGCCCCATGGCGCGCGCCTGGTCCAGATAGGCATCCTTGCCGCCCAGCATGCTGAGCACGCCCGAGACATGGAACCCGCCGATCGCGACCTGGATGCCCCGCGCTTTCAGCGGTCGGGCGATATCGAGTGCGCGGGGAAACTGGTTCGATTGCACACCGACCAACATCACCATGCCATCGCCGGCGCGTTCTATGCGCCTGGCGATCTCTTCCGGTTTGATCAGCGTGTTGCATTCGTCATGGGCGTGGATCTCGATCTCCACATCTTCGCCCAGGATATGTCGCTCGGCGCAGTCCATCGCGAGGCCGTGTAGCGAAGCCAGCGTGTTCGAAGGGATCGCCGAGCGGTACCACTGGATGACGTAACCGTCGTCGTCGTAGTGCGACGGCTTGACCAGGATGAGGCAGAATCTGCGCTTCGGCATGGCGGACGCCCCTCGGAGAACATGAATTCTAGTTCATGTTGCTAAGAGACGCAAAGCCATCGAACCGAGCAGACTGCGTCTGGCGGGTCCGGGACGATCAGTTCTTCGCCTGATCCACCAGCTTGTTCTTGGCGATCCACGGCATCATGGCGCGCAGCTTGGCGCCGACATCCTCGATCGGATGCGCCGCGCCGCGGGCGCGCGTCGCCTTGAAGCTCGCCTGTCCGGCCTTGTTCTCCAAGACCCAGTCGCGGGCAAATTTGCCGGTCTGGATGTCGTCCAACACGCGCTTCATCTCCTTCTTGGTCTCGGCCGTGATGATGCGCGGGCCGGTGACGTATTCGCCGTACTCCGCCGTGTTGGAGATCGAGTAGTTCATGTTCGCGATGCCGCCTTCATAGATGAGGTCGACGATCAGCTTGACCTCGTGCAGGCACTCGAAATAGGCCATCTCGGGCGCATAGCCCGCCTCGACCAGCGTCTCGAAGCCGGCGCGGATCAGCTCGACCAGGCCGCCGCAGAGAACCGACTGCTCGCCGAACAGATCGGTCTCGCATTCCTCGCGGAAGCTCGTCTCGATCACGCCGGCGCGACCGCCACCGATGGCGCTGGCATAGGCGAGGCCGAGATCGTGGGCGTTGCCGCTCGCATCCTGGTGGATCGCGATCAGGCAGGGCACGCCGCCGCCCTTCTGATATTCGCTGCGCACCGTGTGGCCGGGGCCCTTGGGCGCCACCATCAGCACGTCGAGATCGGCGCGCGGCTCGATCAGGCGGAAATGCACATTGAAGCCGTGCGCGAAGAGCAACGCCGCACCGTGCTTCATGTTCTTCTCGAGGTCGTGCTTGTAGATGTCGGCCTGCAACTCGTCGGGCGTGACCATCATCATCACATCGGCCCATTTCGCGGCGTCGGCGACGTTCATCGTCTTGAAGCCGGCGGCTTCCGCCTTCTTGGCCGAGGCGCCGGGGCGGGCCGCGATCACGACATCTTTCACGCCGCTGTCGCGCATGTTGAGCGCATGGGCATGGCCCTGACTGCCGAAGCCGATGACGGCGACCTTCTTGTTCTTGATGAAGTTCAGATCGGCATCCCGATCGTAGTAGACGCGCATGACGAAGTTCCCTTGTGAAAAGTTCAGTCCAATGATTGCTCGAGACCGTGCTTCAGCTCCGGCACTTTTTCGGACGCGATGTTCAGATAGGCGTCTGCCAGCGCCCGCAGCGGCTTCAACGCCACGCAATGCGAGACGGCGAATTTGACCATCGTGTTCAAATTTGTCTCGGCGGCGATGTAGTTCGGCGCCTTGCAGGGCGCGAAGGTCGGCGCGTCGGCGACCGGACCGAGGGTGCCCCAGGCGGCGGCACCGACATCGCGCAGCGTGGCGCGCTCGGCGTCGCTGAGCGCAATGGTGCGATCGACGTCCAGCTTGCCTTGCGCAAGCCGCCGCACCGTCATCGCGCCGCCGATGACGCGGATCGAGAGCGCTGCCTGACCGGCGGGCATGATCAGGACTCTGGCGACAGGACCGCCCGTGTTGCGCCAGGCATCGGGCAGATCGCCTTCGCCGAACGCGGTGCGCATGTCGCAAACGGCATTGCGGTCGGCAGCGGCAATCGGCGAATCCGCGCTGCACAGCGTGACGACTTTCGGCTGCGGCGCGGCCGGCGGCGGCACGGGCGGCGGATTGTGCGAACAGGCGGCAAGCATCGCGAACAGTCCCGGCAAGGCGAAGCGGATGCGGCTCACATCGCCTCCGGGCCGCGCGATATGGCGGCGACGCCGGTGCGGCTGACGTCGATCAGCCCCAAAGGCCGCATCAGATCGATGAACTGGTCGATCTTGAACGGTGCGCCGGTGATCTCGAACACGAAGCTCGAATGGGTGGTGTCCACGACATGGGCGCGGAATATCTCGCCGATGCGCATGGCCTCGACGCGGCGCTCGCCCGTGCCGGCGACTTTCACCAGCGCCATCTCGCGCTCGATCCCCGGCGCCGAGGTCGTCCAGTTGACGACGCGATGCACCGGCACCAGCCGGCGCAACTGCGCCTCGATCTGCTCGATCACTTCGGGTGTGCCGGAGGTGACGACCGTGACGCGCGAGGTATGCGCGGCGTGATCGACCTCGGCGACGGTCAGCGACTCGATGTTGTAGCCGCGGCCGGAGAACAGCCCGACCACGCGCGCCAGCACGCCCGCCTCGTTGTCGACGAGCACGGCCAAGGTATGGCGTTCGATACCCGGAGACTTCATCTGCGCTTCAGCCACTGTCTCTGAAACTCCTCGACCGCGATCTCCTTGGCCTCGAATGCCGGATCGCCGGCAAGTTCGTCCAGGGGCGGAACCGGCAGCGTGCCCAGGAATGTGCCGCCGGCTTCTTCCTGTGAGTCGGCAAAGCCGCGGGTGCCGTTCGGATAAAGCTCGACCTTGCGCACTTCGTGCCGCGCGCTGTCGAGCTCGCTATAGGTGTGGCCGGGCTCGCTGGGACCCGGTTTCTTCCAATGAATGTGGAGATACCGTTTCATCGGGTCAGACCAGCATCTTTCCTTCGTCGGAGACCCTGGTCCCCTCCTCTTCCGCGTCGCACAGGATCATCGCATTATGCGCGGCGCCCGACGGGATCATCGGATAGCAATTCTCCGTCCGGTCCACCCGCACATCGAACAGCACGGGCCGGCGCACGTCGATCATCTCCTGGATCTTCGCATCCAGCTCCGCCGGCGTGTCGGCGCGCAGGCCGACGCCCCCATAGGCTTCCGCCAGCTTGACGAAATCGGGCAGCGCCTCGGAATAGGAGTGCGAATAGCGCCCGCCATGTAGCAGCTGCTGCCACTGACGCACCATGCCCATATACTCGTTGTTCAGGATGAAGATCTTGATCGGCAGGTCGTACTGCACCGCCGTCGACATCTCCTGCATCGTCATCTGCACGCTGGCCTCGCCCGCGATGTCGATGACGAGCGCGTCCGGATGCGCCATCTGCACGCCGACCGCGGCGGGCAGGCCGTAGCCCATCGTGCCGAGGCCGCCGGAGGTCATCCAGCGATTGGGCTCCTCGAACTTGAAGCGCTGCGCCGCCCACATCTGGTGCTGGCCGACCTCGGTCGTGACATAGACGTCGCGCCCGCGCGTCAGCGCATAGAGCCGGTCGATGGCGTATTGCGGCTTGATCAGCGAGTCGGAGTTCTTGAAGTCGAGCGATTTCCTCTCGCGCCACTTGTCGATCTGCGCCCACCATGTCTTGAGCGCCGCCTGATCGACCTTCTTCTTCTGCGTCTTCCAGAAATGCAGCATCTCGCGCAGCGCCCTGGTCGCGTCCGCGACGATGGCCACGTCGACGCGGACGTTCTTGTTGATCTGCGCCGCGTCGATATCGAGATGGATCTTCTGCGAGCCCGGCGAGAACAGGTCGATCTTGCCGGTCACGCGGTCGTCGAAGCGGGCGCCCAGGCAGATCATCACGTCGCAATCGTGCATCGCGTTGTTGGACTCATAGGTCCCGTGCATGCCGACAAGGCCCAGCCATTGCGGGTCGGTCGCGGGGAAGGCGCCCAATCCCATCAGCGTCGAGGTGATGGGAAAGCCCGTGAGCTTCACCAGCTCGCGCAGCAGCTTCGACGCCTCGGGCCCGGAATTGATGATGCCGCCGCCGGTGTAGAACAGCGGCTTCTTCGCGTTCGCCATCAGGTCGATCGCTTTGACGATCGCCGACAGTTCCGGCTCGGTGCGCGGCTTATAGCTGCGGTGGCGCACCGAATCCGGCGAGAGATAGGGGCCCTTCTTGAACTGCACATCCTTGGGGATGTCGACCACGACCGGGCCGGGCCGCCCGGTGGTCGCGATCTGGAAGGCCTCGTGCATAACACGCGAGAGATCGTTCACGTCCTTCACCAGCCAATTGTGCTTGGTGCAGGCGCGCGTGATGCCGATCGTGTCGGCCTCCTGGAACGCGTCGGTGCCGATCAGATGCGTCGCGACCTGGCCGGTCAGGACGATCAGCGGAATGGAATCCATCAG
>Ga0265314_10006668_pt1 | contig 10146 bp, 9 predicted proteins | sample 4126metaG_FD_203106 | JGI IMG/M metagenome (GOLD analysis project Ga0265314, IMG submission 203106) | Rhizosphere microbial communities from Carex aquatilis grown in University of Washington, Seatle, WA, United States - 4-1-26 metaG | ecosystem: Host-associated > Plants > Roots > Rhizosphere >... | reverse complement strand
CGCGCGCGCGACAACGGGCCGGTGGCGCTGACCACGCTGCGGGCGGTCAGCTCGCCGTGCCTGGTGCGCAGCCGCCACCAGCCGCGCGCCTCGTCGTAGTCGGCCGACTCCAGCCCATGGTCCAGCCGCAGGTAGGGTAGCAGGCCGTAGTCGCGCACGATGCCCTCCGCGTAGGCCAGCAGCTCGCGCTGGTGCGGGAACCTGCGCGACCATTCGGCGCTCTGCGCGAACGAAAACGAGTACAGGTGCACCGGCACGTCGCAGGCGGCCCCCGGGTAGTGGTTGACCCGCCAGGTGCCGCCGAACACGGCTTCCTTTTCCAGGATCACGAAGCTGGCGATGCCCGCCTCTTTCAGCTTGATGGCGGTGCACAGGCCGGAAAAGCCGCTGCCGATCACCGCCACCTCGACATCCGGCTGCGCCGGGCTGGAAGCTTGCACCGTCATCGTTGGCGTCCCCAGGTTGTATTTATCCGACATCTTTTATCTGACATTTTTCAATGTCAGTTGTTTTCAACTTTACAAGTGACATCGTTCAATGTCAACATGAATCCATGACCTCCGCCCGCTCCACCGCCGCCACCGCTGCCAGCGCTGCCACCTCGCCCGCGCCCCGCGTCTACCGTGGCGCCAACAATGAACAGCGCAGCGCCGAACGGCGCGCGCGGCTGCTGGCGGCCGCCATCCACTGCTTCGGCACCCACGGCTACCACCAGACCACGCTCAAGATGCTGTGTGCCGAAGCGGGCCTGACCGAGCGTTATTTCTACGAATCGTACGCCAACTTTGACGACATCCTGTGCTGCGCCTACGAGCACGCGGCGGGCGCCATCACCGCGCAGATTATCGCGAACGTGGCCAAGGCGGCGCCCGATCCGTCCGCCCGCCTGCACGCCGCGCTGGATTGCTACCTGGGCCAGATCGCGGCCGACCCGGCGCGCGCCCGGCTGCTGCTGATCGAGATCGAAGGCGCCAGCGAACGGGCCAACGCCACCTACCGCACCCGGCTCGACATCGCCACCGACCTGATCGAGTTCGAAGTCTGCCGCGGCCTGCCCGCCAGGCCGGTCAACGGCCTGTCGCCCCGGCTGCTGTGCAGTGCCATGCTGGGCGCGATCTACCAGATGGCCAAGAACTGGACGCTGGCCGGCTTCAAGCCGGCGCGTGCCACCCTGCACCGCAACCTGCACGCCGCCGCGATGGCCATCATCGCCGCGTGGCAGGCGCCCGCCGCCGCCGCGGCCTCCACCCCGACCAGGAAAACATAATGGATTTCGCCTCCGCCACCGCCCTCGCGCTGGCCGCCATCGCCGTGCCGCTGCTGTTGCTGCTGGCGTTCGAACGGATCGCGCCGCTGGCCGCCGCCCGCCTCGGCCTGGGCCTGGAGCGGCTGCGCTCCGGCCTGCGCCTGCGCAGCGCGCAGGTGGCGGGCTTCGACATGCCCTACCTGGACGGCGGCAGCGGCGAGCCGCTGCTGCTGATCCACGGCTTTGCCGGCGACAAGGACAACTTCACCCGCGTGGCGCGCTTCCTGACGCCGCACTACCGCGTGCTGATCCCCGACCTGCCGGGTTTTGGCGACACCACCCGCCGGCCCGGCGCCAGCTACAGCATCGCCGAGCAGGTCGAGCGGCTGCGCGCCTTCCTCGACCAGCTGTCGCCGGGCCGGGTGCACCTGGGCGGCAATTCGATGGGCGGCTTCATCGCGGCGCAGTTCGCGGCCACCTATCCGGAGCGGGTCGCCAGCCTGTGGCTGTTGGACGCGGACGGCACCGAGGCCGCGCGCAGCTCCGACATCCTGCTGCGCTACCGCGACAGCGGCGTGATGCCGCTGCTGGTGCGCACCCCGCCCGACTTCAACACGCTGATTGCCGCCTGCAGCCAGCGCGAGCCCTTCCTGCCCTACTGCGTGCGGGTGGCGCTGGGGCGGCGCGCGGCGGCCGACTTCGCGCTGCACACCCAGATCATGCGCGAGCTGGCCGAGGTGCCGCTGCTGGAGCAGCAGTACCGCGAACTGGCGCCGCCGGCGCTGATCGTGTGGGGCGAGCATGACCAGATCCTGCATCCGTCCGGCGCGCAGACGCTGCAAACGCTGTGCCGCCACGGCCGCACCATCCTGATGCCGGACATCGGCCACCTGCCGATGCTGGAGGCCACGCGCCGCAGCGCGCAGGACTACCTCGACTTCCGCCGCGCGCTGTCTGCCGCGCCGCACAACGGAGAGCGCCAGGCCGCATAAGCGTCCGGTAAAAAAAACCTGCGCGCGCGGCGCAATTCACTGCATACTATCGGGCATCCTAAGCCATGGGAGCCTGTATGACCGATTTGCAGAAAGCCGGCCGCGTGCGGCCGCAACTGATGCTGTCCCTGCTGGCCGCCGCCGCCGTCACCGCCGTTACATTGCCCGCGCTCGGCGCCGATGCACCGCTGTTCAATCCCCGCTACGCCTCCACCTACGACCCCGGCACCCCGCCGCCGCTGCTGTTCCGCCACGCCACCATCCTGGCCGGCAATGGCGAGCGCTATGCCGACGCCGAACTGCTGCTGGCCGACGGCAAGGTGGCGGCCATCGGCCACAACCTGCAGGCGCCGGCCGGCACCCAGGTGATCGACGCGCAGGGCCGCTGGCTCACGCCCGGCATCATCGACCCGCACTCGCACCTGGGCGACTACGCCTCTCCCGCCGTGTGGGCCCACGCCGACGGCAACGAGATGACCTCGCCCACCACGCCGCAAGTCTGGGCCGAGCATTCGGTGTGGCCGCAGGACCCCGGCTTCGCGGCCGCGCGCGCCGGCGGCGTGACCTCGCTGCTGATCCTGCCCGGCTCCGGCAACCTGATTGGCGGGCGCGGCGTGCTGCTCAAGAACGTCCCCGCCGTCACCTACCAGGGCATGAAATTTCCCGGCGCGCCGCAAGTGCTGAAGATGGCCTGCGGCGAGAACCCCAAGCGGGTCTATGGCCAGGACAAGAAGGTGGCGCCCTCCACGCTGATGGGCAACGTGGCCGGCTACCGCGAGGCCTTCACCAAGGCCGTCAACTACCGCGAGAAGCGCCGCGCCTGGGACAAGGAGAAAAAGGGCGCGCCGCCCGACCGCGACATCGGCATGGAGACCCTGGTCGATGTCCTCGACGGGAACATCCTGGTCGAGATGCACTGCTACCGCGCCGACCAGATGGCCACCATGCTGGACGTGGCACAGGAATTCAACTTCAAGATCATGGCCTTCCACCACGCCGTGGAAGCCTACAAGATCGCGCCGCTGTTGAAGGCCACCAACACCTGCGCGGTGATGTGGGCCGACTGGTTCGGTTTCAAGATGGAAGCCTTCGACGGCATCCGCGAGAACGTCGCCATGGTGGACGCGGTGGGCGCCTGCGCCACGCTGCACTCGGATAACCAGGTCCAGATCCAGCACCTGAACCGCGAGGCCGCCAAGGCCATGGCGGCCGGCCGGCGCGCCGGGCTCACCATCACGCCGGAGCACGCGATCGCCTGGCTGACCGCCAATCCGGCCCGCGCCATCGGCGTGTACGACAAGGTGGGCAGCCTGGAACCGGGCAAGCAGGCCGACGTGGTGTTGTGGAGCGGCGACCCGTTCTCGTCCTACACCAAGGCGGACCTGGTGCTGATCGATGGCGTGCCGCGCTACGACAGCCGCAACCCGGCCGCCGCGCAGTCCAGCGATTTCAGTCTCGGCACCTCGCAACGATAGGAGCGCAGCATGCACACACCAATGAAAGCGATGCTGGCCGCGGCGGCGCTGGCGGCCTGCCCGGCGCAGGCGGCCACCGTGGCCATCACCAACGCCACCCTGTACACCGCCGACACGGCCGGCGTGATCACCGGCGGCACGCTGCTGATGCGCGACGAGCGCATCGTCGCCGTCGGCAAGAACGTCCAGGTGCCGGCCGGCGCCACCGTCATCGATGCCGGCGGCAAGATCGTCACGCCCGGCCTGTTCGCGCCCTTGTCGGCGCTGGGCGTGACGGAAGTGGACGGCGTCACCGAAACCAACGACCGGCCCGCGGGCCACAAGCGCTACAGCGCCGCGCTGGACATGGGCGACGCCTACAATCCGCGCTCGCTGCGCATTGCCATCACGCGCGTGGACGGCGTCACGCGCGCGCTGGTGTCGCCGGTGTCGCGCCGCGGCGGCTCGATCTTCTCCGGCCAGGGCGCGGTGGTCTCGCTGGGCAGCATCGAACACTGGATGGTCAAGCCGCAGGCCGCCATGTTCGCCCAGTTCGGAGAGGAAGGCGCGCAATTGAGCGGCACCCGCGCCAGCACCGTGCTGGCCTTGAAGGAAGCGTTCGAGGAGGTGCGCCAGGCCGGCAAGCCGGTGCTGCGGCCCAACGTCGACAGCACGCTGACGGCGCTCGACATCGCGGCGCTGAAGCCGGTGCTGGCCGGGCAGGAACCGCTGGTGGTCAGCGCCCACCGCGCCTCCGACATCACGGCGGCGCTGCAGCTGGCCGCGCAGTACAAGCTGAAATTGATCATCAACGGCGGCGACGAAGCGTGGCTGGTGAAGGAGCAGCTGGCGCAGCACAAGGTGCCGGTGATCCTGGACCCGGAATCGGTGCTGCCGGTGGAATTTGCCAGCCTCGGTGCGCGCGGCGACAACGCCAGGCTGCTGCAGCAGGCCGGCGTGACGGTGGTGTACAGCTCCGACCAGACCGAAAGCTCGAACACCCGCAACCTGCGCGAGCTGGCCGCCAGCGCCATCGTCAACGGCGTCGAGCCGCAGGCCGCGCTGGCGGCGGTGACGCTCAATCCGGCCCGCATCTACGGGGTCGATAAGCAGTTGGGCAGCCTCACGGCCGGCAAGCTGGCCGACGTGGTGCTGTGGGACGGCGATCCGTTCGAGGCCAGCAGCGCCCCCACCGCCGTGTTCATCGGCGGCGAGCGCATGTCCGCCACCAACCGCCAGACCGAACTGCGCGACCGCTACATGCAAGTGCTGAAACTGCGCTGAGCGCGAAAGGAGCCCGATGCAACCATCCCACCCCGCGGCCGCGCGCCTGGACCTGATCGATGCGCTGCGCGGCTTCGCCATCGTCTCGATCATGCTGCTGCATAACATCGAGCACTTCGACCTGTACTTCTCGCCGCAAGGGCTGCCGGCCTGGCTCAAGGCGCTGGACGGCGTGGCGTGGGACAGCGCCTTCTTCCTCTTCGGCGGCAAGTCCTACGCCATCTTCGCGCTGCTGTTCGGACTCACCTTCCACCTGCAATACCACGCGCGCGAACAGCGCGGCGAGGACTTCCGCCCGCGATTCGCGTGGCGCATGGTGCTGCTGCTGGGATTCGGCCTGCTCAACTCCATGTTCTACCACGGCGACATCCTGTCCATTTACGCGGTGCTGGGACTGGTGCTGATTCCGGTGGCGCGCCTGCCCAACCGCGTTACCCTGGCGCTGGCCGGCCTGCTGCTGTTGCAGCCGGGCGCCTGGCTGGAACTGGCGGCCGCGCTGCCGCAGCCGGCCGCCAAGCTGCCCGATCCGGCATCGTGGGCCTACTTCGGGCGCGCCAACGAGTACCTGGCGCACGGCTCGGCCGCCCAGGTCTGGTGGGGCAATCTGACCAACGGCAAGGCGGGGGTGCTGCGCTGGAGCTGGGAGAACGGACGCCTGTTCCAGATCCCCGCGCTGTTCATGCTGGGCATGCTGGCCGGCCGCACCGGACGATTCGTGGAGAGTGCCGCCAACCTGCGCTTCTGGCGCCGCGCGTTGGGCATCGCCGCGCTGTTGTTCGTGCCGCTATGGCTGGCCAAGGGCCAGTTGAGCGGCTGGTTCGCGGCCGAAGGCCTGCGCCGGCCGCTGGACGTGATGCTGTCCTCCTGGTCCAACCTGGCGTTGATGGTGATACTGGTCTCAGGCTTCACGCTGCTGTACCAGGGCGGCGCCGGCAGCCGCGTGCTGGGCATGCTGCGGCCGCTGGGCCGTATGAGCCTGACCAGCTATGTCAGCCAGTCCGTGATCGGCACCTCGATTTACTATGGCTTCGGCCTGGGCCTGTACCGCTACACCGACACCCTCACCTGCCTGGCGATCGGCACCGGTCTGGCGCTGCTGCAGGGGCGCTTCAGCGCCTGGTGGCTGGCGCGCCATCCACAGGGCCCGCTCGAGGCCCTGTGGCACCGCGCAACCTGGTTTACTCCACTACGCTCACGTGCTTACCGCTGATATTGCGCTGCGCCGGATTGCCGTACACGGTGATGCGGCCGGAGCCCGAGGTGTCGGCCACCACGCTCTGGGTCACGGCGGCTGAAATGCTGCCGGAGCCGTAGGTGCTCAGTTGCGCGCCCTGGCTGCTCAGGCCCGCCAGGTCGGCGCTGCCGGAACCGTGGGTGCGCACGTTCATCGAGCGCACCTGGCCGCTGCCGCTGACGCCGCCGGAACCGTTCAATTCCACCGACAGCGTCTCGCCGCGCACCTGGCCCAGGTTCAGGCGCCCGGAGCCGTTGATGCTGGCCTGGGTGCTGCCCGCATCGAGGCCGGTGGCGTTGACGCTGCCGGAACCGTTCTGGCGCAGGTCCAGGCGGCTGACGCGGCCCGTCAGCTGCACGTTGCGCGAGCCGTTCTGGGTCAGGCTCAGGGGATCGCCCTGCAGGCCGCTGATGGACAGCTTGCCGGAACCGTTGGCGTCGACCCGGGTCAGCTGGGGCGTGGTGATGATGATGTGCAGCGGCGTGGTGGTCTGGATGCGGCCCGTGACGCCGATGCGCAAGGTGTCGCCGCCGATGTCGGTGCGCACCAGCGGCAGCAGGTTGCTGTCGCCTTCCAGCTGCAGCGACGGCGCCTCGCCGACCCGCACCTCGACCTGGAACGGGCCGTTGATGTCCAGGCCCTGCATGCCGCCGATGCTGCGCTTCTCGGTGGCGAACTGGCCGTTGCCCTGCACGGCGGAGCTGCCGAAGGCGGATTCGTAACGCACGCTGCCCTCGTCGGGCACCACGATGATGGCGCAGCCGCCCAGCGCGAGCAGGGTGGCAATGGAGGAAACGGCGAAGATGGTGTTGACGGCAGTACGCATGGCGGCATCCCTGTAATTTTTAAAGTGCTGCCACTGTAGCCGCCGCGCCCGGCCTTGCCACGGCCGATGCGACGAACTGCAGAAAACGGGGGATGAGCGGTGCGCTGGCGGCGGCGATCCGCGCCGGCCTATGCGCCGCTGGGGCCCGGCACCGCCAGGTAGGCAAAGCGTTTCTGCTCGATGCGGCCCTTGGTGACCGCGTCCAGGATGATGCCGCACGCCAGCGAGATCACGCCGCCCAGCATCAGCGCCACGCACAGCACGGCGGTCGGCAGGCGGGGCACCAGTCCGGTTTGCAGCCAGGTCTCCAGCAGCGGCTCGGCCAGCCCTATCGACAGCAGCGCGCACACGGCAAAGCCGATCGAGTAAAACCCGAGCGGCTTTTCCGACTTGAACAGGCGCAGGATGGTCAGCAGGATGCGCATGCCGTCGCGGTAGGTATTCAACTTGCTGACCGAACCTTCCGGGCGCGATTTGTAGGCGGTGGCCACTTCGGCCACGGGCATGCGCAGTTCCAGCGCATGCACGGTCAGCTCGGTCTCGATCTCGAAGCCGGCCGAATGGGCCGCGAACGATTTGACGAAGCGGCGCGAGAACACCCGGTATCCCGACAGGATATCGGTGAAGGTGCGGCCGAAGATCATCGATACAAAGCCTGTCAGCAGGCCGTTGCCGAAGCGGTGGCCGAAGCGGTAGGCCGCCTGCTCCTCGGTGACGCGGTTGCCCACCACCATGTCCAGGCCCTCGTCCACCAGCCTGGCCACCAGGCGCGGCGCGGCGGCCGCTTCGTAGGTATCGTCGCCGTCGACCATCACGTAGGCATCGGCCTCGATATCGGCAAACATGCGGCGCACCACACTGCCCTTGCCCTGCAGCGGCACGCTGCGCACCACGGCGCCGGCGGCGCGGGCCACGGCCACAGTATCGTCGCTGGAGTTATTATCGAAGACGTAGACCTGCGCCGACGGCAGCGCGGCGCGGAAATCGCGCACGATGGCGGCGATGGTCAGGGCTTCGTTATAGCATGGCACCAGCACGGCGATGCGCGTGGCGGAAGGGGAAATTGGCTTGGTCATAGGTTGCAGCGACTGCCGGCGCATGGCCGGCGCATGATAAAAGCGGCTATGATGACACATGGCTGCGTGGCGGTGGAAAAATCCCGGCGCCGGCAGTGCCACCATCCGAACCGAGCAACCCATCCTGCCGCGCCATCATGACCACACCATCCGCCCCCGACAGCCTGATCGAAATCCGCGACCTGGCACGCCAGTTCGCCCGCGAGCGCGATTGGGAGCAGTTTCACACGCCGAAAAACCTGGCCATGGCGCTGACGGTGGAGGCGGCGGAACTGGCCGAGCATTTCCAGTGGCTGGCCACCGGCGCCGACGCGGAACTGGACGACGCCAAGCGCACCGGCATCCGCCACGAGCTGGCCGACGTGCTGCTGTACCTGGTCCAGCTGGCCGACAAGACCGGCGTCGACCTGCGCGCCGCCACGCTGGAAAAGATGGCCCTCAACGCGGCCAAATACCCGGCCGCCCAGGTGCGCGGCGACGCCCGCAAGTACAACGAATACTGAAACGCCAGCGCCTAACGCGGCGCCATCCCCAGCGCCTTGCGGATCTCGGCCGAGACGATGCGCCATGACGGCGAGGTCGCGGCCACCTCGTCGTAGTGACTGCCGCCCGGCAGCACGATCACCTCGGCCGCGTCGCCCGCCGCCTGGGCGCGGCGCGCATAATCCTGGCCCACGCGCAGCGGCGACACCGTGTCGAATTCGCCGTGTATCAGCACCGTGCGCACGCCGGCCGGCAGCAACTCGCCCGGCGAGGTATCGGCAAATACGTCCGGCCGCGCGGCGCTGGGCAGGCCGGTCAGCTGCACCATGTCGCGGTCGCAGCTGGTCTTGATCAGCTGCTCCTCGCGGCGCAGGTCGGCCAGGCCGCCCAGGCTGATGACCTGCCCGACCGGCAGCGGGTCGGCCACATGCAGCGGACTGGCAAGCGGCAGGCGCGCGCGCGACGCCGCCCACTGCGCCAGGTGGCCGCCGGCCGAATGCCCGACCAGCACCACGCGGCCCAGGTCCAGGTGCTGCTCGGCCGCCACGCCGCGCAGCATGTCCATCGCCACCGCCACGTCGTGATAGGTGCCGGGATAGCCGCCGCCCGCCTCGTCGACGCGGCGGTACTCCATGTTCCACACCGCGATGCCCTGCTGGATCAAGTCGCCCGCCATGTTGTGCATCTGCGTGATGCCGCCGAATTCCACCGTCCAGCAGCCACCGTGGATCAGCACCACCAGCGGGAACGGGCCGGCGCCGGCCGGCAGGAACAGCTCCGCGAACTGCGACGGCGCGCCGCCGTAGGCATAGTGGCGCTGCGGCGCCGGACCGCTCAGCGCCAGGTAGTCCTGTAGCGTCATCGGCGCCGGGCTTGCCGCCGCGGCCGCAGCCCCTGCGCCGCCCACCGCCGCTGCCGCCATCCATCTCCTGCCCCATCGCTTCAACATATGCGCTCCGCTGTCCGGCTATGGCCTCAATGCGGCTTGAAGCCCTTACCTGCGGGCTTGCCTTTGGCCTTGGCGCCTGGCGCGGGCTTCTTCGGCGGCGTCGATTTGCCGCTTTCCGGCGGCATGCGGTCGGCGTGGCTGATGCGCAGCTGCGCACCGCCGACCCACACCTTGCCCAGGTGCTTGAACAGATCGTCCGGCATCCCTTGCGGCAGTTCCAGCATCGAGTAGGTGTCGAAGATTTCGATGCGGCCGATATGCTTGGCTTCCAGGCCCGCCTCGTTGGCGATGGCGCCCACGATATTGCTCGGGGTGGCGGCGTGGTTGCTGCCCACTTCAATGCGGAAGGCGCTCATCGGCAGCTGCACCTTGGCCGGCTTGTCCTTTTTCTTCTTGGCCGGTTCCGGCGAGTCGATGAATTCGACGCGCTCGACGTGCTGCATGGTCTTGGTCAGCGGCGACGCGGCAGGCGGCGCGGCCTTCTTCGACACCGGCGCCGGGATCGAAGCGGAGGCCGGAGCCGGTGCGGACGAGGATGCTGGCGCGTCGCCATCGCGGCTGATGCGCAGCGCCTGGCCGGCCACCTTGATGCCGCCGATATG
>Ga0265314_10006665_pt1 | contig 10147 bp, 6 predicted proteins | sample 4126metaG_FD_203106 | JGI IMG/M metagenome (GOLD analysis project Ga0265314, IMG submission 203106) | Rhizosphere microbial communities from Carex aquatilis grown in University of Washington, Seatle, WA, United States - 4-1-26 metaG | ecosystem: Host-associated > Plants > Roots > Rhizosphere >... | reverse complement strand
CGGCGCGAGCGCAGGATTTTCCGAACCGGCAAATCCGGCTGATCGTGCCGTTTCCCGCGGGAGGGCCGAACGACATCATCGCCCGGCTGGTCGGCCAGCGCATGTCGGAACTGTTCAAGCAAACCATCATCATCGACAATCGCAGCGGCCAGGCCGGCGTGCTCGGCACCGACGTGGTCGCCAAGGCAGCACCGGACGGCTACACCATCGGAATCGTCAGCGCGAGTTCGATCGTCATCAACCCGACGATGGAAAAGATCGCCTATGACCCGAAGAAGGATCTGGCGCCGGTCACGCTGGTGACGACGGTGCCGGAAATGCTCGTGGTCGCCAGCAACGTGCCCGCCAACAACATGGCGGAACTGGTCGCGCTGGCCAAGGCGCAGCCGGGAAAACTCAATTTTGCCTCCGCCGGCGTCGGCGGACTGCCGCATCTGGCCGGTGAACTGTTCAAATTGACCGCCAAGATCGACATCGTGCACGTGCCCTATCGGGGCGCCGCGCCCGCCATCAACGATCTCTTGGGCCAGCAGGTGCAGATGGTGTTTCTCGACCTGCCGGTGATCCTGCCGCAAATCCAGGCCGGCAAGCTGAAGCCGATCGCGCTTGGCGCCCGCCAGCGCGCGCCCACGGCGCCCGACGTGCCGACCACCGCCGAGGTCGGTATGCCCGACCTCCTGATCGAGAACTGGTACGGCATGTTCGCGCCATCAGGGACACCGCAAAACATCGTCGCGGAAATCAACCGCGTCGCCAACGCGGCGATGAACGATCCGTTAGTCAAGCAGAAGCTGGCCGATCAGGGGCTGACGGTGGCCGGTGACACGCCCGAGCAGTTTCGCGGCTTCATCGACAGCGAGACGACGAAATGGGCGAAGGTGATGAAGGACGCGGGGGTCAAGATCGAGAAGTGAGGGTTGCTTGCCAGGCGGGATGCGTTCCCCGGATGCTGCGCAACACGCCGTCCTCGGCGTGGTGCGCAGCCGATCCGGGGTCCACAGGCTGCGGCTGTTGGTGGGTCCCGGCTCTGCGAAGCAGCGTTACACGCTGCATCGCGTCCGGGACACGAAGCTATACGGCGCCGCCTTTAATGCTGCGCAGCTTTGCGCAGATAATCCACCAACTGCTTGGCTGGCTGCGGCAACGTCCTGAAATTGCGGGCGCAGATCACCAGCCTCCGATTGGCCCAGCTATCGCGAATCCGGACGATCGCAATTGGCATCGACTGCGCGCAGCGCCGCGCCGCGGCCTCCGGCACCACAGCGATGCCGACATCGGCCGCCACCATCTGGCAGATCGCATCGAAATCCCGCAACCGCGCCCGGAAACGAAAGCGCATGCCAAGCTGGGCGGCATGTTTCGCGATGTGCAGGTTGAGCGCGGTCGTGTTGGTCAGCCCGACGAAGTCGTGACCGGCGGCCTCCTGGAAATCGACCAGGCGCCGGCCGGCGAAGGCGCTACGCCGCGCCGATACCAGCACCAGCCGATCCTCGGTGAACAGAAACCGCTCGAAGCTCTCCGGCAAGGCATGCTCGGCCGCGAAGCCGAGATCGGCCACGCCGTTGGCGATCGCGGCTGCGATATCGGTGCTCTCGCGTTCCTCGACATCGACATTGATCTCGGAATGCTCGCGCAGGAACGCGGCGAGCGCCTTCGGCAGATGTTCCGACAGGCCCGAGGTGTTGGCGAGCATGTGCACGCTGGCCCGCGCCCCGCCGGCGAAGGCTGCTAGATCGCCGCGCATCGCCTCGACCTCGTGCATGATGATGCGGGCATGGTCGAGCAGGCTTTCGCCGGCCGAAGTCAGTTCGACGCCGCGGCGGCCGCGCTTGAGCAGGGCTGTGCCAAAGACCCGCTCCAGCCCCTTGATCCGCGCGCTGGCGGAGGCCAGCGCCAAATGGACCTGCATCGCGCCGCCGGTGATGCTGCGCGAATCGGCCACCGCGATGAACAGTTGCAGGTCAACCAGGTCGAACCGCATGGCGTCTTCCGCAGGCCCATGCCTTCGACATAGCCAAAGGCAGATTACGTATCCTCCAGATTGTGCCAATCCCGCCGATCGGTCAATCTGTCGGGATGTTCGAACCTCTCCTGTTTCTCATTGCCGCCGCCTTCCTGATCGCCGGCTTCGTCAAGGGCGCACTCGGCCTTGGCCTGCCGACGGTCTCGATGGGGCTGCTCGCGGTCACGATGCCGCCAGCGCAGGCGCTCGCGATCGTGATCGTGCCGGCGATCATCACCAACATCTGGCAAACCTTCGTCGGCCCTTACTTGCGCGATATCGTGCGGCGGCTATGGCCGCTGTTGATCGGCACCGCCGCCGGCATTTTCCTCAACGCGGGATCGCTGACCGGTCCCTATGCGCACTACACCGGCATCGTGCTCGGCCTGTTGCTCGTGCTCAATTCCATCATCGGCCTGTCCAGGTTCAGCTTCACCGTCGCGCGCCGCGATGAAAAATGGGTCGGCGGCATCGTTGGCCTCGTCACCGGCATGATCTCGGCGGCATCCGGCGTGCAGGTGATTCCGTCGGTGCCGTTCCTGCAGGCGATCGGCATGGAAAAGGAGGAACTGATCCAGGCGCTCGGCGTGTTCTTCACGGTGGCGACGCTGACGCTCGGCTTCAACCTCACCAGCGCCGGCCTTTTGACCGCGGCCACCGCGCTGCCGGGCGCCGTCGCCATGGTCTGCTCGTTCGTCGGGATGTTCATAGGCCAGGCCGTGCGTACGCGGCTGCAACCGGAATTGTTCCGGCGCTGGTTCCTGATCGGAATGATCCTGCTCGGAACCTATCTCGCGGTCAGCGCCGTCTTGGAGATCTATCGCGCCTGAAGCGCGGCGATGCGGACGCCGAGATAGACGAACACGCCGCCGAGCGCGCGGTTGATCCAGACCAGCGCGCCGCCGGACCGCCGCAGGCGGGAAGCCGCGCGCGCCGCCAACGCGGCGATGGTGAAGCACCACAGCGTGCCCGTGGAAATGAACATCAGGCCGAGCAACAGGAATGCCGTCGTCTTGTGCGACGAGTCGGCATTCACGAATTGCGGCAGGAAGGCCAGAAAGAACAGCGCCACTTTCGGATTGAGCACGTCGGTCAGCACGCCCTGCCAGAACACCTGACGCAACGAAAGCGCCGGTCGCGGCGCCGTCGAACCATTGCCATCAGCGGCATTGTCATCCGCAGAGCGCCGCCGCGACAGCAGCATGGTGAGGCCGATGTAGCAGAGATAGGCGGCGCCGACCCATTTGATCACGGTGAATGCCAGCGACGAGGCCATCAGCAGCGCCGAAAGGCCGATCGCCGTGCCGAATACGTGAACCAGGCAGCCGCAAGAAATGCCGAGCGCCGCCATCATCCCGGCGCGCCATCCCAGTTGCAGGCTGCGGCCGACGATATAGGCCGAATCCGGACCGGGCGAGATGTTGACCAGCACCGCCGAGCCAATGAAGAGCCAGAGATCGTGAATGCCGAGCATGGTGTTCATCCGAACAGCGGCGTGCCGGGCACGAAGGCGTCGAACGTCGCCCAGAACTGTGCGCGATAGCGATCCTGTTCCTGCAGTATCTCGTGCTTGGCGCCGGCGATCACCAGATGCGAGCCGGCGCGCAAATGATAGGCGAACTCCTCGATCGCCGGCGTCGAGACCACGGCGTCGTTGCTGGCGGCGAGCATCAGGATCGGCTGGCGGATTTCGGACGGATAGTTGGAGGCGCGGAACGTACGCATCGCGGTGAAGGCGGTATCGGCCCACGCCACCGTCGGCGAGGCAATGCCGAGCGTCGGGTCTTCCTCCAGGATCGCGGCGTTGCGGGCATAGCGCACGGGATCGCTGGTCAGGGGATTGTTGACGAACGAGCTTGCCCCGACCAGTTCGCCGCTGCCGCCGGGAATGTAGCGACCGCCCTGCCCTGCCAGCCGCAGGATGCGCAGCAGCGCGCGTGCCGGAAACGAGGTGCGCCGTCCGGGCAGGTCGATCATCGGCGCCGTCAGCACCATGCGGTCGAACCAGCGTTTTCCCGCATGCGCCACCCGCAGCATCACCGCGCCGCCCATCGAATGCGCCAGCGCGAAATGCGGCGGCGGGCAATCCGGCAGCACCACCTGCTGCACGAAGGTCTCGACGTCGATCTCGAAATCGGAGAAATCGCGGACGTAGCCCTTGCGCGGATCGCGCAGCCGCCGCGAGGAATGGCCCTGCCCGCGCCAGTCGATCATCGCAACGGCAAAGCCGCGGTCGCGCAGGTCGCGCACGGTCTCGAAATATTTTTCGATCTGCTCGCCGCGTCCGGAAAACACGCAGACGGTGCCCTTGCGCCCGGCCGGCGGCGCCCAGCGGGCGAACCGCAATTCGGCGCCATCAGGCGTCTTGATGGTGCCGCTGACGTAATCTTCCGGGGCGGGATTGGAGGGAATCGAGACCAGCGTCATTAGGGGCAACCGCTTAGGTGAAAAGCGCTAAAAATCAAGGGAGTGCAGGGGATCGATTGGCAAAAAAGCGGCGCAATCCCGTCCTCTTGAACACGCCGGGGCCCCTCCCATATCACCTTCGTGCAGGCCGCTACAGTGGCTGCACAAGACAAAAGCCCGGCCCGATGGCGGGCGGGTTAACCGAAACAGTCGCTCAATGGAGGGCTACCCTATGCGTACCTACGATCTCACCCCGTTCTATCGTTCCACCGTCGGTTTCGACCGCTTCTTCTCGCTGCTCGATCAGGCTCCCGCCGACGGCAGCCCCGGCTATCCCCCCTATAATATCGAGCGCACCGGCGAGAACGACTATCGCATCACGGTCGCGGTATCCGGCTTCTCGCAGGGCGAGCTTTCGATCGTCGCCAAGGAAAACACGCTGACGATCAAGGCCGAGAAATCCGCCAATGAGAACGGCAAGGATAAAGCCGAGGTGCTCTATCGCGGCATCGCGGCCCGCGCCTTCGAACGCGTGTTCCAGCTTGCCGACTTCGTGCAGGTGAAGAACGCCTCGCTCGAGAACGGCCTGCTCCATGTCGATCTCGTCCGCGAGATTCCCGAAGCCAAGAAGCCCCGCAGCATTCCGATCAGTTCCGGCGCGCAGTCGCCGCAGGTGGTCGACGGCTCGGCTGAAAAGGCCGCCGCCTGATTTGGCTCAAAGGCTTTCGGCCGATATTGGCCGGGAGCGACTAACGAGACTCGCGAAAACGCCCCGGGAAACCGGGGCGTTTTTTTGTTTCTGTCATTCCGGGACGCGCTCTTGCGCGGGCCCGGAATCCATACTCCCTGTGGCAATGTTCTGGTGTGACGGCCGTTGGTGCCGAATCACAAACACAGGGGGTATGGATTCCGGGCCTGCGCCAAATGGCGCATCCCGGAATGACGGTGCTTATTCCAGTCCCTGCACCTTCGGCATTTCCTTGGTCGGCTGGATTTGCACGGGGGGTTTTGCCTCGATCACGGCAGGCGGCGTCGCCGGTGGCGTGGCAGCCGCGGGTTTTGCCTGCGCCACCGATTGCGGCGCCGGTTCGGAAGGTTTTGCGGGCTCTGAGGCCGCCTTGTCTGGCGTTTTGGCGGCAGTCGCCGGCTCACCGGGGCGCCGCGGCATCGCCTTCGGCAGCGGCACCGCCGGCGTGCGGCTTGCGACATGGGGTACCGACGCGGGCGGCCGTGGCGGGCCTCTGACGGCGCTGACCGGCGGCGCTTCCGCCGGGCCGTAGGCCACCGCCACGTCGGCATCGGGATAGCCGCGCGCGTAGCGCACGATCCGGCCGTCGCGGGCGTCGATCACCAGCCGACCCTCGCCGCCGCCGCGATCGAGCACGGCGATGCTGTAGAACAGGCCGCGCCGTTGCGGGACGCCGAGCGGCGAAAACCCGTTGTCGCGCAGCACCGTGTAAACTTCCGGCGCCGGCAGCAGGCGCGGGCCGTAATAACCGGGCGCTTGCGGCGGCATCGCCGCATAGGGACCGCCGACATCGGAAACGGCAGAATAAAGCGGCCTTGCGCCTTCATCCGGTACCACGATCTGGGCATTCGCCGACGTCGCCGCGAGCACCAGCCCGGCCGACATCACCCATCCGCTGCAAAGCTTCATCGCCTGTCACTCCTGTTACGCCCCCGGGGAGTGGAGCGTTTGCCGCTCCTTTGTCCCCGGCGCGCAATTTCGTTGTGGATTCCGGCAGCCCTTGGGCCGGATCGCGGCACGTTTGCCTCAAATACAAGACTGAATTCCTCGGCAGGCTGGCCGACCACCATACCGGGGCGGAGCTGCCATGCGGCCGGGGACTTCCGCGCGCTTGTATGATAGAAAAAAATTTGGCATGGTCGGAGTTAGGACAGCATCACTGTCTCAATTAGCGCTGCAGACCCGGCACGGGGATTGCAACGAAAGTCGGGCGCCGACGCGCCAGGAAGTAAAAGGCAAGGTCGTTCCTCAGGGACGTTGAACGCCCAGGCCTTAATTCTGAAATCGCGGCTCGCGGAGGACGAGCGGTGGCCCGGTGGGTGCCGCAAGCGCCCAAGGTGCGCCGACGACAACGGTGAGGCCCTTGCCGGATTGAGAGGACGTTGAGATGAGCGGGTCGGAGTTCGAGCGCGAAAACATCGTAACGGATGCGCTGTCGGCGGCCCCGGATTCGAAACCGGCCCAAGCCGCGTATCTGGACTCGCATCAGGAAATCCGTGAACATACCTGGCGTCCGCCGGCCGAGGGTCTTTACGACCTCGGCCTGGAAAAGGATTCCTGCGGCGTCGGCTTCATCGCCAACATCAAGGGCCACAAGTCGCATCAGATCGTGTCCGACGCGATCAGCATCCTGTGCAACCTCGAACATCGCGGCGCCGTCGGCGCCGACCCGCGCGCCGGTGACGGCGCCGGCATCCTGGTGCAGATTCCGCACGCCTTCTTCGCGCGCAAGGCCGCCGAAATCGGCTTCCAGTTGCCGAAGCCGGGCGACTATGCGGTAGGCGCGCTGTTCATGCCGAAGGAAACGGCATGGCGTAACGTCATCAAGAGCATCGTCGCCGACCAGATCAAGGCCGAAGGGCTGATGCTGCTCGGCTGGCGCGACGTGCCGACCGACAACTCCTCGCTCGGCGAAACGGTCAAGCCGACCGAACCGGCCTGCATGCAGGTGTTCATCGGCCGCAACGGAGCGGCCAAGACCGACGACGAATTCGAGCGCCGGCTCTATATCCTGCGCAAGTCGATCTCGCAGGCGATCTATCAGCGCCGCGACCGCGGGCTCGCCGGCTATTACCCGGTCTCGATGTCGTGCCGCACCGTGATCTACAAGGGCATGTTCCTGGCCGACCAGCTCGGCAGCTACTATCCCGATTTGCACGAGCCCGATTTCGAGAGCGCGCTGGCGCTGGTGCATCAGCGCTTCTCCACCAACACCTTCCCGACCTGGTCGCTGGCGCATCCCTATCGCATGGTGGCGCATAACGGCGAGATCAACACGCTGCGCGGCAACGTCAACTGGATGGCGGCTCGCCAGGCTTCGCTGAGTTCGGAGCTGTACGGCAAGGACATCAGCCGGCTGTGGCCGATCTCCTATGAAGGCCAGAGCGACACCGCCTGCTTCGACAACGCGCTCGAATTCCTGGTGCAGGGCGGCTACTCGCTGCCGCACGCGGTGATGATGATGATTCCGGAAGCCTGGGCCGGCAATCCCCTGATGGATGAGCAGCGCCGCGCGTTCTACGAATATCACGCCGCCATGATGGAGCCGTGGGACGGCCCGGCCGCGATCGCGTTTACCGACGGTCGCCAGATCGGCGCCACGCTCGACCGCAACGGCCTGCGCCCGGCGCGCTATCTCGTGACCAGCGACGACCGCATCGTGATGGCGTCGGAAATGGGCGTGCTGAAGATTCCGGAGGAGCAGATCGTCACCAAGTGGCGGTTGCAGCCAGGCAAGATGCTCTTGGTCGACCTCGAGGAAGGCCGGCTCATCCCCGACGACGAGATCAAGGCGTCGCTGGCCAAAAGTCACCCCTACCGCGAATGGCTCGGCCGCACCCAGATCGTGCTGGAGGAATTGCGCGACGCGCCGACCAAGGGCTTGCGCTCCAACCTGCCGCTGCTCGATCGCCAGCAGGCGTTCGGCTATTCGCAGGAAGACATCACCATCCTGATGACGCCGATGGCGGCCACCGGCGAGGAAGCCGCGGGCTCGATGGGCAACGACACGCCGATCTCGGCGCTGTCGGACCGGCCGAAGCAGCTGTTTACCTACTTCAAGCAGAACTTCGCCCAGGTCACCAACCCGCCGATCGATCCGATCCGCGAGGAGCTGGTGATGAGCCTGGTCTCGATCATCGGGCCGCGGCCGAACCTGTTCGACCTGCAGGGGCTCGCCTCGACCAAGCGGCTCGAAGTGCGCCAGCCAATCCTGACCGATGCTGATCTGGAGAAGATCCGCTCGATCTCTGATATCGCCGACAGCCATTTCCGCTCGCGCACGCTCGACACCACCTTCCATGCCGGCTTCGGCGCCGCGGGCCTCGAGCAGGTGCTCGACGAACTCTGCGCGCGCGCGGAAGCCGCGGTGCGCGAGGGCGTCAACATCATCATCCTGTCCGACCGCATGGCCGGAAGCGACCGGATTCCGATCCCGTCGCTGCTGGCCTGCGCCGCCGTGCACCATCATCTGATCCGCGTGGGATTGCGCACTTCGGTGGGCCTCGTGGTCGAATCCGGCGAGCCGCGCGAGGTGCATCACTTCGCCTGCCTCGCGGGCTACGGCGCCGAAGCGATCAACCCGTATCTGGCGTTCGAGACCATCATCGCGATGAAGGACCGGCTGCCCGGCTCGCTCGACGATTACGAGATCGTCAAGCGCTACATCAAGTCGATCGGCAAGGGCCTGCTCAAGGTGATGTCGAAGATGGGCATCTCGACCTATCAATCCTATTGCGGCGCGCAGATCTTCGACGCGGTCGGATTGAAGGCGGAGTTCGTCTCGAAATATTTCGTCGGCACCCACACCCGCATCGAGGGCGTTGGGCTGGCCGAAATCGCCGAGGAAACCGCGCGCCGCCATGCCGATGCGTTCGGCGAAGCGCCGGTTTACAAGACCGCGCTCGACGTCGGCGGCGAATATGCCTACCGCACCCGCGGCGAGGACCACGCCTGGACCGCCGAGTCCGTCTCCACGCTGCAGCACGCGGTGCGCGGCAACTCGCTGGAGCGGTACCGGGCGTTCGCCAAGATCCTCAACGAGCAGTCGGAGCGGCTGTTGACGCTGCGCGGCCTGTTCAGGATCAGGACCGCCGAGGACGAGAAGCGCAAACCCATCCCGCTCGACCAGGTCGAGCCGGCCAAGGATATCGTCAGGCGGTTCGCTACAGGTGCGATGTCGTTCGGGTCGATCTCGCGCGAGGCGCACACCACGCTCGCGATCGCCATGAACCGGATCGGCGGCAAGTCCAACACCGGCGAAGGCGGCGAAGAATCTGACCGCTTCAAGCCGATGCCGAACGGCGATTCGATGCGCTCGGCGATCAAGCAGGTCGCCTCGGGTCGCTTCGGCGTGACGACGGAATACCTCGTCAATGCCGACATGATGCAAATCAAGATGGCGCAGGGCGCCAAGCCCGGCGAAGGCGGACAATTGCCCGGCCACAAGGTCGACGCCACCATCGCGCGGGTACGGCACTCGACGCCCGGCGTCGGCCTGATCTCGCCGCCGCCGCATCACGACATCTATTCGATCGAAGACCTCGCGCAGCTGATCTACGACCTCAAGAACGTCAACGAGGAAGGCCTGGTCTCGGTAAAACTGGTCTCCGAAATCGGCGTCGGCACGGTCGCGGCCGGCGTTGCGAAAGCGCGCGCCGACCACGTCACCATCGCGGGTTTTGAAGGCGGCACCGGCGCCTCGCCGCTGACCTCGATCAAGCACGCCGGCAGCCCATGGGAAATTGGCCTTGCCGAAACCCACCAGACGCTGGTGCGCGAGCGGTTGCGCAGCCGCATCGTGGTGCAGGTCGACGGCGGCTTCCGCACCGGACGCGACGTCGTGATCGGCGCGCTGTTAGGCGCCGACGAGTTCGGCTTCGCCACCGCACCCTTGATCGCGGCCGGCTGCATCATGATGCGCAAGTGCCACCTCAACACCTGCCCGGTCGGCGTCGCGACGCAGGACCCGGTGCTGCGCAAGCGCTTCACCG
>Ga0265314_10006663_pt1 | contig 10148 bp, 9 predicted proteins | sample 4126metaG_FD_203106 | JGI IMG/M metagenome (GOLD analysis project Ga0265314, IMG submission 203106) | Rhizosphere microbial communities from Carex aquatilis grown in University of Washington, Seatle, WA, United States - 4-1-26 metaG | ecosystem: Host-associated > Plants > Roots > Rhizosphere >... | reverse complement strand
GCGCTGTTCATCGGTGCGGTGTTCGTCGTGTACTTCTACGTCTGGCGCCGCGGTGGTCTCGAGTGGGACTGACCTGACATGGGCATCGAGGAGAAGATCCCAGACGGGATCCTGCTGACCACTGTCGCCAAGGTTCTCAACATCGCCCGGAAGAACTCCGTGTGGCCGGCGCAGTTCGGGTTGGCCTGCTGCGCGATCGAGATGATGGCGGTCGGCGGACCCCGCTTCGACATCGCGCGGTTCGGGATGGAGCGCTTCAGCGCCTCGCCCCGCCAGGCCGACCTGATGATCGTGGCGGGCCGGGTGTCGCAGAAGATGGCGCCGGTGCTCCGTCAGATCTACGACCAGATGCCCGAGCCCAAGTGGGTGCTGGCAATGGGGGTCTGCGCGAGCAGCGGCGGGATGTTCAACAACTACGCGATCGTGCAGGGCGTCGACCACATCGTGCCGGTCGACATGTATCTGCCGGGCTGCCCGCCGCGCCCCGAGATGCTGCTCGACGCGATCCTCAAGCTGCACGACAAGATCCGGACCGGCCCGATCAGCGGCAAGCCCGAGCACACGACGATCGGCAACTCGCCGTACGTCAAGCCGATCGAGCGCGACACCCGGGCCTCCAAGGGCCTGGCCGTCGATGCCGAGATTCCCGCGTTCACCTCGCCGCTGCCTGGAGCCGGCTCGTGACCGAACCGACGGATACGGCCGGCGAGCAGGAGCTCGAGCCGACCGGCACCGGTGGGCGGCGCCATGACATCTTCGGCGCCTCGGGCTTCGGCGACACCTCCGGCTTCGGCGGCTTGGTGGCCCGCCCGCCGCAGCTGGTCTCCACCCCCCGCCCGTACGGCGAGTGGTTCGACGAGGCCACCGACGCGCTCCAGGCGGCCTATCCGGCCTTCGGCGACGCGATCGAGCGGGTCGTGGTGCACCGCGGCGAGCTCACTCTGCACATCAAGCGGGAGGCGCTGGTCGCGATCGCTCAGACCCTGCGCGACGATCCCGGGCTCCGGTTCGAGATGTGCGCGAGCATTTCGGGGGTCGATTACCTGGCCGACCCGACCGGCCGGCGGCTGCACGCGGTCTACCACCTGCTGTCGATGACCTATCGGCGTCGGCTGCGGCTCGAGGTCTCCGTCACCGCCGAGGACCCGCACGTCCCGAGCCTGACCGAGGTCTACCCGACCGCGAACTGGCACGAGCGCGAGACCTGGGACTTCTTCGGCATTGTCTTCGACGGCCACCCGGGGCTGACCCGGATCGAGATGCCCGACGACTGGCCCGGCCACCCGCAACGCAAGGACTACCCGCTCGGCGGCATCCCGGTGGAATACAAGGGCGCCACCGTGCCACCTCCGGACGAACGGAGGTCCTACGCGTGACCAACACCACCGACGAGAGCTCCGCGACGACCTACAACGACAACGACCCGTACGCCGGCGTCGAGCCCGAGGGCGAGGGGCGGGTGTTCACGGTCGGCGGCGGCGACTGGGAGGACGTGGTCTCGGCGATCGATCCGGCCGAGAGCGAACGGATCGTCGTCAACATGGGTCCGCAGCACCCGTCGACCCACGGCGTGCTCCGGCTGGTGCTCGAGCTCGAGGGCGAGACGGTGATGGAGGCCCGGCCGGTCATCGGCTACCTGCACACCGGCATCGAGAAGAACATGGAGTTCCGTAACTGGACCCAGGCGGTCACGTTCATTACCCGCTGCGACTACCTCGCGCCCATGTTCAACGAGGCCACCTACTGCCTCGGGGTCGAGCGCCTGCTGGACATCGAGGACCAGATCCCGCAGCGGGTCCTCGTCCTGCGGGTGCTCGTGCTGGAGCTGCAGCGGATCTCCTCGCACCTGGTCTGGCTCGGCACCGGTGGCCTCGAGCTCGGCGCACTCACCGCGATGCTGCTCGCGTTCCGCGAGCGCGAGGAGATCAGCAAGATCTTCGAGATGATCACCGGGCTTCGGATGAACCACGCCTACATCCGGCCCGGCGGCGTCGCGCAGGACATTCCGCCCGGAGCGGTTGACGCGATCCGGCAGTTCGTCCCGGTGATGCGCAGCCGGATCGACGAGTACGAAGACCTGCTCTCCGCCAACCCGATCTGGATCGCGCGTACGCAGGGGGTCGGCTTCCTCGACACCGAGGCATGCATGCAGCTCGGCGTCACCGGGCCGTTGCTGCGCGCATCAGGACTTGCCTGGGACCTGCGCCGCGAGATGCCGTGCCTCGGATATGACACCTACGAGTTCGACGTCGTCACCGAGACCGCCGGCGACTGCTACGCGAGATACAAGGTGCGGCTCGACGAGATGCGGCAGTCGCTGCGGATCATCGAGCAGGCGCTGGACCGGTTGCGGCCGGGCCCGACGATGGTGGCGGACAAGAAGATCGCCTGGCCGGCGCAGCTCGCGCTCGGTGCCGACGGCCTCGGCAACTCGCTCGACCACATCCGCACCATCATGGGCACCTCGATGGAGGCGCTGATCCACCACTTCAAGCTCGTGACCGAGGGGTTCCGGGTACCGGCCGGGCAGGCCTACGTCCCGGTCGAGTCGCCGCGTGGCGAGCTCGGCGCCCACGTCGTGTCCGACGGCGGCACCCGGCCGTACCGCGTCCACCTCCGCGACCCGAGCTTCGTCAACCTGCAGGCGGTGCCGGCGATCACCGAGGGCGGGATGGTGTCGGACGTGGTCGCGAGTGTGGCCAGCATCGATCCGGTCATGGGCGGAGTTGACCGCTGATGTCGTTCCGCGAAACCGATCGCCCCGGCTCGGCCCCCGCCTCGACGGGGCTGTCCGAGGAGACCCGTCGGCGCGCGCCGGAGATCGTCGCCCGCTACCCGAAGCCGCGCTCGGCGCTGCTGCCGCTGCTGCACCTCGTGCAGAGCGACCAGGGCTATGTCAGCCCGGAGGGCATCGCGCTATGTGCGGAGGTGCTCGGGTTGACCAAGGCCGAGGTCAGCGCGGTGTCGACGTTCTACACCATGTACAAACGCAAGCCGGTCGGTGACTACCACGTCGGGGTCTGCACCAACACGCTGTGCGCGGTGATGGGCGGCGACGCGATCTATGCCGCGTTGAAGGAGCACACCGGCATCGCGAACCAGAATGGCGTCACCGACGACGGCAAGGTCTCACTCGAGCACATCGAGTGCAACGCCGCTTGCGACTACGCCCCCGTGGTGATGGTCAACTGGGAGTTCTTCGACAACCAGACGCCGGCGTCGGCGCGCGAGCTGGTCGACTCGCTGCGCGCGGGTGAGCCGGTCGCACCGACCCGCGGCGCATCGTCGGTGTGCACGTGGCGCGAGGCCGAGCGGGTGCTGGCCGGCTTCTATGACGGCCGTGCCGACGAGGGTGTCGCGGCCGGCCCGGCCAGCCTCGAGGGCCTCAACCTCGCCAAGGCCAACGAGGAGACAGCGTGAAGCTTACTCCCGTGCTGACCGCCAACTGGGGCGACGAGCGGCCGTGGACCCTCGAGGGGTACGGCGGCGACTACCTCGCGGCCCGCAAAGCCGTGACGACCATGGATCCCGACGCGGTGATCACGATGGTCAAGGACTCGGGGCTGCGCGGTCGCGGCGGCGCCGGCTTCCCGACCGGAGGCAAGTGGGGCTTCATCCCGCAGGGCGACGGCAAGCCGCACTACCTCGTGGTCAACGCGGACGAGTCAGAGCCGGGCACCTGCAAGGACATCCCGCTGATGCTCGCCAACCCGCACGCCCTGGTCGAGGGCATCGTGATCACCTGCTTCGCGATCCGGTCGAACCTGGCCTTCATCTACGTGCGCGGCGAGGTCCTGCACGTCGTACGACGGGTGCAGGCCGCGGTCGCCGAGGCGTACGCCGCGGGGCTGTTGGGCAAGGACATCTTCGGCACCGGTTTCGACCTCGAGGTGGTCGTCCACGCCGGGGCCGGCGCGTACATCTGCGGCGAGGAGACCGCGCTGCTCGACTCGCTCGAGGGCTACCGGGGCCAGCCCCGGCTGCGCCCGCCGTTCCCGGCGATCGCCGGTCTCTACGCCAGCCCGACGGTGGTCAACAACGTCGAGTCGATCGCCAGCGTCCCACCGATCATCGACCGCGGCGTCGAGTGGTTCCGCACCTTCGGCCGGGAGAAGTCGCCCGGCTTCACGCTGTATTCGTTGTCCGGCCACGTCACCCGACCCGGCCAGTACGAAGCGCCGCTCGGCGTCACGCTGCGCGAGCTGCTCGAGCTGGCCGGCGGGGTCCGCGAGGGGCACGAGCTGAAGTTCTGGACCCCGGGTGGGTCGTCGACCCCGCTGCTGACCGCCGAGCATCTTGATGCGCCGCTCGACTACGAAGGCATGACCGACGCCGGCTCCATGCTCGGCACGAAGGCGTTGCAGATCTTCGACGACACCACCTGCGTCGTTCGCGCGGTGCTGCGCTGGACCGAGTTCTACGCGCACGAGTCGTGCGGCAAGTGCACGCCGTGTCGCGAGGGCACCTTCTGGATGGTGCAGATCCTCGAGCGGCTCGAGGCCGGAGATGCCGACGCCAGTGACGTCGACACCTTGCTCGATGCCTGCGACAACATCTTCGGCCGGGCGTTCTGTGCGCTCGCCGACGGCGCGGTCAGCCCGATCGTGTCCTCCGTGCAGTACTTCCGTGACGAGTACGTCGCGCACTGGGAGCAGGACGGCTGCCCGTTCGACCCCGACGCATCGACGCTGTTCGCCTCAGCGGGAGCGAAGAAATGACCGCCGAGATGGTCGACCCCACGGTCGCGCCGGTCGAGCTGATCAACGCGACGATCGACGGCATCCCGATCCGGGTCCCGAAGGACACCTTGATCATCCGGGCCGCCGAACTGGTCGGGATCGACGTGCCACGGTTCTGCGACCACCCGCTGCTCGACCCGATCGGCGCCTGCCGGCAGTGCATCGTCGAGGTCGAGGGTCAGCGCAAGCCGGTCGCCTCATGCACGGTCACGGTCACCGAAGGCATGGCGATCAAGACCCAGCTGACCTCGCCGGTCGCGTCGAAGGCGCAGGAGGGCAACCTCGAGTTCCTGCTGCTCAACCACCCGCTCGACTGCCCGGTCTGCGACAAGGGCGGCGAGTGCCCGCTGCAGAACCAGACGTTGTCGAACGGCGCCGCCGAGAGCCGGTTCAAGGACGTCAAGCGGACCTACGAGAAGCCGATCGAGATCTCCTCGCAGGTCCTGCTCGACCGTGAGCGGTGCGTGCTCTGCGCCCGCTGCACCCGCTTCTCGCAGCAGATCGCCGGCGACCCATTCATCGAGCTGTTCGAGCGCGGTGCGCTCGAGCAGGTGGCGATCTTTGAGGGTGAGCCGTTCTCGTCGTACTTCTCGGGAAACACCGTGCAGATCTGCCCGGTCGGCGCGCTGACCGGTGCGCAGTACCGCTTCCAGGCCCGCCCGTTCGACCTGGTGTCGACGCCGTCGGTGTGTGAGCACTGCGCCTCCGGCTGCCAGCAGCGCACGGATTGGCGGCGCGGCAAGGTGTTGCGGCGGCTGGCCGGCGAGGACGCGGCGGTCAACGAGGAGTGGAACTGCGACAAGGGCCGGTGGGCGTTCGGTTACGCGACCAGCACCGACCGGCTGACCACACCGTTGGTCCGCGACGGCGACGGCTATCTCGTCGAAGCGTCCTGGAGCGAGGCGCTTGCACGTGCGGCCTCCGGCCTGTCGCAGTGGCGCGGGAAGACCGGTGTCCTGACCGGTGGCCGGCTCACCCTGGAGGACGCCTACGCCTACTCGAAGTTCGCCCGAGTCGTGCTCGACACCAATGACATCGACTTCCGCGCCCGGCCGCACTCCGCCGAGGAGCAGGAGTTCCTCGCCGCCGCGATCGCCGGCCGTTACCTCGACACGACGTACGCCGACCTCGACGCGGCGCCCGCCGTCGTGCTGGCCGGCGTCGAGGTCGAGGAGGAGTCGCCGATCGTCTTCCTCCGGTTGCGCAAGGCGGTCGGCAAGCGCGGGACGTCGGTCTTCGGGATCGCGCCGTTCGCGACCGGCGGCCTGACCAAGCTCGACGGGACCTTGCTGTCCGCCGAGCCGGGTGGCGAGGCGGACCTGCTCGCCGCGCTCGCCCGGGGCGAAGGCTCGGGCCCGATCGGCGCTGCCGCGGCCGGGTTGCGAAAGCCCGGCGCGGTCCTCGTCGTCGGTGAGCGACTGGCGACCTCACCGGGTGCGCTGAGCGCGGCCCTGTCATTGGCCGGCCAGACCGGCGCGCGGCTGGCGTGGATCCCGCGCCGGGCCGGCGACCGCGGCGCGCTCGAGGCCGGCTGCCTGCCGAACCTCCTGCCGGGCGGCCGGCCGGTGAGCGATCAGGCCGCCCGCGACCAGGTCGCCGCGATCTGGTCGGCGAACGTGCCGGGTGCGACCGGGCGCGACGGCGACGCCATCGTCGCGGCGGCCGCCGCCGGTGAGCTCGCACTGGTGGTCGCCGGCGTCGACCCGGGCGATGTCGCCGATCCGGCCCTTGCGTTGCGGGCGCTGGAGTCGGGTCCGTTCGTGGTGAGCTTCGAGATCCGCGAGTCGGCCGTGACCGATCGCGCGGACGTGGTCTTCCCGGTCGCGCCGGTGGTCGAGAAGTCGGGCAGCTACCTCGACTGGGAGGCCCGGGTCCGGCCGTTCGACGCGACCCTCGAGGCCAGCGGCGCCCTCGGCGACGGCCGGGTGCTGGATCGACTCTCGACCGAGATGGGCGTCGATCTCGGCGCCGCTGAGCCGCGCAACGTGCGCGCGGAGATCGCTCGGCTCGGGGCCTGGAACGGCGCCCGCCCGGCCGCGCCGTCGTACCCGTCCGGGCCGCTCGCGAACCCCGGAGCCGGCGAGGCGAGGCTCGCGACCTGGCACCTCTTGCTCGACGAGGGCCGGCTCCAAGAGCACGAGCCGCACCTGGCCGGCACCCGCAAGCGCGCGGTCGCGCGGCTCAGTGCAGCGACCGCGGCGTCGGTCGGCGTTGCTGCGGGTGCCGACGTCACGGTCAGCACCGAGCGCGGCCGGATCGTGCTTCCCGTCGAGATCACCGAGATGCCCGACCAGGTGGTCTGGCTGCCCACCTGTTCACCCGGCTCGCACGTGCAGGCGGCGCTCGGTGCCGGGTCCGGGGCGATCGTCCGGCTGGCCGCAGCAGGTGGATCGTGATGCGCATCCTCGCGGCCGCCCCGCCCGGCGGGACCGATCTCGGCGTCTTCGGCAACGACCCGTGGTGGCTGACCCTGTGCAAGTGCATCGTGGTCTTCGTCTTCCTGGTCATCACGACGCTGCTGATGATCTGGGCCGAGCGCCGGGTCATCGGCCGCATGCAGGCGCGCCAGGGCCCGAACCGGGTCGGCCCGTTCGGCGTCGTGCAAGGCCTCGCCGACGGCATCAAGCTGGCGTTGAAAGAAGACCTGATCCCGGCGATGGTCGACAAGCCGCTCTACATCCTCGCGCCGGTCGTCGCGTGCGCGCCGGCCTTCCTGTCCTTTGCAGTGATCCCGGTCGGCCCAGTGGTGTCCATCGGCGGTCACCGCAGCCCGCTGCAGATCACCGACCTGCCGGTCGCAGTGTTGTTCATCCTGGCGATGGCGTCGATCGGCGTGTACGGCATCGTGCTGGCCGGCTGGTCGAGCCAGTCGCCGTACCCGTTGCTCGGCGCCCTTCGGTCGGCCGCCCAGGTGATCTCCTATGAGGTCGCGATGGGCCTGGCGCTCGCCGGGGTGTTCCTGTACGCCGGATCGCTGTCGACCAGCCAGATCGTGACCTCCCAGCAGAAGCTCTGGTACGCCCTGCCGCTGATCCCGTCGCTGTTGATGTACCTGATCGCGATGGTCGGTGAGACCAACCGGGCGCCGTTCGACCTGCCGGAGGCGGAGAGCGAGCTGGTCGCCGGCTTCCACACCGAGTACGCCTCGCTGAAGTTCGCGCTGTTCTTCCTCGCGGAGTACGTCAACGTCACAACGGTCTGTGCCCTGGCGACCACCTTGTTCCTCGGTGGCTGGCGGGCACCGTGGCCGCTGTCGCTGATCGGCCACGACGAGCTCAACCACGGCTGGTGGCCGGTGCTGTGGTTCCTCGGCAAGATCTTCGTGCTGCTGTTCACCTTCATCTGGCTGCGCGGCACGCTGCCGCGGCTGCGCTACGACCAGTTCATGCGGCTGGGCTGGAAGGTGCTGATCCCGTTCAGCTTGATCTGGCTGCTGATCGTCGCGGCCTTCCGCGAGCTGACCAACCAAGGCCACACCCGGGTGCAGACCCTGGCCTACGTCGGCATCCCGGTCGCTGCGGTGGTCGTGATCTGGACCTTCGTGTCCGAGTCGCGGGCCAACCAGGCCGCTGCGGACGCGGAGCTGGCCGAGCTCGAGGCGGCCGCCGAGCGCGAGACCCGGGCCGAGGCCGGGGTGCCGTCGTACCCGGTGCCGGCGCTGACCGGTGCGCCCGCGGTGGAGGTCACGGCGATCTCGGAGTCGACGGAGGTGCTCGATGGCTGACGACGTCACCTCGAACCTGCCCGACGAGACCGGGACGCATCCGGCGGAGGTCACCCCCGAGCCCGGTCTGGCCTCCACGCCGGAGGCGGTGACTCCGGCCCCGATCGCGGCCAAGAAGCCGTCGGTGATCAAGGAGCTGTTCGCGCCGATCGCCGGCTTCGGCGTGACCTTCCGGACCATGCTGACCAAGCCGGTCACCGAGCAGTACCCCGAGGAGCGGGTGCCGACCGAGCCGCGCTTCCACGGCCGGCACGTGCTCAACCGGCATGCCGACGGGCTCGAGAAGTGTGTCGGTTGCGAGCTGTGTGCGTGGGCCTGCCCGGCCGACGCGATCTACGTCGAGGGCGCTGACAACACCGAGGAAGAGCGCTTCTCGCCGGGTGAGCGGTACGGCAAGGTCTACCAGATCAACTATTTGCGCTGCATCTTCTGCGGACTGTGCATCGAGGCCTGCCCGACTCGTGCGCTGACCATGTCGAACGAGTACGAGCTGGCCGACGACAGCCGGATCGACCTGATCTTCACCAAGGACCAGCTGCTGGCCCCGCTGACGCCGGAGATGGAGGCGCCGCCGCACCCGATGCGGTTGGGCAGCACCGAGCAGGCTTACTACAACGGGCAGCCGGTCGTGCCGGCACCAAAGGACGGCCACCAGTGAGCGGCGTGCTGCTCGCGGCCGCGTCGAGCTCACCGCCGCTGCACGAGGCGTTCCTCTTCTGGATCCTCGCGCCGATCGCGGTCGGCGCGGCGCTCGGAATGGTCCTTGCCCGCAGCGCCGTGCACGCGGCCCTGCTGCTTGCGGTCGTGATGCTGTGCCTCGCGGCGTTCTACACCGCGGAGGCGGCACCGTTCCTTGCCGTCGTACAGGTCGTGGTCTACACCGGCGCGGTCCTGATGCTCTTCCTGTTCGTCCTGATGCTGATCGGGGTCGACTCGATGGACTCGCTGGTCGAGACCCTGCGCGGTCAACGGCTGGCCGCGTTGCTGGTCGGGCTCGGGTTCGTAGTGTTGCTCGTCGCGGCGCTGGCGACCGCGCTCGCCGGCTTCTCGCCGAAGGGCGTAGGGGCAGCCGAGGCCGGTCAGGGCAACGTCGGCGGGATCGCGAACCTGCTGTTCAGCCGTTATGTCTTCGCCTTCGAGGCGACCAGCGCCCTGCTGATCACGGCCGGGCTCGGCGCGATGGTGCTTGCCCACCGCGAGCCGAGCGAGACCAAGCAGCGCACGCAGCTCGAGCGGATGCAGGCGCGGACCCAGCGTGGCGGAGCGGGGATGGGACCGCTGCCCGGGCCCGGCGTCTACGCCGACCACGACGCGGTCGACACCCCGGCCTTGCTGCCCGGCGGCGCGGTCGCGCCCACGAGCGTCCCCGAGTTCCTTCAGGTGTCGGCCGCCCGCCCCCACGTCGACACCACCGAGCACGAGTTGGAGCGATGAACGAATGAGCGCCAACTACTACCTCTACCTGTCGGCGGTGCTGTTCACCATCGGCGCGGTCGGCGTGCTCGTCCGTCGCAACGCGATCGTCGTCTTCATGTGCATCGAGCTGATGCTCAACGCGGTCAACCTGACCCTGGTCACCTTCGCCCGCCTCAACGGCAGCCTCGACGGCCAGATCATCGCGTTCTTCGTGATGGTCGTGGCCGCGGCCGAGGTCGTCATCGGCCTCGCGATCATCATGTCGGTCT
>Ga0265314_10006662_pt1 | contig 10150 bp, 9 predicted proteins | sample 4126metaG_FD_203106 | JGI IMG/M metagenome (GOLD analysis project Ga0265314, IMG submission 203106) | Rhizosphere microbial communities from Carex aquatilis grown in University of Washington, Seatle, WA, United States - 4-1-26 metaG | ecosystem: Host-associated > Plants > Roots > Rhizosphere >... | reverse complement strand
ATCAGCACGTTGTCGCGCAGCAGGCGAACTTCGTTGTTGCGCCCGATCACGCCGTCGTCGACATAACAACCGGCGACGCTGCCGACCTTTGAAATCCGGAACACATCGCGCACCTGCGCGCGGCCCTTGTAGACTTCTTTGAACACGGGTTCGAGCATCCCCGTCATGGCCTTCTTGATCTCGTCGGCCAGTTCGTAAATGATCGAGTGCAGGCGGATGTCCACCTTTTCCTGCTCGGCCGTGGTTTGCGCCGCGCGATCGGGGCGGACGTTGAAACCGACGATGATCGCGTTCGACGCTGACGCCAGCAGCACGTCGGTTTCGGTAATGGCGCCGACTCCCGAATGCAGCACGCGAATCTTGACCTTGTCGTTCGACAGCTTTTGCAGCGTATCCGTCAGCACCTCGGCGGTGCCGCCGACGTCGGTCTTCAGGATAATGTTCAGCTCCTTGGTTTCGCCTTCCTTCAATTGATCGTGGAGCTGATCGAGCGTAATGCGATTGGTCTTCGACATCGCCACTTCGCGCGCCTTGGCCTCGCGATAGATGACGATCTGCTTGGCCTTGGCCGTGTCGGTCACCACTTGCAGCGTGTCGCCCACTTCGGGCAGCGATTCAAGACCCAGCACCTCGGCCGGCATCGACGGCCCGGCTTCGCGGATCGGCTCGCCTTGATCGCCGAACATCGCACGCACTTTGCCGAACACTGAGCCGCAGATGAAATAGTCGCCGACCTTCAGCGTCCCATTGCGCACCAGCACGGTCGCCACCGGACCGCGTCCGCGATCCAATTTCGCTTCGAGCACCGTACCCATTGCAGGCCGTGCCGGATTCGCTTTCAAGTCCTGAAGCTCCGCCACCAACAAAATCATTTCGAGCAGCGTCTCGATACCGGTTTTGGTCCTTGCCGAAACCGGAACCATGACGGTGTCGCCGCCCCAGTCCTCAGCCAATAAGCCGCGGTCGGCCAGTTGCTGCTTGATGCGCTCGGGCTGCGCGTCCGGCTTGTCCATCTTATTGATGGCCACAATAATCGGCACGCCGGCAGCTTTGGCGTGGTCGATGGCTTCGAGCGTCTGCGGCATCACGCCGTCGTCCGCCGCCACTACCAGCACCACGATATCGGTGACCTTGGCGCCGCGGGCGCGCATGCGTGTGAACGCTTCGTGACCCGGCGTATCGATGAAGACGATGTTCTTGCCGTTCTTTTCGACGTGATACGCGCCGATGTGCTGCGTGATCCCGCCCGCTTCGCCGCCGGCCACATTGGCCAAGCGAATCGAATCGAGCAGCGAAGTTTTACCGTGATCCACGTGGCCCATAATGGTGACCACCGGAGGCCGCTTCTCGCGATCCAGATCGACTTCGGTCTGCTGAATGTCGTGCGTGGTTTCTTCTTCGTAGCTGAGCTTGTTGGTGGACGCGCCGAAATCGCGCGCCAGCTCTTCGGCCAGCTTCACATCCAAAGTCTGATTAATCGTGGCGAAAATTTTCTTTTCCACCAACCGCTTCACCAGCAGGTTGCCTTTGATGCCGAGCTTTTCGGAAAGCTCTTTCACCGTGATGCCTTCGGCGATAGTGATCTCGCGATCGATGGGCGGCGGCTGGAACGATTCCTGCCGGCGCATCACCGGACGGATGCGTCCCTCTTCATCCTCACGGCGGCGATCAGTGCCGCGCGCTCCTGGTTTAGTTGCGTGACGGCGGCCGGGATCTGCCGGCAAAGTTGCAGGCTCCGCGCGCAACGGAGACGACGTCGGATGCATCGAACGCCCGCGCGGCGGCCCACCGGGACCACCCGGACGCGACGGTCCGCCCGGACCACCGGGTCCGCGCATCAACGGCTGGCCCGGACGCACCGGACCGGTATAAATCGGACGTCCCGGAACTGGACTCGCTGGGCGAGCGGTCGGCATTCCGGGGCGCGGAGCCCCCGGCGCCGGAGCGCTCGGCATGGCCGGACGCGCCAGCCGCGCCACCATATCGGCGCGCGGTGGAACCACCGGACGCGCTGCAGGTTGCCCCACTAAATTCGGTTTTGCTGGAGGACGCAACGGTCCACTGCTGTGCCCTTCCTGTTGCGGCGCGGCAGCTCCCGGCATAGGCCGGGGAGCAGTGGGACGCGGAGGCGTCGGAATCGTAGGCACGGCAGCGCCTGGCCGGGGCGCGCCCGGCGTCGTCATCATGGTCGGAGGCGCGGGATGTGCAGGAGGCGGAGCCGGCGGAGGCGCACTTAATCCCGGCGCGGGTTTGGGAGCATCGCTCACCGGCGACGGCATCGGCTGGCGCGGGCCGGAAAGAATCTGGCCGGGCCGCGGCGCCGGCGGCGCGGAGCGCGACGGAATCACAGGCCCACGGTTCACCGGAGCACTCGGCGGCGCACCAGGCTGGCCGGTCGCGAGTGGCGGACGTAACGGAAATGCCGGGCGCACCGGCGCTGGCGCGGCTTCCGGAGTTTCCACGGGAGCTGCGGCCACAGGACGCGCAGGTTCAGGAGCAACAGGCGTTGGAGCAGTCTTCGACACCGGCGCCGCGGGTTCGGCAACGCGAGCCTCGGGCTGGCGCACAGGTTCTTCGCGCGGCGCGGGCTCCTGCTCGGACTCTTCGGCTAGGCCCCCGCCAGCCACGCGGCGGCGAAGGTTCAGCACGACTTCATCATCGAGCGAACTGGAGTGCGTCTTCTTATCGGTGACGCCCAATTCCGGCAACAACTCCAGAATGACGTTCGGCTTGACCTCGAGTTCTCGAGCCAGCTCGTTGATGCGAATTTTACTCATACGTAAAACCCCGAAGCGTACTACAAGTACTCCAGGGATTGAGCGAAAACCTTCCTTAGAACCGAATCCGCGCGCCGAATTTTACTTCGGCAGCTCGGACGACTCCGCATTGTCTATCGTAACAGATTCATTTTGCGGCTCACTTACAGCCTCGGCTGGCTCTGCCGGAGCCGATTCAGCCGCCGCTTCCGGTGCAGCCGGCTCTTCGACCGACTCTTCAAACTGCCCGTAATAACCGTTGACCGCCGTCTGAATGGCCTCGACCGTTTCCGGGTCGATTCCGGGCAGCGCTTCGAGTTCCTCAGGCGTCATCGAGCCCAAAGATTCAACGGTTGTGACGCCGCCTTCCATCAGTTTCTCGACCATGGCCTCGGTCAGCCCGTGATCGATCAGCACCGATACCGGCGCTCCCGGGACCACCAGCGCGGCCATTTGCGATTCCACTTCCTGGCGCTTCTCTTCTTCACTCTTAATGTCGATGCGCCAGCCTAGAAGCTTCGCGGCCAGGCGCACGTTCTGCCCCTTCTTGCCGATCGCGAGCGAGAGCTGCGTGTCGTCGACCACCACTTCCATGTGCTTGCCGGGCCCGTCGACCACCGTCACGCGCGCGATCTTCGCCGGGCTCAGCGCGTGCGTGGCGAAGATCACCGGATCGTCGCTGAATTCGATAATGTCGATCTTTTCGCCGCGGAGCTCACGAATGATCGATTGCACGCGCATGCCCTTCATGCCCACGCAGGCGCCAACGCTATCGACGTCGCGGTCACGGCTCGAAACGGCGATTTTAGTGCGCTCGCCGGCTTCACGAGCGCAGCCTTTGATGATCACCGTGTTGTCGTAAATCTCCGGAACTTCCTGTTCGAAAAGGCGCATCACCAATTCCGGTGCGGCCCGCGAAATAATCACGCCGGCGTTCTTGCCGGTTTTGTCGACGCTCTTGATGACCGTCGCGATGCGATCGCCCACGCTGAAGCTTTCGAGCTTCGACTGTTCTTTCTTCAACAGCCGCGCTTCCGTCTTCCCCATGCTGACGATCAGATCCGGACCTTCGATGCGCTTTACTTCACTACGCACCAATTCGCCGATGCGTCCGGCGTATTCAGAGAACACATTGTCGCGCTCGGCTTCGCGGACTTTTTGCAAAATGACTTGCTTGGCGGTTTGCGCCGAAATGCGGCCTAGCGCGTCGGTCGGTTTCGGGAAACGAATTTCCGAATCGATTTCCGCATCGGCGCGAATCTTCTGCGCGTCTTCGAGCGAAATTTCCTTATCCGGATCGGTGACTTCGGCCACCACTTTCTTCACGCCGTAAATCAGGATCGCGCCAGTCGATTCATCCAGATCCGCCGCCAGCTCTTCATTGGTATGAAAATGCTTGCGCGCCGCCACCAGCATGGCGTCCTTCACGGCGTCCAGGATGATCTTCGGGTCGATCCCTTTTTCCTTGCTTAAAATTTCGATGGATTGAACAATCGGTCCAAGACTCATAATGATTTCCGTTTTCGTAGCTGGGAATTACCACTCGAACTTCAGGTTGGCTTTTTCCACCTGTTCGAATGGGAACTGCACGCTTTTGCCGGGTCCGGGTTCAAGAGTAATCACACCCGAGGTGAAACTCTTGAGCGTCCCGGTCAGGTGGCGCTGGTTTTCGACCGGCTGCCGTAAAACCACCTTGACCTTCTGGCCCACAAAGCGCTCAAACTCGCGAGGTTTGGTGAGCTTGCGCTCGACTCCGGGCGAACTCACTTCCAGGCGGTAGCTGGCTCCCGGGATCACGTCCTCGACGTCCAAGATGGTGCCGACCTGGTGCGAAATGAACTCGCAGTCGTCGAGCGTAACTCCTTGCGGCGCAGTGGGATCCAAGGCTTGGCCGGGAGCCGGCGGGCGATCGATAAAGATGCGCAGAACCCGATTGCGGCCGCCGCCCACTAAGTCGACATCGACGATCTCGATGCCCTTGCTGGCGCCGACTCTTTCCGCGATCTCGATTACTTTGTCTATGACAGCCTCACGGTCAGCCATTTGGCCCTGCCGCTACCCTTAAAATCGTGCCAGCCAATAAAAAAGTGGGCTTGCGCCCACTCAACCTATTCGCCAACTGATACTAGTATACACGACGCCCAAACGTTCATGGACTCGACGACTCTGCATGTCCTGCTGGTGGTATTCATCGCTACCTTGATTCGCTCCACCTTCGGTTTTGGCGAAGCGCTGGTTGCGGTCCCGCTGCTGGCGCTCAGCCTTGCGATTGAGATTGCTGCTCCGCTCGCCGTTCTGCTGTCGATCACCATCGCCGCCGTGGTTGTGGCGCAGGACTGGCGGAAGATTCACGTCAGCAGCACGGGCTGGTTGCTGGCGCCGACGTTTGTGGGGATTCCGTTAGGCATCGCGTTGCTGACCAGCGTGCACCAGCATCTGGTCAAGGGCGTTTTGGCGGTGGTGATTGTGGCTTTCTCCGGCTATTCGCTGCTGGGCAAAAGACCGCCGGAGTTGCACGAGGATAGCCGTCCCTGGCTTTTAGGCTGCGGGTTTTTCGCCGGCGTGCTGGGCGGAGCTTACGGAATGAACGGGCCTCCGCTGGTGATTTACGGGGCCATGCGGCGCTGGTCTCCGCAACACTTTCGCGCGACATTGCAAGGATATTTCTTGCCCGCAAGCGTGGTGGCGATGGCCGGTTATGGGTACGCGGGATTGTGGGTTCCCGCAGTCACGCATTACTTTCTGATTTCGCTGCCGGTCGCGCTGCCCACTATTCTTCTGGGACGCGCGATCAATCACCGCTTGCGCGGGGATGCGTTTCTCAAATATGTTCACGCCGGTTTGGTGTGCGCGGGCGTGGTGCTGCTGATACAAGCGCTCAGGCCCACTTCTTTCCGATAGCGCCTAGGTCGGCTTTGCCTAGATCTTCAGGCGTCATGGCCGGGTGGAATTCGACGTGGGCGTTGAAGCCGAGAAACCACGGCTCGGCGAGCGCCGGGATCTTGGAGGCGTCTTCGAGGTTGACGACGATGATGCCGCCGCGCTGGCCTCCGAACTCGGAGAAGTAGGCCGCCTCGGGCTTGACGTCGGCCATGATCTTCTGGATTCTCGCTCCGGCGGAACCGTCTTTCACATAGGTATTGAACGGCTCGACCGGGAATTTTACGTGGATCAGGATTCGCATGGTTCATTATTCTACACGCATCCACAATTCCGAGGCGAGCATGCCGCGCCACGCGGATTCGCCGCGCGATAAACGAAAGCCATGACGCTCGAACAGCGGATGATGATCGACCAGATGCTGCGTCTTTAGGCCGGTTGCGGCGCGGAAGAACAGGTACAGCGCGCGCACTAATAATCCTGGATGGCGGAATTCCGAAACCAGCCAGCGGGCTTGTGGGGTCGCCGCGCTCGTGATCCGCGCGAGCAGAGTGGCTTGATCGGCTGCATCGAAGCAATCGAGAAAGAAGTGGGTAACGATCAAATCGTATTCCGCCGCGGGGAGCGGCGTGGTGCGCGCGTCGTCCTGGCGATAGGTGACGCGAAGATCGCCGGCGCGGCCGCGAGCGAGTTCGAGCATGCGCGCGCTCAGGTCGACGTAATCGATTTGTGCGTGCGGCGCCGCCCGAAGCAAAGCGTACAGCGCGCGGCCGTCGCCGTCTCCCAAGACCAAAACGCGGCGTGCGTTTGCAACTTCGGAAAGGAATGCCGCGCGGCGGTGTTCGAGAGCGCGACCGAAGCCCGCGTATTCGAGCCAACGATAGCAGCGGGCGATGCGATCGCAGTTCACGCGACCATCGGCAGGAACAACAGCGGACTTAGCAGCGCCACGTCGGCCAGCACGCGCACGGCGTCCGCCGACAGCCTGCGGTGCACGCGGCCGAGCAGCAGGAACGCGGCGGCGCTGGCCAGTTCCGCGCCGCCCAGGATGGGACGGTGCGCGTATAAGAGGACTCCGGCAGCGCAGGCGAGCACGATGGCGGCGGCGCTGGGCGACCAATCCAGCCTTTCTCCCTCCCAGCGCTGGATGGCGATGCAGTTCATCCAGCACAAGCCCGAGAACAGCAGGATGGTGGCCACGTCGGCGGGAGTTTTCACCTTGCTCCAGGCTTCAAGCGACGCGCCCAGCGCGAACAAAACGCCCACGGCCGCCTCTTTCGGCCCGCGCAGCATTCCGCAATGCACCAGCGCGAAATAGACGCCGACGGCGGCGAGCAAAATCACTCCGCGCAGGAACAGGCCGGTGGATAAATGTTCGGCCGCCAACCAAGCGGTAAGCCCGAGCACCGACATCCAAAGAGGAAAGAGCGGCTTCCACCAGCGCCGGTAAAACTCATGCCGCGGAGAATGGCAATCGCCTTTCCAGGCGTCGAGCGTGCGATCGGCCGCGTAAATTAACCACACCGTGAGCAGGAGCAGCAGCGCAGCCACGCCATCGACCGGCACCTGGAAGCAGCGCGCGAAGAGAATCTGCCACAGCACGGCGACGATGGGAGCATCCAGGCTCAGCAGGTTGGGCCACAGCCAGAGGCGTGTCGGTGTCGTTCGAACTCGCAGCGCGCTCTCCACACCTCTTATTATGAACTCATGCGCGTGCGTATTCTGTTTTTGCTCACGGCTCTTTTCGCCGTGTCGCTCTTCGCGAAAGACCGGCCCATTCCGATTAAGGTTGTGGTCGTCACCATGTTTGAGCGCGGCGCCGATACCGGCGATCAGCCGGGCGAACTGCAGTATTGGGTGGAGCGCGAAAAGCTCGACCGCGTGATTCCGTTTCCGCAGGGTTATCACGATCTGCGTATGAACGGCGACGGCGTGCTGGCGGTGCTGACGGGCGTGGGGACCGCGAAGGCGGCATCGACGATTATGGCGTTGGGCATGGACCCGCGCTTCGATCTCACGAAAGCGTATTGGATCGTCGCGGGGATTGCCGGCATCGATCCTGCCGACGGCAGCCTAGGATCGGCCGCATGGGCCGAGTGGGTTGTCGACGGCGACATCGGATACGAAATCGACGCGCGCGAAATTCCCAAGGATTGGAAGACTGGGTTCGTACCGCTGCGCAAGTCGGTGCCCTATGAGCTGCCGCTGATGGTGCCGAATAACGGCGAAGCGTATCACCTAAATGCAGCCTTGGTTGATTGGGCTTTTCGCCTCACGAAAGACGTGCCGTTGACGGATTCGGAAGCCATGCAAAGGGAGCGCGCGTTATATTCGTCGCCCAACGCGCAACGGCCTCCATTTGTGCTCAAGGGCGACACGCTTTCTTCGAGCACGTTCTGGCACGGCAAATTGATGGACGAGTGGGCGAACGATTGGGTGAAGTATCACACGGGCGGGCAGGGCAACTACGTCACCACCGGCATGGAAGACACCGGCACTTTGCAGTCGCTGACATTTCTGTCGAACGCCGGGAAGGCCGATGTGAACCGCGTCTTGGTGCTGCGCACGGCCAGCGATTACGATTCACCCACGGGATCGATGACGGCGGCCGAGAGCCTGGCGCGCAATAAGATCGGACAATACACGGGCTATCTTCCGGCGCTCGACGCCGCGTGGCGGGTGGGACGCACGGTGGTGGCGGAGATTGTGAAGAACTGGGCGCAATACAGGACGACGATCCCGGGGAGTGGGCCGCGATAGATATGGACGTGGTGACAGGACGAGAAGAAGACGGCCGCTGGTGGGCCGACATCGAAGCCATGCCGGGAGTGATGGCGTAGGGCGACACGCGCGAGTCCGCGATCGCCGCTGTGAGAGCCTTGGCGCTGCGCGTTGCCGCGGATTGCATTGATCACGGGGAAGACATCCCCGGCGCGCACAACAGTAAAACTTTTCTCAAACCTTGAGCACTACTCGTTATTTCGTTGGGATGGTCACAGAACCCAATGCCTGCAGCTTAGGATCCAGCACGATCACTCGCACCTTCTGCACTTGATTGCTCACCGGCACATCCATCGGGAATGGAATTCCGTCTTTGGTTGCTTGATCGAGCTGCGCTTTGGTCATGGTCAGGTCCACGCGCGTGGCGGGGGAGGTTACCTTTACGGAATTTCCGTCATAGAGGGCCGTGATCATATCGAGTTCCACTTTGTAGCGGTCGCCGTCGGGTTGAACTAACACGTCTGCCGTGTCGGCGCGGATGTCGAAATGAACGGAGTCGCTCTGCGGCTTGCGCGAGATCGCCACTCGCAAGCCAATTTCAGTAGCCTCAAGGGGGCTGCGGATCTGGTTGTCGAAGCGCGCGGCTTCCTGCTGCTCCGGGCTGGGGCCGGCGGGCTCCGGCGTGAGTCCTTCGCGCGTCAGCAGGTGAACTCCTTTGCGCGTCGTGTCCACGCGAATCTTAGTTTCCTTGCCCTCTTTTTCAACGGCGGCGGAATAGTAAGAGATGCGGTAACTGCCGCGGGCGTCGGTCATGGCGTCGGCGAGCGCGCCCGCGGGATTATCGTGCGACGACCAGCGCCCGCCGGTCAGCCCGGAGAATAGTTGCAGGGTGCGGGAAAGCTCCGAACCCACGCCGTTGGTTTGATCCACCGTGTAGATCGCGGTCTGCGATTGCGCCATCAGTTCGCTCATCTTTCTTACTTCGGGCGTCAGGTCGACGATGGCGTTTCCGGCCGCGCGAAATACTAGCGGAAGCCCTTGCGTGACCCAGATCAAGCTCTTGCGGCCCGCCAACGTGCCCATTTTAAGGCGCAGCATGTTGAGGCCGTCGAAAGTTTTTTGCAGGCGCACATTCATGTCGTCGCGGGCGTGGAATCCTTGATATTCCTGGATGCCATGCTCGAGTTCATCGCGCAGTTCCTGGGGCGAGGGATCGGCGGCGCGGAGGTCCGCGTCGGTGCCGGGCAGCGGATGGATCGGCGCCAATTCTCCTTTGTTGGTCAGAAAATATATATAAATATTCCCGGCCGTTTCCAGCTTTTGAATGGCGGTGCCCAGTTCGATGCCGGAGCGGCCCGCCAGGACCAGTCGTTCATTCCAGCGATCGAATAGAATTATCACCGGCGCGGCCGCGGCGTGGTTATCGAACTCTCCGGGGGAGTGCGCAGCGCTGTTCCGGTTGCTGCCGGCGAAATGGAAGAAAGCGATGGGTTGTGGCTTGCCGTCTTCGCGAAGCTGCAGGTCTGAGGCTTGCAGATCGGTGACGGGTTCGTCGCGCGAGTTGGTGGCGGCGACGTTGAGCGTGATCAATTTTCCAGAGGAGGGCGGCTGCGCTGACAGAGGGAAGACGCAGGCCAGGGTAAGGAATAGGAAGGCGCTTCGCATCATGCCCCTAACGTACACCGGGCGTCCTTCACGAGCAAGGCTCCCCAAAATAGTGATAGTTTGGGCCGGGCGCGGCGATTTTTATCCCAACGTGGCGAGCAAAATAATACTGCCGGCGCACAGCTTGA
>Ga0265314_10006661_pt1 | contig 10153 bp, 6 predicted proteins | sample 4126metaG_FD_203106 | JGI IMG/M metagenome (GOLD analysis project Ga0265314, IMG submission 203106) | Rhizosphere microbial communities from Carex aquatilis grown in University of Washington, Seatle, WA, United States - 4-1-26 metaG | ecosystem: Host-associated > Plants > Roots > Rhizosphere >... | reverse complement strand
AGCGACCTCCGAAGTCCTTTTTGCAGTCGCGCGCCCAGATTTTCGTGCCCTTCTCAGCGTCCAGCGCGTGCAACATTCCCGATGCGCTGAACGTATAGATTTTTCCATCGTCGAACGCCGGCGTCGAGCGCCCATTGCCCCACTGCGGATTTCCCGAATCGTAATTTTCGGGGTATTTGAAGGTCCAGACATCCTTTCCAGTCTTCAAATCGACGGCGCGGACGACGTCCTCTTTTCCCTGCCGGTCGATGATGAACATTTTCCCGGCCGCCACCGCCGGACCCGCGTAGCCGCCGTCGCCGAGGTTTATACGCCAGAGTTCCTTCGGCGGTTTGGTCTTCCAGTCCTTGTTGATTCCGGTTTCGGTCGAGAGGCCGTCGCCCTTTGCGCCGCGGAATTGCGGCCAATCCGAACTCGCCGATGCGTTGGCAGCCAGAACGAGGAAAAGAATTGAATAAAGCGCGCGCATGAAAGTCTCCTTCAGTATCACATGAATGACGAGGCATCGTTCTATTCCGCTGACGCCCGCGCAAAAAGTGTATTCAAGCATGCGCGTTTTCGCGAGGTCAAGAAATGCTGCTGTCAAACGGTCGGTCTTCGCTCAAGGCTGTTGCGCTTGCTTTGAGTGCGTTGCGCCTTAGGGTAATCAGCGAGCCCCTCATCATGCGAAACCTAATCCTGAATTTGATTGCCGGTCCGCTCTTTTTGACGCTGCTCGTCTGCGCGACAGCTCGCGCGGCGGCGCCGACGGGCGAGTATGTGTTCTCGGGCAAAGGCGCGATGTTGCTGACCTTTGACGCGAGTGGCGCGTATTCGGGCGTGGCGGCGTTGCCGCAGTTCGGCGTGGTCAACATATCGGGGACGCTGAGCGGCAGCGGCGGCACGTTTGTATTGAGCGACCGCTTCAACGGAAAAACGCTCGAATCGGGAACGGCGAGCGGGACGCTGTCGGGGCGCGGTTTTCGCATGACGCTGGGTTTGACGCGCAGTTTGAGCTTCATCGGCACGCCGCGCGCGGCAGCGACGCTCGCGCCCGCGGGACTTTTTTCGGCGCCGCTTCCGCCGGTCGATATTTTGTACCAGTTCGTGCCGAGCGCCGATGCGCAACTGGTGACCATGCAGGGCGACCAGGATTTTTTCATCGATCTGAATTTGGCGCTTGGCGGGCAGTTCGTTTTCGACGGACTCGGACGCGGCTTCGGCGTGGTGTTTGAGAACAGCGATCCGGGCGGCACGCCGCACTGGGCGACGGTGCGCTACAAGCGCGACGGTTCGCTGGCGCTGCGCGTGTACACGTCGCTGTTTGGCGGAAAATCGCGCGCGCTGCGGCTGGCGAAAGTGAGTTCAGGCGGCACGTTTGACGGCATTTACACGGCGGTAATCACGCCCGACGGTTGCGTAACGCAATCGGTGAAGATCACGGTGAAAGACGATGTGATATCCGGCAGCGACGCAGCCACCGGCGCGATCAACGGGTTTGTGGATTTCAACGGACACGCGACGTTCTCGGCGGCGAAGTTCACAGTCGGCGACACGACCTGCGCGCAAGCCGGGGCGCACCCGGGAACAGTGACTTTCAACGGTGATCTATCGAACGGCGCATTTCCGATTATCATGAGTGGCACATTTATCGGAACGGGTGTTACGGGAACGTTTGTACTCGATCAGCCGGTCGGCCCGACAGGGGCAACGACGACGGCTACGGCCGCGCGGCAGGAGACGTGGAGTGGAACTCTAACCGGCACGCACGTCAGCAACATTCAAAACGGCGGCCAGTGGAGCGAGTCCTATGCGTTGACGCTGAATTTTCCATCCGACCTGATCGCGGCGCTGCGCGGCAAAACAAAGATACTCGCCGCAAGCGGATCGATGAGCGGCGCCGAAACGGTAGTGACGCAGCCGCCCGCGATTCTCGATGCGACGTACGTGGCGAGCACGCTATCCGAGACGGCGGTGACAGTAGTTTTTGCGGGGAACTTGAGCCCAAACGGTTCGATCATTGATCTGCAATCCACGTCGGTGCTGATCCCGTCGACCGTGCATTTCACGACGGCGGGAAAAGCGGACGAGAGCGAGAACCGTCTGGCTCTGCGCCTGCATGTGAAGCACATCAATTCCACGCAACTTAAGGGCGAGTGGCCGTTTGGCACGTTCGTATTGACGAAGAAGTAAACGCCCCTCCGCAATCAAAAGGTCAAAACATGCGACTGATTCAGATTCAGAACGGAGCGATGCGCGCGGTGGCGGTTGTGGACGAGCCTCGCGTGCGGATTCTCGACGGAGCGCCGTCGGTATTGGCGCTTGCGCGCGAGGCGATCGAAACACGCACGGGTTTAGTGCGGTTGATCGAAAAGAAGGCGACGCGCGAATCGTTGGAGTACGATCCGATTTACGCGGGATCGTCAGCGTGGAAACTGCTGCCGCCGTTCGACCATCCGGACGAGCCGGCGCGCTGCCTGGTTTCGGGGACGGGACTGACGCATCTGGGCAGCGCAAAAAATCGCAATGCGATGCATAACGCGAGCGCCAACGACGTCACCGACAGTATGAAAATGTTTCGCTGGGGCGTTGAAGGCGGAAAGCCGGCGGCGGGAAAAGCGGGCGTCGCGCCGGAGTGGTTTTTCAAAGGTGCCGGCACGATTCTGCGCGCGCACAACGACGCGCTGCCCGTGCCGTTCTATGCCGAAGACGGTGGCGAGGAAGCGGAAGTCGCGGGACTGTACGTGATCGCGCCGGACGGATCTCCGCGGCGTGTGGGCATGGCGGCGGGGAACGAATTTTCGGACCACAAATTCGAGAAGCGCAATTATCTATACCTCGCGGGGTCGAAGATTCGGCCGTGCGCGCTCGGCCCGGAGTTGGTTGTCGATCCGGCGTTCCAATCGGTTGCGGGAAAAACGTCGATCGTGCGAGGCGGAAAAGAAATCTGGACGAAAGAGATCGCGACGGGCGAAGCCGAGATGTCGCACAGCCTCGCGAACATCGAACATCATCATTTCAAATTTGAATCTCACCGCCGCCCCGGCGACGCGCACGTTCATTTTTTCGGTGCGCACAGCTTGAGTTTCGGCGACGGGATCGAACTGGCCGACGGCGACGTGATGGAAGTGCGCTGGGATGGTTTTGGCCGAGGATTGCGCAATCCGTTGCGCGTCGCGGCCAGGAGCGACGCGACGGTAGCCGTGGCGTCGCTCGCGTAGTGAAAGGAGCAAGACGTGAGAATGAATGCAATGCGTTTTTTCGCATGGATGGCAATCGTGGTCGCGGCACCGCTCATTCATGCAGCCGAGCCGGCCGGCAAGGCCACAGCGAAATCGCCAGTGGATAATCCGCCGATCGGCAATGCGAAATTGATCATCGAAGAAGATTTTGAATCGACAGCGGCGGGACAGATTCCGAAGGGATTCACCAAAAACGGAGCTGTGTCGGTGGTCGACGACGTGGCGCACAGCGGGAAAAAATCGCTGCGCATGGAAGCGGCAGTGAACGGCGCGCGACGGATCACGTTGAAAGGCGACGCGGTGACGGCGCTGGGCGGAACACATTGGGGACGCCTCTATTTCAAAGTGCAACTGCCGGCGCCAATGCCCGAGGGCGCTGGAAAATTTCCGGTAATTCATTCGACGCTGGTGGCTGGTTCGGCGCAGAGTCCGAGCGCGAAAGATCCGATTGAAGTACGCGTGCTGGACACTGTAATGGGTCCGAAAGGCACGTTTCAATACATCTACAATGTTCAGCCGCGCAAACGGCCGGAGTTCGCTCACGGAGGAAAGTACACGAACCAGTACTCGGACCAATGGACGCTGGCCGAGTGGTACGTGGATTACACAACACAGACTTACCGATTTTTCATCAACGGTGAAGAGATGAAAGACGTGTCCTTCAGCAAGGGCGCGGGCAATTTCGAGGGCTCGGAAATTCCCGAAGTTTTCGAAAGCCTGTCGTTCGGCTGGAACAATTACCAGCAGGCCGGCAAAGGGTTCGTGGCGTGGATCGACGATATTGCGCTGAGCAAAGAGCGCATCGGAAGCCGCGGGATCGCGGCGCCGAAGAAATAGTCAGTGAGAAGAAATGGTGGGCGATACTGGACTCGAACCAGTGACCCTCAGCTTGTCGAGCTGATGCTCTAACCAACTGAGCTAATCGCCCATCGAAGGGAAAAGGATTTAATCACGCACACCCGCGAGCGTCAAGTGGAAGCCTGCGAATAAATCTGCGGCGGCTCGCGAATCGATCGGGTATAATTCCGGTATGGAACTCGACGACACCGTCTGCTTCTGCTTCCACGTCACCTACCGCAAGCTGCGCAACTACGCGCGCCACAACAAACCGCGCGTAGCGTCCATGATGAGCGAGTGCCTCGGCGCGGGAACCGGCTGCGGGTGGTGCTGCCCGATCATCATCAAGATCTGGGAGCAGAACGGCCAGGGCGACGGCTCAGAACTGGGTTCGATTGCCGAGCGCAAAGCCAAGCGCGAAAATTATTGGATGGAAAAGTACGGCAAGAAGCCGGGCGAGGGTCCGCCGGCATCGGGCGGCAGCAAGCAGCCTCAGTAAAAAGTAATTTTATTTCAGGCCGTGGCGTTTTTTGAATATCGGCCAATCGTTTTTCAACTGGATAAAACCAGCCAGATCTGGGCAGAGCAAAAACGGATTTGTTTTCTTTTCCAGGCCGATCGTGGAACTCGGACGGACGCCGTAATCGTGGCCCGGCCAGACCGTCGCGACGTCTGGAATGACCTCCAGTACGCGCTGCAGACTGTTCCATTCAATGCGCGCGTCGATTTCGTTTCCGGTGCCGCCGACTTTTCCGACGAAAAGCAGATCGCCGGTGATCAGCAGGCGGTACGTCGATTCGTAAACGACAAGGTGATCGGCCAGGTGGCCGGGCGTGTAATAGAATTTCAGACGCAACGAACCGACGTTCATTTCCTGCTCGTCCTGCAACTGGATGTCGGGCATCGCCGGGCAATCGGGATGCGCGGCGACCTGCGCGCCGGTGAGTTCCACGGCTTTCGCATTTCCATTGATGTGATCGTGGTGGCCATGCGTGTTGATGACATGAGTGATCTTAATTTCCTGATCGACTGCGCGCTGCACGACCACTTCGGGTGAAAAGGCCGGATCGATCAGCACGCCGGTTTTGGCTTCGCGATCGGCGAGCAAGTAGCCGAAGTTTCTGTCGCCGCCGACGCGGATCTGTTCAAAGATGAGATTCAAGCGGAACGCCTCCGGTGAAAATTATTTTGCAGCCGCGGCCTTTTTCGCAAACTCGGCCTTCGCTGCGGTGATAAACGCCGCTCGCACGCCGGCGGCAGCCTCTTTAAGGCGCTCGCGATTCGGTACACCAACAATCTTTACGTTGTCGAACTGCACCCGCGCGTTTTCGCCGCCGTCGTTGGTCCTGCAGAATAATCCCACAAAACGCGGCTCAAAATTCAGCGGTTCCTTGTAAACATACGTCGCTGTGCGTCCCGCCCCGTTCGTGGCAAGACATACAACCTGCGTGGGCGAGCAATTCATCTGCAGGCGCACGCGGTCCTTCGGACGGCCGGGCAGAAGAACGCCTTTCGACCAGAAATTGTCCTTCGCCGGAGTGCTCGCGCCAAAAATCATCTGCACGTCCTTCGCTGAGGCATCTTTAATGCTCAACCGTGCCACGTTTGAGCCGCCATCCCAAACGAGAATACCGTAGTCGGGCTTATCCTTCTTGTTTCCGTCGGCCAGCAGCGTCACGTTGGTCTCAACGGTCCACGTATCATTTTTCAAAAAGAGCGGAAGCTTGAACACCGGCGTGTCGCGCCGGTCTTTTCCGTCCCAATTATGCTGGCCGACAGTTTTCACAACCACGGCGCCGGCTTTCGCGTCGTGCTCCGAATCGCCGCTGTTGTTCGGCTTGTCCATGATCCATGCACTGTAATGTTCGGGCGAGGAAAAATCGTACAGAATTTCGACGCCGTTTCCGCCGGCGTGCACGGTGGTTTTGTACATCGACCACTCGCCGTCTTTCATCGATGCCGTGTCGTAACGCAAACCCGCGGTGCGTTCGATCAATTTGTCGCCAACGTCGGGCTCGGTGCTCATCGCGGTCTCAATATCGCTCAGTTCATGTCCCGCCGCGTCGGTGTTCTTCATGTGCGACTTCACCTGCTTTTCCAGCGTATCGAGCTGTGCCGTCAGCGCGGTCAATTTTTTCTGTCGCGCCGCGTCGAGCAAACGCGTTCGCGCATCGGCGATGCTTTTCAAGACCTGGCGCGATTTTACCACCGCGGCTTCTTCAACAGGAGCGGCCGACGCGGGCTTTGGAGCGCTTCCGGCATCCCTTGCGTTGGGCGGAGGATTCGCAGTGGTCAGCGAAAACCGAAAACGGCCGAGGCCGTGCTTGCCGTTTCCGGATTGGAAATCCAAAATGACGCTGAACGTGGTGCCTTCGAGTCCGCCTGCGGGTTGCGTGAAAGGAAATACCGCGACGGTGGTTTGGCCGAAGCGCGGCATGACGGCCCAGCGCGTATCGGGATTGTCGTCGAGCACGTACCGGACGAACGCGTCGTTTTCTTCAAAACTGGCGCTCGGATTTGAAATTGCAAGGCGTTGCGGTTTTCCGCCGAGCGGTTCGGCATCGACCGTCAGTTTGGAGAGCGCGAAATTTCCGTTTGCACCGCGCCCTGGACCTTTATTTGGTAGCGAATCGTCGGGCATCACTTCCAGCCGAAGCGCGGAAATGGCCGCCACCGAGGTGCGGAACTGAATCGTGTACGTGTCGCGATCGGGATTGTTCCCGCTGACGAGAATGGAATTGTCCGGAAGGCGCGCGAATGTTGCGCCCCCGGCGGCCGTGGTTGCGACTGTTTCGGGAACGAACCAATCTGTTGTCATGAGCGGCGCACCGATTTCGGAGAGTTTCTTCTTCCACGCCGCGTCCATCTGCGCCAGATAGTCGAGCTTGTCTGATTTCGCGGCACGTTCGCGCGTGTCGTCGGCTTCGGCGGTGAAATCGGCGAGTTGCTGCTGTACCGTGCGATCGAGTTTTTCCCAAGCGCCTTTGACCGATTCAAACCATGGGGCCGACGCGTGTTTCTGCCCGAGATTCTTGAGCAGCGCGGACGCCGCGGTAAAGCGCGCACCGGCGCTCAGCGTCGCCACTGTTTTCAGGCCGTCGTCGAACTCTTTGGGGCCGTTATCCGGCGCGGCAACTTTTGCAGCAACAGGAGTGGGCGCGACCGGCGTCGCCGTTTCATTCGATGCGTGCGTTGCAGTCGAGGTGTCGAGAAATCGCGGCCCGGACGGAGCCGGTGCTGCGGTCTCGGGCTGCGCAGGTTCAGATGCGACTTGAGGCACCGGCGTATTTTCCGGGGAACTTCGCGGAGGCGATTTGGTTTCGGTTGAGTGCGCGGTTTCGGTGCGGTTTCGCGTCAACAGCACGCCCAGAAACATCAACAAGCCGACGGCGAAGATTCCGCCTGCCAGAATCAGCTTCATTGATTTTCGTTCGGGCGGAACACTTGGCGCACGCAGCGCGGCTGGAACTTTGGAATCGCTGGCCGCGTTTCCGGAATCTGCTTTTGCCGGCAGTTGAATGAGTCGCGACGAACGGCGAGCGGGCGGTTCCGCGGCACTTGCGCCACTCGCCGGAGTCTGTCCGCGCGTCGCCGGCAACAGTATCGCGCGCGACGATTTGCGTGCCGGAGTTTCAGCAACGTGCACGTCCTGCACTGGAGAACACTTGCTGCAAAAATGCTCGCCAGCAGCATCGACGTACCCTGCCGCGCCCGGCGGATTGATCAGCCGAGTGCACTTACAGCAATACCAGAGGCGGCTGTCACTAGTAGGTGCCGACGAAGATTCAGACTCGCTCATCGCGTGTTAACCGTTTGACCGCAAACACGATAACACCGGGAATGTCGGTTTCAAAAGTAATCCTGATCACATTGATATGCTAAGATTGTATTAAGATTGCCCAAAAATTTGCAACCAAAATCACACAAACCAATCTTGCATTAATATCACAATGTAGATACAAAGAGTGGATACACAAATTTCAGGTCACCGAGATCACTTTAGAGCGAGTCTCCCGTTGCGTCCATTGAGAGGCGCGTGGCTTGTTCTACATCATAAGGAGGGGTTTATGACTTCGTATGTCAAGTCACTCAAGTCTCTGGCAGTTGCCATAGCCTTGATGATGCCTTGCGTTGCTCTGGCAGCAGATGGAGCGGGCAGTCGAGGCGTCACGGATAGCGTAGTGTCTACGGTTGTAGGCGGTAACGGAGATGGCACAGCGGACGCGACGAGCGCGTCATTGACGCTCCTTCAAGGTGGCATTACCCGCGATTCCGCTGGTAACCTGTACTACACGGAAGGCAATCGCATCATCAAGCAAACCGGCGCCACGCTGTCAGTCTTCGGCGGCGAAATTGCATCCGGTTCTGCCGCGGAAGGCGTGAAGGCGGCGAACGCGCGATTTAATGCGCCGACGTTGTTGACGGTCGACCTCTCAAACAATATTTACGTGCTGGATGTCGGCAACTTCCGCATCCGGAAAATCGATACCAATCAAATCGTGACCACGGTGGCCGGCAATGGTGTTTCGGCCTTGACTAGCGTCATCGATTTAGGCCATGTCGCGACAGACGCCAGCATCCCTGCCGGAATTGTAGGAATCGCTGTTAATGCGGCCGGCGACATCTTTTTCGCTTCGGGCCAGGCCGGAACCAACCGTATCTACAAGATCGCCGCTGCCGATCACCTGCTCACGGTGCTCGCCGGCGACGGAACGAACGGCGCTTCGCGAAGCGGAACGTCTACCGTAAATTTGCCACTCGGCGGATTTGTTCACGACATCGCGCTGCTGGCAAATAACACGTTGATCTATTCCACGGACAGCGCGATTCGTAACCTTCAGGCTGACGGCACGCAGGTTGTGATCGCTGGTGTGCTGGACACGACTGTCGCATCTCCGGGTAACGACGTGGTTACGTTGACAGCACTTTATCCCGATAACGGCACTTTGGATGCACTGCAATTGATCACTCCAACGGTCAATGCCAATCAAGTTGGCGGCCTCCGGCCAACCGCTCTTGCAGTCGACGGCGCAACTGTTTTCTTCTTTGATCAAGTTGAAAGACGCATCCGCTCGTTCACAGTGGGCGGCAAGATCCAGTCGGTGTTGGGCGACGTCAACGAACACGGCGCAACTTTTATTGCGGGATATCGCGATGTTCCGAACGCTTCGCCGAACACGCCTCGCGGGGGACTGGTCGTTTCCGCTGGACCTAATGGCCTGATCGATTCGGTCGTAAATGGAACAGACAGTCTCGACAACAGCCAGCGTCCGTTCCGCGTATTTTCAGGCAACAATGGAACGGCCGAAACGACAGCGACCGGTGACGACGTTCAGGTCGTGCCCGTGGCAGGAGCGGCCACGGACGATGTGTCCACTCGCAATGACGACCCACAGCACCGGATGAATCTGGCGGCGGTAAGCGCACGAATTGTTGCTGCATCAGGCGTGGTTACTTTTGTCGACGACGGCAATGCTGTCGTTCGCCAATTTAAGGCCGGCGGCGCACTGACCACAATTGCGGGCGCCACGAACGCCAACCGGAAAAATAATCTGAACACCAACAACAATCCCAAGCTTAGCACCAGCGCACCGATTCCGGCATTGGGCGCTCCGATTACCAGCCCGTCACAGATCGCCCACGACGCCGCAGGCAACCTGTATTTCGATGCCTTTGACGTTCTGAACAATCATAACATCTGGAAATACGACGGCGCCGCCAAGACAATTTCCGTCGTGGCTGGCCGAACGATCACCAACGGCTATGTCACCGCGTTGGGCGAAGGTGGACCCGCAGTGACCGCTCCTTTGGTGGGGCTTGGCACTCAGGTATCCGTACTCGCCGATGGCACCAAATTATTTGCTGAAACTGACCCAAATGGATCCACATCTAGTCGTGTAATTCGCGCAGTCAGTCCATCGGGCGTGATCTCGACGGTGGCGGGAATTCCAGGCATCAGTATCACAAGCCCTAATGGAAATCCCGATACAGACTACTCCGTTGTTAAGGCAAATGGCAGTCTCGTCAACAACACCGGACGAGTTGGATTGAAGGCGACCGATGTCGCTCTCGCAACGCCATATGGAGTGGCGGCT
>Ga0265314_10006660_pt1 | contig 10155 bp, 11 predicted proteins | sample 4126metaG_FD_203106 | JGI IMG/M metagenome (GOLD analysis project Ga0265314, IMG submission 203106) | Rhizosphere microbial communities from Carex aquatilis grown in University of Washington, Seatle, WA, United States - 4-1-26 metaG | ecosystem: Host-associated > Plants > Roots > Rhizosphere >... | reverse complement strand
TTGTTATCTAAACCCTCAGATGATGCTAGAACTTGAGAAAAAGTTTACAGAGGAGTGTAAGGTAGGTACAATCATTATTAGTTACCAGTTTAAGTTGCCACATCTAAGACCTTATAGAATGATTACTGTTGGTCATCACGAGAGAATATATTTTTATCGCCTCGGGCGATAATACATGGTGCCTATAGTTTAGCGGTAGAACAGCGGGTTGTGGTCCCGTTAGTCTGGGTTCAACTCCCAGTAGGCACCCACATTTGAGGCAAAAGTGATATAATATACAAATAAACTATTATTAAGTTAAATAATATGAGTCTTGAAAATCTTTCTTCTATTGAGAAAAAAAATCTTGAACAATTAAAAATAGAGGCTCAAAACGATATCGGTCTACAGTTAGGTTACGCTGGTGTCACTTCAACATTTGAGGATGCAAAGTGGCTCGAGAATAAATTAGAATATTCTTCCAATATTGAGGATTTTATAAACTTTCTTCAGGATAAATATGGCGAGGAACACCCTGGCATAGTTAATTATGCAAGAATTTCAAGGACACTAGATGAATATTTTGACAATAAATTATAAGATAAATCCATCAACGACCCACTCTTTTAGATTGAGAGTTCTAAACATATCACATAACTCACCCAGGTACAAAAAATAACCCTAATATTGGGGTTATTTTTGTTTAAACAGTGGTGGGAGTTAAAATAAAAAAGACTAAATATTAAGGAAGAAGCCTAAATCTTGACTCAGAACTCGGCTTTCTCTATAATAATAGCCATACGAATATGAGTTTAAGAAATTCTTCAAAGCACACCCGACTTTTCCTGACCGATCCTCAGGCGCTTTTTGCGCATGGGGAAGCTTTTGTAAATCATTAAATAGTTTAATAAACAAAAAATAAACCCGTGCGCGATTTCAGTAGTAATACTGAAGAGGCGTACGGGTTTTTTAATACCTAATTTTAAAAAAATAATTAAAAATTAATACTATGAACGATCTTTTCTTCATTTTAATAACCATTGGATTTTTTGCTCTGGCTTTACTCTATGTAAAGCTCTGCGAAAAACTATAACTATATGAGTACAATAATTATTGGCATCATTGCCGTTCTGTTGCTTGGATATTTAATCGCGGTAATGATCGCGCCAGAAAAATTCTAACTATATGAATATAAACTCTTGGCTACAACTTGGAATTTTTATCGCCGCGTTGCTTTTGATTACCAAACCCCTCGGGCTTTATCTCGAAAAAGTTTTGGACGCGAAAGGTAAAACGTGGTTGGATAAAATTCTTAAACCTTTAGAACGACTAACTTATAAATTATTTGGCATTGACCCGGAAAAGGAACAAAATTGGAAATGGTATGGAATTTCCGTATTAGTTTTTAGTTTTATAGGTGTTTTATTTACCTATATTATTTTGCGGCTACAGCAATACTTGCCACTGAACCCTCAAGCTTTCCCAAATCTTTCGCCGCATCTGGCATTCAACACTGCGGTCAGCTTTGCTACCAACACTAACTGGCAAAGTTATGCTGGCGAGTCCACTATGTCGTATCTGTCACAGATGGTAGCGTTAACATTCCATAACTTTTTGTCAGCCGCAACTGGTATTGCCATTGCCGCGGCCGTGGTGCGCGGTATCGCTCGCCATTCAGCTAAAACGATTGGTAACTTTTGGACCGATATTACCAGAGTTACTTATTATTTGTTAGTTCCAATTTGTTTAGTTTTTGCTGTGGTATTGATTTCGCAAGGAGCAATCCAAAATTTTAAGCCCTATACCACTGCCAAACTAGTTGAACAACAAACACAGACTGTGACAAACCAAACTATACCTCAAGGACCGCTAGCTTCGCAGGAAGCAATTAAAATGATTGGTACAAATGGTGGCGGTTATATGAATGCCAACTCAGCGCATCCGTTTGAAAATCCAACCCCTCTCACAAACTTTTTGGAAATGTTAGCTCTGATTGCTATACCGAGCGCTCTTACGTACTACTTAGGAAGAATGGTTAAAAATCAAAAACATGGCTGGGCGGTTTGGATTATAATGTTTGTCCTTTTTATGTCAGCAGTTCTAGCAACCTGGCATTTTGAAGCAGCGGGCAACCCTATTCATCAGCAACTTGGCATTTCGCAAAGCGACGGTAATATGGAAGGCAAAGAAATTCGTTTTGGTATTTTCAACTCTTCCTTATTTGCCGCGGCGACAACCGACGCTTCAAATGGAGCTGTAAATTCCATGCACGATTCTTTCACTCCACTGGGCGGTCTAGTTCCTTTGGCCAATATTCAGTTAGGCGAAATTGTTTTTGGTGGCGTGGGGTCCGGACTTTACGGTATGTTGGTCTTTGTAATTCTTGCGGTCTTTATCGCGGGACTTATGATCGGACGAACACCGGAATATTTAGGCCAAAAAATAGAAGCTTACGATGTTAAAGTTTCCGGATTGTTTATTTTGGTTTCAGCCTTCACTATTCTCGGATTTACCGCTTGGGCCGTCGTGAGTAAATGGGGTTTAGCTGGATTAAATAATAGCGGCCCTCATGGCTTTAGCGAAATCCTCTACGCCTTCAGTTCAGCTAATGGAAATAACGGCAGCGCTTTTGCCGGCCTGACTGCCAACACGCCATGGTATGACACAACACTTGGTTTAGCTATGCTCTTTGGTCGCTTCCTAGCTATTATCCCCGTTTTAGCTTTGGCCGGTTCATTTGCCAGAAAAAAATTAACGCCGGCCGGCCCGGGCACTTTCCCGGTTTCCGGACCAACTTTTATTTTGTTGGTAATCGGTACGATTATACTTGTTGGCGCATTAACATTTTTGCCAGCACTAGCGCTCGGTCCAATCGTTGAGCATTACTTAATGCAGGCGCACATCTTATTCTAAAATTTATGACAATTAAATCTCAACAATTATTCAATTCAAAAATAATTACTGAAGCAATCAAGAATTCATTTTTGAAATTGAACCCGCGAAAAATGATAAAGAATCCAGTGATGTTTGTTACCATGGTCGGTGCCGTGATTACTACGTGTGAAATTTTTATTTCCAATGAACCGCATCGATTCACAATTCAAATTGCCATTTGGCTGTGGTTTACCGTATTGTTTGCTAACTTTGCCGAAGCTATGGCTGAAGGTCGCGGCAAGGCTCAGGCAGATGCACTGCGAAAATCCCGTACTGAACTTTTTGCCAATCGTTATAAGAGCAACGGTCTCTTGGAACAAATCAACGCTGATCAATTAAAAAAAGGCGATGTTGTTTTGGTCGTCGCCAATGAAGTTATCCCAGGCGATGGCGAAGTAATCGAAGGCGCCTCCACGGTAGATGAATCAGCTATTACTGGCGAGTCAGCTCCGGTGATCCGAGAAGCTGGCGGAGATCGAAATGCAGTTACCGGCGGCACTAAAATTTTATCTGATGAAATAAAAGTTAGAATTACCGCAAATCCGGGTGAAAGTTTTCTTGATCGGATGATTACTTTGGTCGAAGGAGCCAAAAGACAAAAAACACCAAATGAAATCGCTTTAACTATTCTTCTCGCGGCCCTCACAATTATTTTTCTCGTCGTAGTTATTGCTTTGCGACCGATGGGAATATACAGTGGCGCGATATTTTCCGCTACCGTGTTGGTCTCTCTATTAGTCTGTTTGATTCCGACGACAATCGGCGGGTTGCTCTCAGCAATTGGCATTGCTGGTATTGATCGCTTGGTTCAAAAAAATGTTTTAGCCATGAGTGGTCGAGCTGTGGAAGCCGCAGGTGACGTGGATGTTCTTTTACTTGATAAAACCGGAACTATTACTTTAGGCAATCGCCACGCCACAGAGTTTTTTCCGGCACCCGAAGTTAAGATGGAAGAATTAGCAGACGCTGCTCAGCTTTCTTCACTGGCCGATGAAACACCCGAAGGGCGCAGTATTGTGGTGCTAGCAAAAACTTTCGGCATCCGTGGTCGAGAAATTACAGAAATGCCTCATGCAACCTTTGTGCCTTTTTCTGCACAAACAAGAATGAGCGGATTAGACTTGGATTCAACTAAATATCGCAAAGGTGCGGTTGAAACAATTAAACAATGGTGCCATGGCACATTCCCGCAGGCAGTGAAAGAAGAAGTCGAACGAATCGCGAAAGCTGGGGGAACACCTTTGGTAGTTGCTAAACAAGATAAAATTTTAGGAATCATTTATTTAAAAGATGTAATTAAGGGAGGTTTAGCTGAGCGCTTTGAACTTTTCCGAAAAATGGGGATTAAAACTATTATGATCACCGGCGATAACCCTTTGACTGCAGCAACAATTGCCAAGGAAGCCGGGGTGGATGATTTTCTAGCCGAGGCTAAACCGGAAGATAAATTAGCTCTTATCCGCAAAGAACAAGCATCGGGCCGCTTAGTAGCCATGACTGGTGACGGAACAAATGATGCGCCGGCTTTAGCTCAAGCAGATGTGGGTGTAGCTATGAACACCGGCACTCAGGCGGCCAAAGAAGCGGGTAATATGGTTGACCTTGACTCCAATCCAACTAAATTAATCGAGATCGTAGAAATCGGCAAGCAAATGCTGATGACTAGAGGAGCACTCACCACATTCAGTATTGCCAATGATGTCGCTAAATACTTTGCCATCATTCCCGCGATGCTACTCGCGACCTTTCCGCTGATTGCACCGTTGAATATTATGCATTTGCATAGTTCCTATAGCGCAATACTTAGCGCCGTCATCTTTAATGCGTTGATTATCATTTTGCTCATTCCCTTGGCGTTACGCGGCGTAAAATTCCGACCCTTGCCAGCCGCAGTTATATTGCGTCGCAATTTGCTTATTTATGGTCTCGGCGGAATTATCGCTCCGTTTATTGGCATTAAGTTGATCGACCTTATAATAACTGCATTAAAATTAACTTAAATCTATGAAAGACTTTCTTAAAGAAATCAGAATATCAATAGTCGCCACAATTGTGTTTGCGGTTGTGGTTTGTGGTTTCTATCCAGTCCTCGTTTGGGCATTGGGACAATCGTTATTTCACTCACAAGCGAACGGCAGTTTAATCACGGATAACCAAGGACAAATAATAGGCTCTAAATTACTCGGCCAGCAATTTACTTTAGCAAAGTATTTTCATTCTCGTCCGTCGGCGGCCGGTAGCGGATATGATGCCACAGCTTCAAGTGGCACAAACCTGGGTCCGACATCGCAAAAACTAGCTGATGCAATTAAACAGAATATCGAAACCTATAGAACTGAAAATAATTTAGGCGCGAATATTCCTATTCCGGCAGATGCAGTAACGGCGTCGGGTAGCGGCTTGGATCCGGAAATTAGTTTGGCTAATGCCCAGCTTCAAGTACCGCGAGTAGCTAAAGCCCGATCAATAACCGAAGATCAGGTTAAGAATTTATTAAAACAAAATACGGAAAATCGAAGTCTGGGAATTTTCGGCGAAGCTGGCGTAAACGTCCTAACGCTTAACTTAGCACTCGACCAAAAGTATCCAGTGAAAAAATAATAGTCGGATATGAAAAATAAAATCACCAGATCTCTCATAGAAGTGGGGTTCATTATTTTTTTGTTTTACTCTAACTTAATGATGGGCGAATTTACCCGTTCTGGTTTGGGGCACAAATATGGTTTTATTTTCGCAGTCAAGGAAGTTTTTACTTTATCCAATTTTGCTATTGCTGTAATTGCCGCTCTGATTGGTTATATTACCTTCGAGTTTTTGAGGGAAATATATTAAATAGTTGGCATTTGATATAATTAGATTATGAATAATAAAACCCCCGAAGACTTTCTCGATTTAATTAAAAAAGAAAAACGAGGAAATCTAAAAATTTATTTGGGTTCGGCGGCGGGAGTTGGCAAAACCTATCGCATGCTTTTGGAAGGCCACCACTTAAAAGAGAAAGGAGTAGATGTTGTGATTGGTTATTTAGAGCCTCATGAACGAGCTGAAACAATTGCCCAGATAAAAGATTTAGAGCAAATTCCGGTTAAAATTATTAAACACGGAAATTTAGAATTACGAGAAGTAGATATTGAAGCTGTGTTGAAACGTCACCCGACCGTAGCATTAATTGATGAGTTAGCTCACACAAATGCTCCAGGAAGCAAAAATGAGAAGCGTTACCAAGATATAGAAGAACTGCAAAATGCGGGTATTAATGTAATTACTACCTTAAATATTCAGCACTTGGAATCTTTATATAATATCGTCGAAGAAGCAACCAGTATTAAAGTTGCTGAACGAATTCCTGATGCGATTGCTGCGAAAGCAGATCAAATTGTTGATGTAGACTTAGAAGCCGAAGATTTAATTGAACGGTTAAAGGCAGGGAAAATATATAAATTAGAAAGAATCGACACTGCACTTAACAATTTTTTTAGTTTGCCAAACCTCAATCGACTAAGGGAAATCGCCTTAAGCGAAACGGCAAACCTTTTGGATAAACGACAGCGTGAAAAATTTCAAGCAAAGACTAAACCTAGTGCTCTTAATAAAATTATGGTCAGAATCCGTGGTTCTGAAGTCGAAGCCGATTCAGAAGCGGTTTTACGACGTGCTTCCCGATTAGCTTCTCAACTTAACGCCACATGGTATCTAGTGCACGTTATGACGGTCGCCGAGGAGAGCCGACGTTTATCACCTGACCATGATAAACTTTCTAGAATATTTAAGTTGGCGGAAAAAATGGGCGCCGAAGTTTTCGAGTTAAAGGAAGAAGATGTCCCTGGTGCGTTGATTCGCTTTGCCCGAGCGAACGGCATCACTCATTTAGTACAAAGCCATCCCACGCCAAAAAAGTTTTGGCAGTTATTCAAAAAGTCCTATACTGAAATTCTTATTAATAGTTTGCCGGACGTTCATATTGTTATGGTTTAATAAAAAGGATATAGTTATAAGATAAGTTTATCAACGATCCACATAAAATTATTATGGATAGCATTTATCAAGAGTCTTTAGATTTACACAAAAAAAATAAAGGAAAACTAGAGCTAACGAGTAAAGTATCACTCAAAACAAAAAAAGATTTATCACTAGCTTATACGCCCGGCGTCGCCGAAGTTTGCCGAGTAATCGCACGGGATGCATCATTAAGCTCAATCTATACGATGAAAGGAAATATGATTGCTATTGTCTCTGACGGGAGCGCAATCTTAGGACTAGGAAACTTGGGTCCGGCGGCGGCCTTACCCGTTATGGAAGGCAAAGCAATTTTATTTAAAGAATTTGCCAATGTTGACGCTTTTCCAATTTGTCTTGATACTCAAGATACTGAAGAAATTATTAAAACAGTAAAATATCTTGCTCCAAATTTTGGTGGGATTAACTTAGAAGATATTTCAGCGCCACGCTGTTTTGAAATAGAAGAAAGATTAAAAAAAGAATTAGATATCCCTGTCATGCATGATGATCAACATGGTGCCGCTACTGTCACCCTCGCCGCACTCATTAATGCACTAAAATTAACTGACCTGAGCAAAGAAAAAGCTAAAATTTTAGTTAACGGCAGTGGCGCCGCTGGTGTTGCTATAACTAAACTGTTGCTGGCTTATGGTTTTGAAAATATTATTGTGTGTGATAGTCAGGGAGCGCTATATGCAGGCAGAAAAAATTTGAATGGTATTAAAAAAATACTTTCCGAAAAAACCAACAAAAATAAAATTTTAGGAAAGCTCGAAGAAGCAATAAAAAATAGAGATATATTTATTGGCGCCAGCGTCGCCAATGTTCTAACCGAAGCTATGATCAAGACAATGTCAGATAAACCAATTGTTTTTGCTTTGGCTAATCCAATTCCAGAAATTATGCCCAAAGTCGCCAAGCAAGCTGGTGCTTTTATTGTAGCCACTGGACGCAGCGATTTTCCTAACCAAATAAACAACGTTTTAGTTTTCCCAGGAATTTTCCGTGGTGCCCTAGATAATAAAGTTAAACAAATAACTGACACAATGTTAATACGAGTCGCCGAACAGTTAGCGGCAATAGTTACGACACCAACACCAGAAATGATAATTCCGGATCCACTAGATAGAACTGTTGCCAAAGTTGTTGCGGCGCAGATTTACTAAAAAAACAACCCCTAACAAGGGGCTGTTTTTGTTTCAAGATTATAAAACCTTTTGTCCCTTTATTATTCTTATCAAAATAACGATAATCGCTATCACGAGAAGAACGTGGATGAAGCCGCCAAGAGTATAGGCGGTGAGTACACCAAGTAGCCAGAGAATAAGTAAGATAACAGCAATTGTAATCAACATATATGTTAGTTTAAAAATTAATTAAATAATTTAGCTCTATATTATTTTTCTTCTTTGTCCATTTTGACTGCAGCCTCTGGTGTAGACACGGTTTTACTCATAGAAAACATTTTAACAATGCCCCAAGCAATTAATAAATAAACCAACATAGCTAAAATTGTCGTCCATTCAAAGATATTGCCTTCAACTTGTGTAACATGAAAAACATTTAGAAACGGCGTGGCAAACGGATAACTAGCACTGTAAATAAAGCTACTAAAACCAGCTGATGAGTTAGCGGCTAGTAGTTTTAAAATGAACCTGAAGGCTAACAACACTTCAATAATACCTAAAAGATACCAAACAATTTGCGTACCGCGATAGAGCGGTTTAGTAGTAGAGGAAGTATATGAAGAATCCATATATGTATATTAATTAATTATCTATTTTAATAATTCATCGATGCTGATTTCCAAAGCGTCAGCAATTTTTTTAACTGTTACTACCCTTGGATCAAGTGTAGCGCCTGATTCTATTTTAGTAATAGTATGAAAAGTTATACCTGCCAATTTAGAAAGTTTATCTTGTGATATTTCCTTAATTTTTCTAATTTTTTTAATATTTTTAGCTAGTGACGATGAAAATTTTGACATATTATATAAAATATAGTAATATTTTACTATTATATAGTTAGTAGTAAAATTATACAACTACTATTAGTATACTATAGCCTTATAACAAAGGTCAAGGATAAAAGTAATGTTAGTATTTTAGCTTATTTTACTAAACAAAAAATATATGAACTCACAATGGAATTGGATTTTTTTATGGATTATTCTCTGGGTATTTATTTGGCCACTCTTTTTGGTACTTATTAGAAAAATGCGTGGACAGAGTGGTAAATATAACGGAAACAATAAATCGGCATTGGATATCCTTAAAGAGCGTTATGCAAAAGGCGAGATAGATAAAGCAACATTTGATGAAATGAAAAAGGATTTGTAATTAACCTTATTAGAAAGTATGTCGTGGATATTACCTCTCATTCTCCTTATTACGTTTGAAATGATTGCCGATGTTTTGGCCAAAACCTGGTCTATTAAAAACATTGCCTGGTACGCCATCGCATCACTTATCTCATATGTAATTGCCAATTCATTTTGGTTATATGCACTTAAGAATGGTTCGGGACTTGGGCGCGGCGCAATAATCTTTTCCGTGGCTACCGCTATTATTGCCATGATCCTTGGCTTTATTTTATATAAAGAACCCGTGAACAAACTGCAAATTATCGGCTGCTTTTTTGGTGTTGTCTCAATTATTTTAATACTGTGGGAATAAAAACCTTGGTTAAAAAACAGCCTTTTCCAGGCTGTTTTTTGTTACTGCAAGAAAATGATAGCCAATTGCGTAGTAAGAGTGAAAAGGTCGAATAACCTTTAAATATACTATAATCTCTATTTACAAATATATGAAAAAAAATCTAGCCCTTATTGTTGCGCTCGTTGGTATTAGTTCTCTTATCGGCTTTAGCGTCGCGCATGCTCAGGAATCAGATACAACTATCACTCTTCCTGCTACCCCGACCTTAACGTTGCCACAAGTAACAACTGAAAACCAAACTAAACTTAGTAATCAAACAAGTCTATCTAAAGTTATCACCTTAGGTAATAAACAAATTACTAATCGATTGGCTTCTTTAGCTAAACTTAAAACTGCGATTACAAAATCAAAGTTAACAGCTGACCAACAAACTACTTTAACATCAATGATTGACACCAATGTCAACGGACTAACTCAACTTAAAACAAAGTTGGATGCCGAAACAGATATTAATCTTGCGAAAGCTGATGTAACGTCAATTTATGCTGACTACCGTATCTACGCAGTCCTTACTCCACAGATCAAT
>Ga0265314_10006659_pt1 | contig 10155 bp, 6 predicted proteins | sample 4126metaG_FD_203106 | JGI IMG/M metagenome (GOLD analysis project Ga0265314, IMG submission 203106) | Rhizosphere microbial communities from Carex aquatilis grown in University of Washington, Seatle, WA, United States - 4-1-26 metaG | ecosystem: Host-associated > Plants > Roots > Rhizosphere >... | reverse complement strand
TGCCGAAGGCATCACTTCGTGAGAATCCATGACAACACTGCATCGTGTATCTACGAAGCCTCAGCGTCATGGATCCTTCTCCCGCCATAGAGCGGCGGGATCAGGATGACAGTACCGAGGATGAGTCCTTGTCATTCTAAGGTTCAGCATGACAAAGATGAAAAATCGCGTCATTCTGCAAAAAAATAACTTGCTTTTTTCCCTGTCAATTATAATATTCCCACCAGCAACTCTACTGTAACACCATTCGGACGCGGGAGGGCGTCCGGCGATTCACAGCGAACACAATCCTTCAATCTCCCCAGAAAAATCAATCTCCCCGCTGCTGATTCTTTTTCTTGCCGCTCCACCATGACAAGACCTTCTCCCATTTACCATTAACTTTTCACTTCTCACTTATCGCAGGGGGGCTACGTAGATGAAAAATTTTTTTCCAGTATCGGCGGCGGTAATAGTTATCGCCGCAGTATTCAGCATGCCGGCGCGGGGACAGACGCCGGTTCCTATGTCTGCAACAGCCGGTTTGACGTATACAGAGAATTTCTCCGACATTGCAAATTGGGCCAACGGATTTTCCTCGGGCGTTGGTGCCGGCAGATTTCTCGGTGTTGCCGAGGACACGAGCGGCACGATTCCAAACGGCATCAAGATCACTACCTCGACAGCCACTTTTTCTACGGGAACTTCAGCCGGAGTTCAACGTGGGACGGAAGATATTGTCCTTCTCGCCACAGGCACTGCCGATAACACCTCTTCGGCAGCGGTAGATTTTTTTGTCGACTTTACCGGCGTTTCGGCAGGCACGTTGAGTTTTGATTGGGGAAATGTTACGAACGGCACGGTCGGCGCAGGCCCGCGCTCGGGTTCGCTGCGCGTCTACACAAGCGCGGACGGAAAAACATTCGCCGAACTGTCTTCGGCGGCGGTGCTTAATATTGTGAACGGCGCCGCAACATCCGGCTCTGTGACGGCCGTATCGCTTCCGAAAAATCTGACAAACAGTCCGGCGGCGAGAATTCGCTTTTACTACTATAACGGAACGGGGGGAACGACCGGAAGCCGGCCAAAAATAAGCATAGATAATCTTACCGTTACTGCAGGCGCCGCATCCGAACCGGCAGCGCAGCCGGCCGCACTCGTTTTTTCAAGCGTCGGTTCCACGTCGATGCATGTTTCGTTTACTGCTGCATCCCCCTCGGTGAACGGCTACATTGTACTTCGCCGTACGGGAGCAGTACCGACGGGATATCCAGCCGACGGCACGACATATGCAGTCGGTCAAACAATCGGCGACGGTGTTGCAGCATTTGTCGGAAGCGGAACATCGCTTTCGGAAACGGGCTTGACCGCATCGACGACGTACGGCTTTGCCGTTTTTGCGTACAACGGGAGCGGTTACGGAACGAATTATCTTCAAACAAATCCCCTGACCGGAAGCCGGGCGACCGGCGCCCCTGCGGCCGCGTCGTTAAGCGATGTCGTCGCAGTTGCGAGTTCCGAAGCCGCAACAATCTCCTCGCTCTCGAATCACGTTTCGCCATTGACGTCATCGACGGGTACGCAGGTGTGGCAAATCAAAATCCGCGACGGCGGTTCTTCGGCTTCCGACGGCGACGGCAAGCCAACCATCGTTACCGGACTAGCCTTCACGCAAGGAGCGGGGAACACAGTCGCGGATTGGACGGCAGCTATTCTTGCCGCCGACCTCTTCGACGGATCCGCACATCTCGCAAGCGCGGTCATTGTGGCGAACTCCCTGGCATTCTCCGGCTTCACTGCGACGGCACCGAACAATGGAACAAAAACGCTTTCACTGAGAATTTCTTTGAAGGCAGGGGGGCTTCACGACCATCAAATTTTTCAATTCTCTCTCACGCGGGCGAACACAACGACACAAACGGATGTGACGAGTTCACAAATGAGTTCCTTTGCGACAATCAACTCCGACACAGCAAAAAATACGATCGGAGTTACGGCGACTCAACTTGTATTCACCGGTTTTCCATCCACCTTTGTCAGCCTCAAAATGAATTTTTCCGTTTCGCTTGAAGCGTGCGACGTGAACAATAACAAAGACGTGGATGCCCGCGGCAGCGTCACTATTCTCCCCGCTGCGGGGACAACTACGCTGAGTTCCGGTTCCTCTCTCACGAAAGATTTATCGTCGGGGGCCGTGTCGTGGAACGACTTGAAGATTGCCGCGGGAGGATTGGGAGTAAGCCTGACGACGACAAACTCGGCAGGCCTCACAAACACGACGACCGGCACGTTTGAAGCGACGAACGCCATTTTGGTAGAAAATTTTTCTTCCGCCGTTTCTACGCCCATTACTGCAAACGGCTGGTCTGCGCATAGTGCCGGCGGAACCAATCCCATTACCGTTGTTTCCCCGGGCCTGACATACGCGGGATACAATTCGTCCGGCATAGGCAACTCGGCTTCGATGACGTCAAGCGGCGAAGACGACGACCGGACGTTCACCGAGATCTCGAGCGGAAAGGCGTACGCCTCATTCCTCGTCAACGTCAGTGCTGCGCAAAGCGGCGGCGACTATTTCTTTCATTTCAGCACAAACTCTCTGGGGATATTCACGGGGCGTGTATTTGCGAAAGACAGCAGCGGCAAACTTGCATTCGGAATCAGCAAGAGCAGTACCGCGCCGAATTACACACATGCAGTCTATGCATACAACACAACGTATCTGCTCGTCATGAAATACACCTTCAAAACAGGATCGAGTACCGACGATGCCGTCGATCTTTTCGTCAACCCTCCGCTGAATGCCGCCGAGCATTCTCCGACAGTAAGCGCTCCCGCCGGGGAGAATGATGCCGCAAGTGTTGGAGCAATTGTGCTGCGGCAAGGGGGAGAGAGTATCGCCCCGACGCTGAGGGTCGACGGAATACGCGTTGCGGCTTCATGGGGCAGTGTGCCGCTTCCCGTCGAACTGACATCTTTCACTGCATTCGCCGGTGCCGGAGCGATTGAACTCCGCTGGACGACGTCAACAGAAGTGAACAATTACGGCTTCGAGATCGAACGGACCCCCACCCAACCCTCCCCCTATCAGGGGGAGGGCAAGGGAGGGGGTGGGGGTGGTGGCAGCGCGTGGAGAAAGGTTGGCTTCGTCAGCGGCAGCGGGACGAGCAATATGCCGCATGGCTATTCATTCACCGATAATTCTGCCGTCTTCGGAACATACAGCTACCGTCTCAGACAGATCGATCGTGATGGAGGATTCGAATACAGCAAAGAAGTGGAAGCAACGATGGCGTTGGCGCCGAACACAATACTGCTTGGACAGAACTACCCGAATCCGTTCAACTCGTCCACGACGATTTCGTTTGCCCTCGCCCCTAATCCATCTCCCACAGGGAGAGAGGAAGGAGTGAGGGTCGTTTTGAAAGTCTACGACCTTTTGGGGCGCGAAGTGTCAACGTTGTTAGATGAAGAACGAAAAGCGGGAACATATAGTGTTCTGTTCGACGCATCGAAACTTTCTACAGGCGTGTATATCTATACGATAAGAGTCCGCCAAGCAGATGGCGTGCAGGCTGAAAATTTTACAGTATCGAAGAAGTTATTGCTTCTCAAATAATGATCTCTCTTATGATTTCTCGTTATGATTTCTCGTTATGATTTCTCGGATTACGCTGATTGAGCGCAGATTTCAGATTTCGCAGATTTCTCAACGGAAGATAAAACCGACAATGTCGGACAGTTTACAAGCGTCCGACATTGTTTCTCGTTCCCAATCTCCGATTGGGAACGAAGGGTGTCAAGTGATCAATATTGTCAGACGAAAAAACAAGTTAAGCAACTCGTTCCCAAACTGAGTTTGGGAACGAGAGTGGAATTTCTCAAACTGTAGCACTACTGAATTTGTCCTTGAATTTCTTCGGCAAGGAATGCATATTATAGAGGCAGAGTTGCTTCTTTAGTATTTATTCCAGTGGCCGCGTGCGTAATACCGCTCATATCATTTATATCAGCTTCCTTATCCTCGCCGGAGGTCTTACTACAATCGTTGTGGGCCTTCGCGGCTGTGATTATTACTTTACTCCCTTCGGTGAAAGGCCGTTTCACGCACAGTACGACGATTTGAAGCCCAGCGGTTTTTCGGGACACGGGTACGGAATTGTCGGAACGTTGATGATTACAGCCGGTGTTGTGCTTTATTCTTCGCGGAAAAGAATCCGCGCGCTGGAGAATCTTGGGAAGATCAAAAGTTATCTCGAATTTCACATGTTCCTTTGCCTCGTCGGCCCGATTCTCGTTCTCTATCACACGACATTCAAGTTTGGCGGACTTGTCGCCGTCAGCTTTTGGAGCATGACGGCGGTCGTTGTGAGCGGAGTCTTCGGGAGATATTTGTATGTGCAGATCCCCCGCGGGATTCACGGCAATGAATTGACGATGGATGAGTTGGAAAAGGAAAATGCCCAGATTCGCACTGCCCTGGAGAAGAATTTTAGCATTGGCTCGGCCATCCTTGATAGAATTGATTCGATTGCAATTCCGCCGATTCCCGTCGCAACCATGTCGGTAATGGATGTGCTTGGTTTTTTCGTTCTCGGCGATGTAACGCGGAGGGTGAAATTAGAAGGCCTCTACCATGAGATGCGAAAAAACCAAGCGCTTCACGATGTGGTGGGAAAAGTGAGGCATCTCGTGCACCAGCGCATCGTGTTGACACGGAGGATCGCATTTCTCGAACAAGTGAAACAGATTTTTCATTACTGGCACGTTATACACTTGCCGTTCAGCCTGATTATGTTCGTAATTTTGCTCATCCACGTTGGGGTTACAGTGGCGTTTGGGTACACCTGGATTTTTTAAAGCTGCACATCGCATCGGCATTTTTCGCAATGCCACACCGCCGGCGCGGACATACGCGGCAGCGCATTTTTGGCGACGGCTCGGGATCATCTCACGTACATCTTTTCTTCTAAGTTTCTTTGTTTCGCTTCGCTCTAGCCACGATTATGTCGGTATAAGCAGTGAACCGATTTTCAATCATATCACACCGCTATAAAATAGTCATGCGCTTTCTGCGGCGCACACTGTTTATTTCGGGCATGTCAGCCGGTATAGTTTTTCAAGCCTCCGCCCAAATTTCTCCCGGTGAGTTGTCTTCGGCGCATGCCAACCTTGAAGGGATGTCGAACTGTACGCAATGCCATGCGCTCGGCAAAACGATCTCAAGCGAACGTTGTCTTGCTTGTCATACTCAGATTCAGACTCGCCTCGTTGCGAAGACCGGATTGCATGGAAAAAATAATTACCAGCAGTGCATAGACTGCCACAAGGAGCATCACGGCCGCGATTTTTCGATACGAAGACTGGATACGAAGTCCTTCGATCACTCGCTGACCGGATATGTGCTGAAGGGGAAGCACAATAATCTGGAATGCGAAAAGTGCCATGAGGCGCCGAAAATAAAGAGCGCCGATATCGCGCAGCAAACGAGCGAATTTAAGTCGCGAACGTATCTTGGATTACTGCAAGAGTGCGGGGCGTGCCACCGGGATATTCATGCCGGCCAGCTTTCGCACGATTGTCAACGCTGCCACACTCTCGACGGATGGAAGCCCGCTGCAAACTTTTCCCACGACCGCGCCGGATACAAGCTTACCGGAAAGCACATGACCGTCGAGTGCGCTGCATGCCACAAGAAAACGCTCGAGAACAATACGACAGTTCAGTACGTCCATCTGGAATTTGCATCGTGTTCCTCATGCCACGCCGATCCTCACAAGGGAAAATTCGACCAGTCCTGCCAAAGCTGCCACACGACGGATGGGTGGAACGAAGGGCAGGCAAAAACGTTCGATCATTCACTGACGCGATTCCCGCTTCATGGTAAACACAGCGCGGTGAAATGCGAGCAGTGCCACGCCGGCGCGGCAAAAAAAGGAAAGAAAGCCGCCGGAGCTTTTTCAATCGCGAAATTTAAAAATTGTTCCGATTGCCATGCCGATGCTCATGCCGGTCAGTTTGCTCATCGTGCCGATCATGGAAAGTGTGAAAGCTGCCATACCGAGGATACTTTTCTTCCATCAACATATTCTGCGAGCGATCACGGAACGTCGAGGTTCGAACTCACAGGAGCGCATCTCGCTACGGCATGCACGGCGTGCCACGTATCGGGCGCTAAAAAAGCCAAGAGTTCGCGGTTGTTTCGGTGGGAAAGTGATCTTCAGTGCATCACGTGCCACAAGGATGCGCATGGGGGGCAGTTTCAATCGAACCCCAAAAAGAATTGTGAAGCGTGTCATACCACTGTGGCGTGGAATTCGCTACTTTTTTCTCATGAGACAACGCGATTCCCGCTGCGCGGGAAGCACGCCGAGATTTCGTGTGCCAAATGCCATACCAGTTCCGGTAAAACGACCGAGATAGTGCAGTACAGGGTTCTTACCGTTCAATGCAATAGCTGCCATAAGGACGAACACGAAGGACAGTTCGCGCAAGGAGAAACGACCGATTGCGCGCGATGTCATTCCGTCGCTTCCTGGAAAATTGTTGATTTTAATCATACGCTGCTTACACGGTATGAGCTGACAGGTAAACATGTGTCGGTCTCATGCGTTAAATGTCATATTCCGGCAACGATAAACGGCCGGACTACCACACGCTACAAACCGTTAGGGACTGCTTGCGCTGACTGTCACGCAGGAGGAAACGGCCATGAATCGAAATAAAAATTTTTGGTTTTCAGCGATCTTTCTTTTGACGTGGTATTGTTCTTCCATGGCACAAACGTCTCCGCACGGCACGCTGACAATCGAATGCACGTCGTGCCATGGTACTTCCTCGTGGACCGAACTGAAAGTGCCGCTGGATTTCGATCATTCAAAGACGACGTTTTCTCTCAGCGGACGACACTCCACGGCGACATGCAAACAGTGCCATACAACATTGAAATTCGCCGGTACGCCGACCGATTGTTTTACCTGCCACCGACAAGACTTTCTCCAGATGAGAATGCCCGACCATCAGCGGGGACAGTTTTCTCACGATTGCACGACGTGCCACACGGTCAACGGATGGAGGCCTTCGATCTTCGACCACCAGAAGACCAACTTTCAACTCACCGGGTCGCATATCGCTGTCGATTGTTACTCATGCCATCAGAACGCTCAATTTGCCGGTACGCCGACGGATTGTTATTCGTGTCATCGTACGGATTTCGCGGGTGCTCAAAATCCAAACCATCAACAGTCGCAGATCTCGCACGACTGCACGACATGCCACACAGTGAACAGCTGGACTACATCGACATTTGATCATTCGAAAACGAATTTTCCTCTTCAGGGAGCGCACCAAACGACCGATTGTGGTTCCTGCCATGTGAACGGCCGTTTTGCGGGAACTCCGACGGATTGCTATTCCTGCCATCAAGCCAATTTCGCGGCCGCGAAAGCTCCGGATCATTTGACGGGTCAATTCCCGCACGATTGTACAACCTGTCACACCTCAGTCAGTTGGACGCCCTCGACGTTCGACCATTCGAAAACAAATTTTCAACTTCTGGGCGCACACCGTACTGTAGACTGCGTCTCATGTCATTCCGGGGGAAAATTTGCCGGGACCCCGAGCACATGTTATGCATGTCATCAAACTGAGTTCACCAACGCTCCGAGTCATGCGGCATCGCAGTATTCGCATGATTGTCTCACCTGTCATTCGATGGATTCCTGGCCGGTTGCATCGTTCGACCATGCCAAGACATCCTTTCCGCTTCAGGGAGCGCATCAGAGCGTTCAGTGCTCAACATGCCACAAGAGCGGACAATTCCAAATGCTGCCGACGGATTGTTATTCATGTCACGTGACGAATTTCAATAACGTTCAGAGTCCAAATCACCAGACGGGTCAATTCTCGCACGATTGCATAACATGTCATACGGTCAACGCCTGGAACCCATCCACATTTAATCATTCGAATACAGCATTTCCGCTACAGGGTGCGCATCAGAGCGTTCAGTGCTCAACATGCCACACGAACGGACAATTCAAATCGCTGCCGACAGATTGTTATTCGTGTCACGTCACGAATTTCAATAACGTTCAGAGTCCCAATCACCAGACAGGTCAATTTTCACACGACTGTATTTCGTGTCATACGGTGAACATCTGGAAACCATCCACCTTCAATCATTCGAACACAACATTTCCGCTTCAGGGTGCGCATCAGAGTGTTCAGTGTTCAACGTGCCACAAGAACGGACAATTCAAATCGCTGCCGACGGATTGTTACTCGTGCCATCAGAGCAACTATAACGGAGTTCAAAATCCGAGCCATGTTCAAAGCATGTTCTCCCATGATTGCACGACCTGCCACACTGCTCTTGTTTGGAAACCATCCACGTTTAATCATTCGAACACGACATTTCCGCTTCAAGGAGCGCATCAGAGCATACAATGCTTGACGTGCCACAAGGATGGACAATTCAAATCGCTGCCGACAGATTGTTTCTCCTGCCACGCGATGGACTTTAATAATGTCCAAAGCCCCAGCCATCTGACGGGCCAATTCTCACACGACTGTATTTCGTGTCATACGGTGAACATCTGGAAACCATCCACCTTCAATCATTCGAACACAACATTTCCGCTACAGGGAGCGCATCAGAGCGTTCAATGTTCAACGTGCCACAAGAACGGCCAATTCAAATCGCTGCCGACGGATTGTTACTCTTGCCATCAGAGCAACTATAACGGAGTTCAAAATCCGAGCCATGTTCAAAGCATGTTCTCCCATGATTGCACGACCTGCCACACCGCTCTTGTTTGGAAACCATCCACGTTTAATCATTCGAACACGACATTTCCGCTTCAAGGAGCGCATCAGAGCATACAATGCTTAACATGCCACAAAGATGGGCAATTCAAATCGCTGCCGACGGATTGTTATTCATGTCACGTAACGAATTTCAATAACGTCCAGAGTCCCAATCACCAGACAGGTCAATTCTCGCATGATTGCGTAACGTGTCATACGGTGAACATCTGGAAACCGTCCACCTTCAATCATTCGAACACAACATTTCCGCTTCAGGGTGCGCATCAGAGCGTTCAGTGTTCAACGTGCCACAAGAACGGCCAATTCAAATCGCTGCCGACAGATTGTTACTCTTGCCATCAGAGCAACTATAACGGAGTTCAAAATCCGAGCCATCTCCAAGGTATGTTCTCCCATGATTGTACGACTTGCCACACTGCTCTTGTTTGGAAACCATCCACGTTTAATCATTCGAACACGACATTTCCGCTTCAAGGAGCGCATCAGAGCATACGATGCTTAACATGCCACAAGGATGGACAATTCAAATCGCTGCCGACGGATTGTTTCTCCTGCCACGCGATGGACTTTAATAATGTCCAAAGCCCCAGCCATCTGACGGGCCAATTCTCGCACGATTGTATAACGTGTCATACGGTGAACATCTGGAAACCGTCGACCTTTAACCATTCGAACACAACATTTCCGCTACAGGGAGCGCATCAGAGCGTTCAGTGTTCAACGTGCCACAAGAACGGACAATTCAAATCGCTGCCGACGGATTGTTACACGTGCCATCAGAGCAATTACAACGGAGTACAATATCCGAATCATCTGCAAGGGATGTTCTCACACGATTGCACAACGTGCCACACCGTTCTTGTTTGGAGACCATCGACCTTTAATCATTCGAACACGGCTTTTCCTCTTCAAGGCGCACATCAGAGCCTTCAATGTTCCTCATGCCACAAGGAGGGACAATTCCATGGAGTGAGAACCGATTGCTTTGGCTGTCACCAAAATGATTTCAACAATGTTGCCGACCCGAATCATCTTGCCGGCGGGTTCGACCACAATTGTCTTTCATGCCACACTAACGTCGCATGGCAGCCGGCAACGTTCGACCACAACAAAACCATTTTCCCGTTGACCGGAGCCCATATACAGGTCGCTTGTACCAACTGCCATGTGAACAATCGTTTTGCAGGTACGCCGACCGATTGTTATTCGTGCCATGTGCAAAATTTTAACGGAGTTCAAAATCCGAATCACCTGTTGGGATTGTTTCCCCATGATTGTACGCCATGCCATAGCGTCGTAACTTGGAATCCGTCAACCTTTAATCATTCGAACACTGTCTTTCCGTTG
>Ga0265314_10006658_pt1 | contig 10157 bp, 5 predicted proteins | sample 4126metaG_FD_203106 | JGI IMG/M metagenome (GOLD analysis project Ga0265314, IMG submission 203106) | Rhizosphere microbial communities from Carex aquatilis grown in University of Washington, Seatle, WA, United States - 4-1-26 metaG | ecosystem: Host-associated > Plants > Roots > Rhizosphere >... | reverse complement strand
TGATGGACCAGTTGACCAAGAATGGCAAAGTAAGCCGCGGCAGGCTGGGTGTGGGAATTCAGGATATCACTCCGGAATTGGCCAAGAGCTTCAACGTGAAAGATGCTCGCGGAATTCTGGTCGGCTCGGTCGACGCCGGCGGCCCCGCTGATAAGGCAGGAATGAAGGTCGGCGATATCATCACCCAGGTGAACGGCACCCGCGTAGACGACATGAATGCGCTGCGCAATCGCGTGGCGGCGACTCCTCCCGGGAGCGAAATTACGATTACCGTGCTGCGCGATGGACACGAGCAGCAACTGCATCCCAAACTGACCGAGTTGAAAGAAGAGGCCGAGGCTTCCGCCCCGGAGGGCGGCAGCGGCAAGGAAACCGGCAGCGGACAACTGGGTGTCACGGTCGAGCCCAGGCGCGGTGGATCGGGCGTAGTGATCACTGAAGTAGTGCCGGGTAGTCCGGCGGCCGAAGCGGGCCTTCAACCGGAAGATGTGATTCTCGAAATCAATCACAAAGCGGTGAAGTCGGGCACCGATCTTCGCGATGGCGTAAAGAGTTCGGGCTCCGGCCCCACACTGCTGCTCGTCAGTCACGAGGGGAAAACCCTGTTCATCACCTTGCAGACCAGATAGCAGAAGGCGTGATAGCTTGGACCTGATGACGTGGCTCGTCTGGTCCTTGCTATCCGCGGTTTTCGCCGCGCTCACCGCCATTCTGGCGAAGAAGGGCGTGGCCGGAGTGGATTCCAATCTGGCGACCGCCGTGCGTACTTCGGTGGTCGTGGTTTTCGTTTGGTTGCTCGCGGTTACCACGCGGACGGCCTCGCCGTTCCAGCACTTCACCTCGAAGACGTGGCTATTCCTCGCGCTGTCGGGCATCGCGACAGGGCTGTCGTGGCTCTGCTATTTCCACGCGCTGCAGATTGGCGAGGCGTCCCGCGTGGCGCCCATCGACAAGCTCAGCGTAGTCTTCGTTATCGTATTGGCCACCGCGTTTCTGGGCGAGAAGCTGACCTGGGGCAAAGGTGTAGGAGTAGTCTTGATCGCAGCCGGTGCCATCGCCATCGCGCTCGATTGAGGAAATGGGCCTATTGATTCCGACCCACCGCCGCCAGTTCGCGTTCTGCGCGAAACCAGTCTTCCTCGGGACAACCGTCCGGGCATCCGCGCTCCAGCCAAAACTGGTACGCGAGCGGTGCGATTGCGCTCTCATCGAATAATAACGGGCGGACCGATTGCTCGTCCTGAACATTCCCGGTTCGCTGATAAACATCGCGTTCCATCCTCGGATTCGATTCGCGGCGTACGGCGTGTTTTCGCTTTCATTCGAAGATCTCCTTGCCTGGAAGCAAGCATTCCATGGGCCGTGCTGCCAACGGCAGACCAGATTCCAGGGTGATTGCGAACATCCGCGCCCTGCAGACTTCGGTATACTTGCGGCAGACCGTCGCGGCCGCCATGCCGAATCCCGCCCCCGCCTCCTCACTGCAAACTTCCAGCAAAAGCCTTCTGCCATGGTTGGTGGCCGTGGCGTTCTTCATGGAATCGTTGGATACGACGATTCTGAATACCGCCGCGCCGGCCATCGCTGCCGCTCTTCAGGTGGCTCCGCTGAGCATGAAATCGGTTCTCTCCAGCTACACGTTGAGCCTCGCAGTCTTCATCCCCATTAGCGGCTGGATGGCGGACCGCTTCGGAACGCGGCGGGTATTCGCGTCCGCCATTGGACTCTTCACTTTGGGTTCATTCCTGTGTGGCATCTCGAAGGATATCCACTTTCTGGTCGCCTGCCGCATCCTGCAGGGTTGCGGTGGGGCCATGATGGTGCCGGTCGGGCGGCTCACTCTGGTGCGCACCTTTGCGAAATCCGAACTGGTCCGCACCATGAGCTTCGTGGCGATTCCCAGCCTGGTAGCCCCCATGCTCGGACCGGTAGCAGGCGGCTTGATCGTAGGGTACTTTCACTGGCGCGTGATCTTTTTCGTCAATATTCCCATCGGACTCCTCGGCCTCCTCCTGGTGTATCTTCACCTGCCGGACTACCGTGCGGAGCATTCTCACCCGCTGGACGTCGCGGGATTCCTGCTGTTCGGCTCAGGCATCGGGCTGCTCTCCTATGTACTCGAGGTATTTGGCGAGCACACGCTGGGCACGGTCGAAATTCTGGCGATGCTGGCGGTTTCCGCCGTGCTGCTCACGACCTACGGATTCCGCGCTACCAATGCTCGCTTTCCGCTGCTGCCGCTCAAGCTCTTCTGCATCCGTACGTTTCGCGCCTCAGTGAGCGGCAGTTTCTTCACCAGGCTGGGAATTGGCGGTATTCCATTCCTTTTTCCGCTGCTTTACCAAGTGGGTTTGGGATTCACCCCGATTCAATCCGGCCTCATGCTGATGCCGCAGGCAATCGCCGCCATGAGTCTCAAGCCGTTGATGCCCAAAATCCTGGCGCGGATCGGCTACCGCGGCGTGCTGGTTTCCAATACCATCATCATCGGGCTGCAGATTCTGCTATTCGCCACCATCGGCACCGTCACACCGGTCTGGCAGATCGCGATCCAGACGTTCTTCTTCGGGTTCTTCACGTCGCTGCAATACACCAGTATGAACACGCTGGTCTATGCCGATATCGCGGAGGAGCAGACCAGCAGCGCCAGCACGATCGCCAGCACCGGGCAGCAGATGGCGATCAGTTTCGGTGTGGCGACCGCGTCCCTGGTGACCGCGCTCTTTGTGCCCGACCGCTTTCACTCCACTCCGTTGGAGATGATCCACGGCATCCATCGTGCCTTCCTGGTGATGGGCGGCCTAACAGTGATTTCAACGGCTATCTTCTCCGATTTGAAAGCCGACGATGGTGACAGTGTGAGCCAACATCAGGTGATTGCTCACGGCTGAGGCTTACCTCACTTCAAAGTTTTCCGCAGCCAGGTAATCATTTCCGCTTTCCAGTGCTGCATCTCGGGCGCCTTCCAGCCACCCATGCCATGACCGCCGCCGTCGATGGTGATCAGTTCGCACGATGCCCCGGCTTGATGCATGGTCTCGCACATAGTGGTCGATTGCTCATATGACACCTGATCGTCCTTCGTGCCATGAATGCAGAGGAACGGTGGCATGCCTTTGTGGACCGCCGTAATGGGCGACGCCTCACGCAGTTTCGTCAGTCCGGCCGCATCGAGCTGTTCCACGCCGAAAAAGTGGATGCCGCCGCCGTTCGAGGCGTGACGATTTAGGGATGTCATATTGAAGAGCTCCGGATGGTCGCGGCGCTTTAGGGCAAGCTTGCCGTAATCCACCGGGCCGTAAAAATCGACCACGGCCGCTACCTTCGTTTCCGCGGTGTCGTGCGTGCCCGTATAGTTCACCAGGTAGCCGCCGGCCGATTCGCCGATGATGGCGATCTTGCGCGCGTCCACATGGTACTCGGCGCTATGCGCTTTGACCCACCGGATGGCGGCGTTGAGGTCGGCGACGGACTCCTGGTAATGGGCCTCGGGGGCGAGCCGGTAGTCGATGCTGAACCACGCAAAGCCGGCGTTGGCCAGGGGTTCGAACAGCGGCGCCACGTTGGTGGAGCGGCTGCCTTCATCGAACCCTCCACCGTGGACGAGAATCGCCGCGGGAAAGGGGCCGTCGCCATCAGGGATGTGCAGGTCGAGCAGCAGCGGCTTAGCGCCGGGATGGCCGAACTCAATTGCCTTGCGATCTAACGGGGCGGCAAACAGCGCCATGGCCGCGACGGGAATTAAAGCGGAGAAACGCATCGCCGATTGTATCGCATGCTTCACTTGGGCGCGTGCCGGGGCGCGACATCGCGATACTTCGTCCAGTTGCGCACTAATTCCTCGACCACGGTGTTGCCGACGCGCCAGGCAGCTTCCAGCGAGGGAAGGTAGGCGGTGTATCCTCTGCCGAGTTTGAGCCGCGCCAGATTCTCGGCGGCGGTAACGCCGCGCGGAGGCAAATCGTAATTGCTGGCCGTGCGCAATACCAGCACGCGACTGAGGTCGGCGCGGCCTGCCTTGGCGAGGAAGGTCAACGATTGCAGGGTGCCGGTGTCTTCCATGGCAGTGGTCACGAAATCGCCCTTGCCGCCGGTGTGGTATTGCATCCAATCGATCGCCCACTGATTGAGAAGTGCCCCGTGCCAGAACGTGCCTGAGGAGATCGTGTCGCCCTTCATCACGCCTGGCGGCCGGCGTGCCGCGGGCTCATCGTATTGATTGCGCGCCGCCTGCATCGCCTCCGAATCGGCCAGCGGGACAGTCATAGTCAGGTCGAGCGCCCATGCGACCAGGTTGGGATCGAGGTGATAGACTTCGCCTTCAGCGGAGGTGTGCGGCTGTTCGTATGGAACAGCGCCACGCAGCGGCAAGTAACCGGTTTTCCATCCGGCAGGGATTTCGCGGGCATCTATTTCGCGCGCCAGATCGCCATCCACCACCCACTCTGCCCAGGCCGCCGACCCAAGACTCCCACGCGAAGGATTGATGCCAGCGATACCCGCCACCAGCCAGTACGCTTTCGTCAGGTCGAAGCGCGGATCCATGCCGAGCGCCATGATCGCGGCAGTGGATTTGGCGGTGCCGACACCGGTCAGCACCGCCAGTACGCCGTCACGATTCATGCGCAGATCGTGATACCCCTGCGGGAACGGGATGACGCGATCCAGGTGGTTGCGTTCCACCCAATACTGCAACTCGCCCGGTTCGTCGCCAGTATCCGCGCCGCGTTCGAACATGGTGACTACTACAACTTTCACGGGAATCGGCGGATCGGCGGCAGGCGCGGAATTCGCGCAGAGCAAGCCTAGTGCGGCGGAGAAGAAAATGCGGAGCATGCCGTATCCTACCGCACGTTTGTGGGATAAGCTTTAGCTTGTCCGCTTGGGTAAGCAAAGCGTGGCAGGTTGTTAACCCGTAGGGCGAACTCCCGCTCGCTTGGACAAGCTAATAAAGCATGACCCACCAAGAAACTACGGCACCAGCGCCTTCCAAATGGGTTGGACCCACGCGTCCTTGGCCATGTCCCACACAATGAAATCCGAATCGAATTGCCAGTAGGTCCACGCCCAGCCAAGGCGCTCCGCGGTGCGCGCGATAAAAGACGTGTAGGCGACGCGCGAGTCCATGTCGCCCTTGTCGTAGGCGCCGAATTCGCCCAACAGAATGGGACGCCTCTCTTTTTGCGACCACTTCGCCACGCCGGCGAAGTCATCCTCCACGCGGCGCTTCTCCGCGTCGGTGCCCCATTTCACGCCGGAAAGTTTGACCGTCTGAGGATTCCAACTGGCTCCCTGATGGGTGAACTCCATGGGGAGATAGTAGTGTACCGTGACGATGATATTGCCGTCGTCGGCTGGCAGTTGGAGCTTGTCGAGAGTGTGGATGTTGTTCCAGAAGCCCGGCCCAATGACGACATTACGCTGCGGATTGGTCTTTCGGATAATCGCCAGAACCTCCTTCAGCACGCCGTTCCAGGCATCCGGCGTGAGCTGCGAATTGGGCTCATTGAGGATCTCGAAGAGCACCGCGTTGGGAGCATTCTTATAGTGCTCGGCTACCTGCTGCCAGAAGGCCAGGAGCTTGGGCTTGCAGGTGGCCAGGCTGGTTCCGCAGATGTCGAAATCGTGCTCGTCGACGATCACCTGCAGATTGTTGGCGAGGGCGTTTTTCACGGCCCAATCGAGCGTCCGGAACCATTCGGCCTTGAGTCGATTGGCCGCGTCCATGTGCGCGAATGCCTGCAGGTTGATGCGGACCGTCTGGAACCCTCCCTCATGAATCATTTGAAAATGGCGTTCGTGGAAGCGCGCCTTCGCGAAATCGTCCCAGAGGGGATCGTAGCCGATAATGTTGACGCCCCGGCCCATCGCCTTTACCTGCGCGAAGGGGTCGAGCGGAGTGAATGCCTGGGGCTGCGCTCTCAATCCGCCCGCGACCAGGGCGGCGAGAGACAGCAACCGTAGCGATTCATGGAACGAGTATTTCATCATGCTGAATCCGAAGCATGATGATAGCGCCCGGCGCGGCCCTACGGAACGTTCGCGCTCGCCGCCGGCGAGGCGCCTACCGAATTGGTAAGGACCACCGACACCGAGGCGATAGACGAGACATTTCCAGTGATGGTGAACGGCATGGTCAACGAGAATTGCGAACCGGTGGCCAGCGACGCCGCACTCTGATACCACGCGGTGAACATGGCGCTCACGTCGACACTCACACTCGCAGTGGTCAGCGAAGCGCCCCCCGCCGGCGTAAATGTAAACGTCGCGTTCTTCATATCGAGCGTAGTCGAGGTGCCGACCACCTTCACCTGGATGCCGGAGGTTGTGGTGGTTACCACCACGCTGCTGATCGTTGGCGCCGTGCCGGCGATGGCGGTAGTAGCCGTGGGCGGCGCCGTCGGGGTCACATTTACGCCCGCGGCGCTCAATGACAGCGAGAACTGAATCGTCCCCGGCAGAGTTCCGGTCTGGAACTTCAGCGTGGCGGTGGTGGTGTTGGCCGGGATGGTGATCTGCGTAGTCCGCGAGCCGTTGGCGAACGCCAGGTCGGTGGAATTGCCGAGGTTTGGCGTGATCGAAAGAGTCGCGGTTACCGTAAGAGGCAGCGCATACGGGCTGGCCAGCGTAATGGTCACCGTAGGCTGATCGCCCGGTTTGGATGTCGCCGGCAAACCGCTCAGGGTAATTGCCGGAACTGCCGGCGGCCCGGCGATGCTCACTGTGAAGTGCTGTTGCGCCGTGACTCCCTTGGAGTCGGTAGCTTGCAAGGTGAAGGAGAAGCTGCCGGGAGCCGTTGGCGTCCCGAAAATGGTACCCTTCGTGCTGTCGAGGGAGAGTCCCGTGGGCAACGCGCCGGCAGTCACGGACCATGTGATGGCGCCAGTCCCGCCCGACGATTGGACAGTCTGGCTGTAGGCCGTTGCCACAGCGCCACCGGGAAGTGTGGTGGTAACAACGGTCAGAGGCAGCGCGTTCACCACCAGAGTGAAGGTAGCCTGCGCTGTTGCCGCCGTATAGTCCGTCACCTTCACCGTGAAGGTGTAGCTGCCCGCGGAAGTGGGTGTTCCCACCAGAAGACCGCTGGTGTCCACTAGTTGAATCCCCGGCGGCAACGTTCCCGAAGCCACCAGCCAGGTGAGCGGCGGTACGGCGTTCTCGGCCACCAGACCATAATCGTACGTCGCACCCACAGTGGTCGCGGGAACCGAAACGGTGTCGATACCGATGGTGCTGCTTTGCACCGTGAACTGGTAGCTCTGCAAGTCCATGCCGAAGTTCGAATCGATCACTGAAATGGTGAACGTGAAGGAGCCGGCGTTCGGCGGCGTACCGGTGATCTTGCCGGTGGCCGGGTCGATTGCGAATCCGTTGAGGAGGCCGCCCGCGCTCAGCGACCAACTGTAGGGCGCGGTGCCGCCTGCCACCGCCAGGGCGGCCGAATAGGGCACGTTCGCTGTACCGGGCGGTATCTGCGCCGGCGTAATCTGAAGCGTCTCGGCATTCACGCGGATGGCGAACACCTGCGTCGCGGTCACCTGTTTACTGTCCACCAGGCTGACGGTGAACGGGAAGTTGCCGGCTTTGGACGGCGTGCCGCTGAGCGTGCCGGCCTTTTGATCCAGCGAAACGCCCGGCGGCAGTGAACCGCCGGTGATCGACCAGACATATGGCGCATGACCACCTACTCCAGTGAAGGCGGCAGTATAGACCTGGCCCACCGTCCCCGTCGGAAGCAAGGGAAATGAATTGATGGCCGGTACGTTGGGGTTCACGATCTGCAGCAGGAAAGCGCCGGTCGAGACGGCGCCCTTAAAGTCCGTAACTTTCACTACCAGCGATGCCAACCCGGATTGCGTCGGAGTACCTGTGAGGAGGCCGCCGGCACTGAGGTTCAGCCCCGTAGGCAAGCTCCCAAACACTAATTGCCATTGGTAAGGTGCGGTGCCGCCGGAAGCGGCGAAGGCCGTCGAATAACCTGCGCCCAGCGTGCCGCTCGGCAGGTTCTGGGGGGTCGTGATCTGGAAATCGCCGGCGCCGGAAATCCCAATAATGTAATTGGTAGTAACGTTCGCCTGAACGGTTTGCTTGGCGTTGGGGGAACCGCGCTGGGCGCCCACCGGAGCGCCGCCGCTGTCCGTTACAGTCAACTGAACTCCGAAACTGCCCTTCTGCGTCGGAGTGCCGCTGAGGGTTCCATTGGCAGGGTCGAAAATCAGTCCCGGCGGCACCTGTCCGGCGCTGATGGAGTAGAAATAGGGGGGTGTGCCACCCAGCACCTGAATTGGGTAGCTGTACACTACTCCCACTGCGCCGTTGGGCAGCGGATTCGGCGTGATGAGTGCCACGGTTTCAGGACCGGCGACGATGATGGTGAACCCGGCTGAGGCTGATGATGTCCCGCTGGCATCCTTCACGGTAGCTGTGAAGATGTAGTTCTGTGCAGTAGTGGGCGTTCCGGTGATGGCTCCGTTAACTGCCAGGCCCAGGCCCGCCGGCAGCGATCCGGCGGTGACGGACCAGGTATATTGGCCGCTGCCTCCCGCCGCCGTCAGGTTCTGGGAATAACCCGTGGCGACAGTCCCCGCGGCGAGTTGCGCGGGGCTGGATATCGACACAGGAGTAGTCGCAATCGCTGCAATGCTGATGGATAGTTGCCGCCCGGGGCTGGTCTGTTGGCCGTCGGCCACCTGGACAGAGAACGTGTAGTTCCCAGCCGCGGTGGGCGTGCCGAAAATGTTACCGCCCTGGGCGTCGAGGTTCAAGCCGGGGGGCAGGGATCCGGCGCCGTTCACCAGACTCCAGGTGTACGGCGGCTGGCCTCCCGCGGCGGCTAACGCAGCGCCGTAGACCGAGCCAACGGTTCCGGCCGAAAGGTTGCCGGTGGTTACCAGCAGAGTGGCAATCACCGGCTGCGTGAAGGTCTTGCTGATGCTGGTCTGCAAATCGCTGAGGATTACGGGTACGCTAATCGGGCCGCCCGATGCAGGTATGCCGCTGAGCAATCCATTGGCGGAGAGCGAGAGACCGTTCAAATTCGCGTTGGCAGCCAACGAGAAGGTGTAGGGCGGCGTTCCGCCGCCGGCGACTATTTGGTTCGAGCACGCGGCGTTGGGCACACAGGGATTCAAGTTCTGAGTAACGAACGTAAGCGGTGAACCGGTGGAAACGAGCAGTGTGTAGCTCTGCGATGCGACCGATGTCTGAGTGTCCCAAACGGTAACCTGGACGGGGTACGTGCCGGTCTTCGTGAGTGTCCCGCTCAGCACGCCGGCCGCGGACATCGTCAGCCCCTGAGGCAGATTCGTGCCCGACCAGGTATAGGTCCCGATTCCGCCCGCCGCGGCCAGAGGTGTGGAGTATGCCAGGTTGGCGGAAGCAGGGGGCAGCGATCCGGTTGTGATGCTGAGACTCGCGTTGACGGGCAGAGTGATCCCCGCGGTCACGCTTTGGTTCTGCGAATCGGTAATCGTCGCCTGGAAGCTGACCGGACCGGCGGCAGGCGGTGTGCCGCTCAGATATCCTCCTTGCGTGAGAGTCAACCATGCGGGTAGCCCCGCTGCCGTCCACGAATATCCTGGATTCCCGCCGGACCCGGAGAAGTTCGCACTGTAGGGTATCAGTGCGGTCGCCGGCAGAAGGGGCGACGAGGTATTCACGGTAACCGCCGAGCTCACCGGCAGGGTTATGTTGGCGACTGCGGTTGCGTTCACGGCGTCCGTCACCGTCACACTGAAGTTGATCGGCGCGGCCGCTGCCGCCGTGCCCAACAATAGTCCGGACGGCGAGAGCGTAAAGCCGTTAGGAAGTCCCGCGGCGGACCAGTGATAACTTCCGGCGCCGCCGGCGGCCGCGAACGTGGCCAAATAGGGATAGTTGAGAGTCGCTGGCGAAAGCGGTGAAACTGTCGTGACGGTCAGTGGGCCGATCACAGGCATATTGAAGGTCTCACTGACCGAGTGGTTTTGCGAGTCCTTCACGGTAACGCGGAACGTCGCGGTGGTGGGCAGCGTGGGTATTCCGCTCATGACGCCGGCGGCGTTGATGGCGAGCCATTGCGGCAGACCGCTGGCCGACCAGGTGTAGCCGCCACTTCCGCCCGAAGCGGCCAGCGAGCCGGAATACGCCAGTCCAACAGTTGCCGGCAGCAGCGGGTT
>Ga0265314_10006657_pt1 | contig 10157 bp, 13 predicted proteins | sample 4126metaG_FD_203106 | JGI IMG/M metagenome (GOLD analysis project Ga0265314, IMG submission 203106) | Rhizosphere microbial communities from Carex aquatilis grown in University of Washington, Seatle, WA, United States - 4-1-26 metaG | ecosystem: Host-associated > Plants > Roots > Rhizosphere >... | reverse complement strand
CATACGCTCGTAAAGCTTCCAGCCGGGCGTCGATTGCTTCATCGGATGATCCATCGCGCAAAGAGTATCACGAGTTTGAAACGCTTCCCGTGCGGTCACAGGCGCTTTCCGTGGCCGGCGGATTATGCACCCAATTGTTTGCTCGTGAGATGAATGTTTGAAATTGCCCGGCCAGACGCAATGGGATCAAGTTTGTCCGCTTCCGACAAGGCCCACCGCGACCAGTTATCAAAATTCCCGGCCGAGGCTTGTGCAGTCGCTATCCTGACCGCCTCGACATAGGCGCGGATATCCGCCGCCCTGCGCATGTTCTCGGCATCTTGGAGCAACGAATCTAGTTTCGCCTTCTCTATCGCGGCAAGCCGATCACGTTCAAGGCGCGCATCTCTCTCGCGCTTCTCGCGCTCGGCCCGTGCCTGTCGCTCGCGCAGCTCGCGCTCCCAAGCCTTTTGTTGTTCCACCCAGGCCCGTTGAAGGTACTCGGCAGCTATAGCTAGGCCGACGATAACCTCCGCCAACTGGTCCTCGAGGGGGCGGCCTTCATTGTCCTCCCATTGCGCCACCACGCCAGCAGGCATGTCCTGGTTGGCAACATTCAGGCACAGCTTGGCATCTTTCTTGTTAGGCGGCGGTGCGGTTCGGCCGCGCTTCGCGGCTGGATGGTCTAGCTCGAACGAAATACTCCGGTCACCAACCTTTAGGCCCAGCTCGCGCGCGGTGTCCCCCCGCGTCCAAGCGTCACCGCCAACTTTAGCAACGCCAAGGAATATGCCGTTCAGGACCCGGAGCCGTCGCCGCTCGAATGGGGAATCGAAGCGCGGTTGGTACCACGACGAGTACGGGCTGCCAGCATACTTTTGCCGTAGCTCCTCATCCTTCCTTAGCAACGTGGCGATGGCTGGATGGACGGTAGAGAAATTGCGCTGCGCGACCACTTTGCCCAGCCGCTTGCGGAAGCGCTCGGCTAGTACATCGACGCTTTCGCATTCGGTATCGGGAACACCTGGCTCGCCTTTTATTCGGGCCAGCAGCTCGGGAGTAAGCGAGCCGGACATATGTATACGGTTGATGGTGCCAAGGTCTGCTTGCATTAGCTCCGCTCTTACAACCTTTTTCCCGGCCTGGAGCTTGTTCCAATAGCCTCGCTCGGGGACCGGAACGTCAGACTTACGGCAATGCTTTGCGATTGCGACGTCCGAGATTCCTATCCGCTTAGCCAACGTCCGCATCGGTTCGGACCACACGAGGTCGTACAGTTGCTCGCGCGTGATGTTGAGGGTCATAGCGCCGATCCTTCCAGTTCGTTCCGTGCCTGCGCGTCGTTCCAGTCGCACAGAGTTGTGCAGGGGCCTTCGTCCAACGACAATAAACGCGTTTTAAGCGGCTCCTGTGCGGTCCCGTGGCCCTCCCGTTGCCGGCCAGCACAGTCATCTCGGCCTTGATGGGTCGGTGAGTTAGCCCCGCAGCGCGTTCGCGCAAGCCGGATCCCCACCTTCCGCGCTGCGCTTGTGCAGGCGGGTGATGCCCCTCGGCTTGCGCGCCCGCTCATTACTGCCGGGCCTTGAGAACTCCCGACCGGCCGCGATTGGCGTGGCCGGAGAAACCAACGGGAGTAATCCAAATGACCCGCAAACAGAACACTCGCCCTTACGCGGTGTATGTCGTGGAAGGTGAGGGCCAAGCGGCCTTCTGGACCAAGATCGGCGCCGCCTGGGCGCACAAAGACAGCGAAGGCTTCAGCATCACGCTGAGCGCCATGCCGGTGAAAGGCCGCATTGTCGTCCGCAAGCCGAAAGCCAATAAGGAGGCGGGGCGATGAGCCCCGCTACCTCCCAGCGCTTCGTTGTGACCGGGAAAGACTTTGCCCCTTGGGAAGTTGTCGTCGAGGCCGGCAGCATCGAAGAAGCAATTCGCAAGGCTGAGGCCCTGTACCTGGCCGACAACATCGGCAGCGCCGGTAGTTTCGGCGATAAGAGCGGTATTACGTGGACAGCCTTTGCGTTCACTCGCGAGGCGTAGTCACAAGCCATATCCCGCAAGGGTTCGACAAGCGGCTATGTACGCTCAAAGACCCTTGAATTCGTCGACGCGGCAAGGGCCGACCGGGAAAGGTTGAGCGCCACTTATCGTCGTCGCAGTGACGTTGTTGCGAAGGTCGATGACCAACACTGCATAAGGCGGCGTCATCGGAAAAAACAACTTCGCGGCCTGGACAGAGGACTGCATGTTCGCCCCAAATGAGTATACGAACTCAAATTGGGCTCCCTTTGCGACTATGCGGTCGAACTTCTGCCCCGCACGCATCGTGTATCGCCCGGCGGCAGGGTCGAGCGAGATATGATAAAATTCTACTTTCTGGCCAGGCAGCGTAAGCGTGCAGTTGAAGCCTACCGCATCAGCGGAGGCCGTTGCCTCGAACGCAAGAAGAAACGCCCCGGCGAGCAGCGACAGTTTTTTCATAACAAAACTCGAGTTGAGTGGTGGTTAGGCGACGGGTGTTTGCCGCTGAACCGCTGAGAGCATTTCCTGATGCCGGCGTTCGTTGTTGTCGTTGTTCAAAACGACAAGCGCCCAGATAACTGCGGGTATCCAGCCGATAAGTGTAATTTGGAGAATGAGGCAGATAACGCCTTGGAAAATCCGGCGTCTCAACATCAGAGCCAACCAAGGCAAGAGGATTGCGACTGCGACCATTGCTTATCCCCCAAGAGAAGCGTTTAGAACGTAGCAAAAATCCTGATTTACGCATTGCACCGATAAGCGCAGAATGAATCGGAAACTTCAAAATCGATATGAATTGGCAATTGCGTCTAAGTCGTTCAAACGACTCTCAAATTGAGTCTGCGGGGCCTGGCATTAAAATTTGCGCGGTCCACCTTGCAAAAGTCAGAACATATGCGCGGTCGGTATTCGGCTGCGCGCCGGACAGCGCCTGATGCCTATCTATGGTTACGCACGCGTGAGCACCTGTAACCAGGATTTAGAAATCCAGCTTTCGCAACTTCGCTCGGCCGGCTGCACAGAAATCGTGTGTGAGAAGGAAAGCGGCGCAAAGGACGACCGTGACGCGCTTCGGCGTTTGCTCAGGCGGCTAACGCCGGGCGATGTTGTAATTATATGCGCCTTGGACCGTCTAACGCGCGGCGGGCCGTTCAAAATGCTCAGCATCCTTCAGGAAATCACCTCCTGCGGGGCCAGCTATAAGTCTTTGGCGGAGCCCTGGGCCGATACGACTCATGAGCTGGGTGAAGTACTTGCCGCGCTGGTAGGTTACATAGCCCGGAAAACGCGCGACGACATCATTAGGAGGACGACGGCAGGCCGTGAACGCGCAAAACTCCAAGGCGTCAGGTTCGGTCGACCGCCAAAGCTAAACCGGGCTCAAAGGACCGATGCGATCACGCGGCGAAGACGGGGCGAAGCGTTGGCCTCCATCGCCCGAGAGTTCAATGTTAGCGGCTCCACAATATCGCGGCTGAAAAACGAATAGCTCAGGTCAAGAGCCAGGGTGGGAAATCCCGTGCCGGCCGCAAGCCGCGCCATGTCTGGCAAAGGCACGAGACGAGTGCCAAGCAAGCCTAAGAAATTGTCTGATGTCATTCAAACTTCGGGCAACACCCCTGTGGCCTTAGTGCAAATCCCGTAAGCCTCGGAGAAAATTTAAGCAGGAAGGCTTGAAGCATGAATGCGCACTTATACATTGCTTCCGCAACATAGGTGCTTCCGTGCCCGCACGAACATTAGCGAGACGGTTGGCCGGGGGGAGTAACGTTGCCCTCGTATCATTTTTCGGCGCAAGTGATCCGCCGATCGCAAGGGCGCAGCGCGATCAAGGCCGCTGCCTACAGAGCCGGTGAACGGCTTAGAGACGAGAATCGCGGCGAGGTCTATGACTTCTCGCGGCGTCGCGGCGTGGTTCACCGGGAAATTTTATTGCCGGAAGGGGCGGCGGACTGGCTCGCCGACCGCGCCCGCCTCTGGAATTACGCCGAAGGGATTGAGAAGCGCAAAGACGCTCAGTTGGCCCGGGAAATCAATATTGCCCTGCCGCATGAGCTGGATGCCGACCAGCGGCGGGAATTGCTTTTAAATTTCGTTAGAGAGGCTTTCGTAAGCCGGCGAATGGTCGCGGACGTGGCCTTCCATGACCCAGTGCCGGAAAAGGAAGATTCCCCCCAGAACTTCCACGCCCACGTCATGCTTACTTTGCGGCAGGCCACCCCGAACGGCCTGCGGAACGTGAAGACCCGCGAGTGGAATAGCGATGAATTGCTTAAGTCCTGGCGGCAATTATGGGCCGAGCACCAGAACCGGGCCCTGGAAAGGGCTGGGGTTCGCGCCCGCGTCGATCACCGGACGCTAAAGGCACAGCGGGAGGATGCCGAACGGCGCGGCGACCGGGCAGAGGCTTTCGCGCTCGGACGGAAGCCTGAAATCCACATAGGGCCGAAAGCCAACAAGGCCGCGACCTACGAACGTGCCCCGTCCAGCCGCGACCGCGAAGCCGGGCCTTACCGTCGCCGGCGCGATGGCGGCGCACCGCAACGGCGGGTGGTCCGCTATACCGCGATTGACCGCGGCACACGCCTCCAGCGCAATACCGCGATCATTGAGCAGAACCTTGATCGAATTTCCCGGGAGTTGACCCGCTGGCAGCGGCGGGCCGCCAGGTTCAAGGCCACGCGCCACTGGATCAGCCAGAAAGAATTTGACACCCAGCGTGAGGCCGAGAGGCTTCACTGGGTGCAGCGGCAGCGCAAGCTCTGGCGCCGGCAACGCGACCAGGAAGCGGTGTGGCGCGCGATGACATCAACTGACCGGGTGCAGAAGCGGCGAAGGCGGCGCAAGGCGCTCCTTGATCACCTGATCGGCGACATCGACCTCACGCTTCACAAGTTGCTCGGTATCCGCGACAGGCACGCGCGAAGGCGCTCGGCCATCAACCGGCGGCCTTTTGCGAGGTCATTGTTAAGTCGGACTGCCCGTCGCGGCCGCTATCGCGCCAGGCGTCCCAGCGGCCGCGCCAGGCGCTGATGCGGTAGTGCCTGACCTTCCGGGCGAGGATGGGTAGCTGCCCGCTCATGAAAATCAGGCAACGGCTTTGCGGCAGCCGCCGCACTTCGCTGGCGTCGAGGAGGAAGCGGCCGGCTTCCGACCGGCCGCTATGCTGCTTCGTCCCGAGCTGCGACGAACTGTCGGAGTGGGAGAGGACTGTTGCCATGCCGATGCCTTCAGCCAACTCGCGCGCCGTGTCGTTGTCGTTGACGCTGAATGCCACCTGGCACCCGCTGGCGGCAATGAAGGATCGTGCGCCATGTTCTCCGTAGATTCGCTTAAGCTGGCCGAGGTCCTGGAACACCAGCAGCGTGCGCGCGTAGGCGCGCAAGTAGCCAAGCCCTGAGGCCAGGGCTTCGAGGTAGCCAAGCGCCGGGCATTCGTCGATCAGCAGGAGCGGCTTGTGCGGCGGCGTCGGCAATTCCTTGCCGCGCACGGCGGCGGCGAGCGCGCAGCCCATCATCACCCGCAAAAATGGCCGGTAGACCGGAATCTTATCTTCCGGCACGCAGATATAGACCGTGATCGGCTTCCGGTGGATGTCGAGCAGGTCGAAGTCCGATGTCGCCGTCAACATCCCGCCGATGCGGTCGCCAGACCAGAAACCCAGTGCCTTTGCCGCGTTCTTGATCACCGAGGTCATTTCCTCGGCTTCAAGGCTCGCGAGCGTGATGCGGCCTTCCTCGGCGACCGACGAGGTCGAACTGCTGGCCATTTCGCGGAGGAAAGCTGCGAAGGTTTCGCCTTCGGCCGCCACCAACTGGCGCACGTGGGCGAGGGTTTGCAGCGGCTTCGGCCTTGTGTCGATCACGTGCCGTATCACGGCGGCGATAAGCTGCTTAGCGCTAGAGTCCCAATGCTCCTCGCGGCTTTCGCTGATCACCAACAAGTCGGCGATCATGGCCGCGTCGTCGGCTTCGTGGTGCGTCCCTCTGCGGATAAGGTCGAGGGGGTTAAACCTGTGGGAAGTTTCGGGGCGAATGGCGTCGAGCCTGTAGACGGGGCCGAGCGTCGAGCGCCAGCGGCCCGTGACCGCCAGGTTTTCACCCTTTGGGTCGGTACATACGACCGCGCCGGGGTAGTCCAGCAGCGCGGGGATCACGCAGCCGGTCCCCTTGCCCGAGCCCATCGAGCCGAAGGCGAGGATTGCGCCGTCGCCGCGATAGCGGATGAATCCGCCGTTCAGTTTGCCGACGATGAAGCCGCTCTTGCGGCCCCAAGTACCGCTGCATGCGAGGGAGAACCAGCTTGCCCAGCGCGCGCTGCCGTGGCTGCCTTGCGGAGGCCTCGACGCGACCAACGGCCATGCGAGCCATAAGACGATGCGCAGCAGCCACGCCGCTATCTTGATAATAGCTAAGACGACACGAATAACCGGCACGCCTCACGCTCCATGCTCCGCTTCTGTGCTGTCAACATCGCTGCGCTCTTAATCAGCAAAAAGCCCCGGTTTCCCGGGGCTTTGTCCGACATCATGCCTATTCTTTACGCTTCACTTCGCGGGCGTATTCAAGCCCGTGTTCGGTGACGCGGTAAGCAATGTAGCGGCCAGCCGCATCGAGGAATACGAAGCCGGGTTGTCCGTCGATCAACATTGGCCCCTGCGGCATACCGATATAGTCGTTTTCGGCTTGGTGCCTCGTGGCGTGGGCGCGCCGCGTGCGATCGACGCGGCGGGTGAGAGCTTCGACGCTTTCCTGCAAGGCGTCGAATTCCTGCCATGTCGGGCCATTGTTCATCGGCCGAACCAATGGCGGCGGTGAACTCCGCGAGAAATCGATCTCGTTCGTGTTGGCGGTGAGGATCTGCTTGATCTTGAACGAGCTGTTCCCGTTCAGCGAGCTGACTATCTGGGCAACGCCATTGGCCAGCGCGCTATTGCCGTTGAGGTCCACGATGGGCGTGGGCCCGGCGACCGGTGTTGCCGGGCTGGACCCGCCCATCAGCGCGACGGCGGCTTTCTTGAGCGACATGTCATCATCCTCCTTTCTATGGGGTGGTGTCGATTTGGATAATTCTGGGTCGGGGCATGCCGGTTTCGTAAGCATGTGATCGCGTCATCAGTAGAAGATCGCGGAACTGGCCAGTACAGCCGTCTTTGACAAGAACAAGCACAGCGTCCTCATCGTTCAACCACGGCCCAAAGGGAAAGTGCCGGTTGAGATCATCATCTTCCCAGCTCTGCAAAACGGAGAAACCGCTTAGCCCTTCAAGCAGCTGGCCGATGACGTCGATTGTGTCTGTCTCAACCGGACGAACACGAAACGGGAAAGGAAAGCGACTTACAGGAGACATTGCTTACTGTCTAAGATGGGCTGAGGCGGCAGTCTTTTGCCGCCTCTTTCCGATCAGATGCCCATCTACATGACCTCCTTTTTACGACGGCGTTTTGCCGACGTGGATGAGGAGGCCTGTATCCATTGTCCGCTTCAATCGAATTTTGTCCGACAAAATGAGTCTTGTCAGATACTTATCGTATATTGAAAAAAGTCCTATATGTCCAATAATAAACGTACTTCCCTTACCTTTTACGGAGTACGCAAATGGCTTCGCGCCCGTGCAATGTCTTGCGGGTGGTCAGCCGCAAGCAACTACATCACCCTGATCAACTGACACGCTTCATTTGGTTACGTGCTTACAGAGCAGCGCGTGTGTGGCGCGTTCTAAATAACCGCCCTTCTAAACATGTGAGGGGCGATCAAACCGAAGCGTTGGATGCGATACTCGATCTCTGCAAGATCAGCGACCGCGAATTTTCCGATGTGTTCCGCGTACTGCTGACCGCCATAGACGGCTCCCCTTACCACGGATGCTTCGTCCCGACGTATGACCACCACAAACAGAGGTGAAAGCCCCAGGGGAGCCGCTAGTGTAACGGCCGCCCCTGGGTTATTTTTTGCCTTTTAGGGGAGACATCTCAGTGGCACCCACACCGAAAAACGCAATTTCAGCGGAGAAATTAGGCCAAAAGGCCCAGTTTAGGCTCAACACGGATGATGTCAGAAACATCCGACTGCTTGTGAGACATCTACCGGCTATGCGTCTCTCCGACATATGCCGCGTTTCTTTGGAGCTCGCCCGCGCTTACGTTCAAAAAGAGGAGATCGATCCGCGAAACACCGCAGAGTTGATAATCGCTAAAAAATATTCAAACGATTTTGCCGACTCAAAAGATGCATTCATAGCGGCGCCTCAAACAGATATTTTCATTCCCAGCCGAGGTCATAACTACGATGAGATTATACGAGAGAGCCGCTCCCTGGCTTTAGTTTTTAACGACATGTATGGATGGATAGGCAATCACAATCATAAGAAACTGTTACACGAAAGAATTTGCGCGGATGTGTTTACTACGGATATCTACCTCATCCATCCGGAGAGTCCGGCGATTGAATACGTAGCCGCAAAAAGCAACAAAACGAAAGAAGTCGCGGGAATGGGCGTCAACCGTCAGGTTCACGATATTCACCGAGGGCTATGCTTTCTTTTAAGCGAGGTATTTTCTGAGCTGGAGAGCAAGACCAAGACGCGGGTTTTTGGACATCAGTGGGTGCATTCGTATTCAATGGTGATGAATGAAAGTGCGGCCTATTTTACTCCGTATCTAAACAAGCGCGTCGGCAATGACGGTGTAATTCACGTCTATCGAAAAGGAGCACAAAGTCCGACGGATGAAATGTACCGCATGTTGCTTGATGACCTCGAAGATATGGTTAGATACACAACAGACATTCCCAATAAGAACCTCGTTAAATACGCGAAGGCCCACCCGGAGATTATGGATAAATCCCGGTATCAAGATTGAACGAAAATAGCTCCCTCAGAACGCCCAGAAATCCTGCATTCGCGTGTGCTCATGGAGGCGACGGCACGAAGTTATCCACAGGTGCTCTAGGCTACCCATACTCAACGTTGTGCATTGAGGGCGTTTAAGTGACTAACTGTTGTGTGGACAAACACAAAACAAGAACGAATTTGGACTTGAATTTTTAATGTCGAATCGACTGTCGCGAATCGCTTACATTCCTTCCCCCCTGTTGATGCGTAGGAGGACAACAATGGCTGGTTCGCGAGGCAGTAGGGTCGTGGCCACCGCTCAATCTGATGCGAAGCGAGGCCGAGGTCGTGAGCTTCCGCATCCAGAAGCATCTATCTTTATTGAAGAGCTAATTTCTCTTGGTGTCCTGTTACAGAAGGCCACCAATGGTTCATTGGTATGCGCGGAGGAATCTTGGCGTGTATTGGTTGAGATCGCCAATTTTATGCGTGAAGAAAATGAAATGTACGAGCGGGCATTCTCGGCTCAAGAAACCATGGACCGCATTAAAGTTGTGGTGCCCACCGCACAACTCCCACTTAGCTTCGTGAGCGAACGCAAAGTAGCGTAAGCGAATTCGACGAAGTGAACGTCAATACGTTCGGGCCCGGCCGTTAGTAGGCCTCTGCATCCGCAACCGGACGTTTGGCGAGCCTTTAAATTTCGCCGCGTTTTCATGGCGGCTAGGATGGCAGCGGCATTGCCCCATTTGCCTACAAATATCGTTGGTGCGAGCGACTGGATTGCTGCTCAATATTTCGAGTGGTTTAAGCTAAACAAGAGGGCTTAAGGGCGCTGCCTCTCGCGCGCGCAAGCCGATTCCCCGACCTTCCGCGCTTCGCTTGTGCAGGCCTGGTGATCCACCTCGGCTTGACGCTTGCTACCCCGTTTTTCGCCAGGTATCAGTCCGTCGATAATATCCAGATTAAAATTTAATAACACGACGCTTTTCAGTTCTTGAGCTTTAGCGTTCCGCCTACATCAATAATTCTTTCTTTTAAAACCGTATCTCCATGCGTGGGGTCTTTGGCCCTTGAATTATACGCACGAAAAAGGCCAGCCATCGCCGTCCTATCCTCGTGGTAGCAAATTCTTCTCGAAAAGAAGCCATTTTGGCGCATTTGTTCGACTATGCGAACGATTTTGCTATCGTTTACATCGGCGATCAGTTGGCCCGGATAACAACCCATAATGTTTATTTTCAAGGTGTTGAGAACCAACCGCCAGTATCCACTTGGGTCAATGGAATCCAGGTATGCCAAGGTACCGGCCGAAGTCACGGGCA
>Ga0265314_10006656_pt1 | contig 10157 bp, 8 predicted proteins | sample 4126metaG_FD_203106 | JGI IMG/M metagenome (GOLD analysis project Ga0265314, IMG submission 203106) | Rhizosphere microbial communities from Carex aquatilis grown in University of Washington, Seatle, WA, United States - 4-1-26 metaG | ecosystem: Host-associated > Plants > Roots > Rhizosphere >... | reverse complement strand
CGAAGCGCTCGCCGGTGCGATGCTGCACGCTCTCAACTGTAGAAATTTACAGCAGCGGGGGGAAAGCGCACGTCGATTGGCCGCTTCGAGCTATGGATTGGAGCACATGGCGGCACGTTACCACGACTTGTATCGTCGTTTCTTACGGTAATTTGTCAGAAGTAACCTCTACGGTACTGCTTTTCAAGCACTTGCTGAAACTTTTCTGTTTTTCCAGCGTCTTTCTAGGCAGGGAGGAGCAGGATATGAGCACCACGAAGAATCGCATGGAACTCTCAGAGGCGATCCTAGCCCTCATTGAGAAGAAGCGTATCCAGACTGGGGATGAAACTCTGGGTGCCGACATCGAGCAGGTCCTGATCGAAAGCCAATTCCAGGATCTCGAGCACGAAATCCTCGAGAACCCCGGCGCCATCGAACCCTGGCTGGTTCGCCGCCGTCGTAACGAGAATTAAGGCGAGAATCGCCGGTTGGGTGCCGGCACCTGTTTGCAGCACTTTGAGTAGGTGAGCCTACCGCCCGTGTGTCACGCAGCGTCCCAGGGATTGAGAAGCGTGACGCCGAGATCGGCAAAGTCTCTCAGGTTGCGCGTCACGATGGTGAGGTCGTGCTCCAGGCGGTGGCGGCAATCAGGCCGTCAGCCATACTGAGAGGCCGCCCGGCGATCTGGCGCTGGCCACTCAATATACCCCAACGTTCGGCGACAGCCTGCGACACCGGTAGAATGCGCCCTCTGAGCAGTGGCAATAGATCGTTCTCCAGCCACTCCTGCAGTTGGGCGCGCCTCCGACTCTCGGTCAGGATCGTAATTCCCTTCCGCAGTTCGCCGACCGTTACGACGCTCACATGAAGCATCGCGTCGTCTTGAGCAAGCATCCAGGCATTGACGCGAGGGTCGGGGCGAACACGAATGATCTCTGAGGGGACATTCGTATCAAGCAGGAACCCGTTCATAGAACGATGTCACGGCCGGGCGACGGGTCGCGATTAAAATCCATGTCGTCCGCGAGACCCCTCACCTTTGCCAAGACATCAACCAGGGTCTGTTTTGGCGACTCGTCGGCCGGGGCGTTCTGGTCGGCGAGTTCCAGCAACCACCGGTCAACAGTCAAACCACGCGCCTGCGCTTGCTTTTGATACCGGGCCGCGCGGTCTTCCGGGATTTCGACGGTAACGTTCATGGCGAGCAAACCCCTGTATCCACAATATCAAACGGCCCTCCCGGTCGATCGACAGCAATCCCGCTGCCCGTTAACTCCCTTCCCATGCTCCATTTAATGCAATTTTAGGCGATTCAGACCTTATTTACTTGAAATTAGCTCAGCAACCCGTCAAACTGGACAGAAATGGGCATCAATCTCGGCCTCGACATCGGCGCTATCAGTCTCAAGCTGGCGGCCATCGGCAAGTCCGGCGACCGGGCCATCCTGAGCGCCCTTTGTGACAGCCACCCGCAGTTCCGCCTCACCGAGTTTGCCGGCGAGCCCCTGGTGCTCTCCGATTACCGGCGCATCTCCGGGAGCCCCATCCAATCTACTTACGACCTGCTGCGTGAGTTTTACGAAATCGTCCCCGAAGACCGCGTCGAAGGCATCCGCGTGACCGGGTCGGGCAGCCGCACCATCGCCAAGGTCCTCGGACTCTTCTTCGAGAACGAATTCAAAGCTATCGCGCGCATGATCGGGTCGGTCTACCCGCAGGTGCGCACCATCTTCGAGATCGGCGGCGAGAGTTCGAAGTACATTCGCCTCGACGGCGGCAACATCGTGGATTACGACCGTTCGGGCGAATGCGCCGCCGGTACGGGTTCGTTCCTCGACCAGCAGGCGCTGCGCATGCAGTACTCAGTGGAGGAGGTGGGGTGCGTAGTGGCCGGCGCCAGTTGCGCCGCGCGCATCGCTGGGCGCTGTTCCGTCTTCGCCAAGAGCGACATGATCCACGCGCAGCAGAAGGGATATTCGCCGGCCGAGATTCTCCGCGGCCTGTGCGACGCCGTGGCGCGCAATTTCAAAAGCTCCATCGTAAAGGGACGCCCCGTCGAAGCTCCCGTGGCGCTGATCGGCGCGGTGTCACAGAATACCGGTGTCACCGGCGCACTGCGCGAAGCTTTCGCACTGGCCGACGATGCCCTTCTGGTGCCTGAACCTTACGCCTGGTGTTCCGCTATCGGCACCGCCATGCTGGAAGCCGAAGAGCCGCGCAAGCGATCCATCCTGGAGATTCACCGCCTCCGCCAGCACACCGAACAATGCCTGCAGGATACCCAGCCGCTGTCGACCGCCAACGTGGTGCAACTGCGCGATCGCGTGGGCGCCTACGTGCCCCCGGCGGGCGACGGCCCCATCCCGGCATACCTGGGCCTCGACATCGGCTCGGTCTCCACCAACGTGGTGGCCATCGATGAATTTGGCACGGTCATCCACGACGTGTATCTGCGTACTGCCGGACGCCCCATCGAGGCGGTCCAGCAGGGTCTGTCGGAAGTGGCCGAACGATGGGGCACTCGCTTGCAGGTTTGCGGCGTAGGCACCACCGGCTCGGGCCGCGAACTGATTGCCGAATTCGTGGGCGCCGATGTGGTAAACGACGAAATTACGGCTCACAAGACCGGCGCCGTGCACATCAGCAGCACACTGGGCGGCGAACCGGTCGACACCATTTTCGAAATCGGCGGGCAGGATTCCAAGTTCATCTCCATCGAGCACGGCGTGGTGGTGGACTTCGCCATGAACGAGGCTTGCGCGGCGGGCACGGGGTCGTTCCTTGAAGAACAGGCTGAGAAACTCGGCATCAGCATCAAGGGCGAATTCGCCAAGCTGGCGTTATCCGCGCGCGGACCCTCGCGCCTGGGCGAACGCTGCACGGTCTTCATGGAGCGCGATGTCACCGGCTGGCTGCACAAGGGCGAGACCGTCCCCAACCTGGTGGCCGGCCTGGCGTACTCGATAGCGCTCAACTATCTGAATCGCGTGGTGCGCGGGCGCAAGGTCGGCAACGTGATCTATTTCCAGGGCGGCACGGCATATAACGACGCCGTCACCGCTGCTTTCGCCAGTCTGCTCGGCAAGAAGATCACCGTGCCGCCGTATAACGGCGTGATGGGCGCCATCGGCATGGCGCTGATCGCACGGCAATGGCATTCCGCGACACAGGGCGCGACGCGCTTCCGTGGGTATCGCCTCGACCAACTCCACCTGACTACTCGTGATTTCGTCTGCAAGGCCTGTTCGAACCTGTGCGACATGAAGGAATTCGTGATCGAAGGACAGAAGAGTTATTGGGGCGATAAGTGCTCCGATAAGTTCCGCAAACCTTCGGCCACCGGCCGCAAGCCGGTAATCGACGACCTGTTCGCGTACCGCGAACAACTGCTCGAATGGGCGCCGCCGCAGAATGGTCCCCGACTGCGGGTAGGCCTGCCGCGCGCCATGACCATGCTCGATCGTCTTCCCTTCTGGCGAACTTACTTCGCCGAAGTGGGCATCGACACAGTTCTTTCCTCCGTCACGGACGCGCGTATTTCCGCCGCCGGAATTGACATGGCGGTGGCGCAGCCTTGCTATCCCGTGCAGGTGGCGCACGGCCACGTCCTAGCCCTGCTGGAAGCCGGCGTGGATTACGTCCTGGTGCCCAATATGGCCGATGCCGAGGCTGCAGCGGAAACTTGCGGGTCGCACTACTGCCCGTGGAACCAGACGCTGCCGTGGGTGCTGCGCTCCGCTCCGGCGCTGGAACCGCACCAGCATAAATTCCTGATTCCGACGCTTCATTTTCAGCTCGGTCCCATGCAAGTGAAGAAGGGACTGGCCGAAGCGATGGAGCGTATCGGCGTGACGCGCCGCGCCAGCGATCGGGCCTGCGACGCCGCCTATGCTGCCCAGCGCGAGTTCCAGGACAAACTGCTCGCGGCCGGACGGCGCGCGCTCGAAATCCTCGATCGCACCGGCGAACCCGGACTGGTCCTCGCCGGCCGCGGCTACAACATCTACGACCGCGGCGTGAACTGCGATATTCCCCGCAAGCTTCGACAGCGCTATGGCGCAAACGTCATTCCCCTCGACTTCCTGGTGACCGGCCGCGAGGCGCTCGACCCCGCCACCAATATGTACTGGGTGTCGGGCCGCAAGATTCTGGAGGCCGCGCGTGTAGCCGCCAGCCGTCCCAACCTGCACATGGTGTACATCACCAATTTCAAGTGCGGGCCCGACTCCTACATCAAACATTTCGCCCGTGAGGCCGCCGGCGCGCCGCTCCTCATCCTGCAATTCGACGGGCACGGCAACGATGCCGGGTACATGACACGCTGCGAAGCGTACCTCGACAGCAAAGGAATTCTACGATGTTACCAACCGCCGAAAGAGCCGATATCTGCGACGCGAGCGGCGGCCATCCACTAACCGGCAAGCGGATCTACATTCCTCCTATGGCGTGGGGCAGTGCGCAGGCATTCGCTTCAGCCTTCCGCGCTGTCGGTCTCGAGGCCGAGCCGACACCGCCCTCCGACCATCGCACCCGCGAGTTGGGAGCCCGCTACACTTCCGGCGACGAATGTTATCCGGCAAAAGTGACGGTTGGCGACTTCATGAAGGTGCTGGAACGGCCCGGCATCGACCCCTCGCGTGTCGCCTTCTTCATGCCCACCGCGGAAGGCCCGTGCCGTTTCGGCCAATACGCGCCCTATCTCCGTCAGATTCTCAATGTCAATGGCCACCAGGCGGTGGAGATTCTTTCCCCGACCAGCCGGAATGCTTATGACGGTCTGGGCACGCTGGCCAAACCTTTCGTGCGCACTGCCTGGCGCGCTCTTTTATGCGCCGACGTGCTACAGAAGATGCTGCTCATCCAACGTCCCTACGAAGAGCGTCGCGGTTCTACAGAGACGGTCTATGAGGAAGCGCTGGCCGACCTCTGCGCCACTCTGGAGCGCGCGCCGCTCAATCCCGGGGTCCAACTCTTGTTGCTCCGCGACTCTCTGGTACGCGGACGCAACCAGTTCCGCAAAGTGGCGCGCCGCCCGAATCGGGACCTGCCGCTGGTCGGCATCGTGGGCGAAATCTTTTGCCGGCTGAATACCTTCTCCAACGAGGATTTGGTCCGCTCTCTGGAAGCATATGGGGCGGAAGCCTGGGTGTCCGACCTGGTGGAATGGATCTGGTACACCAACTCCGAGCACTTCCGCAAACTCAAACTGGCCGGCCGCATCTGGACCGCGGAAGCTCTGGGAGCGTGGGTGCGAAAACGCGTGCAGAAACGCGATGAGCACGTGCTGCTCGCGCCCTTCGAAGAAGAGTTCGCCGGCCGCGAAGAGCCGGATATCTACGAGATCCTGGAAGCCGCCCGTCCTTACTTACCGCGCGAGGGTGCGTTCGGCGAAATGGTGCTGAACGTGGGTAAGGCCGTCTGCCTGGCCAGGAAGGGCGCTGCCGGAATCATCGACATCAGCCCATTTACATGTATGAACGGAATTGTTTCGGAGGCTATCTATCCCCGTATCAGCCGCGACCATGGCGGCATCCCGATTCGTAACTTCTACTTCGACGGCACACAGTCCGATTTGGACCGCGATCTGGGAGTCTATATGGAACTGACTCGGAGTTATCGGCGAAAGAAAAATGAGGGTTAACCCGCGCTACGGCGGTGACGGCTCCAGCCATGCCCTGCACGTGCCCGGTCGCTCTCAGCCGGACGCCTGCTAACTCGAGCGACGCTGCGCCGTTCGTGGTCCATCTGCTCCAGCGCGACGATTTCGCGGTCTAATCGATCCAACTCTCCTCGAAAATGGATGAGTAAGATATCAATCTCATTGTGGTTGAGCAAGAGTGCCTTTTCTTAGTACATGTAATGGGCGGTATGACGAGCGTAATCCCATTACTTGTTCAGGTCAAGAGAGTTTGGTATCTCTTATCCCCATTTGAAAAATTGGAGAACTTTCAAATAACACCGACACTCACGATCTGAATGTTTCGAGACTGGTTAGTCCTGGCAGTTCTGATAGTAAGGGTTGCTCCGGCACAGGCACCTGCTTATACCGCAGATGGTATCGTCAATGCATCGGATTACTCCACCGGCCCATTTGCGCCCAACTCCGTTCTCAGCATATTCGGATCGAACTTGTCCTGGTATACTCAGGCCCTTTCCCTGAGTAATGCCGCCGTCGCCGTTCCCACTCAGATGGCCGGCGTCCAGGTATATGTGGACCAGTGGCCGGCGCCTTTGCTCTATGTGTCGGGTTCGCAGATCAACTTCCTCATTCCAAGCGGCGAGAGCCCAGGTAATATTACTGTCCGCGTGGTGAGGCAGGGAGTGCGGGGCCCAGACGTAGCGATTGCCTTGGTCGACGGGGCGCCTGCGCTCTTCGATGCGGGAGCCGGTCTCGCCATCGCCACTCATGCCGATGGCTCACTTCTCACGGAGGCTGCACCCGGGCAACCCGGCGAGACCGTGGTGGTTTACGTCACCGGTCTGGGCGCGACCGAGCCCAATCCGGAAGCCGGCGAAATCCCACAGTTTGCTGCCCCCATAAAGTTTCTCAGCAGCCTCAAGATCTCTCTCGATGGCGCCGCATTGTCCGCTGGACTCGTCAAATACGCCGGCGTGACGCCAGGCTGCGTCGGGCTATATCAACTCAACATCGAATTGCCGCAAAACGTGGGAATCGATCCAGCCATCCAGGTGTCGGTCGGCGCGCAATCGAGCACCGGTTTCCCCAAGATCGCCGTCCGGTAGTCCTTTCCCCGCAACTATTTGGTCCGCTGGCGCGTTTGTATAGATAGGCTAAAATCGATTCAGGAGCCCGCATGTCCCTACGGCCGATTCTCGTATTGTCATTTCTGGCCGGCAGTCTGGCGGCGCAAGACCCGCAGGCGGCCGCCCCGCCACCGCCTGTGCCCGCGGCCGACGGGTACACTCTCGGCGCCGGAACCAAGGTTCCCCTCAGCCTGATCAACAGCGTCAGTACCAAGAGCTCGCAAGAGGGCGATAGCGTGTACCTCGAGACCGCCTTTCCGGTACTTTCAAACGGACGGATCGTCATTCCGGTGGGGAGTTGGGTAATCGGCACGGTGACCGAAGTGAAGAAGCCTGGACGCGTCAAAGGACGCGGCGAGCTGTATATCCGCTTCGATACCCTGACGCTTCCCAATGGCGTGACGCGCGATCTGCGGTCGCGCATGGATGGCATGGACGCTAGTGCCACTGGCGAACTCGACCGCTCCGAAGGCAAAGTGAAGAGCGAGGGCAACAAGGCAGGCGACCTGAAGACCGTGGCGGAGACCACGGGAGCGGGAGCGTCGGTGGGAGCCATCGCCGGGAACGCCATGGGGCACGGGTTGACAGGGCTGGGTGCGGGGGCTGCAGCCGGGCTCGCCGGCGGCTTGATCTATATCCTGGCGTCGCGTGGTCCGGACGCGGTGATCGCCAAAGGCTCCACAGTGGAAATGGTCCTCGACCGCGCCATCGTCCTGAAGACCGCTGACGTGGACTTTACCAACGCCCCGCCGCGCAAACCCAGCCAATACTGAACGAGGGCGAGCATCGCTTCGCCTCTCGGCTTTGGCCATTCGGCGTGTGCAGTTGGCACACCATGTTGGGGTAGGCTTCAGCCTGCGGAGGGCTTCAGCCCGACTTCTTCGGCTTCGTCTACAGCCCAGGGGCGACACTGAAGCCCCAGAAATTCGTTGCGTATCGAAAACGGCGGCCTGAAAGGCCGCCTGCAGGCAAGATTGCCTGCCCCACGAAACGTCAAACACCAGGGGCGAGCTGCGCTCGCCTGGACAAGCTAAAGCTTATCCCACGTTTCAGATTCGGCGACCTACGTCAAACTCCAGCCCTTGCGGAACGTGGGACGCAAATACTTATTGGCGTCGGCGTTATTGGTGATCTTCATCTTCACCGGATCGTATTCGATCTTGCCTTCCACTCGCAGCGCGATCACCCCGAGCAGCATCCATTCCACGAATGGCGCCGCCACATTGAAATTGGAGCACGCCGGATCGCCGCCCTTGCAGGCGCGGATCCAGTCCTGGTAGTGGCCCGGCGACCGCGTCAGCAGTTCCGCCGGGAACTTGTAATCCTTCATCTTCTCGACCGGAAGAAGCCTGGTCTCGGATCCATACGTGCCGGTGGTGATGAAACCCTTGTCGCCGACGAATACGCTGCCGTCCGGTTTGGGAATGCGCGGGTTGGGGTCCTCCAGGACAGCCTGGAACGCTTCGTAGTCGAAAACGCCGCCCACAAAACCGGTCGGCTTGGGCGCCGGTGGCCGGGCCGCCGGAGTCGCCGCTGCGCCTTCGCCCGATGCCCCTCTTCCTCTGCCCCCACGTGCGCCGCGGTTGGCAGTCGGAAGATCGCCCAGGTACTCGCCCTTTGGCACGCCAGGAATTTCGGGAGTTGTCTCCAGCCCGTCATACCAGAAGAGCTTCACCGGAGGCATGTTGCCGCGCGCTGGGAAATCGAACCGGATGATCGACTTTTTGGGGAACATGAAATCGCTGGTCCCCTCTTTTTTGATGGCCTCCACGCTGGTCGGCGAGCCCAGTTTTAACGCCAGGTTGGGTGCACCCAGAATGTGGCACGCCATATCGCCCAGCGCGCCGCAGCCGAAATCGTAGAAGCCGCGCCAGTTGAAGGGCTGATAGAAATTTCCGTACGAGTTGGGGTAGCCTTCTCCGCCCACGGTGAACGGACGAGGCATGGCGCTGCCCAGCCACAGATCCCAATCGAGACCCTCCACCACCGGAGTAGGCGCCGGAATCTTGGTGAGGCCCTGCGGCCACAACGGCCGATCCGTCCAGGCATGCACCTCGGTAACGTTGCCGATCTCACCCGACCAGATCATCTCCGCGCATTGCCGCGTGCCCTCGTTGGAGTATCCCTGGTTGCCCATCTGTGTGGCCACTTTGTATTTGTTGGCCGCATCCCTCATCTGCCGCGCTTCCCAGATGGTGCGCACCAGCGGTTTCTGCACGTACACATGCTTGCCGCGTTCCATCGCCCAAATGGCGGCCGTGGCATGCATGAAATCCGGGATGGTGACAATCACGGCGTCGATGCTCTTCTCCTTGTCGAGCATCTTGCGGAAATCTTTGTACTTCGTGGCCTTATCGTATTTTTCGAAGCTACGCGCCGCCGACTTATCGTCCACGTCGCACAGCGCCACGATGTTCTCAGACGCGCAGCCGTCGATATCGGACGCCGCCTTTCCGCCCGCGCCGATCGACGCGACATTGAGCTTTTCGTTGGGTGATTTGTATCCCAGTCTCGGGAGCGAACCCGAACTACCGAATCCAGCGTTCGGAACGGCCCCGGCCAGTAAGGAGCCAAAGAAAAAGTAACGCCTCGTGAGTGCCATAGACAACCTCGGGTTTATAATACCTCCCGGCACACCGGTTTGCACACGTATTCCGCCGACTCCTGGATTCTTCCCCGGCGGTTCCCGCCTAGCACCTGCTCAACGACTGCGGTACGCAAATGTTGTTGTTCGCACGCCTCAGCCACAGGCGCGAACCCGCCCAGGCGCGGCTTCGCCAGACCCGAAGGGGCTGCTTCCTACTCCTAAACCCCTGAGGGATCGGGCAAAGCCCGCGTCTAGCGCTTCGGTACCGAAATTCGGATATTGCGGAACCGCAGCCCGCCGGTATGGTCGCCCTGGATGTAGATGGGGCCAGGCTCGCCTTCATTGGCGTCGAGCGCGCCGCCCGTAACGCCGGGGATTTCCTTCCGGTCGATGGTCAGCGTGCCGTCATGAATGACCGTAACCGTGCGGCCCACCAGTGTGATGTCGAAGCTTTCCCATGTGCCCGGCTTGCGCGGTACCGTGACGGCCGGCGCCAGAAATCCGTAGATCGACCCAATCCTTCGCTCCGGTGGATTCTTGTCGAGCTTCTCGTATTCCAACTGGACCTCGTAGCGGCCCCGCAGGTAGACACCGCTATTACCGTCATCGGGGCAATTGAATTCGATGTGCAGTTTGAAGTCGTCGAACTTGCGCGTGCCTCGCAAGTTCGATCCGTGAGTCTTGTTGAGAAGCTCACCATTTTCGACCACCCAGTTGTTGTGAGCCGCGTCGGTGGGCTCCCATCCGGTGAGATCCTTGCCATTGAAGAGCGGTTCGGGATCGCTCCACCCAGCCGGGGGATCGCGCTGCAATGCGGGCGCGG
>Ga0265314_10006655_pt1 | contig 10159 bp, 8 predicted proteins | sample 4126metaG_FD_203106 | JGI IMG/M metagenome (GOLD analysis project Ga0265314, IMG submission 203106) | Rhizosphere microbial communities from Carex aquatilis grown in University of Washington, Seatle, WA, United States - 4-1-26 metaG | ecosystem: Host-associated > Plants > Roots > Rhizosphere >... | reverse complement strand
TGGTGGAACACTTCGCCGTAGCGGAACTGTTCGTTGAAGGCGAGGTCGTAGACGAACTCGACGTTCTGCACATACATCGCCAGCCGCTCGAGGCCGTAAGTGATCTCCGCCGACACCGGATCGCAGTCGATGCCGCCGACCTGCTGGAAATAGGTGAACTGGGAAATCTCCATCCCGTCGCACCACACTTCCCAGCCAAGGCCCCAGGCGCCCAGCGTCGGGCTCTCCCAATCGTCCTCGACGAAGCGGATGTCGTGCAGCGCCGGATCGAGCCCGATGGCGCGCACGCTCTCCAGATAGAGGTCCTGGATGTCGGCCGGCGCCGGCTTCATGATCACCTGGAACTGGTAATAGTGCTGCAGACGGTTCGGGTTCTCGCCATAGCGCCCGTCCTTCGGCCGCCGCGACGGCTGGACATAGGCGGCGCGCCACGGCCTGGGCCCCAGCGCGCGCAGCGTCGTCGCCGGATGGAAGGTGCCCGCGCCCATCTGGTCGTCATAAGGCTGAAGGATCAGGCAACCCTTCGACGCCCAGAAATTCTGGAGCGTCAGGATCAGGTCCTGGAATGTTTTGGCCATGGCGGGCGGTCCGAAAATCGAGGGGCGGAACCTACAGACAGGGCCCTTGGGCGACAAGCGGCCCTGTCGCATACTTCCCCGCGCATAAGGGGGAACAGTCATGTCCGAATCCGAGAACGGCGCCGACCGGCGCACCATCCTGATGACCGGCGCAGCCGCCGCCGCGACGCTCGCCATGCCCCTCGCAGCGCATGCCGCCGGCGACGACATGGCCGACGTCAAGAAGGTCATTGCCGCCAACCATCCCGCCGCCCTCAAGCGGCTTCAGGACTGGATCGGCTTTCCCTCCATCGCGGCGGAGAACCGCAACACCAAGGAGGGCGCCGAATACATGGCGAACCTGCTGCGCGATGCCGGGTTCCAGCATGTCGAGACCGTGCCGACCTCCGGCGTGCCCGGCGTGTTCGCGACGCTGGACGCCGGCGCGCCCAAGACCTTTGGCCTCTACTTCATGTACGACGTGAAGCAGTTCGATCCGGCGGAATGGGCCTCGCCGCCGCTGGAAGGCCGCCTCGTCGACAAGCCGAATTTCGGCAAGGCCATCGTCGGCCGCGGCGCAGTGAACCAGAAGGGGCCGGAGGCAACCTTCCTCGCCGCCCTGCATGCCTTCAAGTCGTCGGGGCGCAAGCTGCCGGTCAATCTCGTGCTCGTCGCCGAGGGCGAGGAGGAGATCGGCTCGCCGCATTTCCACGAGATCGTGCAGCGTCCGGATATCGCCGCCGCGCTCAAGAAATGCGTCGGCATCACCATGCCGTCCGCATCGCAGGACACCACTGGCGGCGTCGCCATCCAGCTCGGCGCCAAGGGCATCATGGAGGCCGAACTGGTCTCCTCCGGCGCCCATTGGGGCCGCGGGCCGACGCACGACATCCATTCCAGCCTGAAGGCCGCGGTCGACAGCCCGACCTGGCGGCTGGTCCATGCGCTCAATCTGCTGGTCTCGGCCGACGGCAACACGCCCACGGTGGACGGTTGGTTCGAGCATGTCCGGCCGCTCACGCCGCATCAGAAGGACCTGATCGCCGCCTCCGTGCGTACCCGCAACGAAGCCGCCGAGATGAGCGCGATGGGCGTGTCGCACTGGATCGACAATTTGCCTTTCGAAGCGGCGATGGAGCGGCTGGCCTCGCAGCCCACGATCAACATCGAAGGCCTGGTTGCGGGCTATACCGGCCCCGGCGGCAAGACGATCCTGCCCGGCCGCGCCGTCGCCAAGATCGATTGCCGCCTGGTGCCCGACATGACGCTGGAGGAGGTGCGGACCAAGATGCGGGCCTTCCTCGACAAGAAGGGATTCACCGATATCGAACTGAACGTCAGCGGCGGCTACGATCCGACCGAGACGGACGAGAAAAGCTCGCTGATTCAGTCCGAGATCGCGCTCTATACGCGGCTGGGCTATCCGCCGTCGCTCAGCCCGCGCGGCGCGGGCTCGTGGCCCGGCGTGAACTTCACCGGCGCGCCGCTGAAGCTCGCCGCCAGCCATTTCGGCATGGGCTACGGCACCGGCGCGCACGCCCCCAACGAGTTTTATGTGATCGAAAGCAGCAATCCCAAGATCGCCGGCTTCGACGATTCCACGCTCGCCTATGTGCAATATCTCTATCAGATCGCGGCAACCGGATGACGGGATTGTAATCACCGTGCCGGCCTTGGCGGCCTATAAGCGTCGCGGTTCAAATTCGAGGATGAAGATGAGGCCGATCCGTTCCGCCCTGCTCGCCTGCACCGCCACCCTCTGCCTTACAGCAGCAGGCTCCGCGGCCTCCGGCTATCACCTCGCCAAGAGCGTGCCCCTCGGCGGCGATACGTTCTGGGATGCGATCACGCTGGACGCCGCAAACCATCATCTCTTCATCACCCATGGCAGCCACGTCGTGGTGGTGGACAGCAAGACCCTCGCCGTCGCGGGCGATATCCCGAACGTGGCCGGCGCGCACCAGGTGGCGGTCGGTCTCGGCAAGGGCTTTGCGACATCGGGCACGACCAATACGGTCGTCGTGTTCGATGCCAGGACGCTCGCGGTCACCGGCTCGATCGCCGTCGGCACCAAGCCAGACGGCGCGGTCTACGACCCCTTCTCCCGCCGCGTCTTCACCTTCAATGCCGGCAGCAAGGACGCCACCGCCATCGACGTCGCGTCGGGCACGGTGGACGGCACGGTCCCACTCGGCGGCAAGCCGGAATTCGCGGTCGCCGACGGCAAAGGCCATATCTACGACAATATCGAGGACACATCCGAGGTCGTGGAGATCGACACGAAGAAGATGGACGTCACGCATCGCTGGAAACTGGCGCCGTGCGAGAGCCCGTCGGGCCTGGCCATCGACAAGGCGCATGGCAGGCTGTTCATGGCCTGCGAGAATGAGATGATGGCGGTGTTCGACGTGAAGGCCGGCAAGGTCATCGCCACATTGCCGACCGGCAAGGGTGCCGACGGCGCCGCCTACGATCCCGCCACGCATACGGTCTTCATTCCGAACGGCGAAGGCCATATGACGATCGTGCAACCGTCGGGCGGCGACAAATATCGCGTGGCCGCCCAGCTCCCGACGCAATTCGGCGCCCGCACGATCGAGATCGATCCCGCGACGCACCGCGTCTTCACCGTGACCGCGGATCTCACGGCCGATCCGGGCAAGCATCCGCCCTACAAGATGGGGCCAGGCAGCTTTCGGCTGCTGGTCTACGGCAAATAGACTGCCTAGGCGGCCTCGGTGTTCGGAGAACTGCCCGCGCGCTGCGGCAGAACCAGGATCAGGATCAGGATGACCGCCGCCAGCATCGCGCTGGCGATCGGCCGGCTGACATTCAGCCCGCCCTCGCTGAACGGCTTGTCGAAGAAGTCGCCGACAGTCGCGCCCAGCGGACGGGTCAGGATGAACGCCATCCAGAACAGCAAAACGTGCGACACGCGCGTCGTGTAGTACAACACAGCGACGGCCGCGATGCCGGCCCCGAACACCAGCGCTCCGCCGCCATAGCCCAGTCCCGAATCCGCCGCCCAGTCGCCCAGCGCCGTTCCCAGTGTCTGCGAGAGGGTGATGGTGGTCCAGTAGAACGCCTCGACCCGCGGCGTGCGCACCGTCTGCACCGAGACCGTGCCCTCGGACCAGTACCAGGCGCCCAGCGAGGCCAGAACCAGCGCGAACAGCACGATGGATCCGCCCGGATAACCGATCCCCAGCGAGCGGTCGGCGAAGTCCGCCATGGTCGTGCCCGCCGTCGTCGAGGCGATGATCGTCGCCCAAAACAAGAACGGATGGAATTTCCGCGCCACGATCTGCAGCACCACCAGCACGACGAGCGCCGTCAGGAAGATCGCTGTTCCCACCAGATAGCCGAGATTCAGGTTCATCGAGACGGTGTCGCCGCCAGTCTCGCCCAGCGTGGTCGCCAGGATCTTGATGATCCAGAACGTCAAGGTGACGGCTGGAACTTTGCTCGCAACGAGGTCTCGGTTCAAAGCTGTTCCTTCCTAAAACGTCACGAGCAGCGCCGTGTACCAGGCGTCGCGGCCGGTCTCGTCCGCGTTCTGGATGCCCGGTCCCGCAGACGCCATCAAATGAAGATTGTCGTTCAGATCGTAGATCGCGCCGAAACCCAGCCCGGTCGACGCCTTCCCGCCGATCGTGTCGGCGCTCTGATGATACACCTCGCCGCCGATCTGGAGCGACGGCGCAATCTGGTTGGTCAGCGCCCAGCCGACCTGACAGAAGTTCTGCGAGTCGCCGCCCCGGTTCAGCACACACCCGCCGCCGCCGAAGGTCGACCACTTGTCCCATGACCGGCTGATCCAGAACGGCAGCAGCAGCGAGGCATGCCGTTCCCCCACCGCCGCCGAACCGGCGGGAAGGAATACGCGCGGAAAGAACGCGACATCGACGCCCGCATCGTCTTGATGCAGGAATCTGTACTTGGCGGCGAGTTCGACGTTGCCGAGCCCGGTTTGCGACGGCCCGCTCGCGGGACTGTCCCAGCCGATCGGCAGCACTGCCGTCAATTGCAGATCCGGCGCTGCGCCATAGTTGAAATCGATGCCGCCTGCGCCGCCGGAGTCGTCGCGCGTCGCGGTGCCGCTGGCGAAAAGATAGATTTCGTAGCGGCCGGTATCTGTCGGTTCGGCATCGTCCGTCACATAGGGCGGACCGGCCAAGGCCGGCGAAGCCGTGAGGGCCGCCAGACCCAGCGTGCCGAGAAGGTGTCGAAGGTTCATATCGTCAATGCAGCGCCGCGCAACATCGCATCCGCCTCGGCGGTGTACGCACCATCGGGAAGGTGCAGGACCAGTCCGGGCAGCAGGGCGAGCGGTGCCCGCGAACCTTTCTTCACCTGGATCAGAACACGTTTGGCAGGTTCATCGCCGCGCGGCCAGAGTGGGAAAATGCGTAGCCCTGTCTGCGGCAATGCCGTCAGCGCCTCGCCGAGCCGGTCGGCGCGCAGGATCGCGGTGAACGTCCCGCCGGATGCCGTCCGCTTCAGGCCCACGCCAAGCCAGGCCGCCAGCGCGCCATCATCCTGCGTCGCCAGTGCACGCGCCGCATCCGGCGAGGTTTCGCCGTCGCTGCCATGGAACGGCGGATTGCAGATCACATGATCGTAATCGCGCCGCATGTCCGGTGGCAGGTCCAGCACGTCGACCGTCACGAACACGACCCGTTCGCCCATGCCGTTCGCCGTCGCATTGCGGTTCGCGAGGCCGACCAGGTCGCTCTCGATATCAGTGCCGGTGATCGCGACACCCGTCAGGCGCGCGGCGAGACACAGGCTCGCCGTTCCCGCACCGCTGCCGAGTTCGAGCACATTCTCTCCCGCGCCCGCCGGCACCGCCGCCGCGAGCAGCACCGCATCCAATCCGGCGCGAAAGCCTTCGCGAAACTGATGCACGACAAGTTTACCGCCGAGGAACCGGTCCTCGCTGATCTCCTTGGGCGCCGTGCGGCGGGCCAGCCCGTCGCTGAGCAGGGCCTTGCCACGCTCGAAATCCTCGTCGGCGACCATCAGGCGGCGCGGTAAAATGCCCAGACTTCCGTCCATGACGCTCGCGTTCTCGTCGAACACCATGCTCGGCACGTCGCCCTGCGCGAGCAGGTCCCGCGCGAAGCTGAGAAGCACCGGATCGTTGGTCTTGAGGACGGGCCGCATCTGCCTCTTTCGCGTGAGTGCTGCGGGGTTAAGTCGTCTTGACGGGGTTAGGTTCCCCTTCCAATGTCGCAGATGCCGGGTGGCCCCGGCAAGGACCGCGACCATGCTCAAGCCGGACATGCGCAAGCCGAGGACCGACGGCGTCTCGCCCGTCGAGCGCCTGCATGCGCTGGTTTCCGAAGACATGGCGGCGACGGACCGCATGATCCACACCCGCATGGGTAGTGCCGTAGCGCTCATCCCCGATCTCGCCAAGCATCTGATCGATTCGGGCGGCAAGCGCCTGCGTCCGATGTTGGCACTCGCCGCGGCCCAGATGGGCGGCTATGGCGGCGACAAGCACGTCAATCTCGCCGCTGCCGTCGAGTTCATCCACACCGCCACGCTGCTGCATGACGACGTGGTGGATGCGAGCACGCTGCGCCGCGGCAAGGTTGCAGCCAACCTCGTATGGGGCAACAAGGCGACGGTGCTGGTCGGCGACTTCCTGTTCAGCCGCGCCTTCGAGATGATGGTCGATACCGGCTCGCTGCGCGTGCTCGAAATCCTTGCCGGCGCCTCCGCCATCATCGCCGAGGGCGAGGTGATGCAGCTCAAGTCGGAAAGCAATCTTGGCGTCACCGAGGATCATTATCTCAAGGTCGTCGGCGCCAAGACCGCCGAGCTGTTCGCCGCCGCCGCCGAATCCGGCGCCACATTGTGCGATCGCGGTCCGGACTTCGTGCGGTCGCTGCGCGCCTATGGCATGAGCCTGGGCATCGCGTTCCAGCTTGTCGACGACGCGCTCGACTATTCGGGCCGCCAGGCCTTGATGGGCAAGGCGGTTGGCGACGATTTCCGCGAGGCGAAGGTCACGTTGCCGGTCATCCTCGCCTATGCCCGCGCCGATGCGAAGGCGCAGGTCTTCTGGAAGCGCGCGATCGAGGGCGGACCGCAGAGCGAATCCGATCTCGAACGCGCCATCACCTATGTCGAGGAAACCGGCGCGATCCAGGAAACGATGACCCGCGCGCGGCACTATGCCGACAGCGCCAAGCAGGCGCTGGCCGCGCTTCCGTCGAGCGACATCCGCGCCGCGCTGGCCGACATCGCCGATTTCTGCGTCGAGCGGGCGTATTAAGCCAGCAGCGTCGCCGGCTTCACCCACCATGCGGGATGCGCCGCCTCAAGAGCATCGGCCGCCCGTCGCGCCGCTGTCGTGTTTTCTGCAATTGCAAAACAGGTCGCGCCGCTGCCCGACATCCGCGCGAAGACGACGCCCGCTTGTGCCTGCAACGCCGTCAGCACGTCGCCGATGACCGGCGCGATGGCGAGTGCCGGCGCTTCCAGATCGTTCTTCGTCTTGCGCAGATAATCCGCGAGCGCACGCGCATCGGCGCCGAAGGATGACGGCCGCGCCATGCCGAGGCCGCTGCGCGCGTTCAGCGCGCGGAACACCGCCGGCGTCGGCACCGCGACGCCGGGATTGACCAGGACCATGGCCACAGATGGAACGCCGTTCAGGGCGGTCACGATCTCGCCGCGGCCTTCCATGAAGGCGGAGCGGCTCGCCACGCAGACCGGCACGTCGGAACCGAGCAACGCCGCGACATCCATCATCGCATCCGGCCCGATATCGAGCTTCCACAATCGCGCCAGGCCGCGCAGCGCCGCCGCCGCATCGGCCGAGCCGCCGCCGATGCCCGAAGCCACCGGAAGATTCTTCGTAAGCTTGATCGCGGCGCCGTTGGAGACGCCGGCCCGCGCCGCCAGCGCCCGTGCCGCGCGCAGCACGAGGTTGTCGCCCTCGCCCGCCAGGCCTTCGCCGAACGGCCCGTCGAGCGTCAGCGACAGGGCGTCTGCGCGCTCGAAGGCAAGCCTGTCGCCTGCATCGACGAACACGACGAGGCTTTCCAGCGGGTGATAGCCGTCGGCACGCCTGTCGCCGACATGCAGGAACAGGTTGATCTTCGCCGGCGCGAATTCCTCGACGCGCGCGTCAGTTCGGCTTGGCACTGACGTCCAGCCCGTCCTTGAGCTTCTTCTCGATTACCGCCTTGTCGGCGTCGCTCGGTCCGAAGGCGAGCGCGTGGTTCCATTGGAACGTCGCATCGAGCTTGCGGCCGACCCGCCAATAGGCGTCGCCAAGATGATCGTTGATGGTCGGATCGCCGGGCACGAGCTCGACCGCCGTCTCCAGCGCCTTGGCCGCGTCGGCGAAGCGGCCGAGCTTGTAATAGGCCCAGCCCACGCTGTCGGCGATGTAGCCGTCGGTGGGTTTCAGCGCCCGCGCCTTCTCCAGCATCGCCAGCGCCTCGGGAATGTTGCGGTTCTGATCCACCCAGGTGTAACCGAGGTAGTTGAGCAGTGTCGGCTCGTTCGGCGAGAGCGTCAGCGCCTTCTTGAGATCGATCTCGGCAGCGCTCCAGTTCTGTGTGCCCTGCTCCGCCACGGCGCGCGCGAAATAGAGCGGCCAGTCATTCGCCTTGCCATCGCCGCGCAATTGCAGCGCGTGGTTATAGGCATCGGCCGCTTCGGTGAACTTGCTCGCGCTGCGATAGGTGTCGCCTAATGCCGTCCAGGCTTCGACATCGGTCGGCTGGGCTTCTGTCAGCTCCTTGAGCTTGGCGACCGCATCGTCGGTCCGGTCCAGCCGCGCCTCGTCGAGCGCGATCTCCACTGCCGCCAGCCGCCAATAGGGCGAGCTCTTCGGCACCATGCCGTAGGCCGCGATGGCCTCGTCGTATTTCTGCAGACCCTCCAGCCGGTCGGCCAGCAGCACCGCGCCGAGATCCAGATCGGTCCGCAGATACAGCGCCAGTCGCAGATAGAGGATCGAGACATCCGCGCTCGCCTGGTCCGTCAGCGAGGCGGCGATGCCGAACAACGCCTCGGCGGCGCCGTCTTCGGCCCGCACGATCAGCGCATCGGGCTTCTCGTGAGCCTTGAGGCGGGCAAGGCCGGCGGCGGCGATTTCCCTGATGCCGGATTCCTGCGCCGCGCGCGTGTAGAGCGCGTTCGCCTCGTCGGTCTTGCCGGTGCGCTCCAGGAAGCGGCCGAAGGCATCGACGATGCGCGGCGTGGCGCCGGTGGCAAGCGCGCTGCGATAGGACGCGTCCGCCAGCTTGTCGTCGCCGACGAAATCGGCGAGCAGCGCCAGGTGATACATCGCCAGCCCATCCGCGGTGCCCTGAGCGCGCAGCGTCGCCAGTTCGCCTTCGGCCGCGGCCCTGTCGCCCTGGCCGGCCGCCGCCCAGGCATCGATCAGCATCACGGTCAGCGAACTGAACGGTCCCTTGGCCGACAGGCTCATCTGCTTGCGCGCGCCAGCATAGTCGCGATGCTTGAGTGCCGCGACCGCCAGCGTCAGCCGCGCGGCGCGATCATCGGCCTGGGTCGCCACCACTTTCTCGGCCAGCTTCGACGCATCGTCGATGTCGCCCGCCGAGGTCGAGAAGAAGAAGGCCAGCGCCAGGAGATCCTTGTTGTCCGGATCCGCGGCAAGGCTGGCGCGGTAATAGATCGCCGCGTCCTTCATATTGTGCTGGCTGGCCGCGAAGCGGGCGGAGAGATAGTTCCCGAATTCGGTCGAGTCGGTGCTCACCGCGGGACCGGTCGCGGTCGTGGTGGTGCTCGCGCAGGCGCCGAGCGCGATCGCGAAACCCAAAGCGGCAATCCGGTGAGCGATGCGCAACCTGTGTCCTCACATATTGGGGTAGTTCGGTCCGCCCCCGCCTTCCGGCGTTACCCAGTTGATGTTCTGTGCCGGGTCCTTGATATCGCACGTCTTGCAGTGGACGCAGTTCTGCGCGTTGATCTGGAACCTCGGCCCTGCCGCTTCCTGCACCACCTCATAGACGCCGGCCGGGCAATAGCGTTGCGCCGGCTCGTCATATCTGGGGAGGTTATCCCGGATCGGAATGGCGGGATCGGTCAATTTCAGGTGAACCGGCTGATCTTCCTCGTGATTGGTATTGGACAAGAATACCGACGAAAGTTTGTCGAAACTGATAACGCCGTCCGGCTTGGGATAGACGATCTTGCGCGCCTGTGACGCGGGCTTGAGCGTGGCGTAGTCCGGCTTGCCGTGGCTGAGCGTGCCGAACAGGGACAGGCCGAACAGCTGGTTGGTCCACAGATCCAGCGCCATGAAGGGCAGCGCCACCAGCGTGCCGAGCTTGGACCATAGCGGCTTGAAATTCCGGACCCGCTTCAGATCTTTGTAGATGTGGCTGGCGCGGTAGGATTCCTCATAGGCCTCGACGGTGTCGCCCGCGCGGCCGGCCGCCAGCGCGGCCGCCACGGCCTCTGCCGCCAGCATGCCGGACTTCATCGCATTGTGGCTGCCCTTGATGCGCGGCACGTTCATGAAACCGGCGGCGCAGCCGATCAGCGCCCCGCCCGGGAAAGCCAGCTTGGGCACCGATTGCAGTCCGCCCTCGGTCAGCGCACGCGCG
>Ga0265314_10006654_pt1 | contig 10159 bp, 9 predicted proteins | sample 4126metaG_FD_203106 | JGI IMG/M metagenome (GOLD analysis project Ga0265314, IMG submission 203106) | Rhizosphere microbial communities from Carex aquatilis grown in University of Washington, Seatle, WA, United States - 4-1-26 metaG | ecosystem: Host-associated > Plants > Roots > Rhizosphere >... | reverse complement strand
GCGTGGTGGTCGGCGAAATGGTGGGCAGCAGCCAGGGCGTCGGCTTCATGGTCGCCTACGGCGGACAAACCTTCAACACCGACACGCTTTTCGTGGGCATGATCGTCATCGCGTTTTCCGGGATTTTGCTGACCTGGATCGCCGAGCGCCTGGAACGCCGCTTCTCGCGCTGGCGGCCTGAACGATAACAACATGAATGAATTTGTCTCACGGCTAAGTCGTATGGATTCGTGTGCTGTCTCCGACGCACTCGATAAACTCGGACTCAAGGGTTCCGTCACCGGGATCGAACGTTTTTCGACCGACCGTCGCATCACCGGACAGGTGTTGACGGTCAAGCTCGACCGTGCCGAAGGCAGGACGAATACGCGTCATCTCTGCACGACGGCGATCGACGCTGCCAAGCCCGGCGACATCATCGTCGTCGAACAGCGTACGGGTCTGGATGCTGCCTCATGGGGCGGAAATCTGTCGATCGGCGCGCAAGTCCGCGGCGTGGCAGGCGTGATCGTCGAAGGTCCCGCGCGCGATATCGACGACAGCCGCAAACTCGATTTCACAGTCTTCGCACGGAGTCATACGGCGCGCACGGCGCGCGGCCGGATCGTCGAAGTCGCCACCAATGAGCCGATCACCGTGGGCGACGTCACCGTTTCCCCTGGCGATTACGTGATCGCCGATGCAAGTGCCGTGGTTTTCGTCGCGCAAAGCGAAATCGCCCGCGTGCTCGAAGCCGCGGAAGGCATCATGCAGCGTGAGGACGCTCTGGCCCAGGCGATCCGGTCGGGCATTCCGATCAGCCAGGTGATGGCCGGGAATTACGAAAACATGCTGAAGAAAGCCTAGAGAATGTCAGACGATAAGCCAAAGAACGACAAGAATGTCGAGAGAGCCGCGAAGCTCGATACGACGGCGATTAGTGACGCCATGGACCGGCTGGGGATCGCCGGTCAGTGCCTCGGCATAAAACCGTTAGACCCGAGATTCCGGCTGACAGGTCGCGCGTTCACGATCCTCTACGGGCCTGCGGGAACCCCGCCCGGCACCGTTGGCGACTATATCGAAGACGTGCCTCCGGGCGGAGTAGTCGTGCTCGACAACGGCGGCCGCGAGAACGCGACCGTGTGGGGCGATATTCTCACCTGGGTCGCGAACCGTCGTGGTGTCGCGGGCACGGTGATCGACGGCGCGTGCCGCGATACGCATCTCGCGCGTGAGCTCGGGTATCCCATTTACAGCCGCAGCTATTCAATGCGCACCGGCAAGGATCGCATCCAGGTGGAAGCGATGGGTGGACCCGTGAACATCGGCGACGCGCGCGTCAATCAAGGCGACATTCTGCGCGGCGACGCCGACGGCGTGGTCGCGATTCCACAAGCGCATGAAGACGCGATCCTGACCAATGCCGAACAGATCGACGCCGCGGAATCGGAAATTCGCCGGCTGGTGAATGAGGGGAACACTCTCACGGAAGCCCGTAAGAAGCTCGGGTATCACAACCTCCAAACGAAGCGGTAGTCACATGCAATTTGGACGTGCGCTTTTGGCTCTCGCGATTGCGCTACCGGCGATTGCGCACGATATCCCCAACGACGTCACGGTGCAGATGTTCCTGCGCCCGTCGGGCGACAAACTAAATTTGCTGGTCCGCGTGCCAGTCAAGTCCATGCGGGATATCGATTTCCCGAAGCTCGGTCCCGGCTATCTGGATCTCTCCCGCGCCGGCCAATTCTTGCAGGACGGCGCCACTGTATGGCTGGTGCGCGCCATCGAAATGTATGAAGGCGATGTCCGCCTGCCGGCGCCGCGCCTGCTGGCCGTTCGTCCGTCGCTTGAATCCGACAAATCGTTTGCGTCATACGAGACGGCGATGGCGCACATCACTGGCCCCAAGCTTCCGGAGAGCACTCAGGTCCCCTGGGACCAGGTCATGCTCGACGCATGGCTCGAATATCCAATTCAATCGGACCGGTCGCAGTTCTCCAGCCGCCCGAATGTCGATACGCTTGGCGTGCGCGTGATCACTGTCCTGCGCTATCTCCCTCCGGGCGGCGCGATCCGCGCGTTCGAATTCGAAGGCGACGAAGGCTTGATCCAGCTCGACCCAAGCTGGTACCAGGCGTCTTTGCGATTCGTCCGCGCCGGGTTCCTGCACATCCTGGATGGCACCGATCATCTGCTGTTTCTGTTGTGCCTGGTGATTCCGTTCCGCCAGTTCCGCCAGTTGCTCCTGATCGTGACGTCTTTCACGGTGGCGCACTCTTTCACGCTGATCGCCTCGGCTTACGGGCTCGGTCCGGATGCGCTGTGGTTCCCGCCGCTGATCGAGACGCTGATCGCCATGTCGATCCTCTACATGGCGCTCGAGAACATCGTCGGGGCCAGCAGCGTCGGCCGCCGCTGGATGGTGACTTTCGCCTTCGGCCTGGTGCACGGGTTTGGCTTTTCCTTCGCCCTCCGCCAGACACTGCAGTTCGCGGGATCCCACCTGCTGACCTCACTGGTCTCCTTCAACTTGGGGGTCGAACTGGGCCAGCTTCTGGTGCTGGCGGTCTCTATCCCCTTGCTGGACCTGCTCTTCCGCTACGTGGTCGCTGAGCGGATGGGGACCATCATCCTGTCGGCACTGGTGGCCCACACAGCTTGGCACTGGATGGTCGACCGGTGGGGCGTGCTCCGACAGTTCCCATTTTCGTTGTTTACACAGAATATGGCGTTTTGGGCGTCGGCGCTGCGCACGGCGATGGTGTTGGTTGCCCTGGCCGGATTGGTCTGGTTGGTTTCTTTGCTCCTCAAAAAAAGATCGAACAAGCCGGCACCGGCGAACGTAGGAAAATTACGCGAGGGATTATGAAGACTCTCGGAGCCATCACCATCATCATTTGCCTGCTCACAGCCGGATGCGGGTACCATGACCGGTACCGCCACCGTGCCGAAATCCGGCGAGCGCAAGACGAAGTCCGGAGAGCGAATGACGATTTCCGCCGTGCTGGCTGGGAAGCGCGGGAAGACCTCCGGCGTGCCCGGCAGGACGTCCAACGCGAGCTGCGCGACGCCCGCGAGCAGTTTCACCGCGAAATGCGGGACGCCCACCGCGACTTCCGCGACGAATTCGACCGCTGGTAGGCTCTATCAGCGGCGTGGATACCCGCCATCAGTCAAGCTACGTTTACAGCCCTGCAAGACGCGCTATTCTGTTAGATTCGTCGAAATCCTTCCGCGTAGTCAGCATGATCCTGAAACTTAACCACCTTAAGGTGAAGGCCGCCGCCGCCACGCAGGGCGTGATCGAGGCCGTCTACGCACTGGTGGAAGAAGGGCGCATCGATCAGGGTCAGTTCGCGCGCCTTCAGGTGGAGCTCGATTGGATCCAGTACAAGTCCAATTTTCGCGAAGCTGTCACCGCCACCCAGGGCTACAACGCTTTCGGCCAGCCCGCGCCGATCATGGACGTGCACGTGGACACGCGCCAGGTGGTCCCCGAAACCTTGCGTGGCGATCTGCTGCGCGCGATTCATCGTGCCCAATCCGGAGCGCAGGAGGATGCCTGCCGTCTCCCGCTCGAAGAGTTCCAGTCCCTGCGCTCCAGCATCGTCTGGAAGTTCAACAGATTCTTCTGGCGCCATCTGCTGGCGTGGGAAGCCGCTACCGGCCAGGGGTATGACAAAGCGCTCCCAGGCGGCTCTTCAGACGGCCATAATCCCCGCGCCATTGCCGAGGACGTCGCCGAATTCCTGGACATGCTGTGCGTTCTTCGCTCCAAGAATCAACTGCCCGCCGAAGTGAATCTGCTCGAAATCGGCGTTGGCAACGGATCGCGTTGCGCTCAGTGGCTGGATAAGTTCCACGAACTCGACCAGCAGCGCGGGACGGGTTTATATTCCAGTGTGTGTTTTTACATGGGTGACTATTCCGAGGACACCCTCAATAAAGCCAGGCTCACCGTGGCAAAGCACATCGATCAGTGCCGCTTCGTCCAGGTAGACGCGATCAACCCCATCAAGTCGCTGGCCCAGCTGCGCCACAAGATCCTTCAGGTGCATCTAACGAATGTGTATGACAACCTGCCGGATGAAGAAGTGGTCCGCCGCGACGGCAAGTTGTATTTCGTGCAAGTGCGCGCGTATGTGCCCACCGTCGAGGTGAACCGCATCGGCGGAAAGTATGGCGTTCCACCCGAACTTTTCCGGGATCGTGTTTATCACATGCTCGAAACCGGGTTCGACAGCTTCGGGGGGCCGCAGCACGGTGTTCCTTTCTGGCAGGAGCTGTGGGCCGCCATGCGGCTGGAGGAACGGCTCGTTCAGCTCGAAGACCTGCCCGAGTTTCCATTTCCCGACGGGCTCGACGCCGGCAGACTGGAAGACATCCTGCAGGACGCCCCCACCGACTTTCGTTTCCACCTGAGCTCGGGCGCGCTCGAGAGCTTCATCCACACCCTGCCGCTGTTGCATCCGCGCGGTTACATGCAAGTTTTCGATATTTTTGTCACCGACATGGCCCAATACCGCACCGGTTTCTTCGGACCCGGGAAACTGGATGGTTCACTGCTCAACTGGGTCAATGGTGCTCTACTAAAGGAGGTAGCGCAGCGCGAGGGCTATGATGTTCACTTCCGCCCCTTTAAATACCGCGCGAATACGCATACTTCCATCCTTTACACGACGCGTAGGGAGTAACCAATTTTAAATGACTCTTCCCATTCTTCCCACTGCGATCGTCGGCAGCTACGCCATGCCTGGCTGGCTCGAGCGGCTCAAGACCGATTATTTCGCACGCCGCATCTCGCGCCACGATCTCGATGACATTTACGATGCCGCGGTCAAGGCCGCCATCAAGGATCAGGAAACGGCTGGCCTCGACGTCATCACCGATGGCGAACTGCGCCGCGACAACATGGTCGATTACTTCGCGGAGCGGCTCCCCGGAGTGCAGATCGATCGATCCTCTAAGAAGTTCTATTACGATTTCTATGACAGCGCCGTGGTGGGCAAGCTCCCCATGGCGTCCATGGGCCTGGTGCAGGATTTCACTTTCCTGAACACGTTTACGGACCGTGCACCGAAGTTCTGCGTCACCGGCCCGCACTGCCTCACCAAGCGCATCCGCAATCAGTTCTATCCCAGCGAAGAAGCTTTCGCCACCGACATCGCCCGTGTGATGAACATGGAGCTGAAAGCTTTGGTCAAGGCGGGCGCCACCTTCATCCAGATCGACGAGCCCTATTACTCCGGCTTCCCCGAGGATTTGGCGTGGGGCGTCAACGTCATCAACACGCTGGTGGAAGGCGTGGACGCCAGGATCGCGATTCACATCTGTTACGGGAACCGTTATGGCAAGCCTTCCTGGGAAGGCAGCTACCGCTATCTGTTCCCCACGATTCTCAAAGCCAAGGTCCAGCAGTTGACGCTCGAATTTGCACGCCGCGGCGGCGAGGATCTGGACCTGTTCAAGGAGTTCAACGCGCCTTTCGAGTTGGGCCTGGGTGTGATCGACGTAAAGAATACCGATATCGAAACTCCCGACATGGTCGCCCAACATATTCGCAAAGCGCTGGAAGTGATGCCCGCCGAGCGAATCCACGTCCTGACCGATTGCGGGTGTTTTCATCTTCCCCGCGATGTCACGTTCGCGAAGATGAAGGCCATGGTGGAAGGAACCAAGATTGTTCGCAAGGAGCTAGGTAAATAAGATGGCAGCACCGAATCCGGTCCGGGAAGCGCTCACTTCTGGCCGCTTTAACTACATGGTGGAGTTGGTCGCCGGTGCCAAGAGCACGGAAGAGCACCTGGTGGAAATCGCCGCGGGCTTTCTACAGATTCCGGGAGTGTTGGCCGGCAGCGTGACCAGCTTCGCGGGCGGCTCAGCCGGGCTCGATCCGGTACATGTAGGCGCCGCGATGCAGGCAAGCGGGTTGACCTCCAATATCCACATCACCTGTGTTGGCCGCGACCGCCTGAACATTCGCAACGCGCTCCAGGAACTGCAGAGGATCGGGATCGAGAACGTCTTCGCGATCACTGGCGATTTTCCGAAGGGCAGCAAGGAGCCGGCGGACGTACTGTACGATCTCGATTCAGTCCAGCTGGTGGAATACATCCGCGAGGTACGTGAGCAGACGGGTTTTCCGTTCTATATTTCCGTGGCGGTCTCGCCGTTCAAATATACGGAGCCGGATTGCGCGTATCAGTATCTCAAGCTGGAAAAGAAGATCGGCGCGGGAGCGGACTACGCGATCACCCAGCTTGGCTACGATTCGCGGAAGATGCGCGAGCTAAGAAGGTATATGGATGAACGCGGGTTACGGACCCCCGTGTTCGGGAACGTGTACGTCCTGCCGTTGGGTGCGGCCAAAAGATTCCATAAAGGCGATCCCCCCGGCTGTTTTGCATCGAAAGAGTTGGTGGAGCAGATCCAGGCAGAAGTCGATGCGTCCACCGACAAGGGAATGGCCGCGCGACTGGAACGCGCCGCGAAGATGGTCGCGATCCAACGTGGCTTGGGGTTCGCCGGGTCCTATATTGGCGGCGATCATCACGCGGATCGTATCCGCTGGATCATCGAGCGTTCGGAAGTATTGGCGCCCAAGTGGGAAGAGCTCGCGGCAGAGCTGGAGTACGCCCCCAAGGGTGGATTCTACTTCTTCGAATCTCCCAAGAGCGAACCGCAGAAGCAGACCTTCTGGAATCACGTCGCCGATATTGTCGAGCCGGCCAATACGCCGCGCGCTTTACGGAGTGTCATTACCGGCACTCTGCGTTTGATCGACAAGAGTCCCGCCGCGGCCAGTGCTCTTGAGAGCTTGGAACTCGCGTTCAAGCAACCGGTGTTCGGATGTCAGGCGTGTGGCAATTGCGTGCTGGGTTTAATGGAATACGTCTGCCCGATGACGTGTCCCAAGAATCTGCGCAACGGTCCCTGTGGCGGCACGCATGACGGCCAGTGCGAAGTGATCCCGGAGCAGAAGTGTATCTGGGTCGAAGTGTACAATCGCGCGAAGGCGGCCGATCGCGTGGACGATCTCAAGACCTACATCCCCCAGCGCGACCGGTCGCTCAAAGGCACCAGTTCCTACATCAACTATTTTCTCGATCGCGACAGCCGGCCGGAGCATCCGCAGCCGTTGGTCCAGATCGACGTTGCGACTCCGCCGAAGCTGGCCGCCAAAGCCGCGGCACAACCCGAAGAAAAACTCGTTAAGAGCAACTAACTGAAAAATGCCCCATAAACTATCGAACCTCCTGACCCCTGTTCCCAGCGACATCGAAATCGCCCAGGCCGCGACGCCGCTGCCGATCGGCCAGATCGCAGCCGAGGCCGGGATCCTTCCCGACGAGCTGGAACTGTACGGCAAGTCCAAAGCCAAAGTTCACTTGTCGGTTCGCGACCGGCTGAAGGACGCGCCGAACGGCAAGTACATCGTGGTGACCGCGATCACACCCACGCCTCTCGGCGAAGGCAAGACCACGACCACGGTCGGCTTGAGCCAGGCTCTGGGAGCTTATCTCGGCAAGAAAGTGTTCACCAACATTCGCCAGCCCAGCCAGGGTCCGACGTTTGGGATCAAAGGCGGCGCGGCGGGCGGCGGCTACAGCCAGATCGTTCCCATGGAGGAGTTCAATCTCCACCTGACTGGCGATATCCACGCGATTGTCGCCGCGAATAATCTGCTGGCAGCGGCCATCGACGCGCGCATGTTCCACGAAAGCACCACGGACGACGTCGCGCTCTTCGACCGGCTGGTGCCCGCCAAGAAAGATGGCAGCCGCAAGTTTACGACCGTCATGCTGCGGCGTCTCAAGAAGCTGGGCATCACCAAGACGGATCCCAATGAGCTGACTCCGGAGGAACGCAGCCGCTGGGCGCGCCTGGATATCGATCCCGATACCATCACCTGGCGCCGTGTTGTCGATACGAACGATCGGTTCCTGCGCCAGATCACCGTCGGCCAGGGTCCGGAAGAGAAGGGCGCGACGCGTGTCACCGGCTTCGATATCGCTGTGGCCAGCGAGATCATGGCGGTGTTGGCGCTGACCACGAGCCTGGCCGATATGAAGGAACGCTTCGGCCGGATGGTGATCGGGTCCAGCCGCAAGGGCGAACCCGTCACTGCGGACGACATCGGCGTCACCGGGGCGCTGATGGTCCTGATGAAGGACGCCATCATGCCGACTTTGATGCAGACCATCGAGGGCACGCCGGCGTTTGTTCACGCGGGGCCGTTCGCCAACATCGCCCACGGCAACTCGTCGATTGTGGCCGACCAGATCGCGCTGAAGCTCGCCGGGCCGGATGGATACGTGCTCACCGAGGCCGGGTTCGGCGCCGATATGGGCATGGAGAAGTTCTTCAACATCAAGTGCCGTTACAGCGGGCTGACGCCGGATTGCGTGGTTCTGGTCGCGACCATCCGCGCGCTCAAGATGCACGGCGGCGGACCCAAGGTGGTCGCGGGTAAACCTCTGGCTCACGAATACACGCAGGAAAACCTGGCGCTACTCGAGAAGGGTTGCTCGAATCTGCTGAAGCATATTGAGAACGCTCGCAAGTTTGGAATCCCGGTGGTCGTCGGCGTGAATCGCTTCAAGGACGACACCATTGCGGAGATTGACCTGGTGCGTAAGCTCGCCAAGGCAGCCGGTGCCGAAGACGCCGTGGTCAGCAATCACTGGGCGGAAGGCGGCGCGGGAGCCGTCGAGCTCGCGCACGCCGTGGTCGAGGCTTGCAAGAAGCCGAGCAAATTCAAGTTCCTCTATCCGCTCGAGATGAGCATCAAGGACAAGATCGAGACCATCGTGAAAGAGATGTACGGCGGCGCTGGCGTCGAGTACTCGCCCGAAGCTGAAAAGAAAATCGAGGTGTACACGCGGCAGGGCTTCGACAAGATCCCGATGTGCATGGCCAAGACGCACCTTTCAATCAGTCACGATCCGAACCTGAAGGGCGCACCCAGCGGGTTCACTGTGCCGGTGCGCGATATCCGTGCCAGCGTCGGTGCGGGATTCCTATATCCATTGCTCGGAACGATGGCGACGATGCCGGGGTTGTCGACACGGCCGGGATATTACGACATCGACGTCGATACGGAGACGGGCCGGATTATCGGACTGTCGTAAAAGGCGAGGTGGAGCGGGCTTCAGCCTGCAACGGGCGCTTTAGCGCCCGCGCCCAATCGGCGCGCCGATTCGGGGACCGAAGTCCCCGTAGCAGGCTAAAGCCCGCTCCACTTTTCTAGGTGAAACCAATGCCTCTGTCTATCTGGTCTGAATCACTCGCCTCTTTCTCCGACGCGCTTGCCGCGACGCGGCCGGCACCGGCTGGTGTGACCGCTGCGGCAGTCGCCGCCGAGCTCGGAATCAGCCTGATGATCAAGGCGATGTCGATCACCGGCGGTCACGATGACCTCGTGGCTTCCGCCCGCCAAGAAGCAGCTCATCTGCGTAGCGCCGCGGACGACGATGTTGCCGCCGTGCTCCAATTCATCGGTATTCACGATGCGGCTGGCCGCCGGCAAGCGATCGAGGCTCCTATGCGCGGCGCGCGCGCCGCCGTCGCCAGCCTGGAACTATGCGTGAGGGCTTCGGCGGCGGTCAAGCCCTCCCTGGCTGTGGACCAGCTCGCAGCCGAGGCCCTGATTGCGGGCGCTCTTCGGGCCATCCTGCTGTGCATCAACGCTAACTTAAAGGGCCGCGAGTCCGACTATCCCGACGCTCTCGCCGAGGCCAAGTCGATTGAGGACCGGGCTAGCAACACGGGTGTATACTCGCGCTGAATGGAGTCCTCCATGCGCAAGATCCTGATGGCTTCCTGGAACAGAACATTTATCTTCGCCGTGCTCGCGTTGTCGGTTGCACTGCCGGTGCGAGCTCAGCAGCCCTGCGAACGGCTCAGTTCACTCAGCCTGCCCGGCGTGACGATCACTCTGGCGCAAACCGTGGCGGCAGGCTCATTCACTCCGCCCGCGGCTCGCGCGGCGGTCAATGTTCCCGGGTTTTGCCGCGTGGCCGGAACCATAACGCCGGAAGTGCACTTTGAACTCTGGATGCCAGCGGCTTGGAACAAGAAACTTCTGACGGCCGGCAATGGCGGACTGGCGGGCACCATTAACTACACCGCGATGCTCGATCCGCTGCGGCGCGGCTATGCATCAAGCAGCACC
>Ga0265314_10006651_pt1 | contig 10160 bp, 7 predicted proteins | sample 4126metaG_FD_203106 | JGI IMG/M metagenome (GOLD analysis project Ga0265314, IMG submission 203106) | Rhizosphere microbial communities from Carex aquatilis grown in University of Washington, Seatle, WA, United States - 4-1-26 metaG | ecosystem: Host-associated > Plants > Roots > Rhizosphere >... | reverse complement strand
CGAGACGAAGTCGACCGACACCGACAAGCTGATCGCCTTCTTCGAAAGCGGCGCGCAGTTCGACATCCTGAAGGCGCGCAAGGCCTACTTCCGCAAGTACGATCACCAGCTCATCCAGGAAGCCTATCCCTTCACGGTACGCGCCAAGGGCAAGGCCAAGGACAAGTGGGACTTCCTCGAGCTGGGTGCGCCGGTGCCGAACGCCGATCAGCCGATGGACATCCTCAATCCGACCGAGCAGCAGAATCCCTGCGTGTTCAAGGCGTGATCGGTCCCGGACGTGGGACGCCGCGCGCGGCCCACGTCCCTTTCACTGCAGCGGCGGGACATGATGCCCCGCCGGCTCGCTCCGCGCCGGTGATCTGAGACTTCCGTCCATGTTCTTGGCAGAACAGGTCGTCAACGGCCTCGTGCTCGGAGGCTACTATCTGCTGATCGCGCTCGGCCTGTCGCTGATCTTCAGCGTCGGCGGCGTGGTCAACCTGGCGCACGGCGCGTTCTACGCCGTCGGCGCCTATATTGCCGTCGGGCTCACCGACAGTCTCGGCTTCTGGCCGGCGGCCGCGGTCTCTCCCGTTGCGGTCGGCATCCTCGGCATTTTCTTCGAGCGCTTCATCCTGCGGCAGTTCTACCGCGCCGACCCGATCCTCAGTCTCCTGGTCACCTTCGGGCTCGCCATGATCGCCGAACAGGCGATCCGCATGATCTGGGGCGCCGCGCCGCTGTCGCAGGTGATGCCGCAGAACCTCAAGGGCGCGGTGTTCGTCGGCGACTTCCTGTTCTCGCGCTACCGGCTGATGCTGCTCGCCGTCGTCGCCGTCATCCTGATGGCGATATGGCTGCTGCTGCAGAAGACCTCGTTCGGCCGCGTGGTGCGCGCCGGTATTCAGCAGCCCGATATGGTGGCGGCGCTGGGCATCCGCCTGCAGCCCTACATGACGGCGATCGTCGTGCTCGGCGTCGCCATGGCCGCGGTCGGCGGCGCGCTGTTTGCCCCGATCACCATCGTGCATCCGGCCATGGGCGCCGAGATCATCACCGTCGCCTTCGTCGTGGTGGTGATCGGAGGCCTCGGCAGCTTCTGGGGCGTGGTGTTTGCCGCGCTGCTGGTCGGCGTGGTGCGCGGCATCACCATCCATTTCGCCGCCGCCTATGGCGAAGCGTCTATGTATATCCTGATGTTCCTGGTGCTGCTGCTGCGCCCGCGCGGCCTGCTCGGCGAACGCATCGAGAAGTTCGAATGATCTCCGGCGGGCCTTTCGCGAGACATCGCCCGCTGCTGATCGCGGCGGCGTCGCTGGTCGCGCTGCCGTTCCTGATGCAGGCGCTGGGCCTCACCACCAACACGGCGTCGGTGGTCGTCATCCTCGCCATCGCCACGATGGCGCTCAACCTGTGCGTCGGCTACACGGGACTGGTCTCCTTCGGCCACAGCGCCTGGTTCGGCATCGGCGCCTATGCCGCCGGGCTGATCCAGCTGCACGTTTTCCCCGGACAGATGTGGCTGCCGCTGCTGCTGTCGATGCTCGCGGTGGCGGTGCTGTCGGCCATCGTCGGCGTCCTCATCCTGCGCCGGCGCGGCGTTTATTTCTCGCTGCTGACGCTGGCCTTTGCCGCCCTCGTCTACACCGTGTCCTTCCGCTGGAGCAATGTGACCGGCGGCGAGGACGGTCTCGGCGGCCTCAAGCGCGGCACGCTCGGGCCCATCCGTCTCGACGAGCAGACCGCCTTCTATGTGCTGATCGCGTTCATCGGGCTGGCGGTGCTCTACTTGATGCTGCGCGTGACGCGCTCGCCCTTCGGCCACGTCCTTGTGGCGATCCGCGAGAACCCGTTGCGTGCGACGTTCCAGGGCTATCCGATCGAGCGCTATAAGCTCGTCGTGTTCGTGCTGTCGGCGGTGGTGAGTGGACTTGCCGGCGCGCTGCTCGGCTTCCAGACCTATCTCGTCTCGGCGGAAGCCGTGTCGGTGCCGTTCTCCGGCGAGCTCCTCGCCATGGTCGTGATCGGCGGCATGCACAATATCCTGGGCCCCGCGCTCGGCGCCCTGTTCTTTATTCTCTTCCGCGAGATGTTTTCCATCTGGACCGGCAACTGGCTGCTCTGGTTCGGCCTGGTCTTCGTCGGCTTCGTCATGTTCTCGCCAAGCGGGCTGGTCGGCGTGTGGACCACGATCATGAAACGCCTGCGTCCGCCGCCGGAAGAGAGCGCCGCGATGAGCCGGCGCAAGATCTACGAGGGCCTGCCGCTGCCGGCGTTCCTGCGTCCGCAGGCGACGCAAGGCACCGCGCTCGAGGTCGAGGGCGTGTCGATGCACTTCGGCGGCATCCGCGCCGTCGCCAGCGCGAACGTCACGGTTGCCGCCGGTGAAATCCACGCCCTGATCGGGCCGAACGGCGCCGGCAAGACGACCGTGTTTAATCTGGTCTCCGGCCTCTACACGCCGAACACCGGCAGCGTGAAGTTGCACGGCCGCCTTATCCACGGCCTGACGCCCGACAAAATCTGCCACCAGGGCCTAGCGCGCTCGTTCCAGATCACCAGCCTGTTTCGCGGCCTGTCGAACTACGAGAACCTGCGCCTGTCGATCCAGGCCAAGCACGCCGGCCGCTTCAACTTCTGGCGCGACATCGACGCTTACGCCGACATCCACGCCGAGTCCGCGGAGCTCATCAAATTCCTCGGCCTGGAAGGCATCGAGGACATTGCCGCCGGCGAGATGTCGTATGGCGGCCAGCGGCTGGTCGATCTCGGCATCGCGCTCGGCTCCAAGCCGCAGGTGCTGCTGCTCGACGAGCCGCTCGCAGGGCTGGCCGCCGCCGAGCGCGAGCGCGTGTCGCGGTTGGTCACCAATGTGGCGTCGAACATCCCGGTGCTGATCGTCGAGCACGATATCGACCGCGTGCTCGGCTTCTCCCAGCGCGTCACCGTGATGAACCAGGGCGAAGTGCTGATGACCGGCACGCCCATGGAGGTGCGCAACGACCGCCGCGTGCAGGAAATCTACACCGGTACCGGCACGCCCGAGGTCGAGCACAGCCGCAGCGTCGAAGCGGCGGTCGCCGCCGCCAAGCCCGTGCTGCGCTTCGAGAAGGTGAACGCCTTCTACGGCAAGAGCCACATCCTCACCGACGCGACGCTCGACGTGCACGAAGGCGAAGTGGTGGCGCTGCTCGGCCGCAACGGCGCCGGCAAATCGACGCTGTTGAAGACGCTGGCCGGGCTGGTGCCGCCCGCCTCCGGCCTCATCGAATACGAGGGCCGCAATATCGCCGGCCTGCCGGCGCCGGACATCGCGCGGCTCGGCATCGGCTACGTGCCGCAAGGTCGCGGCCTGTTCGCCGGCATGACGGTCAAGGAAAATCTCGCGCTCGGCCGTCTGGCGCGCAAGACCGACGGCAGCTCGGGCGTGGTGTGGAGCGAGGAGCAGATCCTCGAATACTTCCCGCGCCTGAAGGAGCGCATGCATGTCGCCGCCGACTATCTCTCCGGCGGCGAGCAGCAGATGGTCGCCGTGGCGCGCGCGCTGTCCGGCAACGTCAAGCTGTTGCTGCTGGACGAGCCGTTCGAAGGACTGGCGCCGACGGTGATCATCGAGCTGTTCCGCGTGTTCGACGCACTTCGGCGGCATGCGTCGATTCTGATCGTCGAGCACAATCTCGACCTGGTGCTGGCGCTGGCCGACCGCGTCTTCGCGCTCGAGCGCGGCGCCGTCTTCCATCAGGGCGCGGCCGAGCCGCTGCGCACCGACCTCGCCTATCGCAAGAAGATTTTGTGGGTATGAACGCCGGGAGCGACCGATGAAACGTCTCGCACGCGCCGCCGCACTCGGACTGACCGCGCTTGTCGCAAGTCACGCGCAGGCGGCGGACGAAAAGACCATCGCCGTCTTCACCAAGAATTCGACCAATCCCGCCTACGAGGCCTTCCGCATCGCCGCCGACCAGGTGGCGAAGGCCAACGGCGCCAAGGCGGTGCATTACGTGCCGAAGAAGCCGGACAATGTCGACGAGCAGAAGGCTTTCGTCGAGCAGGTGCTGAAGGACAGACCGGACGTCGTCATCTTCATCCCGGTCGACGACGTCGCCATGATCGACTCGGTGAAAAAGCTCAATGAGGCGAAAATCCCCATCGTGCTCGCGTCCAACCCGCTGCCCGGACAGTTCGCCACTTACGTCGGCGCCGACGATTACGAGATCGGCTATCGCGAGGCGACGTACCTGTTCGACAAGATGGGCGGCAAGGGCAAGATTGTGGTGATCGAGGGCACGCCGGCGGCGCCGACCAATCGCGAGCGTGTCCGCGGTTACAGGAAGGCGCTGGCCGAGACCCCCGGCATCCAGGTGCTCGGCTGGGAGATCGGGAACTACCAGACGGCAGACGGCAAGGCTGCGATGGCCAAGCTGCTCAAGGAGCACGCGCAGATCGACGCGCTCCTCTCCGCCAATGACAGCATGGCGCTCGGCGCACTGGACGCAATGAAGGACGCCAACCGCACGATGACGGTTATGGGGATCAATGGCATCCTACCGGCCGTGAAAAAAATCGAGAGCGGCGAAATGCTCGCCAGCGTCGACTTCAACATGTTCAAGATCGGCTGCGCGGCGACACGCGCCGCGGTACGCCAACTCAAGCACGAAGCCTTGCCGGAGAAGGTGATCCTGCCGGCCGAAGTCATCGACAAGAGCAACTACAAGGCCTGGCTGACGCCGGTCGAGCAGCGCATCTGCCCGGACTGGAGCGAGATGGCCAAATGAAAGATCAAATAAAAGACCAAGTGAAAGATAAAAAGTGAACGAGCAGCCGCGTAACCTCGTCGTCATCGGCCAAGGCGCCGCGGGGCTTGCCGCCGCGCTCACCGCGGCCGAGCAGGCGCGCGGCCGGGTCGACGTCACGCTGATCGACAAGGCGCAGGAAGCTGAGGCCGGCGGCAACACGCGCTGGTCGCCGTCGAACATGCGCATGGCCTCGCCCGAAAAGGTCGAGCCGAGTTTCGTGCACGACATGCTCTCGGCCACGCAGTTCAAGGGCGACGAGAACTATTTCGCGCGGCTCGCGGCGGACGCACCGGCCACCGCCAAGTGGCTGCAGTCGCACGGCATCGAGTTCATCCAGCCGCCCTATTATCTGTCGAAGGGTCCGCCGCGCATCCAGCCGGTCGGCGGCGGCGCCAATTTGATCAAGGCGCTGACCGCGGCCGCCAGGCATGCGGGCGTGACGTTCCGCTATGGCTACAGCGCGCAGGAGATCGTCACAAAGCACGGGCGCATTACCGGCCTCGCCGTCGAGCAGGCCGGCGAGCGCGAGACCTTGCCGGCCGATGCCATCGTGCTCGCCTGCGGCGGCTTCCAGGGCAATGCCGCGCTGATGCGGCAGCATCTCGGCGACCGGGCTGAAAGCATGCGGCTGATCTCGCCCGGCACGCGCTTCAATACCGGCGAGGGTATCGCCATGGCGCTCACGCTCGGCGCCGACACATCCGGCGACTGGGCCGGCATGCACTGCGAGCCGGTCGACGCGCGCTCGAAGAACTCCGCGCCCGTCGTGCTGGTCTATCCCTACGGCATCGTGGTGGACAAAACCGGCCGCCGCCTCTTCGACGAAGGCGGCGGGCTGATGCACGAGACCTGGGAGTGGCTCGCACGCGCCATCCATTTCAACACGCCAGGCTCCATCGCCTTCGCCGTCCTCGACAGCCGCTTGCTCGACATCACGGATTACCAGCGCGCCATCCGCTCGGAGGTGGCGCCGGTGCAGGCCGATACGCTCGCCGAGCTGGCAAAGCTGATCGGCGTCGATGCCGACGGTCTGGCCGCCACCGTCAAGGTCTACAACGACGCCTGCACCGGCGACCCGACGAAATTCGACGCGACGCTCAAAGACGGCCTTGCCGCCGCCAAGACGCTGCAGCCGCCGAAATCGAATTGGGCGCGCGCCATTGAGAAGCCGCCGTTCCTCGCTTTTCCGCTGGTCGGCGCGGTCGCCTACACTTTCGGTGGCATCGCCACCGATGCCCGTGCGCGCGTGCTGCGCGGTGGCGCGCCGGTGCCCGGCCTCTACGCCGCGGGCGAGATCACCGGGAATTTCTATGCCACGGCGCCGAACGCCGTCTCCGTGCTGCGCGCCTTCGTGTTCGGGCGTATCGCCGGCGCCGAGGCTGTCGCGGAGACGCTGTAGAGTTGATGCAGGGAGATTGACCCACACTCCGCTCATTCCCGCGTAAGCGGGAATCCAGTGATACAATCGAAATTCGATATTTGTGGCCCCTGGGTCCCCGCTTTCGCGGGGACGAGCGGGTAAATAAAAGCGGTACAAAGACACTGGACCGCAGTTTTGGAGCCCGCCCCGTGAAGCTCGTCCTGTTCCAGTCAGCGCCGAACGCCGACATCCTGCCCGGCCTCCTGACCGAGCGCGGTGTCGTCGACATCTCCAGTGCGGTCGATAAGAGCTACACGCCGCAGCTCACCATGCAGGGCATCATCGACGATTTCGAGCGGCTCAAGCCAGCGCTGGAGAAGCTCGCGCGCGACGCCGAGGCGATCCCGCTCGACCGCGTGCGTCTCAAGCCGCCGCTGCCGCGCCCGGGCAAGATCCTCGCCTGCATCGCCAACTACTGGGAGCATGCGCAGCGCGAGGCGCGCCCGCTCAACATGTTCATGAAGAACCCGGATGCGGTGGTCGGCCTCGGCGACACCATCGTGCTGCCGGAATTCACCGTGCCCTGGATCTTCATGCACGAAGCCGAGCTGGCGCTGGTGATCAAGGGTCCGGCCAAGATGGTGAAGGCCGAGGATTGGCAGAGCGCCGTGTTCGGCTACACGACCATGATCGACGTATCGGCGCGCGAGCAGGGCCGCCGCACCTGGCCGGCGTCGCCGCTGACGAGCTGGCTCGGCAAATCGTTCGACACCTTCGCGCCGATCGGCCCCTGCATTACCACCGCCGACGAGATCGCCGATCCGAACGACCTGATCGTGCGCTTCTGGAACGACGGCCAGCTCCGCCACAACTACAACACCGACGACATGGAGCACCGTGTGCCCGAGCTCGTCGAATTCGCCACCACGGTGATGACCATGAACTCCGGCGATCTCATCGCCTGCGGCACCAACCACGAAGGACTCGGCGCGCTGCAGGACGGCGAGACGGTGGAGATCGAGATTCAGAGCATCGGCAAGATGAGCCTCAAGGTCTCCGATCCGCTCAAGCGGACATGGGAGCGCGGCGTTTACATGGGCGCCGACTCGACCAACCCCGAAGCCGTTAAGCGCCACCGCCCGCAGGTGTGACCAATGCAGAAGAGTGAAATCCGCGACGGCATGCAGATCGACTGGGACGTGCCCGTCGCGATGGACGACGGTGTCGTGCTGCGCGCGGACGTGTTCCGCCCGCCCGGCGACGGAAAAGTGCCGGTGATCCTCAGCTACGGGCCTTACGCCAAGGGCCTGTCGTTCCAGCACGGCTACAAGAGCCAGTGGTCGCGACTGATCGCGGCCGCGCCCGAGGTGCTGCAGGGCTCGAGCAACAAGTACCAGAACTGGGAGCTGGTCGATCCGGAGAAATGGGTGCCGGACGGCTACGCCATTGTGCGCGTCGATTCGCGCGGCGCCGGCCGCTCGCCCGGATTTCTCGACGTGTGGTCGGCGCGCGAGGCGCAGGACCTGCACGACTGCGTCGAATGGGCCGGCGTGCAGCCGTGGAGCAGCGGCAAGGTCGGCATCAACGGCATTTCCTATTACGCCATGAACCAATGGAACGCCGGCGCGCTGAAGCCGCCGCATCTCGCCGCGCTCTGCATCTGGGAAGGCGCGTCGGATTATTACCGCGAGCTCGCCCGCCACGGCGGCATCTTGTGCGACTTCCTCAACAGCTGGTATCCGCGCCAAGTCTCCAGCGTGCAGCACGGCGTGGGCGCGCGCGGCGCGAGAAGCCTGGTCACCGGCGAGACGGTCGCCGGACCGGAGACTTTGCCTGAGGCCGAGCTTGCCAAGCTGCGCGCCGACACGCCGGGCGAAGCCAAGCGGCGCCATCTGCTCGACGACTATTACGCCGCGCGCATCGCCAAATACGAAGACATCGAGGCGCCGCTGCTCTCCTCCGGCAATTGGGGCGGCGTCGGTCTGCACCCGCGCGGCAATGTCGAAGGCTGGCTCGCCGCCGGCTCCAAACAGAAATGGCTGGAGATGCACGGCGACACCCACTTCACGCATTTCTACAGCGCCTATGGCGAGGCGCTGCAGCGGCGTTTCTTCGGTCATTTCCTCAAAGGTCAGGACACCGGCTGGGACCAGCAGCCGCGCGTCGCGCTCAACATCCGCCATCCCGGCGAAAAATTCGTGCTGCGCGCCGAGAAAGAATGGCCGCTCGCGCGCACGCAGTGGACCAGGTATTTCCTGCAGCCCGATCTCGGTCTCGCAATCACCGCGGCGAAAGGCGAAACGACCCTGAGCTACGACACGACCGGCGACGGCCTCACCTTCTCGACGCCGCCGATGACGCAGCCGCTGGAGATCACCGGCCCGGTCGCCGTCAAGCTGTGGGTGTCGTCGGAGACGACCGATGCCGACATCTTCCTGGTACTGCGCGTGTTCGACCCCGCCGGCAAGGAAGTCACCTTCATCGGCGCCAACGACCCGCGCGTGCCGGTGGCGCTCGGCTGGCTACGCGCCTCGCAGCGCAAGCTCGATGCGGCGAAATCGCAGCCGTACCGGCCCTGGCATCCGCACGACGAGGCCTGGCCGCTGACGCCGGGCGTGCCGGTCGAGCTCGACGTCGAGATCTGGCCGACCTCCATCGTCGTGCCGGCAGGCTTCAGGTTGGCGCTCAGCCTGCGCGGCCGAGACTACGAGGTCGACGGCACCGATGCGGCACTGCCCAACGCGCCCTATCCGATGAAAGGCACCGGCCCCTTCCTGCACATCGATGCGCAAGACCGGCCGCCCTCGATTTTCGCCGGCCGCAACACGCTGCATTTCGCGGCCGGCCAGCAGCCCTACCTCTTGTTGCCGATCATCCCCGCGGCGTAAGCTTTGCAAAAAAGACGAAGCCATTGGGAGGACATTATGATCGGGCGTCTCGCCGCGCTGACAGTTTTTGCCGTCTTATGCATCGCGCCGCCGGTCTTGGCTCAGCAATATCCGAGCCGAACCGTCACCATCGTGGTGCCCTATCCGGCGGGCGGACCGACCGACGAGACCGCCCGCCATGTCGCCAACTTCCTGTCCAAGAAATTCGGACAAAGCTTCATCGTCGAGAACGTCACCGGCGGCAGCACCATCATCGCCACCAACCGCGTCGCCAAGGCTACGCCGGACGGTTACACCCTGCTGCTGCACAATCTGCAGATCACCGCCAATGTGACGCTGTTCAAGGATTTGCCCTTCGACACGCTGAAAGACCTCACGGCGGTGATGCTGATCAACAAGAACCCGTTATTCATCGTCGGCCGCCCGGGCCTGGCGCCGAATAATCTCAAGGATCTCATCGCCCTGATGCAGAAGGAGCGCCTGAAGGAGGCGCTGCCCGGCTTCGGCACCACCGGCCATCTCACGTCGGCGCTGTTCGCGCAGGAAGCCAAAGTGCAGATCGACTTCATCCCCTATCGCGGGGCAACGCCGGCGATGAACGATTTGCTGGGCGACCATGTCGATCTGTTCGTCGGCACGCCGCAGTCGATCATGGCTTTCGTGCAGGCCGGGAAACTCAAGGCCTACGGCGTCACCTCGAAGGAGAAGTGGCCGCAACTGCCGACCGCCGAAAGCATGGTGGATGCGCTCGGGCCGAAATTCGAGATCGTGTATTGGCAGGCCATGTACGCGCCGGCCGGGACGCCGGCGCCGGTGATCAAGGCACTCAATGCCGCGCTGCAGGAGGCGGTGTCCGATCCCGCCATACTGAAAATCTGGGAGAGCGAAGGCTTCTCGCCTTTCGCGAAGCCGCAGCGCACGTCCGAGGCGGCGGACGCCTTCACCAAGAGCGAGGCTGCGCGCTGGGGCGAAGTCATCCGCGACAATAATATCAAGGTGGTGCAGTAGAGTTTGTGGTCACCGGGAAATCTATTTGACCGTCATTGCGAGCGAAGCGAAGCAATCCAGTCTCTCATCCGAATTCTGGATTGCTTCGTCGCCCGGTGGGCTCCTCGCAATGACGCCGTTGGCCGC
>Ga0265314_10006650_pt1 | contig 10160 bp, 5 predicted proteins | sample 4126metaG_FD_203106 | JGI IMG/M metagenome (GOLD analysis project Ga0265314, IMG submission 203106) | Rhizosphere microbial communities from Carex aquatilis grown in University of Washington, Seatle, WA, United States - 4-1-26 metaG | ecosystem: Host-associated > Plants > Roots > Rhizosphere >... | reverse complement strand
GTTCAATGCGACTTCGTCAAACGGCTCGGAAAGCACAACTGCGGTGTCACTGCCCGTTTCGCTGAGCACTGCTTCCGGCCAAATCGTGACGGTCAATTATGCTGTTACGGGCGGAACCGCGAGCGGCAGCGGCTCCGACTTCACTCTCGCGGCCGGCACGCTGACTTTCGCTCCCGGCACAACGACGAAAAATATTGCGCTGACAGTTGTGAACGATGCTCTCAATGAAACGAATGAGACGATCCAGGTCACACTCAGTGCGCCGGTCAACGCGACGCTCGGCGCAAACACGGTGCACACCTACACAATCAATGACAATGACCCAGCGCCAAGCGTCGGTTTCAGCGCCGCGTCATCGAGCGGCCTCGAAAGCATCACGGCCGTGAACATTCCCGTCGCCCTGAGCGCCGCTTCCGGCCAGAGCGTCTCCGTCAGCTACGCCGTCACCGGCGGAACCGCGAGCGGCGGCGGTGTCGATTACACGCTCGCCGCCGGAACGCTCACGTTTGCACCCGGAACGACGACGAAAAATATCGCCGTCACCGTGAACAACGAAACGCTCGCCGAAACCAGCGAGACCATCGTGATAACTCTCAGCACACCTGTAAATGCGACGCTCGGCACGAGCACGCACACCTATACGATCTTGAACGACGACAACACGCCGCCCGTCGCTGCCAACGCGACATTCAACACGCTCAAGAACACGCTGTTATCCGGAATGCTCACCGCGACAGACGCCAACAACGATCCAGTGACATTCGCGCTCGCTTCGAACGGCACCCTGGGGACGGCAATCATTACCAACGGATCCACCGGCGCATTCACGTACTCGCCGAAAACCGGCGCTCGCGGGACGGACACGTTCACCTTCAAAGCAAACGACGGCTACGTGGACTCAAACGTGGCAACCATCACAGTGAATATCAACAATGGCAAACCTGTCGCGTCCGCGTCGAGCCTTACCGCGCTCCTCTCCAAGCCGGCAAGCGGCACGCTCACCGCAAACGATCCGGATGGCGATGCGCTCACGTTCACGGCTCTGAACGACGCGACACTCGGCACGTTTACGCTCGATCCAGCGACCGGTGAATTCACCTACACGGCGCAGAACTCGGCTGGCGGCCAGGACACGATCACATTCCAGGTCAGCGACGGCCAGGACACCTCGGCCCCTTCAACTCTCATCATCACGATTCCGGCGCCGATTACGTTTGGCAGCGGAGGAGTGATTCCTACGATGATCACCGTCGGCGTCCCCACCGTTTTCAATTCGGGCGCGGGAAGCGGCCTCGACATCGTCTGGGATTTCGGCGACGGCAGCACCGCCAAGGGCGATCCCGCGATTCACACTTACCAGGCCGCCGGAAATTACACGCTCCGTGTCACCGCCAGTGACACAAACGGACAGAGCGAATCGAAGGAATTTCCGCTGAGCGTCGTCGACGGCGGTGATTCGCAAACCCTTGTCGATACGGATGGTGACGGCGTCAGCGATGCGAACGAGATTTCGATGGGCACAAATCCGCTCGACGCGGCCTCTGTCATGAAATTGCCGATGACCGTCTCGAAAATTGCCGGCTCGACGCGCGTCGGCTCAACAGGCAAAGACTCCTGCCAGATCAGCGGTTCGCTGCCGGGAATCGGCGCACTGAAATCTCTTAAGGATATGACGTTCCGCTTCAACATCGGCGGCGCGGATGTTCTATTCACGCTCGACGCGATGGGCCGCGGAAAAAATGCGCACGGCACACTCTCGCTGAAGCTGAAGCCCGGGAAGAAAAACACAAAAACGCGCGCGATCGAATTCCTTGGCGGCCCGCTCTCTTATAAGGCCAAAGTAAGCGGCGATTTCGCAGCAGGTTGGTTTACCGCCGGACTGGACACCACGAAATCCGCGAAAAACGCGCCGCTCAGCCTGCCGGTCGACATCTATTTCAACGGCTCGATCTACACCGCACAAGTCAACACGCTCTTCAGCGCAATCGCCGGCAAGAGTGGCAAGTTCAAGAAGTAGTGAGAGTGCCGATTCAAGGCTCTCTCACTATACTAAAATGCTTGAGATCGTCGATTTTTGACAGAAATCTGTCGATATTATTTATTGGTTTTTAAATCATTCTCCAAGACCAACTTACAGCTACCGAAAAAATCGTTTTCTAAATAACGCGGACAAAATCCATCCTTCCCGGGCGTTTGAACGGCGTGCGTCGGCCTATGCCAACTCCAATCCACGCATCGTCGTTGTACCGGTCGAAAATTGCCCGGCCTCGACGCCCAGGCGCTGCAGCAGGCTCACGTAGAGATTCGTCAGCGCGTAATTTTTCTTGCGATCGAACGCCAGATGTCCAGCGTGCTTGAACCCGCCGCCGGCGAGCAGCACCGGCAGATTGTCGTTCGAGTGCGCATTGGCGCTGCCCATATTCGTGCCGTAAAGAACGGCGGTCTGCGCGAGCAGGTTTGAATCGCGCTCCTTGCTGCTGCGCAGGCCGTTTAAGAATCCATTCAGCATTTTGAATTGCGCTTCTTCGATGCGCCGGAGCTCCGCGAGTTTCTCCTCGCGGTTGCCGTGGTGCGTCAACTCATGGGTGTTCGACTGCACCCCGGGAATTACCTTCGGCGTAACGCTGGCGAGGCTCATCGCAACCGTGACCACGCGCGTCGAATCCGATTCGAGCGCCAGCCGCACCAGATCGAACATCACCTGGCTGTTCTTCGGCAGATCGTTGCGATCCTTAATCTCTTCCGGCGCCGGCGCCGTAGTTTTCGGCTTGGGCACGTTGATCCAGCCCTCAGACTTCGCCAGCCGCTTTTCCAAATCTCGCACGGAAGTAAAATACTGGTCCAGTCGTTCGCGATCGGCGGCGCCCACAACGCTCTCGAGTTTCTTCGACTGCTCGCGCAGATTGTCCAGCAGGCTGCGATCCTCTTTCAGACGCCGCATCGCCGCTGCTTTGCCGTCCGCAGTGTCTTCGACAAAAAGCTGCTGAAACAGTTTCAACGGGCTGGTCTGCGGCGGAATCATCGACCCGCTCCGCGTCCACGACAGGCTCAGCGAATCCGAGCCGATCATCAGCGCGAGCGACGGAAAGCGCGTTTCTCCGCCGATGCGCTCGGCCATGAACTGATCGAGCGAAATCGAATTCTTGAACGAGCCGCGACTCGCGCCCGGCGCACCAGTGAGAAACGATTTCTCCGCCGCATGGCCACCGTCAACACCCGGCAGCGAGACGCCCGAAAAGACGGTCATGTCGTTGCGCGATTCTTTCAGCAGTTCCAGATACGGCGTCGATTCATAGTCGCGGCCTTCCTGCTTCGGAAAAAACAACTCCGGCAGAATTCCCATGTTGGTCATCATGCCGACAAAGCGTCGCGGAGATTTTGCGGCTTCATCGCCCCAGCACGAGCGTGCGTTCATCGCATCGAGCATCGGCAAGCCGAGACAGACCCCGGCTGCTTTCAGAAATGTCCGGCGGCTCAGCGCACTACGGGTCGAAACGTGAGGTGCGTCCATTCTCGTCTCCCTTGAAACTACTTCGTCCTGAACAATTCGCTTTGAATGACTTCCTGAACAATCGATCGCAAACCGTAATTCTTCGCTTGGGTCTTCTTCAGAATCTCATCGACCACCGCGCGGTCTGCGAACGACACTTCCGCGCCGGTCGCATAAGTGATCACGTGTCCGACAAACGCGCGCGCCAGGCGTTCCGGTTCCGCGGCCAGCAGGCTGCGCAATTCGTCGACGTCTTTGAATGCGCGGCCGTCAGGCATCGTCCCGCTGCAATCCACCGGCAGACCGGCGTGGTATTCGACGCCGTGGCCATTTACCTTTTTGCGGTCCTTGTCTGCGCCGGCCGCGCCAATCGCGCGGTATTTGTCGCGCCATTCACCGACAACGTCGAAACTTTCGAGCGCGAAACCATAGCCGTCCATTTTCTGGTGGCAGCCGGCGCACGTCGCGTTGCGGCGGTGCTTGTCGAGCTGCTCGCGGACTGTCGTCGCACCCCGCACATCCGGCTCGATCGCTCCGGCATCGGGCGGCGGCGGCGTCGGCACGATGCCGAGAATCTTATCCATCACAAACGCGCCGCGCTTCACCGGCGACGTCGTCGTTCCATTCGCGGTCGTTTTAAGCACAGCCGCCTGCGTCAAAAATCCGCCGCGCTTGCAACCCGGCGGCAGCGAGACGTGTTGAATGTCCCAGCCGTGCACGCCGTCGATGCCATACAGTCGCGCCAGCGGTTCGTTGATCATGGCGAAATCCGACTGAACGAGATTCGTGACGCCCAGATCCTTTTTCAGCAGTTCGGCGAAGAACGCGCGCGATTCATTCAACATCGCTTCCTGCAGCCAGGGCATGAACTCCGGATAGAGCTTCTTGTCCGGATTCGTCGCGGCGATTTCGCGCAAGTTCAGCCATTGGCCTACAAAATCGTCGACGAAGCGCGCGAATTTCGGATCGTTCATCATGCGTTCGGTCTGCGCGCGCAGCACCGACGGCTTCGTCAGTTCCTTTTTCGCCGCGAGCGCGCTCAGTTCCGCATCGGGCGTGGAACTCCACAGGAAATAGGAGAGACGAGATGCGACTGCAAAATCGTCGAGCTTCCCCGCGGTTTCGCGCAACAACAGGAATTCCGGCGAGGTCAGTATGCCGCGATAGGTCGCGATCATGGCGTCCTGGAACGCAACGCCCTCATCGATGCGCTGTTTCACCTGAGACGTATAGAATGACACTTCCGCTTCAGTCACCGGTCGCCGAAACGCGCGCGGCAGGAACGTGCGCAGAAGGCGCTCGGCGTCTTTTTGCGGCTCCTTCGATTCGACATACACGATCGGACGTTTGTCGCCGCGCTCGCCATAAATGTCCTTCGGAAATCCGCCCACGTTTCCGTTGGGCCACTTTTGCTGCGTGGGTTTTGGAACGCCGCATTCTTTCGTCCATAATTTCACCGGCAGATCGCCAAAGAGAGCGACGTGGCTGGCGGGCGGCCATTGCTCGTTGATCGGTCCTTCGATTTCGATCCACTCGACCGCAACGCCCGGCGCGGGACTCATCGGGCCGAGCACATCTTTGTTTTTTCCATGCGCGTAGTCGCGGAAATTTTCGCACGACGCGGCGATGATGCGCAGGTTGTCGTCCGTGCCGTGCGTCATGCCGCCGCCGCGCGTCAGCCACGCGGTGACCTCGCGCTCCTCGGCCTTGTTCGGCGGCAGATCGACCGTGCCGTAATGCTCGCCGGTGCTGTGGACGCCCCACCCCAGCGCGCCGTGGCGGTCGGTCGGCACGACTTGGTTTCCGTCCCAGCCGAAACTGTAGCCGCTGATTCGCAGTTTATGCCAGCCCGACAAGACCGGATGAATCGTGGTCATGCTCGCGCGATAGTCGGCGTCTTCGTGGCGAAACAGGCCGACGGCCGTCGCCTTCGGCTCATCGTCGCGAATGCGGAACGCGGTCTCGGCGACAAACGTTTCGTCGCGCTTCATTCCAATCATGCCGATCGCGGTTTTCTCGCCAATCGCCAGTCCGATTGCGCTCTCGCACTCTTTGCCTTCGTGCCGAGTGAGCTGCCATGGGCTGTAGCGATATTTGAACACTGGCGGCCTTTCCGGCAGCGGGCAAAGCGCGTCGTTGAGGGCGGTGTCGACGGCGGCAAGGTACGACTCCATGTGGACGTACGAAATATCGAGCGCGCCGGCAAGATGATCGAAGCCGTGCGATTTTCCGTCCTCGGGCAGAGAGTCCTTCACTTTCAGCGCGGGCAGCGACAGCAGATCGCGCAGCGAATTCTCGAATTCCACGCGCGAAAGGCGGCGCAGCCGCGCGCGGCCATCCTGCACGTGCCGCGCCGAATCGAACGCGGACAAATCCCGGGAAAGCTCCTTCATTGCCTTTTCGAGGTCTTTGGAGTCGGGGCGCTGTTCCTTTTTCGGCGGCATCTCGCCGGAGCGTACGCGATCGTGAATCTTGACCCACTCGCCAAAAACCTGCGCATCGTCGAAATTGGTTTTAAGCGACGTTAAATCGAGACCGCCCTTTTTGACGTCGCCGTCGTGGCATTCGGTGCAATGCTTCTCAACGAACGTTTTGACTGCCTGCTCCGATCCGCTTGCCGCAGCGGTTGCAAGCGCCACGCTGAATACCAGACTGAATTTTCGCATGCATCATTCCTTGGGTACGACGGAATCCCACGTTCGGCCCACGCGCAACTCATCGAAAACATGTTTGCCCGGCCCGCTTCCGGTCAGCACGACCAGGTCGAGAACTCCCGCCGATGGAAAACGGTCCGTGGCCACGCTCCACGGCGCCGGCTCAAACCGCGGCAGCGCCTCGCCGGGTTTGAAAACTTTCAGAAAGGCTTCGTCGGGTCGCGCGCGGCCGGAGACGACTTTTAGGACCCACAGCGTGTTGGTGTCGCTCGCGATGTCTACGGGAGCGACGTACGTGTCGCGGCCGTGCAATTGCAGCGTCGGGTGTCCCGATGCCGGGAGGCCAATGCCGATTGACGGCCCCCAGTATTCGGCCGACGAACGCAGCGTCAGGCGAAAATGCGATTGCTCGCGCCCGGTCGCCACCGCCGGACCAACGCGGCGAAGCCGAAAACTCAGGTAATACACCGCGTCGCTGCCCAGATCGAGCGGCTCGGCCAGCTGGCGCAGTCGGACCGAAAGGCCGGGCGGAAATTCGAGTGCCCCACCGGACGTTTCCGAAAGCGGCGCCACGGCGAGCGACTCTGGCGCGACAAAAAGCGAGTCATTTGCATCGGCCTCGCGCGTCAACTCCGGACCACGGCGCGTACGCCAAGCACCGGCCCATCCGGCGCCGCCGCTGGCCGAAGCCGGCTTCATTTCTCCGGCAGGATATTCGAAACCCTCGTACGCCGCGGGCGTCGCTGGCGGAATGCTGGCTGAAAACTGTTTTACAAAATCGTCGAGCGACTGCATGGCGAAGACGATTGAATGGCCTTCGGCTTCGCGGACCGAATCGAAGCGCGCCGCTTCGCCGGCGTGTAAAATCCGTGACGGCGGTGCGTCGGCCTTTGGAATCCACGCAACCTCGCCCTGTCGCACATGAACTTCGGATGCTCCGGAGACTTGCACCGAGACCGAAAATTCAGTCCCCAAGTCTCGCGCGTCTCCGGCCGGCGTCCGAACTGTAAATCCGGCTGCGTCGCCCTCCGCACGAACGGTGATGCGTCCCTGGATCAGGCGCAGCGTGCCGCGCGATTCGAGATTCAGATCGGTCGGCCCCTTCACCGCGACGACGGCGCCGCTGTCGAAGAGCAACACCGCACTCCCCGTCCCCAATCGCAGCGCGCCGGCTTCGAGTCGCTGGCCTTCGAGCAGCGCGACATCTGGCTCCCAGCGCGCGCGTTCAGCGCGGACCAGCGTCGCAATCGGATTCAGCGCCGGCGCTGTGGAATTCGCGGCACTGATAACTCCCGGAGACACATTTTTCTGTGTAAGTTGAATCGCCAGAATCAGCGCTACGCCGGCAGCGGCAAACGCGACGTATTTTGGCCAGCGCGAGGTTTTTGGCCGTTCCTGCGCCACATTCCGCAGCCGGTCTTTCAGCGAGCCAACAAACACTTCGCGATCTGCTTGAAGGCGCTGGCGAGTCGCGTGGGCGAACGATTCGGAATCTTCGCCTTGATGGATCAGGCCGAGCCAGCGATGAATTTCATACATGTCCGCCGCGAGCGAAATTTCCTGCGGCTCAGCTTCGAGAAGCGTCTGCAATTCGCCCATGCCGGCGGCATCAAGCTCGCCTTCCAGGTACGCAGACCAGAGTTCGTCGAGGCGCTCAGACATCACGCAATCTCTCCGGCGGCTTTGTTCTGGACGCAGGCGTGCAATTTTCCTCGCAGAATAAACAAACTCTTTTTGATCGCGCCGACCGAGCGGTTTGCGCGGCGCGCAATTTCTTCGAGCGGCAACCCTTCATCGTAGCGTTCGGCAAGTATGCGCCGGGTGTTCTCATCGAGTTTCTGCAAACACGTTTTCAGGTATTCGAGCCTTAATCCCGCGTCCGTGTTCTCGCTTTCGGCGCGGCGCGACAGTTCGTCGGCCAAAGCACGCGGCATATATCGCTGATGGTAGTCGGCGATGCGCTGCAGGCGCGTGATCTCCGCACGCAGCTGGAAACGGGCGACAGTGAAAAGCCACGCGCGGAAATCGGAGCCCGGGCGGTATTCCGAAATGCGCCGAAAAATTTCAATAAAGGTGCGTTGCGCAACATCGTCCGCATCGCCGCCCGCAGGGCAGCGCGCCACCGTCCAGGCGCGCACCGGGCCCTCAAACCGGCGGATGATGGACTCAAAGGCGTCCAAATCTCCCGCCTGAGCCCGCCGAATCTCTGTCTCCAGATCACTCATCCGAAATGGCCGCCTTTCGTGTTCTGTAATGGAATAGCAGCACGGAGGAATCGGTTACCCAATCTGTGAAAAAATGATTTGAGGTCGATCTGCATTGAACGGCCGCAGACTGCTCGATGCGCCGCTTGCACCCAGTTGTGCAAGATTCGTTTGCTCGCTAAGATACACCACACTGAGCGTAATAGCGGCTTGGAGCACCTTGAGATGCCGACGTGTGAAACTTCGATTCTGATCGCGGACGACGACAAATATATCCGTGACGACTTGGAACAACTTCTCTCCGATCCCTCGCGACAGCTGCTCTTTTCAGGTACCGCTGCGGAAACATGGCAGGTCGTTGAAAAAGAACGTCCGCAGTTAATCCTTCTCGACATTAAATTTCCGGACTCAAACGATCTAAGCCTGCTTAAGCGGATTAAGTCAGACTACGCTGACACGCAGATCATCATTCTCACCAGCCAGACCGATGACTTGTCCCAGGTGGTCGAGGCCATCAAGCTCGGCGCTTTCGATTACGTCGGAAAACCTTTCGTCCGCGATGAACTTCGCAACCGCATCGAAAAGGCCCTGCAGCTGCGAATGCTGGCTCGATCCAATCAGTATTTGCTCGACGAATGCGTGCGCCGCGAGGGTCTTGAAAAAATCGTCGGCAGCAGCGCGGCGATTCAGCAGGTGCGCCAGACCATTCGGCGGCTTGCGGACAGCGACGGTTGCGTTCTGATTCACGGCGAGAGCGGCACCGGAAAAGAACTCGCCGCAAAAGCGCTTCATTATTGCAGTAAGCGAAAAGGCAATCCATTTATCATAATCAATTGCGCTGCCATTCCTGAAGCGCTGATCGAATCCGTTTTTTTCGGCCATCGCCGTGGTTCATTCACGGGAGCAATCGAATCGACGAAAGGCAAGTTCGAACTGGCCGAGAATGGCACCATCTTTCTGGACGAAATCGGCGACATGCCGATTTCACAGCAACCGGCGCTGCTCCGCATACTGGAATACCGGCGCTTTACGCCGGTCGGGGAAACCCGCGAACGGGAATGCCGCGCGCGTTTCGTTTTCGCAACCAACCGCGACCTGCGCGAGGGAATTGCGCAACGGACATTCCGCGAAGACCTGTTCTACCGGATTAATGTCGCAGCCCTTCAATTGCCGGCGTTGCGCGCGCATCCGCAGGATATTCCCGAGCTGGTCGAACATTACCGCGTTCAGATTTCGCAGGAATTGGGGCGGCGGCCCGTCGGCATTCGCCCGGAAGTGCTGGACGTTTTGCGGGAATACGATTGGCCGGGCAACGCTCGCGAATTGAAAAATGTCCTGGAAGGTGCGCTGATGCTGGTCGATCCGCACCAGGAAGAGCTCACTTTGCAGGATCTTCCCGCCGAAATTCTGGCCACACAGAAGACCGGTGATGCTCCAGCCAGTTCCGTCGAGCGCCGCGAAAAACAGGACCTGATCAACGCCTTGAGGCAATGCAAGGGGAACATGACGCAGGCGGCCAAAATGATCGGCATCCACCGCAATACAATCCGGCAGAAACTCCGGTTTTACGGCATATCCCAAAGCACCATTTACGAAAAGATCACAGGCGACTGACGAACTCAACGCTGGCGGATCAGCAATTTTCGTTTGAGCGTCTGAAGTAATAGCGTTTCCAGGTTATCCGTCGTCGATACCTTTTGATAAATGCCATTGTACGCCGAGAACGTACCGGCAACTCGAGTACAATGCTCCTTCATCATCTTGCGATATTGTGCTTCCGTTTCTCCGCGTGACGTCAGTGAGATCGTTTCG
>Ga0265314_10006649_pt1 | contig 10160 bp, 7 predicted proteins | sample 4126metaG_FD_203106 | JGI IMG/M metagenome (GOLD analysis project Ga0265314, IMG submission 203106) | Rhizosphere microbial communities from Carex aquatilis grown in University of Washington, Seatle, WA, United States - 4-1-26 metaG | ecosystem: Host-associated > Plants > Roots > Rhizosphere >... | reverse complement strand
ACCTTGCCTTTGGCGGGGACCATCCGGGCGCAGGGCTTCACCCAGCCCGAGTTCGAGCAAGAACTCGCTAAAAGATTTAAAAGTGAATATTTGCGCAACCCAAAGGTTACGGTCACTATTAAACAGTATAGGCCAATTTATCTAGTCGGCGAAGTAGAAAAACAGGGCGAATTTGCGTACAAGCCTGGCCTGAACGTGCTGACTGCAATGGCTTTGGCCGGAGGGGGGACCTATCGGGCCAACCGCAATTATGTCCTGATCCAGCACGTCGGGGAGAAGGGAATGAAAGAATATCCACAGGCCGCCAGTACGCCAATACTACCGGGCGACCTCATTAGGATTCCGGAAAGGTATTTTTAATAAAAACCCATGGAATCACAAGGCGAAATGCAGCGATGCACAAATACAACAACGACCGAGCTTATTGCAATTTTTTCGCGTAAAATAACTATTCCGTATTCCCGTTTGCATTAAATAGGGTAAGCTAGAATCACGTTAAGGTGTAATTGGGCTGGAAACGAAGGTACTGGACGGCATACGGTCGCCTAGGACGAGGGATGGGTTTCAATGGCATTAAACGCGCGCATCTTTAGTGCGGCCGCCGTTGTTTTTGCGGTCAGCGTTGCATCTCCGGTCTGGGCGGCTGATCTCCCCGTTAAGTCTGACGGCCGAGCGCCTTCCGGTCCGGTCCCAATGGCGGTTGGTGGGTGGCTATTCTCGCCGACGTTGTTCGCGGGTGCGACCTACAATAGCAACATCAACCAGACCGAAACCGGCCGCATATCGGGCTGGGGCGAGCGCGTGGTGCCCGGGTTCACCGCGAATGTCGCAAACGGCATTTACCAGACAAATCTATACGGTATTGCCGACCTGCAGAATTATTCTCAGTCCGGCGTCAGCCATAGCACGACGGTCGATGCGAAGGCGGGTTTGACAGAGACGTATTTTGCGACCCGCGATCTGACGTTGCGAGCTAACGTTGACTACACTCGCCAAGCCGACGTGTTCGGCAGTTCGGCGTTTGCCAACGCGAATACGACCTTGGCGCCGACATCGGGCGCTCCGGTCGCTCCGGTCACGATCGCGCCGACGGCGAATCCAGATCGGTATAATCAATTCTCCGGCGCTCTTTCGGCGGACCAGCGGCTTGGGCGAGGATTCGCGAGCCTGAGCGTGAATGCCATGAGTACGGTGTTCGATAGCAATCCCGCCTTCGTCACCAGCCGCGACGGAACCGTTTACACAGCAGGCGCTCGGCTTGGTTATGACCTCACGCCGCAGGTCTACGCCTTTGTCGACCCGCAGGTGGATTGGCAGCGCTACCGATACTCGGTGCGCGACTCAAACGGCTACCGCGTCACGGGCGGCTTTGGCACCAGCGCAGCCGGACTTTGGCAGGGCGAAGTTTACGGCGGTTATGCTGCAGAAAAGAATAACATCATCGGCACCTATAGCACCGGAGTCTATGGTCTTCGGATCGGTTATTCGCCGACGAAAATGTGGACCCTCAAGGCCTCATTGGATGAGGCGCTGGGTGCGGCCTCTATTACGACGCTCGGCACTTCTGGTGTCGCGGCACGGGTTACCACTGGTCTTCTGTCGGCGGCTTACAACGGTTTGCCGAGAGGCTGGGGCGCCACTGCTAGATTTGGCTACGTGCAGACCCGTTACATCGACGTCTCGCGCTCGGATAACGGCTGGCTTGCCGGCGCCAATGTAAGCTACGAAGTGTGGCGCAATCTCAGCCTGACGGTTGACTATCAGTACAAGTCGGTCAATTCGAACGTCGTGAACGCGAGCTTTAACCAACAATTGGTTAGCGTCGGGGCATCGTACAAGTACTAGGCAGGACCGCACTTCTGCGGATCCCAGGAGTCGACAATGCGGAAAATCATCGTCCTGCTGTTAGTCGCCTTTTGCGCGCTCAGCATGGCTACTCGGGCCGACGCGGGCAGCTATCAGGGTGCCGGAAATTACGTTGGGACGCCGTCCTCGGCGGTTACTGCGCTCTTTAATCAGTTTCCCAACGGCGGGGATGGTCTCGTCGCCGCGATTCGCGACCTGCTTATCGCTAATCCAGGTTTAGCGGACGATGTTGCCTTTGTTGCGGGCCAGTCTTCGCCGGCTCAGCAGGATGCCGCCGGTGCCGGCATGGGGCAGGCTTACATCGCACTTTCCGGTCAGGGCAATACATCCGGCATGGGCAGCATTAGTACGGCCTCTCAGTTTAGCGGCAACGCGGTCCTGGCTACTGCCGTTACGACGGCGCAGAGTTTTGTCGCCAGTACGGCAAATCTGTATGGCAGCGGTTCCAATACCAACCCGGCTACCGTGTCATGCACTAGCACTACTGTGAGTCCTACCAGCTCGACAAGTGGGTGCTGATTTTGCTCTTGAATATGAATGGCGCGCAATATTGATTGCTATTTTAAGGGCGCTGGTTGGTAAGTCCGCCGCAGATTAGAGAAATAAATCGAGCCGCCGGTAGAGGTTTCGATATCGTTGTGTTTACGCGCCTCCCGGGATTTAATATAAAAGGCATAGCTTATTAGCCTATTGGTCGTGACCTCAATTCCGCGTGGCATCATTGTCACCCGGGAGTGCGGTAGCCGTTGCAGGCCACCAGATGCCCCTCGTCCCAACAAAATTTTCGGTTTCCCTCCCGATGCCCAATACAGAGAGTTCGAAGGGGCCATCTAAAAGAGCGGCCACCATTCAAACGCCTGTGTCTGATTTGCTCGATGGAATTCTGTTTTGGTTTTTTGTGCTCGGCCTAGCTTGGTCACCATTTTGGCTCGGCGCGCATGCTCCCATCGCCTGGGGTATCAACGCATTCCTATTTTCTACCCTTGTTATCATCCATGAACTTTCGGTTATTCTTTTACGGCGATCGCATGCGGTGGGTCTTAGACAGATTACCACGCCTGCTGTGCTTTTTTTTATTGTTCTAATTTGGATAGGTTTGCAAAACGCCACGTGGACCCCAGCAGTCACGCACCATCCGATTTGGGAACTTGCAGGCAGCGTCCTAGGCCAGCACCTACCCGCCAGCATCAGCGTCAATCGTGACCTTACAGAACTCGCCTTGATCCGGTTGGTCACTGCGGCATCCGTGTTTTGGCTTTCTTTGCAGCTATGTCGCGATCCAAAACGAGCATACAAGCTTGTCCAGATGATTTCTTTCATCTGCATCGCATATGCGGCCTACGGCCTCATCGCTTACGTGCTGATGCCTGGTCACACTCTCTGGTTCGAAAATCCTTCGGCCAAGGGCTACGTTACCTCGACTTTTTACAACAAAAACTCATTCGGAACCTACGCCGGGATTGGGCTTGTCGTAACCTGCGCGATTGCGCTGCGGTATTTCAGGGACGAAGCGCTGAAAGCGGGGGTGCCTTTCAAGTATAGGCTGGCCTCGATAATCGAGACGAGCGGCAAGGCAGGTGCTCTAAAGCTCGGTGGAGTATTTATTATCGCAGTCGCGCTTGTTGCTACGGCCTCACGAGGCGCGATGTTTGCCACTTTATTCGGCCTATTCGTCTTTGGACTATTGACGACGCAATCAAAAAAACAACGCAACGACCAGCGGATTACGATCGTAATAGGAGCACTACTGTTGGCGGCGACTTTTGTCGCGTTCGGAGACGAACTGTTGGGGCGGGTGTCCGAGCTTGGTGTCGTTGATGGCACCCGTTTGGCAATTTCAACTATTACGCTTGGATCGATTTTAAATTCGCCGCTCCTCGGCTTCGGCGACGGAACTTTCGTCGATGTATTCCCGATGTTCCGGAATCTTTCCGTTGCGATAGACGGGCGCTGGGAAATGGCACATAATTCTTATGTTGAAGCGTTCCAAGGCTTAGGTGTTATTGCGGGCTCGATGCTTATCGCGAGCATCGTGCTATTGACGTTTAAGTGCCTAAACGGGACGAAGACTAGGCAAGCGAACTTGATGCTGCCTCGGTTGGCGACCAGCATTTCTTTGCTGGTTGGAATTCATTCTCTGGTCGATTTCAGTCTGCAAATCCAGGCCGTAGCCTTGACCTTTATGGCAATTCTGGGAACGGGCGTCGCACAGTCAATGAGTTCTAAGATCTCGACAGTTGGTTAACCGAATGAACGACCAATAGCATAAGGCATTAAGATGCTAAACCGACTGACCGATACCAGCCGTATTGAGATGGGCAAGGCCGAAGAGCAGTTCGATATTCGCGAATGGCTCAACTTTATCTGGCGGCAATGGAAGTTCGTTAGTGTGTTTACTGCTATCGGGATGTTGGTCGGCGCTGTTGTGTTGGTCCGCTCGATCCCAATCTATACAGCTTCATCCCAGGTTCTGCTCGATCCGCGCAAGTCTAAGACCATGGGCGACGATGCCCTTTATTCCGACGAAGCTCTGACTGTACCGGCGATCGAAAGCCAGGTAGCAATCATACGCTCTACATCATTGTTGCGACGAGTCGTAGAGCGGGAGCGTCTTGTCGCGCCGGAACAAGATCGGTCTGCCCTTAAAGCCACCGAGAATGAAGTAAATGCCGGGTCCTCTTCTGCTGGGCCGACGCCGACGCTTTTTAGCAAGGTTACGTCAATATTTCCGGGACTTGGCAGAGACGTCCCGCAGGAAAGCGGCGCGGTGATCTCGCAGAAAGTACAAGACGCCATCGAAGTCCTTCGCGGTAGTACGACAGTTTCGCGAGCGGGCAATTCGTACATTTTGACAATTTCGTTTGTTGGCACCGATCCAGTACGTGCAGCGCGAATGGCAAATGCCATCGCAGACGCGTACATCATCGATAAGCTCGACGCCCGGTTCGAGGCTGCCAAACGATCGTCCGTGTGGCTGAGTGATCGAATAAGCGAGCTGCGAAAGCAGGTCCGCGAGTCCGAGGAGGCTGTCGTAACGTTCCGTGCCGAGCACAATCTTTTGCAGGGCACGGCGAACGTCACGCTTAATCAGCAGCAACTTAATGACCTCAACGGACGGCTGGTGGCTGCTCGTGCCGAAGTGGGCGAAAAGAAAGCACGGCTTGATCTGCTGATATCCACCCAAAATAAGGGCGGGAGTGTCAACACGCTCTTACCGGATCTCATTAATGCGCCGGTGCTAGGTGCGTTGCGAACGCAAGCGGCCGGCATATCGCAGCGCGAGGCGGACTTGCTTGCACGATATGGCGATCGTCATCCTTTGGTTGTGAATATCCAAGCGGAAAAGCGCGACGTCGAACAGCATATTGCTGAAGAGATCAAGAAGCTGGCCGCAAATGTGAAGAACGAATACGATATAGCAAAAGCACGTGCAGATTCGCTCGAGCAGTCTTTACGGCAAGTCACCGGCCAGAGCGATCTCGACAACAAGGATATCGTGACCCTGCGGGAAATGGAGCGAACTGCGCAAGTCAATAAAAGCCTGTTCGAGGATTTTCTGCAGCGATCGAAGCTGACCCAAGAGCAGGCCACCTTTGAAGTAAGAGATGCGCGAATCATAACGCCAGCTTTGCCGCCCAATATTCCAACTTCGCCGAACAAAACGCGAGTGATGAGCATGGCGGTGATGATTGGATTGTTTTTGGGGATCACGGCGGCCCTCGCGAAGGAAATGCTGAACTCTGGCTTCATCACGCCGAAACAAATCGAGGATATGCTTGGGTTGCCATTGCTGACTTCGGTCAGCACCGTCGGAGCGAACGATCTCACTGTCGAAGGAAAAATAGTCGGTATTCCGCAATATGTCGTGCTGAAGCCATTGTCGCGCTACAGCGAGTGTTTTCGTGCGCTACGCAGTGGGATTCAGATGACAGACGTTGACAATCCGCCGAAGGTTGTCCAGGTCACTTCGTCGGTACCGAGTGAAGGAAAAACGACGATTGCCCTGTCGCTGGCTGCCTCAGCGGCAAGCTCCGGCGGAAAAGTTCTTATAATAGATTGCGACTTGCGACGTCCTTCTGGAACAAAGCTGCTGGGTATGGACCGCGAGATGGGTCTCGTTGACGTTCTCCTCGGAACCGTTCCGATCCAGGAGGCAATGCGTTTCAATGAGCAAACGCGGTTTTGGATGCTTGGAGCGGGTAGCAAAACGCAAAACCCGGCCGATCTCCTTAGCTCGGACCGTATGAAAGCGTTGGTGAGTACCTTTAGAGCTTCGTTCGATTTTATCGTTATCGACACACCTCCGGCAGGGCCGGTAATTGATCCGGTGATTGTCAGCCATATCGTCGATAAAGTTATTTATGTAGTCCGTTGGGCATCAACCGCACGTGAATTGGTGGAACGCGTGATAAATCAATTTTCGTCGAGCAAGAATATTGCGGGTGTCGTTTTCAATAGGGTCGATGACAGAGAGGCGCAGAAATACGGCAAATACGCCTATTCGTATTATTACGGAGCGCGCCATTACAAGAACTACTACCAAAGCTGACCATGAATACCGCAGGAATTGTAAGATTCGGAACCGCTTTGGGTCTTTGCGCAATTTCTGCGCTTACGCTTTACAAAGGAATAATCTTAGCATCTTACGCCATTGCCGATATGGCCGTGCCTGCTAAGAGCGACCGCGTTGATGCACTCGTCGCCTGGCGCGAGCAGACGGGGGTGGCGGCGGCAGCGCGTGAGCCGTCGACGACTCCAATCAAGCGCACTGAACCGGAGCTGCTCAGGCGCAGGCGAATGCAGCTGATCGATTATCTTGCAGAGCGTCCAATGTCGTCTAGCAAATGGCTGGCGCTCGCGGATGTCAGTTTCTCAGTTGGAGAGTCCACAGAAACGATCGTAAATGAGTTTTCCATGTCGCAGCTCACTGCGCCATATGAAGGTTATTTAATGGCTGCGCGATCAAGATTCGGAATTCTTCTGTGGGAGCAGTCGCCCACGGACGTGCGGCTCCGTACTGCACGCGATGTTGCTATCGCTCGTCTTTCAGACGATCAGGTTGAGAATATTCGTATTTTGCTTATGACCAAACTCAAAAGTACACGCGAACAAATCCGTCTCGCTTTGCTCGGTACGGAGGGTCTAAGAGCGCGCCGCTTAGCCTCCCTCGGTCTCGAGTAACGGTTGGTTTGACGCCGCCTTATGACACACAAATGTCAACGGTAATTTTGTGATCTTTAAAGATCTGTTAGACATTTTTCCGCGGAAGGACAAAGCCGTTCTTCTTGTCCTTAGCGTCGCAGGAATCGCGTCAAGTTTTCTTGACGTGATTGGTATTGGGCTTCTATTTCCCTACGTCAGTATTATCCAGGACCCAAACAAGATTTTGACGTTCCCGTATCTAGCCGAAGGCTATCGCCTGCTCGGCTTCAAATCGACCGATATGGTATTTTATATAGCGAGTGTAGGGCTTATTGCCTTATTTTTCCTAAAAGGTGTCATTGGCAGTATACTCAATCAAGGGCAGTCCGCATTTATCAATTCAAAGCAAGCTCAGCTGAGCGGGGTTTTGCTCGACTATTACCTAGCCAGGCCATTTAGCTTCATTCAAAATACGAATTCGGCGACATTAATTGCCAACGTCACTAGCTCAATTATTTCAATTTGCAGTGGCCTACTGCAATCGGCGCTTGCGCTACTGACTGAACTGGCCGTACTCCTCGGGCTGCTCGGCGTTCTCGTTTTTCTGAATCCCGGGGTTTTCTTGGCCGTCGCGATCCTGATAGGTGGGATTGCCAGCACGATTTTCCTCGTGGTGAAGTCACGTCTCCGTCGTTACGGGGAAGAAGCAGATCGTAGCTGGAAAGGAATGATCAAGGCAACAAATGAAGCGATCGGAGCCACGAAAGAGATAACGGTTCTTGGATGCCCAAAATATTTTGTCGATATATATCTTTCCCATGCACAAGAATTCGTGAAAACGGCGACCAAGAATGCTTTGATAAACTACCTGCCGCGCGTGATGCTCGAAACGGGCGCGGTTATTAGCCTAGTTTTGATATCGGTAACCTCGATTATGTTGGGGCGGGCTGGGGAAGATTTGTTCGCGATGCTGGCCGTGTTCGCCGTGGCGACGGTCCGTATGGTTCCCAGCGCAAACCGTATACTGCAGGCTTGGAATGCTATTCACTATCATTCGGCCGCTTTGAGAATTATTGGTCCTTCGCTGATTGAAGCGCGAAAACTATCGACAGAGCCGTCAAAGCCGGCACCAGAGCCTATGCCGTTTAACGATATGCTTTCAGTTGCGATCAATCATTTCCATTATCCGTCGAACCCGCATTTCCAGCTAAAAGGTATCGACGTGAAGATTCGGCGGGGTCAGACCGTGGCATTTATTGGCCATTCGGGTTCCGGCAAGTCGACGCTGATCGATCTGATGCTAGGGCTTTTCGAGGATTATGACGGTGCCATCAAAGTGGATGGGCAAGAGATCCGGAGCAATGTGGAAGGATGGCGACGAAGCATCGGGTTTATCCCCCAGAGCCTTTATTTGCGCGATGACACAATCGCCCGCAATGTCGCCTTTGGCGTATCCGACGGTCAGATCGATTACGGTCAACTCGATCGGGTGATCCGCTTGGCCGGCCTGCAAAAGGTTGTCGAGTCGCAGAGAGATGGACTGCAGACTGTCATCGGAGACCGAGGTGCCCGTCTTTCCGGAGGTGAGCGACAACGAATAGGGATAGCGCGTGCACTTTACCACGAGCCTGACCTGCTGATTCTCGACGAGGCGACTTCGGCATTGGATAACATGACGGAACGTGAGATCGTCGAGTCCATTCTTAGCTTAAGTCCCGCAAAAACTATTATTGTGATTGCACACAGACTAAGTACCGTTCGCCGTTGCGATACGCTCTATTTGATGAGCGCCGGGGAAATCATCGATCACGGCGATTATGGCGGGCTGTCAGCGCGCCATCCCGACTTCATGCGGTTGGACACTGCTGCCTGAGCTTGGCCCAATCTTGCAGATTTAATCAATGTTCTCGCGTGCGGTGAAATATGCAAAGCGCCGTCTCAGTGATCTGAGGGCGCGCAAATCGCATCCGTGGATCCGCCGCAGTAGCGTTGCTCGGTACGATTTGGTCAGCCCGTTTGCGCGGGTAAACGATAGTAGAATCGTTGCGCCTGTTATTGTAAAAGCTGGCGCGGTGCTCGACCGTTGCCTTATGATCGGAAAGGCGTCGATATCGATTGGCGAGCGATCCGCGTTTACGGGTCCCGTTCTGGTTCGCGCAGAAGTCAATCCGATTGCCGTCGGAAAATATTGCTCGATCGCTTCCAACGTATCGATCTTGGAAGCAAACCATCATATCAGGAGAGCATCGACCTACTACATGAATAATTTTCTGTTTGGCGACCTCGATTATCGCTCCGATCTCCGCTCGAAAGGACCGATTGAAATCGGTCATGATGTTTGGGTGGGCGTTCACGTGGTTATTTTATCGGGCGTGACCATTGGTCATGGAGCAGTGATTGGCGCGGGCTCTGTCGTCAGCTCGAATGTACCGCCCTATGCGATTGCGGCGGGCTCGCCAGCGAAAGTGATCGGTCATCGCTTTCCTGAAGAGGTTTCTCGCAAACTTCTCGATCTAAACTGGTGGGATTGGGACGAAGAGAAGATCAAGCGGAATCGACGCTTTTTCCAGCGCGACCTAACGGTCGAAATGTTTTCCGAGATCGTCGACTGACGTTGTATGTGCGGCATTAACGGCATATATGCCTACCGTGGTTCTACTCCACCCTCTGCCCGCGAGTTGATCGCAACCCGAGACGCTATGGCATCCCGCGGCGCGGATGGTTTTGGCGAGTGGTGGAGCGCCGACAGCCGCTGTGGATTTGGTCACCGTCGTCTGTCAATTATCGATCTGTCCGATCTGGCAGCGCAGCCGATGGTGAGTGCCGATGGTCTGACGAGCATCACGTTCAACGGTGAAATCTACAATTATCGCGAACTACGAAATGACTTGATCGCCGCAGGGGTCAAATTTCGGACGACGTCGGATACCGAGGTCCTGTTGCACCTTTATGCGCAACATGGTCGCGATATGGTCGACAAGTTGCGGGGTATGTTTACGTTCGGAATATTTGACGCCCGACGCTCTGGTCTGTTGTTGGCGCGAGATCCGTTTGGCATTAAGCCACTCTATTATGCCGATGATGGTCACGTGTTTCGCTTCGCCTCGCAGGTCAAGTCGCTCCTGAAGGGCGGCGCCATTTCACGCGAGATC
>Ga0265314_10006648_pt1 | contig 10160 bp, 11 predicted proteins | sample 4126metaG_FD_203106 | JGI IMG/M metagenome (GOLD analysis project Ga0265314, IMG submission 203106) | Rhizosphere microbial communities from Carex aquatilis grown in University of Washington, Seatle, WA, United States - 4-1-26 metaG | ecosystem: Host-associated > Plants > Roots > Rhizosphere >... | reverse complement strand
CCGTGAGCGTGCGCCGACCCGCCGGGCAGGCCGCCTCCGCGCGGGCGACACTGGCGGCGTGAGCGAGCCAGCCGACACTCCCTTCGAGATCCACCTGCGTCGACCCGCCGAAGCCGATCATCCCCGGCTGGTCGCGGTCGTCGACGAGTGGTGGGGCGGCCGGCAGCTGCACGACCTGCTGCCACGGCTGTGGTTCCAGCACTTCACGGGGACGTCGTGGATCGCCGAGACGGCGGACGGAGCCCTGGCCGGCTTCCTGGTCGGGTTCGTCAGTCCGGACGACCCACACCTCGCCTACATCCACATGGTCGCGACGAACCCGGCGATCCGGAAGCAGGCCGTCGGCCGGACGATGTACGAGGCGTTCTTCGCCGATGTCGCCCGGCGCGGCGCGCGCGAGGTCAAGGCGATCACGTGGGGGGGGAACACCGTCTCGATCGGCTTCCACCGGGCGATGGGCTTCCGGTTGGTCGACGGTCCCGGCACGCGCGAGATCCTGGGCGTGCCGGCCTTCGCCGACTACGACTACCCGGGTGAGGACCGCGTCGTCTTCGAACGAGCGCTGACCTAGGCGCCGCGCCTAGCGGGCGAGGAGCCGCTTCTCGAGGCTCCGCATCGCGGCCTCGTCCTCGGGCTCGGCGTGGTCCCAGCCGCAAATGTGCAGCGTGCCGTGGGTGACCAGCAGGCGCAGCTCGTCGGCCGGTGACCAGAGGATGTCGCCGGTTTGGCCGCCGCGGCCCATCTCGGCCTGCTCCGTGGCTCGCTCGACCGACACGACGATGTCGCCCAGGTGCAGGCGCCGTCCGGGCGGCAGGGCGAAGGCAACGCCCGTTGTCGACCGTCCGCGCAGCGGCGGCAGGGGCAGGCCCTGGCGGACCGGGAAGACCTCGGGCGGCAGCATCGGGAACGACAGGACATCGGTCGGGCCGTCCTTGCCCATGTGCGTCGAATTCAAGCCGGCCAGCTCGTCGTCGTCGGCCAGGATCAGCCCAATCGAGGCCGGCCGCGGGGCCCGGGCAGCCTCCAGCGCGGCGCCGATCGCCCGGGCCAGGCCCATCGCCGGGACGATCTTCGCGACGCCCGGCCGCCAGGTGATATCGATCCGCCACGGACCCAGGTAGATCGAGCGTGGTTCGCCGCCGGCGTCAGGCCCCATCGCCCGAAGGCCCCTGGCGCTCGGTCGTCCCGCCGCCGGCCGCGGCCCGGCGCGCTTCCAGCTCGACGATCTTCGATTGCGGATAGGCGATCCGCTGGTGGTACATGCCGAGCAGCTGGGCGACGAACGCCTCGCGGATTCGCTCGAGGTCGCGCAGGGTCAGGTCGCACTCGTCAAACTGGCCGTCCTGGAGGCGCTCGTCGATGATCCGGTTGACCATCGCCCGGATTGCCGGCTCGTCGCGCGACGAGAGCGAGCGAACCGACGCCTCGACACCGTCGGCAAGCATCAGCAGGGCTGCCTCGCGGCTCTGCGGCTTGGGGCCGTTGTGGCGATAGAGGCGCTGGTCGACGGCATTGGCGGCCTTCGCACCTTCGGCCGTGGCCTGCCCACCGTACGGGGCGGCGGCCTCCTCGCGGGCCTTCGAGTAGAAGTAGCTCAACGGCGCGGTGCCGTGATGCTGGGGAATGAACGCGATCAGCGGCTTGGGCAGGTGCGCCCGGTAGGCAATCTCGATCCCGTCCCCAACGTGCTCCTTGAGGATCGTGGCCGAGACGTCCGGCTCGAGCTCGTCGTGGACGTTGTCCCCGCTGGCCTGGTTCTCGATGAACGCCTGCGGATTGGCCAGCTTGCCGACATCGTGGTAGTAGGCCGCCACGCGGGTGATGAGCGGATCGGCCCCGATCGCCTCCGCGGCTCGCTCAGCCAGGTTGCCGACCATGATCGAGTGATGGTACGTGCCGGGCGTCTCGATCAGCAGCCGGCGCAGGAGCGGCTGCGATGGATTGGCCAGCTCCAGGAGCTGGAAGACGGTCAGGATCCCGAACAGGTTGCCGATCACGGCGAAGCTGCCGACCGCCGCGATCGCCGATCCGCCGGCCGCCGCGGCCGAGGCGCCGTACAGCTGGAGCACGCCGGTGATGTCGCGTTCGCCGAGCAGCGAGAAGGTCGACACGACCAGGGCGTTGACCACGAAGATCGCGATCGCCGCCTGGACGAAGGCGTTGAGCTTGTCGCCACGCCGGACGGCCACGATGCCGGCCAGCCCGCCCAGGAAGATGTAGGCGGTGATCTCGAGCGAGTTGCCGTTTACGGCGCCGCCCAGGACCGCGATCACCGCGGTCAGAATCACCGCGGCGCTGGCATCGAGCAGGATCGCGATCAGGATCCCGGCGGCGGCCGTTGGTACGAAGAAGGGCAGGACCGAGCGACCAGCCGTCAGCTTCAGGGCGAGGGTCGTGAAGACGAGCAGCATCCCGATCAGGACCAGGACGTTGGTCCGGTGCCAGAGGCCCGGCCGGAAGCGCCAGATCCAGGCCAGAACGAGGCCCACGATCAGGATCGCCAGGAGCGCCCAGCCGGCGAGCTTGGCCACGTCGACCCGGGCGTCGGTCAGCCCGAATGCCTGAACCTCCTCGATCTCGAGCGCCCCGATCGGATCGCCCTTGCGCACGATCGTCTGGCCCTGGCTGAGGGTCACCGTGACCGGCACGACCCCTTCGGCGGCCTGCTCGCGGGCGGCGGTGGTCAGGTCGGCGCTGTACGACGAGTTGGCCGTGAGGACGGGAGCCTCGAGCTCGGCCACGAGCTGCCGCTCCGATGCCTGGAGTCCGCCCAGGACGAGGCCGGCGAGGTTGGCCCGGGTGCTGTCGAGGTCGGTGTCGCGCAGCTCCGACCCTTCGATCTGGGCGAGGAGCCGGCGCGCCTCATCGCGAACGGCCGGCCAGCGATCGGTGGTCATCGCCAGGAGGGTGGCCTGCGATTCGTCCGACAGGCCGGGGATCGCGTTCTTGAGGAGCGCCTTGCGGGCGGCCTCGGTCAGGGTCGCCGAGAAAGCCGCGTCGACCGGGGCGATCTCGGTGTTCAGGGCAACGGTCGCCGCCTGGGCCACGGTGTCGCCCTTGGCCGGCGTGTAGTCGTATTGCGGGGCGACCGCCTGGCTGGCGGCGTCGCGCGCTGCCTGGGTCAGGGTGGCGCTGGTGAACGTGGTCGCCCGCGGCGCGACGATGTCGGCGGTGGCCACCTGGCCGGCGGTCACGTCGAGCTTGGTCGGGACGATGTCCGACGCGAGCACCGCGGTCAGGGCGACAATCAGCAGGATCGACGAGATCAGGAGGCGGACCAGGTCGCGCCTCGTGAAGGGGACCGCGCGGGCCGGTCGCGGGACCAGCATGCCGTTCATTTCGTCGTCAGCCCGACCCGCTCAGGCGGGCGGCCACGAGCGTGCTGACGAGCTTGCCGTCGGCCCGGCCGCGGGTATGCGGGGCGAGCCAGCCCATCACCTTGCCCAGGTCCCGGGGGGTCTCGGCGCCGGTGGCGGCGACCGCCTGGTCGATCAGGGCCTTGATCTCCGGCTCGCCGAGCTGCTCGGGCAGGAATTCGCCGAGAATCGCGATCTCGGCCTCTTCCTTGGTGGCAAGGTCTTCGCGGCCACCCTTGCGGAAGGCTTCGACCGACTCGCGCCGGGTCTTGACCTCGCGCGAGACGACCGCCAGCAGCTCGTCCTCGCTGAGCGGCTTGCCGCTCTTCTTCTCGAGGTTGTAGGCCGAGTTCTGGACCATCCGGAGGGTGTCGCGGCGCAGCGAATCACCCGACCGCATTGCGGCGGTCGTCTCGGACTGGAGGCGTTCCTTGAGGGTCACCGGTTGTGCTGGCACCTCGGGCGGGTCGCCCGGTGCGGAGCGAGGCTTGCGACCTAGCTCTGCGACGTGCGGGCGGCCTTCTTGCGCTTGGCTTCCTTGCGCTTGCGCTTCACGCTGGGCTTCTCGTAGTGCTCGCGACGGCGAGCCTCGGCAAGGATTCCACTCTGCTGGATCTTCTTGTTGAAGCGGCGGAGGGCGCTCTCGAAGGTCTCGTTTTCACCCACGCGGACTTCTGCCAATTCCCGGATCACCTCCCACGGCCAGGGTCATCATGCACGCATCGAGCTCGTGGCCGGTGGGGCCCGAAGCGGCTTCGGCAGCGTGGAATCCACGCCGGTCGAATGGCTGGCGGAGCATAGACGAGGCCCCTCGGTCGGTCAACCACGCTCCCGTCATCGCTGCGGGGAGTGGCCGATCCAGGCCCGCATGGTCCGCGGCGCAGGGCTGGGCGCGACGCGTTGGCCGGAGCGGCCGGCGATCTGACCTCAGCGCGGCCCCGCGTCCAGGGGATAGAACGCGCACGCGTCGGATGGGGTTGGGAGCTCCTCGTGGCCGACGTGGACCGTTCCGCTCGAATCGATCGTCAGGACGAGTCCGCCGCCAAGGATGTCCGCGGCAGTCCCCGGAAACGTCATGGGTCCCGTAAGCGACGGCCCCGAGAGCACGATCCGGGCCTGCTGGAGGGCGGTTGCGACGCCGTCGTCACCAATGCCAATCTCCGCCATCGGACACCAGCCCGAGGTCCAGGTCGGAACCCAGTCCAGCGGTTGATCGCCATTGGGCATGCCGTCGACCTCGATCCGAACCGACTGCCCGGAGTCATTTCGTACAGCAATCACGCCGACCGGGTGGGCGCGTTGCACGCTGCACCCGGCCAGCAGCAGGCAGATCAGCGCGGCCACGGCCGATTTCATCGTGATGCAGACGGTGCGCGGAAGATTCAGTTGGCGCAAGCACCGATCGGAGCGGTCGTATCCGGCCGGTCGACCGTCGACCCGAAGCCAGGTCGGCCTATCCTTCGAGCGACGATCCGATTCAAACGGGAGGCTGGGCATGGCGCGGCGCGGGCCGACATTGGTCTACGTGCATGGCGCGGGGGCGCAACCGCCCGAGGCGGACTGGATCCGGATCCACAACCAGATCCTGTTCGGCGACCGGCCCGCGCCACCCACCGACCTGGCCTATTACGCCGACCTGATCCAACAGTTCGACGAGCCGGCCGAGGGCCACTCAGTCGGCGAGGGCCACTCAGCCAACGAGGGCCATGACCACGAGCCAGCCACCGCCGAGCACGTCATCCGCGACTCGATCCACCCCAGCGTCGCGGGCGAGGGCCGGAGGCACGAGGCCCACGTCTTCCTGCTCCGGCTCGCCGCGGCGATGGGCCCGACCGACCATCGCTCGCGCTTCGCCCTGCCGGGTCACATCATCCCGCCGGCGGTGCGCAACTTCTATCGCGAGGTGTCGGGCTACCTCCACGGCACGCCGGGGATGGCCGACGAGATGCGCGCCCGGTTACGTGATGCGATCAAGCGCCACGACGGGCCACTCGTCGTCCTGGCCCACAGCCTGGGCTCGATCATCGCCTTCGACGTGCTCAGCGAACCCGAGCTCGCCGGCCGGGGGGTGAGCTTCGTGACCGTCGGCTCGCCGCTCGGGCTGGGCCCCGCCCAGGACCACCTCCGAACGTGGCGTGGCAGCCGGCCGATCGAGATCCCGGGCAGCATCGCGTTCTGGCGCAATTTCCAGGCGGCCGGCGATCCGGTCGCGGTCGGGACCGGCCTCGACGACCTGCGCGACGACTACGCGCCGTCGCTCCGGGTCCACGCCACGGAGGTTCGCAACGAGGCCGAGTGGCATCACGCTCTGAGCGGCTATCTCGAGACGCCCGAGGTCCGCGACACGATCTACGCCCGCCTCGCCGAGCGGCCGAAGGGGCCAGCCGGCTAGCCCGAGACAGCCTCGCCCGTACTCACGACGGCCCGCCGAGCATCGACCGCGGCCACGGCCTCGTCGATCGCGGAGCGAATCACCGCCGTGAACTCCGCCGGTCGGTCGAGGCTCGAGAGGTGGTAGGCACCCGGCAGTCGCACCAGCCGGCCGCGACGGGCCTGCTCGAGAAACCGCTGCTCGCCGGGTCGCATGGCGATATCGCGGCTGCCATTGACCAGCACCACCGGTCCTGGATAGGCGGCGATCCTGGGCAGGAACGGCTCCCCCGCCAACGACCGGAGCGCCTCGGACGCGCCTCGGTAGGCAAAGCCAGAGGTGACCAGCAGGTCGCCCAGGCCGTCAGGGTAGCGGCGCCGGATGACGGCAGCGGTCAGGCGGTCGAAGACAACGTGATGCGCCCGGTCGTAGGCCAGGGCCAGCGCCCGGAACGGATGGGCCCGGCGACCGGTGGGCTCGGCTGTCGAACCGGCCAGGACCAGCGCGTCGGCGATCCCGGGATCCTCGGCCGCGAGGGCCATCGCCACGTAGCCGCCGAGCGACAGGCCGACGATCACGGTCGCCCGATCGGCGGCGCCGGCGGGCCGCTCGGACTCGATCGCCTCGCGCACGAGGGACACAGCCGAGGGCAGCGTGAATCGCTCGCGATGGAGGTGGCCGTGGCCGGGCAGGTCCACGGCCAGGATTCGGTTGGACGGTGCGAGCGCCTCGACCTGGGGCGTCCAGTACGTCCGGTTCATCCGGGTCGGGTGGATGAACACGACGAGCGGCGCGCCGGCCGGACCCAGCACGGTCCAGCGCGGATCGACCACGACCGAAGCCCCAGCGCGTTGACTCGGTTCGCTACCCATGCGCCGAGTCTAGGCCAGACGCACGCCCGGCCCGCTACCCTGTCGAGCGTGACCGACAGTTCGCCCAGCTGGGCCACCTTGCTCGACATCCTCGATGACGCGGCCGCCAGATACGGCGACCGACCGGCTCTCGGGCTGCGCCGCGACGACGGCAGCTCGATGCGCTGGAGCTTCCGCGAGCTCGATCGGCGCACCCGGATCGTTGCCTGGCGGCTGCGCGCGCTCGGGATGAAGCCCGGCGACCGCCTCCTGACCTGGTCACCCTCGACGCCGGAGCTGCCCGCGGTCTACTACGGCGCAATCCGCGCCGGCGTCATCGTCGTCCCGCTCGACCTGCGTATGGCGCCCGACGCGATCGAGCGGATCGCGGCCCGGGCCGAGGCGTCCCGGCTGGCGATCGGCACCGGCCGCGACGCGCCGGACCCGCGCGACGCCCGCCTCGAAGGCTTGCCGGCCTCGACCCTGGATGCGCTCGCCGCCGAGCCGGGTGAGGGCGATTCGGGCGTCGTCTTCCCGCCCGACTGGGAGGCGCAGGTCCTGGCCTGGCCGCGGCCCCAGCCCGAGGACCTGTTCGAGGTCATCTTCACCAGCGGCACGACCGGCAATCCCAAGGGCGTGATGCTGACCCACCGGATGATCGCCGAGACCGTCGGCGCGATCCACCACGTGATCCCGCCCCAGGAGCACCGGCTCGTCTCGCTGCTGCCCCTCTCGCACCTGATGGAGCAGGTCGCCGCGCTGTTCTACGCCCTGACCGTCGGCGGCGACATCCTGTACATCCGCAGTCGCAACCCGCGGGTCATCTTCGAGGCGATCCGCGACCACCGGGTGACGACGATGCTGGTCGTGCCCCAAGTCCTCGACCTCTTCTGGAGCGCGGTCGAGCGGGAGGTCGAAGCCCAGGGCCAGGTGGCCAACTTCAACCGGCTGCGCTCGGTCGCCCGCCACCTGCCCTACCGGCTGCGGCGAATCATCTTCCGGCGCGTCCACCAGCGACTTGGCGGCGGGCTGAACCTGCTCGTCTGCGCGGCGGCGTTCCTGCCGCCCCAGCTCCAGCAGGCCTGGGAGGACATGGGCGTCGTGGTCATGCAGGGCTACGGCGCGACCGAGTGCGGGATGGCCTCGGTGACGACCAAGGAGGACCACGGCCTGGGCACCGTCGGCCGGACGATCCCGCCGATCGAGGTCCGCCTCGCCGAGGATGGCGAGATCCAGGTCAGCGGCCCGACCCTCTTCTCCGGCTACTGGCAGGATCCCGAGACGACCGCCGCCGCGTTCACCGCCGACGGCTGGTACCGGACCGGCGACATCGGCCGCCACGACGCCTCGGGACACCTGATCCTCATGGGCCGTACCAAGGACATCATCGTCCTGCCCAACGGCCTGAACGTCTATCCCGAGGACATCGAGAACGCCCTGCGGGTGGCCGGCATCCGCGACAGCGTCGTGATCGAGACCCGGCCGGGCCGGATCGAAGCGGTCGTCCTGGCACCCGGCTCGCATGCCCTTCCCCAGGGCGGCGACATTCCGGTCCGGAATGCGAGCGGGCCGCTGGCCGAGGGCGTCGATCCGGTCGCGATCCGGGGCCAGATCGAGGCGGCGGTCAAGGCGGCCAACGCGACCCTGGCAGCGCACCAGCGGGTCGCCGCCTGGCGACTGTGGCCCGAGGCCGACTTCCCCCGGACCCACACCCTCAAAGTAAAACGCGACCAGGTCCGTGCCTGGGCCGCCGTCGATGAGCCGCTGCCCGTCCGCCAGGACTAGAACGCCGGCGCCGGACTCAGCGTGGAATCGAGATCCCGAAGCCGAACGTCTGGAGGGCCGTGGCGATGTCCGGCGAGCGCGGGTCGGTCGAGACCGACGGCGCCCACGAGTAGAACAGGACGCACGAGCCGTCCTGGCGGAGCGTGAACTGGCTGTCGGGCAGGAACTGGACCCGCCCCTCGCCGCCGCCGATGTAGGCGGCTTGTTGCTGGGCCGCCGTGTACCCGCTGGCCGGATCGGGGAACTCGTACAGCACGATGTAGCCGTGATCAGGGTCTGCCGGCAGGATCACCTGTCCGACCGTCCGCGGCGCGGCGGTCAGCAGCGGCGACTCGCCGGGACGGACGGGCGATGAGGCGTGGAGGAGCGGCAGGCCGGCCGTGGCGAGCGTCGTGGTCAGCTCGTTCCAGCACAGCTGGAGGGTCGGGCTGAGGCTGGCCTGCGGGGTGATGGCCGGGGTCGGAGCCGCGCCATCGTTGGCGGCGATGCCGCAGCCGCCCACGAGGACGAGGACCAGCGCCAGGCCCGCCAGCCGCGCCCCAGGCAAACGGAGCGACATCATCCGGGCGGCCAGGTCATCGACCGGCCGCCGAGCAGGTGGACGTGGAGGTGGCCGACCGTTTGGCCTCCCCACTGCCCGATGTTGGTAACCATTCGGTAGCCGGCATCGGCGATGCCTTCCGATCGGGCGAAGCCGGCCGCCGCTGCGAAGAGGGCGCCGAGCATCGGGCCGTCGGCCAGGGTCAGGTCGGCAGCCGAGCCGATGTGCTCGCGGGGCAGGAACAGGACGTGGGCAGGCGCCCGCGGGGCGATGTCCCGGATCGCGATCACCGAACCGTCCTCGTGGACCCGGGCCGCCGGGATCTCGCCGGCCACGATCTTGCAGAAGAGGCAGTCCGGATCGGCGGCGCGCTCCGCTGCCATCACCAGAGCTCCGGTTTCGTGCTCATCAGGAAGCCGACGGTGGCGACCAGGGTGGCCATCGCGTACGAGACGTAGCGCTGGCGGCGGGCCCTCGCCCGCCAGACCTCGTCGTCCCAGGCAGCCCGGATGCCGACCAGCCGGTGGAGGTTGGGGCGCTGGATGAAGAACGCGATGGCCAGGTCCACGGCGTAGACCAGCAGGGCAACCAGCAGCCAGGGCTGGCTGGCCAGGCGATAGCCCAGGACCAGCACAAGCGCGATCCCGGTGATCGCCACGCCGCTGCCGACGACGAGCGTCCCGCCACCTTGCAGCCGGAGCAGGAACCGGACGAACGGGCTGCCCGACTCGACCGCGGCGCGCCGGGTCCGGAGCGCGAACGGCAGCAGCAGTGAGGGCAGCAGCAGGGTGATCGCCAGGGTCACGTGGATGACCAGCAGGATCGGGAGGATCGGCACGGTCCAGATTGTAGTCGGGCCCCGCTCGGCACCCGGATGGGCTGCCTCAGCCGGCAGGCCGCTCGAGCTCGAGGGCGACCCAGTCCCCTTCGGCGGCTCGTCCGACCTGGCGCAAGCCGGCGCCTTCGAGCGCTGCCCGGACGTCGCCCTCGCGATCGATGAAGATCCCCGAGGCCAGCAGCCGGCCACCGGGCCGCAACTCAGCATGCAGGTCGGCGGCCAGGGCGATCAGCACGCTGGCGATCAGGTTCGCCGCGATCAGGTCGAACGGCGCCGCGCGGCTGGGCAGGCTGCCGCTCCGGACCTCGACCGGCACCTTGTTCCGGCGGGAATTGGCGGCGCTCGCTTCGACGGCGATCGGATCGGTGTCGAGCCCGACGAGCTCGGCTGCGCCGAACAGGCCGGCGGCGATCATCAG